>Ga0315556_1000282_pt1 | contig 30608 bp, 26 predicted proteins | sample SalMarSW160310MG_FD_202112 | JGI IMG/M metagenome (GOLD analysis project Ga0315556, IMG submission 202112) | Salt marsh sediment microbial communities from the Plum Island Ecosystem LTER, Massachusetts, United States - Salt Marsh Sediment SW1603-10 ...
AGGGTGGGCGAGGGGCACCTGAGGAGCGGGGTCCGGCCCTCACCCCGACCGTCAACGGAATCCTGTCAAGACCCGACCGGCCAGTTGAATGATCGGCCGGTCCCGGCCCCCACTCGATTTGGAGCCGTCCGGCCGGTGCGCCCTTCGACCTCGAGCCGAGCCGCCGGTTCGATCACCGCCAGGGATCATGGGGCGGGCGACGCATCACTCCAGGTCGTCCAGAAACAGCGAGCGCGGAGGCCGTGTCGGTCTTGAGGACCGGCTCCCGTCCAGCAGCTTCTGGAGCTCCTCCGCGCTGAGCTCGAACGGATCGTCGATCCGGGGCGGCGGCGTGACCCGGACCTCCTTCCCGTCGTTCCCGCGCAGCGGCCGGAACGTCCACGCGCTGTCCGAGAGGTCCCGGATCTCCCAGCCGCCGCCGTCACGGTCCCGGAACTTGCGGTAGCCCACGGCCGCACCTCCTCCTGTCGCCCTCGCGCCCCGGTCCCGGGCCTCAGCCGCCGGCCGGGTCCGTGCCGGCCGGCCCCGATGCCTCCGCCGGCACCACCACCGGCGGCACGCCGTAGCGGCGCAGGAGCTCGTTGAAGCCCGACACGCCGTCGGTGAGGGCCCGCTCGACCTCGGCCCGGATCGGCTCAAGCTCGGCGTTCAGGTCCGCGAAGCGCGTCCTCGAGCCCTCGGTGGGCCGCCCGTACGCGTCGTGGATGTGTCCGTACAGGAAGTCGAAGTGGTTGTCGATGCGGGGCGGATAGTTGATCCCGTCCTCGCCCGTGCGGATGGTGTCGTTGTGGAGCTGGCCGGCCAGCGACGACAGCGTCGACCGCAGGGAGTCGGCCGCCATCTTCACCCGGCTGTTCACCGAGTCGGGGAAGTTGCCGTGCGCCACTCGCTCCGACGCGTCCCCCACCTGCTCGCGCGCCGAGCGCAGGGCCCGCACCGCGTCGTGGATGGCGGTGACCGAGTCGCGGACCCGGGTGGCCAGGTCGAACTCGGCCTGCAGGTCCTCCGGGGTCACGTCCGTGTAGCGCGGGTCCTTGCGCACGTCGAAGCTCCGGTCGAGGCTCCAGCCGTCGCCCTTCACCCGGACCGTGTAGGTGCCCGGGACGGCCCACGGCCCACCCGTGTAGCCCAGGTCCATGACCGCGCCCTTCACCAGGTGGGGGCCCGGGTAGTGGAGGTCCCACTCCAGCCGGTTCTCGCCGGCGTGGAGGTCCAGGGAGTGCGTGGCCCAGGACGCGAAGTCCCCGCTCTCCGCCGCGGCGCCGCTCTGGCCCGCGGTCGCGAAGTCGCCCTCTTCGCCGCCTTCGGACGACCCCGCGCCTCGGCCCGAGCGGCCCTTCCGGGCGGTCGACCAGCGCGCCGCCACCCGGCCCTGCGGGTCCACGACCTCCATGCTCACCTCACCGGCCGGCGCACTCGCCAGGTACAGGTCGAACACGGCCGGCCCCGGCGGCGACTCGGGCGCCTCGGAGCCGCGGAAGCCGCGGAAGCTGGCGCGGTATGCGGCTCGGGGCTCGAACAGGTAGTGATCGGCCTTCGCCACCGCGCCGGTGAGCTGCCGGAGCGGAGTCACGTCGTCCAGGATCCAGAAGCTCCGGCCCTGGGTGGCCAGCACCAGGTCCGAGCCGTGCACCGTGAGGTCGGTGACCGGCACCGGCGGCAGGTTCTGCTGCAGCGTCTGCCAGTGGGCCCCGTCGTCGAAGGAGACGTACATCCCGAACTCGGTGCCCGCGTACAGGAGCCCCGCCCGCACCGGGTCCTCCCGCACCACCCGCACCGGGTCTCCCGCCGGGATGCCCCGGGTGCCGTCGGCGATCCGGGTCCAGTGGGCCCCCCAGTCCTTCGTCTCGTAGACGTAGGGATGCCAGTCGTCCATCCGGTAGCGGTAGGCGGTGACGTACGCCTGGCCCGCCTGGTGGGGCGAGGGGGCGATCACGTTGACGGTGGAGTAGGCCGGAAGCCCCGGGGGCGTGACGTCCTTCCAGGTCTTGCCCCCGTCGCGCGTCAGGTGCACGAGCCCGTCGTCCGAGCCCGCCCACAGCACGTCCGGCGACTCGGTCCCCTCGGCCAGCGCGAAGATCGTCCCGTAGATCTCGACGCCCGTGTGGTCGTGCTGCACGGGCCCGCCCGGGATCGCCTGCGTGGTGGTGTCGTGGCGCGTGAGGTCGGGGCTGATGGCCGTCCACGTGCGGCCCTCGTCCGTGCTCTTCAGCAGCACCTGGGCGGCGTGGTAGACGACGCTGGAGTCGAACCTCGACATGAGGATGGGCGCGTTCCACTGGAACCGGTACTTGAGGTCCTTGGGCGCCACCCCGTCGGTGAGCTCGGGGTAGGCGATCACGTCACGCACCTTGCCCGTGGTGCGGTCCACCCGGTCGATCACGCCCAGGTAACTTCCCGAGTAGACCAGGTCCGGGTGGTCGGGGTCGAGCGCGAGGTAGCCGCTCTCGCCGCCCGCCAGGTCCAGCCACTGCGTCTGCGGCGAGATGCCGCCGCTCGACCAGGCCGGCACGCTGATCGTGCCCAGGTCCTGCTGCGCGCCGTACAGGCGGTAGGGAAAGCCGTTGTCGACGGTCACCCGGTAGAACTGCGCCGTGGGCTGGTTGAGGAGCGTCGACCACGTTTTCCCGCCATCCGTGGTCACGTGCGCGCCGCCGTCGTTCCCCTCGATCATCACCTTCGGCTCGGAGGGGTCGATCCACAGCGAGTGGTTGTCGCCGTGCCGGGTGCGCACCCGCTGCCACGTCTTCCCCGCGTCGTCCGAGCGCCAGAAGCCCACGTTGGGGATGTAGACGGTGTTCGGGTCCTGCGGGTCGGCGATGATGCGCGAGTAGTACCAGCCGCGCTGGGTGAGCTCGTGGTCGGAGCTCACGTGCCTCCACGTCTTGCCGGCGTCGTCCGAGCGCCAGATGCCGCCGTCCGGCTCCTTGGCCGTGATCACCGCGTACACGCGGTCCGGGTCGGCCGGCGACACGGCCACCCCGATCTTCCCGAGGAGGCCATCCGGCAGGCCGCCCGAGAGCTTCGTCCAGTGGTCTCCGCCGTCGGTGGACTTCCAGATGCCGCCCTCGCGGGAGCCGTCCACGATCGTCCATGGCTTGCGCTCGGATGTCCACGCGGCGGCGTACAGGACCCGGGGGTTGGCGGGATCCATCGACAGGTCGGCCACCCCGGTCGAGTCGGAGATGAACAGGACCTTCTTCCAGGTCGTCCCACCGTCCTCGGAGCGGAACACGCCGCGGGTCGGGTTGGGGCCGAAGGGATGGCCGAGGGCGGCCACGTACACGCGGTCCGGGTCGTTCGGGTCCACCCGCACGGCCCCGATCGAGCCGGCGTCCTCCAGGCCCACACGGGCCCACGTCTTCCCGGCGTCGGTCGACCGGTACAGCCCGTCGCCGGTCGACACGTTGCCGCGCCACGCCCACGAGCCGGTGCCCACGTACACGACGTTGGCGTCCGAGGAGGCCACGGCGATGGCGCCGATGGAGCCCACCCCGAACCCGCCGTCCGAGACGTTCGACCAGGACAGACCCGTGTTGGTGGTCTTCCACACGCCTCCGCCCGTGGCGCCCATGTAGAAGGTGCGGTGGTCCCCGTGGGGGACCCCGGCCACGGCGGTCACCCGGCCGCCGCGGTAGGGCCCTACCATGCGGTAGTCGAGGCCGGCGTACAGCGCCGTGTCGTAGACCGGCTGCCCGGCCGGGTGGGGCGCCACGCGGGCCGTCTCCTGGGCGGAGGCCCGGGCCGGCGGCAGGGCCGTCAGGAAGGCTAGGGCCGCGGCCAGCGGGAGCGCCGCGACGGTGCGTCGGACGAGGGAGGAGGTCATGGGCTCTCCGGAGATGATGAGGTTCGATCCGGGACGACGACCGCGGGGACGTCGTGGTCGGACAGGAGACGGTCCAGCGCCGGCAGTGCCCCGTGCAGGGCGCGGTCCAGCCGGGCCCGCACCGCCGTCCACCCGGCTTCCAGGTCCCGGAAGCGTCGGCGCTCCCCGGCGGTCGGCGGCGCGTCGGCGCTGATCACCGTTCCGGCCAGGTGGGCGTAGTAGGTCCACAGCTTCGACTCGAAGTTGATCGGGTCCTGTCCCGACTCGCTCCGGGTCTGGATGAGGGCGTCCTCGACCGCGCCGAGGCTGTCCGTCAGCGCCGAGGCGGCCGCGGAGATCGACGCGCTGTCGGCCGCCGGCAGCGAGCCCGCGTCCGCGGCCCGCTTCACCGCCGCGTGGGCCTGCGAGCGCACGTCGCGCAGCGTGCGGAGCGCGTCGTGGATGGCCTGGATCCGGTCACGGATCGCCTCGAGGAGATCGAATTGGGCGGCGAGCTCCGAGCGCGTCGCGTGGATCCGCGGGTCTTCCTTCACCCGGAAGGTGCTGGTCCGGCTCCAGCCGTCCGCCGACAGCGTGGCCCGGTAGCTCCCGGGTACGGCAGGCGGGCCGCCCGCGTAGCCGTAGTAGACCACGGCATCCGGGACGAGCCGCGGCCCGGGGTAGAGGAGGTCCCAGGTGAAGCGGTGCGCGCCCGCGCCGGAAGGCAGCGACGACGAGTCGCTCCGGAACGACCGCACGGTGTGGCCGGAGGAGTCGGCGATCGTGAGCGTGACCGGCCCGCGGGGCGCGCGGGGGAAGAACCAGTCGAAGATCGCGCCCTCGGGCGGCGGCTCGGGCGCCGCCGGGCCGCCGTAACCCTGAGCCCGGGTGCGCCACGCGTCCCGGGGCTGGAAGAACACGCGGCCAGAGTCGGGCGCCGCGGCCCGGCGGGCCAGCTCCGCGTCGATTTGCCGCAGCGGCGTCACGTCGTCCAGGATCCAGAAGCTCCGGCCCTGCGTGGCCACCACCAGGTCGGTGCCGTGCACGGCCAGGTCCGTGACCGGGACGATGGGGAGGTCCAGCTGCAGCGTCTGCCAGTGCCCGCCGTCGTCGAAGGAGACGTACATCCCGAACTCGGTCCCGGCGTACAGGAGCCCGGGCCGCTCCGGGTCCTCGCGCACCACCCGCACCGGGTCGTCGGCCGGGATGCCGCGCGTGCCGTCGGCGATTCGCGTCCAGTGCGCCCCGTAGTCCTCCGTCCGGTAGGCGTAGGGCCGGAAGTCGTCCAGCCGGTAGCGGTAGACGGTGAGGTAGGCCCGGCCGGCGGCGTGGGCGGAGGGCTCGATCACGTTGACCGTGGACAGGCGGGGAAGGCCGGCCGGCGTGACGTCCGTCCAGCTCTTCCCTCCATCCCGGGTGACGTGCACGAGCCCGTCGTCCGAGCCGGCCCACAGGACCAGGGAGTCGCGCGGCGACTCGGCCAGCGAGAACAGGGTGGCGTAGGTCTCGACCCCCGTGATGTCGTGCTGCACGGGGCCGCCCGGGTAGCCCATGGTCGCGGAGTCGTGCCGCGTCAGGTCGGGGCTGATCGCCCTCCACGTGTGCCCGCCGTCCGAGCTCCGCAGCACCATCTGCGCGCCGTAGTAGAGGACAGCCGGGTCGTGCGAGGAGACGATGAGGGGCGGATTCCAGTTAAAGCGATACTTCAGATCACGGATCGCACGCCCATCCTGCATCTGTGGATACGGGTTTACGTTCTCGGCCTGCCGCGTGCGCGCGTCGAACCGGTACAGGTCGCCGCTGTAGCAGCCGCCGTACACGATGTCGGGCTCGCGCGGGTCGACGACGACCGAGCCGCTCTCGCAGCCCCCGGTCTCGTACCAGAAGGAGAAGCGAGTGGGGGCCAGCTCGGTCCAGGCGGGCACGCCGATGGCCGTGTTGTCCTGCTGGGCGCCGAAGATCCGATACGGGAACTCGTCGTCGACGAACACGCGGTAGAACTGGGCCGTTGGCTGGTTCAGCATCGTGGACCAGGTCCGGCCCCCGTTCGTGGTGACCTGCGCGCCCCCGTCGTCTCCGAGGATCATGCGCGCCGGATCGTCCGGGTCGATCCACAGGTCGTGGGTGTCGCCGTGCGGGACGCGGAGGCGCCGGAAGCTGCGGCCGCCGTCCACCGACCTCCACACCGACGTGTTGAGGACGTACACGGTCTCCGGGTCCCGTGGGTCGGCGATCACGTGCGTGTAGTAGAAGGCCCGCTGGCGCAGCTTGCGCTCGCGGTTCACGCGCGTCCAGCTCGCCCCGCCGTCGTCGGACCGGTACAGGCCGCCCCGGTCGTGCGCCTCCTCGGTCACCATGGCCCACACCCGGTCGGGGTCGGCCGGGGAGACGGCCACGCCGATCTTGCCCACCAGCCCCGTCGGCAGACCCCCGGACAGCTCCGTCCAGTGGTCGCCGCCGTCGGTCGTCTTCCACACGCCGCCCTCGCGCGACCCGTCGATCAGGGTCCACGGCTTCCGCTGCGCCCGCCACGCGGCGGCGTACAGCACGCGCGGATTGGAGGGATCCAGGGCCAGGTCGATGAAGCCGGTCGAGTCGGAGACGAACAGGACCTTCTCCCAGGTGGCGCCGCCGTCCTCGGAGCGGAACACGCCCCGCGTGGAGCTCGGGCCAAAGGCGTCGCCCAGCACGGCCGCGTACACGCGCTCGGGATCGCGCGGGTCGACGACCAGGTCGCCCACCTGGCCCGCGTCGGCCAGGCCGAGGAAGCGCCAGGTGGCGCCCCCGTCCGTGGAGCCGTACAGGCCCCGGCCCGCCGAGGCGTTGCCGCGGATGTCGGCCTCGCCGGTGGCGGCGTACACGACGTTCGGGTCCGAGGGCGCCACCGCGAGGGCTCCGATGGAGCCGGCGGCGAAGGTGCCGTCGGAGACGTTGTGCCAGGTCACGCCAGCGTCCGTCGTCTTCCAAACGCCGCCGCCCGTGGCGCCCATGTAGAAGGTCCGGGGATGGCCGCGGACGCCCGCCACCGCCTGGACGCGCCCGCCCCGGGAGGGTCCCACTTCGCGGTAGCGCAGTCCGGCGTACAGGGCCGTGTCGAACAGGACGTGGCCGGGGGGGTGGAGAGGCGAGCGGGTCGGCAGGCGGCGCGAGCTCGGCGCGGCGGGCGCCGGAGGGGCCCCGTGCGCTGGCGGCCCCGCGTACAGGGTGGAGGCCGGACCCCAGGCCAGGACGACCGCCGCGAGCGTCAGTCCGACGCCCGTTCGGACTCCCCAGCCGGGCCGTCCCGTCATGCCGTCCTCCCTTGCCGGCGGTCTATCCGGTCCCGCCGGCAGGGTCCCTGCACACCGGAGGCGTGGGTGCGCTCCGGACGGGCGGGTCGGAACGAGGGGCGTACGATACGTCGGATGCACCGGGTGCACAAACCATCACGGGACCGGGAGGCCGCATGAGGATACGGGTCACGGGCGAGACGGAGATCACGGTGGAGCCGGCGGAGATGCTGGAGATCGAGGAGGTCGGCGAGGCTCACTTCGGCCCTCTGCACATGCTGGCCGCGTCGCTGGCCACCTGCACGGTCGCCGTCCTGGCGTCCTGGGCCGACGCGGTGGGCCTCTCCCTGGACGATCTCGAGGTGCGCCTGGCCTGGAACTACGTGGAGGAGCCCTACCGAGTGGGGACCTACCGCATGGACATCGAGTGGCCCTCCCTGCCCGAGGAGCGGCTCGGACGCGTCCGGAGGGTGGCCGAGGCCTGCACCGTCCATCACACCCTCACCCACTCGCCGGCCATCCAGATCGACGCGGGCGGCTGAGCGGCGCCGGCGAGGCGAGGCGCCCGCCGCTGGGATCAGCCCGCGCCGCCCCGCCTCCAGAAGATGACGCCGCCCACCACCGAGATCACCGCGAAGGCGAACCACTGGATCGCGTAGGACAGGTGAGGGCCGTTGCTGAGCTCGGGGAGCGGGATGCGGACCGGGAAGATCCGGGCGCCGGCCGGATCCGTGCGCTGCGCGTACAGCCGGGCGACGGGATAGGGGAGGAGGCGCGCGAGGGCCCCCGGGTCCAGGTGACCGAGGACCGGGTGGGGCCCGTCCGGCGCGTCCAGGCTGTCGACCCGTCGTGCCCGCGTGCCGGGTACCTGCAGGAGGAGGACGTTCGCCGTGTCCGGCGCGCCGCCCGGGGCGACCGCCGAATCGGGGCGTCCCGCCAGCAGGGGGGCGTGGAACGCGTCGGGGGCCGGTAGCCAGCCCCGGAGCACCGGGATGCCCACCGAGTCCCCGCCCTCCCGCACGACCAGCGGCGTCACCACGTACACGCCCGGCGCGCCCTGGAAGGATCGGTCCCGCAGCACGATCTCGCGCCGCCAGTCGAAGCGTCCGACCAGGCGGGCGGAGCGCCACGCCAGGCTGTCGGAGCGGGCCGCGGCGGCCGAGTCGGGGCCGGACGACCGGGCGATCGGCAGGCGGCCCAGCGCCAGGCCGCCGGGCAGGGCGAGGGAAGGACGCGCCTGCCGGAGACGGCGCGCGGCGTTCTCGGCCTTGCGCCCCGCGAGCCGGTGGATCTGCCAGAAGCCCAGGCGGGTGAACAGGGCCGTGGCCGCGACGACGATGCCGACGAAGGTGATGCGCCCGAAACGCTTCAACGGACCCGTTCCCGCCGCCGCGCGGCTCGCCGTTCGTCCCCCTCCTTCACGGCTCGTCCCACCGCCGTGCGCTCCGGCCCCCGCCGGCCGCGCCCCCTCCGGCCCTCCCCGACGTTGAACGGGGGACGTCGGACGGGCCGATGTCCCGGCCATCTCTCGAGGAGGAGCCTCATGCGAACTACTCCATCTGGCATCGCTCTCACTCTCATCGCGTTGGCGGTCGCGGCCGGCTGCGAGTCTCCGGCGAGTCCCTCCGCGCCGCGGGCCTCCGCGTCGGCCGCCGCGGTGCCGACCACCTCCGGCCCGAACGGTGCCTTCGTGATCCGCGGCACCACGCCGGGATTCATCATCCACGTCGACACGGAGCGCGACCTCATGGCCGTGCACGCTCCCTCGAACGTATGCGGCGGGGGTAGCCTCAACACGCTCACCTACCAGCGCGTGGTCACGCCCTCGCAGATCGGGCAGGCGCCGTTCAACATCCGATCGGTGGGCCCGGTCGCCCTCTACAATACGAGTTCGCTGGCCGAGGCGGGGTTCGAGGGGGGCTTCGACACGGCCGGACTCACCGGGCTCGTGGACCTGGGCAAGTTTTGCGCGTTCCTCACCGGCGAGCACAGGATCGCCGAGGGGGACGTCCTGCGCACCTCCAGCTTCACCAACGCCAACTTCTCGGCCACCTGGCGCGGCACGGTGCAGGACCTCCAGGGCGGGACGCTCCACCTCACCGAGGTGTACGAGCTGACCGGTGACGCGCACGACCCGAACAACCCGGCGACCTGGAGCGTGAACGTCTCGAAGATCTTGCTGCACTGATCCCCACGACGCACCGTGGGTCGGGGGCGGCGTCCGCCGCCCTCGACTCGCGCCCCCGACCTGAGGACGGCGGCATGGACTCCGACGCGCACGGGCCACCGGCAAGCCTGCTGAAGCCGAGCCTGTACGCCCTGGCCGGGGCGTGCCTCCTCGGCGGCATCGAAACGGTGAAGGGCTACGTGGCGGGCCGCTCGGCCCCCAACGCGTTCGGCTGGCCCCAGGCCGCGCTCACCAACCTGCCCTGGTGGCTGTTGTGGGGCGCCATGGCCCCGCTGATCTTCGCGCTGGCGCGGGCGTTCCCGTTCGGCGAGGGGCGGAACGGGCGGGCGGTGACCGTCCACTTCGTGGCGTCGGTGGCCCTGTCGGGCCTCCACCTCGTGCTCTCCGCCCTCGACGTGTGGGCCGCCGTCTCGCACTCGTTCACCACGCTGGCGGCCCAGGTCCGCTCCTTCGTGGTCGGCTACGGAGTCCCGGACCTGGTCACCTACTGGGCGATCCTCGCGGCGTACGCGACCTACGACTCCCACCGCCGCCTGCGGCAGGCCGAGCGACGCCAGCACGGCCTGGCCATCCGGACCGCGCAGCTGGAGGCGGATCGGGCCCGGCTCAGCGAGAGCATGACGGAAGCGCGGCTCGACGCGCTCCGCACGGAGCTAAATCCGCACTTCTTCTTCAACGCGCTCCACACGGTCTCGGCGCTCGCCCAGCGTGGCCGGGGGGAGGAGGCCGTCCAGGTCATCTCCAGGCTGTCGGACTTCCTGCGACGCACCCTCGACGGCGGGCTCGATCACCAGGTGACCCTGGCCGAGGAGCTCGAGCTCCTCGACCTGTACCTGGACGTCGAACGGGTGAGGTTCGGCGACCGGCTCACCGTGGTGGTCGACGCCGAGCCCGGGACCGCGGACGCCCTGGTGCCGACGCTCGTCCTCCAGCCGCTCGTGGAGAACGCCATCCGTCACGGGGTGGCGGCGGTCCGTGGCCCCGTGGAGCTGCGCATCTGTGCGGAGCGGCACGGCGATGAGCTCCGGGTGTTCGTGCGGGACCGCGGTCCGGGCTTCAACGGATCGTCGCGAAGCGCCGGAGACGGCCTGGGTCTGCGGAACACGCGCTCGCGCCTGGCGACCCTGTACGGTCCACGCGGGTCCCTGGAGCTCGGCGAGGTACCGGGGGGAGGCGCCGAGGTGCGACTCCGGATGCCGCTCGAATACGAGGACGAGGTCCGTGTCGAAGACTGAGGAGCTCCGCGTGCTGGTCGTGGACGACGAGCCCCTGGCCCGCTCCATGGCATGCGACCTGTTGCGGGAGCTCGAGGGCGTGTCCGCGCTGCGGCCGTGCGGGGATGGTCTCGAGGCCGTGCGTCGCATCCGGGAGGAGGTGCCCGACCTGGTCCTCCTCGACGTGCAGATGCCGGCTCTCGACGGCTTCCAGGTCCTCGAGCGTCTCGGAACCGACCTGCGGTCCGAGGTCGTGTTCGTCACGGCGCATGACCAGTACACGCTGCGGGCTTTCGAAGTGCACGCCCTCGACTACGTCCTCAAGCCCTTCGAGCCGGGCCGGCTCGGGCGGGCGGTCGAGCATGCCCGGGATCGGATTCGGGCGGGCACGAGCGAGCCGCTGGTGAGCCGTGTCGAGACCCTGCTGGAGTCGCTTCGCGAGCGGGGATCGGGTCGTTACGCGCGCCGGCTCACGGTTCGACGGGGCGATCGGATTCGATTCGTGGCGCTGGAGGACGTCGACTGGATCGAGGCGGCCCGCAACTACGTGCGCCTCCACGTCGGCGAGGAGACCTCCCTGGTCCGCTCGACCCTCAAGGGCCTGCTCCAGCGGCTCGACCCCGGCCGATTCGTCCGGATCCACCGTTCCGCGGCCGTCAACCTGGACCGGGTGCGCGAGGTGCAGCCGTGGGTCGGGGGCGACTACGTCGTCATACTGGAGACCGGGCGGAGGCTCCGTGTCAGCCGCACGTATACGTCCCGCCTCCTGGAGCTCACGCACTGAGGTCCGGGTCGTCGCCCCCCTCCCGCCGGGTCGCTCCCGATCCCGACCGTGGCTCCGAAGTCCCGCCCATCTTGTAGGATCGATCCCCGCACCGCACCTTGTGGCGCGACCGCGCGACTCTCACCCGCACCGAGCGAGCCCCGTGGACGACGCGTCGGCCTACGAGATCCTGCGCAACCTCTCGTCTCCCATCGTGGCGCTCACTTGCCGCCGGGGCGAGCGGCTGAACGGCATGATCGCCAACAGCGCCATCCGCGCCTCCCTCGTCCCGGGAAGCCAGCGCGTGGCCAATTACGTGTTCAAGCGCCACCTGACGCACGCCATCCTCTCCGCCACCGGCCGCTATGTCCTGCACCTCCTCTCCCGCGAGCAGTGGGACGAGATCTGGGCGCTGGGCTTCCACTCGGGCCGCGACGGCGACAAGTTCGCCGGGCTCGAGTACGAGCTCACCGAGGGCAGCCGCCTGCCGGTGCTGCCGCGCGCCTATGCGTGGATGGAGTGCGAGGTGGTCAACGTCATGGACGCGGGCGCGTCCACCTTCTTCATGGGCGAGATCCTGCGCCTCGAGCGCGGCGCGGGGGGCCAGGTGATGGACAGCGAGCACTTCCGCCAGCACATGCCCGAGGCCTGGCGGGAGCCGTACGAGCGCAACCTGGAGGCGGTCCAGGAGTGGGCGGCCAGCCACGCTCCCGCCATGGACGATGGCCCGTGGCGCGCGCTGCACGCGAGCGCCGGGGCGGACGGCGCGTGACGCAAGGAACGCCGGAGCCGGGGGAGGGGAGGATGGGACGAGAGGACTCGGGTCCGGTCGGGGGCGGGCTCCTGGAAAGCGGACCCATGCTCCAGGCCTACCGGGCCGGAGGACTGGAGCGGCGCACGCCGCCCGCTCGGGTCCTCAGCATCAGCCTCCTGGCCCTCCTCGTGGCCGGGCTCGCCAGCCTGGTGTTTCCCTCCTCGCTGGACCAGTACGCGGGCCTCGTGTGGGTGCTGGCCCTGGTCCCCGTGTCGCTCCTGGCCTACTACCGCGGCTGGCAGGGCGCCGCCCTGGCCACGGTCGGGGCCATGGTCGTCTACATCCTCATCCAGGTGGTCGTCATCCGCCTCATGGGGCGCGAGGTCGACTGGCGCCTGTTCGCGGCCGTCACCGTCGTGCTGATCGCGGTGACCTTCGCGGTCGGCGGCGTGATCGAGCTCCTGCACCGGGAGCGTCGGCAGGCGCTGCGGCTGGCGCACCAGGACCCGCTCACGGGGCTGGCCAACCGGCGCCTGCTCCGCCTCGAGGTGGACCGGGCCATGTCGCTGGCCGACCGGCAGGACAGCCGCGCGGCCATGATCTACGTGGACCTGGGCCGCTTCAAGCGCGTCAACGACACGTACGGCCACCGGGCCGGGGACGAGGTCCTCACCCAGGTGGCGGATCGGCTGCGGCGCTCGGTCCGGGCGTGCGACACCGTGGCGCGCGTGGGCGGGGACGAGTTCGCGGTCCTCCTCCTCGACGTGCGGACCATCGGCGACTCCCACGCCGCGGCCCGGCGCATCGGCCGCTGCTTCCAGGAGGCGTTCCGGGCGGAAGACGCCGAGGTCGAGCTCACGGCCCGTCTGGGCGTGGCCGTGCATCCCGATCACGCCCGCACCTTCGACGAGCTCCTCTCGAGCGCCGACCACGCCATGTACCGGTTGGAGGCCGGGTCCGACACGGAGGTCGCCTTCTTCCACACCTCCTCGCCGATCGGGGACCTGGGCCTCGAGCCGCTGGGTGACGAGCAGCTCCGCACGGCGCTGCGGACGGACGTGCTCGACCTGGCGCTCGCCCCCATCCACCGGGTGAAGGACGGGGCCGTCGCCGGGGCCGAGGCGACCGCGCGCTGGCTCCAGGAGGGGACGATTATGCCGCGCCTGGCAACCTCCCTCGACCCCGATGAGCACCCGCTGCTGGCTCATCGGCTCGACCTGTGGGCGATCCGCAGTGCCCTCGAGCAGCTCCAGGCCCGCGGGCCGTCCGCGGGTCCGGACGGGGCCGGCTGGCTGGCGTGCCATGTGTCGTCCGCCTCGCTGGACGACCCGAGCTTCCCGAGGCAGGTGGAGCAACTCCTGCGCGAGCAGGACGTGGACCCCTCGAGCCTGATCCTGCAGGTGGGCGAGCGCTCGGTGATGAGCGATCCGCGCGGTGCGGTGGAGGTCCTGGACGCCCTGCGCACCCTGGGACTGCGGGTGGCCATCGCGAATTTCGGCACGGGCCACACGTCGCTGGCCTACCTGGAGCGGTTCCCGGCCGACTTCCTCAAGGTCGACCGGGTGTTCCTGGTGCGGGTGGGCAGGGATCCGCACCAGGAGCGGCTGGTGGCCGGCATGATCGCGCTGGGTCAGAGCCTGGGCCTCACGGTGGTGGCCGAGGGCGTCGAGCGCCGCGAGCAGCGCGAATGGCTTTCCGGAACCTCGTGCGACCTAGCGCAGGGCAGGGCGTTCGCCGTGCCGGAGGTGGATCCCGCTGCCTGAGCCGGGCGGTTCGGGCGGCCGCCCGCCCACCGTCCTGCTCGTCGGACTCGGCCACGTGGGCCGGGCGGTCCTGGAGCGCCTGGCGGCCGAGCCGTGGCCGGGCCGGATCGTGGCCTGCCGTCGAGACGCGGAGCGGGGCGCCGCCGCCTGCCGTCTGGCCCGAGTCGCCGCCCTGGCTTCCCGGGCCGGCGGGTCCGCCGGAGGGTCGCCGCCCCCGGTCGCGTTCGAGTCCCTGGACGTGACCGACCCGGAGCGCATGGCCAACGTGGTAGGGCGCACGCGTCCCGACCTCGTCCTCCTCACGATGAGCCTCCAGACCTGGTGGCTCCCGGCCCTCCTCCCGGAAGAGGCGGCGGCGCCCTTCCGCGGGATCGGGTTCGGCGCCTGGCTGCCGCTCCACCTGCCGCTCGTGCTGGCCGCCATGCGCTCGCTGGCGGCGGCCGGCTACGAGGGCCCGGTCCTGTCCGCGCCCTTCCCGGACGTGACCGGTCCGGTGCTCCGCCGCCTGGGCCTGGCCCCGACCTGCGGCGTCGGGAACGTGGCCGAGATGGTGCCGAAGCTGCGGGCACTGGCCGCCGAGCGCCTGGCCGGGGCGGGAGACCCGTCCGCCACGCCGGCCGACGTCGAGGTCACCCTCGTGGCCCACCACGCCCTGCTGTCGGCCGCCTACCGCCCCCCGCAGGTCCCGGCGCCCGACCAGGTGCCGCCCCACCACCTCCGGATCCGCCGCGGCGGCCGGGACGTGACGGAGGCTGTCGGCGCCGAGGAGCTCCTCCTGCGGCCATGGCCGCTGCCGGGCGGAGCGGCCTGGGCCGCCCTCACGGCGGCCTGCACGGTGCGGCTGATCCGCGCGGTGCTCGCCGCGGGAGAAACCCGCCTGCACGCGCCCTCGCCGGGCGGACTCCCGGGTGGCTACCCGGTGCTGGCAGGAGGCGGGATGGTGCGGCCGGCGCCGATCGAGGGCCTCGACCTGGAAGAGGCGGTCCGTCTCAACGAGCGCTCGCACGCCTTCGATGGCATCGAGCGCATCGAGCCCGACGGCACCGTGGTGTTCGACGAGCGGGTGCGGGCGGCCATGATCGGAGCGCTGGGCTTCGACTGCCCGCGCCTGGCGCCCGACGAGGCCGCCGCGCGCGGCGCCGAGCTCCGCGAGCGGTTCGCGGCGTACGCGGCCCGTCACGGCGCCGACCTGTCGGCGGGACGGATCTGAAGGGATGGGGGAGGTCGCGTGAAGGGACTGACCGGAAAGCGGGTGCTGGTGACGGGCGGCGCGAGCGGCATCGGGGCGGCCACCGCGGCGCGCTTCCTCGAGGAGGGGGCGGCCGTGTGCGTGCTGGACCGGGACGCCGACGCCCGGGAGGCCACACTGGAGCGCCTTCCTGACCTGTCCGCCTACGTGGCGGCCGACGTGTCCAGCCCCGCCGAGGTCGAGGCCGGCGTGGCGGCGGCGGCTGGCGCCATGGGCGGGATCGACGTCCTCATCAACAACGCCGGCATCAGCCTGCGCCATCCTTTCCTCGAGATCGCGCCCGAGGAGTGGGAGCGGGTCCTGGCCGTGAACCTGACCGGCGCCTTCCTGGTGGCCCGGGCCGTGGCCGAGCGCATGATGGCGGGAAAGGGAGGCGTGATCCTCAACATGGCGTCCACCAACGCCCTGGCCGGCTATCCGCTGTACGCGGACTACAACGCCTCCAAGGCCGGGGTGGTGGCCCTCACCCGCACGATGGCCCTGGAGCTGGCCCCCAGGGTCCGCGTGGCGGCCGTGGCGCCCGGCTACGTGCTCACCCCCATGCAGCGGGCCGAGTATACCGACGCCATGCTGGAGGAGGTGAACCGCAAGGTCCCGATGGGCCGGCACGCCCGGCCCGAGGAGGTCGCCTCGCTGTTCGCCTTCCTGGCCTCGGAGGAGGCCCCGTTCATCACGGGTCACGTGTACGCGATCGACGGCGGCGAGATCGCCGGAGGGCTGGCCAGCCGATGACCGAGGAGCACGACGTGACGCACGAGAAGCCCGAGACGACGTTCCGTACGGACGCATCCGAGGCCCTGTTCCGCCGCAGCGGGGACTCCCTGGTGGAGGGGGGCAGCTCGCCCTCGCGCGGACCCGCCACCTACGGCGCGCACCCGATCTTCATGCGGGAGGCGTCGGGGAGCCGGGTCGTCGACGTGGACGGGAACGAGTACGTGGACTGGATGATGGCCTACGGGTGCCTGCCGCTCGGCCACGCCCACCCGGCCGTGACGGCCGCGGTGCGCGAGGCCGCCGGAACGGGCGCCCATTTCGCCACGGCGACGGAGGTGGAGCTGGACGTGGCCGAGCGCATCCGCGCCCTCGTCCCCGGCGTCGAGAAGGTCCGGTTCGCCAACACCGGCACCGAGTCCATGATGGCCGTGCTCCGGCTGGTGAGGGGCTACACGGGCCGGCCGCGCTTCATCAAGTTCGAGGGCCACTATCACGGCTGGTACGACGATTACCTGGCCAACGCCCACCCGCGCCCCCCCGCTTCGCTCGGACACCGGCGCGATCCCGTGAAAGTGGCCGAGAGCTCGGGGCTGGGACGGCACGCCCTCGACGACACGGTGGTGGTGCCGTGGAACGACCTCGAGGCCGTGGAGCGCGCCCTCGCCAACCAACCCGGCCGCATCGCCGCCGTCGTGACCGAGGGAATCATGGCCAACATGGGCGTCATCCCTCCCGAGCCCGGCTACCTGGAGGGCCTGCGCAAGCTCACCCGCGCGCACGACGTGCTCCTGGTCCTCGACGAGACCGTGACGGGCTTCCGGATCGGCAGGGGTGGCTGCCAGGCACGCTACGCGGTCGAGGCCGACCTGGTGAGCTTCGGGAAGGGGCTCGGCGCCGGGCTCCCCGTGGCCGCGTTCGGCGGCCGCGCCGACATCCTGGAGGCGCTGGCCTGGGGCGGGGTGCTCCACTATGGGACGCAGAACGGCTCCCGGATCGGGCTGTACGCTGCCCGCGCCAACCTGGAGGCTCTCTCCGCCGAGGGCGGCGCGGCCGTCGAGCACGCGTGGACGATCGGCGAGAGCCTGCGGGACGGCCTCCAGGAGGCCCTGGACGAGGCCGGCGTGCCGGCGCGCGTGCAGGGCGTGGGCCCCATGCTCCAGGTCCTGTTCACCGAGGCCGACGCGATCCGCGACTACCGCGACTACTGCGCGCACGTGGACGCGGAGCGCTACCGGCGTTTCGCCCTCGCCCTGTTCGGCCGCGGCGTGTACACGACGCCCTCGGCGGCGCTGCACTGGATGGCCTCGGCCGCCCACACCCGCGAGGACGTCGACCGCACGCTGGAGGCCGTGCGCGAGGTGCTGCGGGAGGGGGTGTTCCTGAAGTGAGGGAGAGCCCGGACTTCTCGGGCCGCCTCGCCCTCGTCACCGGGGGCGCCTCCGGGATCGGCCGGGCCACCTGCCTCCTCCTGGCCCGTCGCGGGGCCCGCGTGGGCATCGTGGACGTGGACCGCGAAGGCGGCGAAGCCGCGGCCTCCGAGATCGCGGCGGAAAGTGGGGCAGCCGTCTTTCTGGCGGCGGACGTAAGCCGTACGGAAGCGTGCGAGCGGGTCGTCGAGGAGGTGGAGCGCGAGCTCGGGTCGATCGACGTTCTGGTCAACGCGGCCGGGGTCATCCACCGGGGCTCGGTGCTCGAGACCTCCGACGAGGACTGGGAGCGGCTCATGGCCGTGAACGTCGGCGCCGCCTTCCGCATGGCCCGGGTGGTCCTCCCCGGCATGATCGGCCGCGGGCGCGGCGCCATCGTGAACGTCGCCTCGGGTTGGGGCCTGGTGGGCGGCCCGCGGGCGGCGGCCTATTGCGCCTCCAAGGGGGCCGTCGTGCAGCTCACCCGCGCCCTGGCCATCGACCACGGCCCGGACGGCGTGCGGGTGACCTGCGTGTGCCCGGGGGACATCGACACCCCGATGCTTCGGCAGGAGGCCCGGGAGCTTGGAGAGGATGAGGTGGCCTTCCTGGCTGAAGCGGCCAACCGTCCGCTGGGTCGCGTCGGCCACCCCGAGGAGGTCGCCGAGGCGATCGCCTGGCTGGCCGGCGACGCCGCTTCCTTCGTGACCGGGACCTGCCTGGTCGTGGACGGGGGCGGCCTGGCGTAACTTGTCGATCCCTCGCCGGGGTGGCGGAACTGGCAGACGCGGGGGACTTAAAATCCCCTGGGCTTCGGCCCTTCCGGGTTCGACTCCCGGCCCCGGCATGTCATCGCGGACCGAGCGATCGTCCGATTGCGCTCACCGTTCGTCTCCCCGTGCCGTCGGGCCATCGGTCGATGGCCCTCCTGCGGCCTGCCTGTCTATCCCGCCGCGTCGTGCGCGACCGGCTCCGTGATGACGGCGGAGGCGTCCCGACTCTCGCGGAGCCACCCTTTCCGAGGCCGCAGCCCGAAGCGGCTTCTATGATCAGAGCCACATGACGCGCATGTTCGTGCGCCAGTTCGGCTTCACTCCGGGCGCATGGCGGCGTGCGGTGCTTGGCTCGGCAGGCTGACGACCCCGGAGCGGGCAGGTCCCCCCTCTACTCCTCTCCCTCGTACCCGGGCCCGAGTAGCACCTTGCCCGGCAGCTCTCCCGTCATCCGGCCGTCAGCGATCACCGGCACGCCGTTCACGAGCACGTAGCGAATCCCGACCGAGAACTGGCCCGGGTTCTCGTACGTGGCCCGGTCGGCCACCGAGTCGGGATCGAAGACCACCAGGTCGGCCCACATCCCCCGTTTGATGACGCCGCGATCGGTGAGGTGCTCGCGCTGGGCGGCGAGCGCCGAGAACTTGCGGATGGCGTCCGGGAGGGTGAGAAGGTGCTGCGCGCGCACGTACTTCCGGAGGATCCGGGGGAAGGTGCCGTACGCGCGCGGGTGGGGGTGCTCCTTCCCCAGGATGCCCTCGGGCGATGTGCCGGAGGCGTCGTTGTCGACCGACACCCACGGCTGCCGGAGGGCCAGCTCGACATCGGGCTCCGACATCCCGAACACGGCGACGGTGGTCTGCGCGTCGTCCTTGACCAGGATGTCGAACAGGGTGTTCATCGCATCCTCGTGCCACGCCGTCGCGATCTCGTCGAGCCGCTTGCCCTCGATCGAGAGGAGGTCGGGATTGTTGACCGCCGTGATGAGGACGTCGTGCGGCCCCGAGATCTCCTGCCATTCGTTGTCCCACGCGGTGGACGGGGTCAGCATGTCGCGGCGCATGCGGGCGCGCAGGGCAGGGTCCTTGAGCCGCGCGACGAGGCTGTCGTTCCCGCCCGCGTGGGCCCAGGGCGGGACGAAGGCCGACATGCCGTTCTCCCACGCGGTGTAGGCGTAGGTGTCGCCGGTGATGTCCAGCCCGGCCCGCCGCGCTGAATCGATGCGCGCCACCACCTGCGGCATCTTCCCCCAGTTCCTCGTGCCGGCGGTCTTGAGGTGGAAGATCTCGACGGGGATGTCCGCCTCGCGCGCGATGCGGAAGGTCTCGTGGAGCGCGGCCGTCTCGGCCTCGCCCTCGCTCCGCATGTGCGTGGCGTAGATGCCGCCGTACCGGGACGCGGTCCGGGCGAGCGCGATCAGCTCGTCGGTCTTCGCGTAGGGTGCGGGCGGATACTGGAGCGCCGTGGACACGCCGAGGGCCCCCTCGCGCATGGCGCGGGCGACGAGATCCTGCATCTGTCGGAGCTGGTCCGGCGTCGGCGTCACGTCGCCGTACCCGAGCACCATCTCGCGCGCCGACGCGGCGCCGACGTACGTCCCCAGGTTGATGCCCATGCCCTGCTTCCGGAGACGGGCGAAGTACTCGGGGAGGGTGCGCCAGTCCGCCGTGATCCCGTAGTGCCGGTAGACCGGCGCGTTCTCCGCGACCATCTCGCTGTCGAGCGGCGCGACCGACTCGCCCTCGCCGGTGATCTCGGTGGTGATGCCCTGGAAGATCTTGGAAGGCAGGCGCGGATCCACGAGCATCGTCAGCTCGGACTGGCCGAGCATGTCGATGAACCCGGGAGCCACCACCATCCCGTGGGCGTCGATCCCCTGTTTGGCGGAGGCGCCCGCCAGGTCGCCGATGGCGGCGATGTGTCCGTCCCGCACCCCGATGTCGCCCCTGTACCAGGGCGAGCCGGTCCCGTCGATGATGCGGCCGTTGCGGACGATGAGGTCATAGGCGGGCGCGGGCTGCTGGGCCGCGGTCGCCGCGGGCAGCGCGGCGACCAGGGCGAGGACGAGGATCGGGAGACGGTGCATACGGGCGCTCCTTGAGGGGGTGGCCGGCACCATTGTACGGCGGGCGGCTCGAGCCGGCGAGCCGCCCGGCCGTCCGATCGGGCCGCGCCACGGCGGCCTTCCACCCCATCTCGAGAGAGGGCGCATGAAGACACGACGCAAGCTGGTCGGGCTCTTCAGCGCGGGCTGGAGCGGAGCACCCGAGGGTGGCAGCTCACCAGCCCGAGCAGCGGGAGTCGGTGCAGGCTGGACGCGTGTCGCGCTCCCGATCTGTGAGGAAGCGTCAGCCGTAGGTCTGAACCGCACGCTGGACGATCGGCCTGGCCCATCCTGGCACGTCCGGCATGGGACACGAATTCAGCATCCGGCCCTCCTTCACGTGGAGGACCAACAGAGGCTCGGGTGGGACGCCCTCGGCCGGGTCCCCCTCCCGGCTATTGTCGTACAGCTTGAGCTCGGTCAGGTGCGGCAGAAGGCGAACGAGGTTCTCGCGGGTCGTATCGTATCGTTCCCGGATTCGCTCCTCGGGAATGGGGTGACCACCCCGAGCAACCCGGGCGCGGACGCGGGCGAGATGTCGTCCGACGGAGTCGAGGCCGACATACCAGATCCGCACCGGAAGTCCGACGTTGGCCGCTTTCAAGAGGAGGCCCGTGATCGTGCGGCCCCCGAGGGTGGTCTCGAAGACGAAGCGGAAGCGCTGCTCGATCGCGCGCTCGAGAAGGTGCCGGCCGATGTGCCAGGCCCGGCTGTTTGCCTCCCAGCGAGAGAGTTCGGGGTCGGCGTCGCGCAGCCGCCGCGCTACTTCATCGGGGTTGAAGTAGTCGCCGCCGACCTCACGCAGCGCGGCTCCGGCGACGCTGCTCTTGCCCGCGCCATTGGTGCCGGCCAGGACGACAATCTCGGGCGTCGTCCCGACCCGGTTCACTCGCTCTCGCCTCGGGCGCCGCGGATGGCTGCCCGGCCGAGCTCATCCGTCCCCATGTCGAACAGGGCCTCGGTGGCAGCCGCAGCCTCTTCCGTTTGCTGTCGGGTCAGCATCTCGTCGAACTCGCGGGTGAGTTCATCGAGATCCACGTCCCTTTGGCCGCTTAGCTCGTGGTACCGATCCATCGACAGGAGGACGGCTGTGGGGCGGTCGTACTTTCGGATGAAGACCGCCCCCTCGCTCTCCGCCCGGCTCAGGACCCGTCCGAAGTGGTTCTGGGCGTCCGTGGCGCTCACCGACCCTGCCCGCCTGGTGTGTCGATTTCGCATGATACCTCCCGGTCACGTCGTGTATACCTAACATAGCTAACACTGTCACCTGCCACCAAGTTCCCTCGCCCATCGGCTCCGCAGAAGTCGCAGGAGAGAAGCGCTCCGCGTCAACCTCGGATGCCGCATTAGGAAGTTCTCGAGCTCTTGCGGGCCCGGCACTACGGCACTGCAACGGGTAGAACCTCATGCGGTACGACCCGACCCACTGAGGCAGCGAGGCGCCACCGACTTCCCCCGGCCCAGCCGACGCCCCCTCCTGATGCGGTGGCAGCCTCCTCCGGGCCGATCTCTCGCCGGGTTGTCCAGGCCAGGGTACCGGCTCCCGATTGTGCGGGCGATTGTGCTCGTTGAACGTGAAAGTGCGGACAGAGAGGGGGAGTCCGGCGTCCAGAACCCGCGTCCCGGCGGGGTCCGGCGTCCGGAGGCGTCCGGATCAGCAGCCTTGAAATCCCCTGGGCTTCGGCCCTTGCGGGTGCTCCTCCGGAGGGCTTCGCCACGAGTCCCGCCCCCGGCATGTTCAGGCGTAGCGCGGCCTTTCGCGTCGCTCTATTAGACCCGGACTCGCAGACGTACATTGGTTCGTCTATGCATTCGTACCTGCTCACCTGACGAGAAAGAGGGGACCATGACCACCGTCTTCGGCTATCATGACGTGAAGGACCAGGACCACTGGCTCGCTTCGCCCAGGCGTGAGGAGGTCTTCGGGCCTCTCGGCGTCACGAACATCCGGACGTTCGTCGACCCACAGGACCCCACTCGGGTCGGTGTGCTGATGGACGTCCCGGACATGGATGCCCTCATGGCTGCGATGGAGTCGGAGGCGGCCGCCGAGGCGATGGAGCACGACGGGGTCATCCCCGAGACGCTCGTGATCCTCGTCGAGGCCTGACCGACCGGCTTCGCCGGCCCGTTTGGCCGGAGCTTCGTCACGCTCCCAGCGGCTCGACGGGCTGCGGTCCCTCCGCCTGACCGGTCCGGTGTCTCGGTGACAGCTCGGGGACAGGAAGGTCGATCCCTGGTGCCCGCCTGCCCGGATCAACGCGACGGGCGCCCGCCGCCCGCCCGCACGTCTAGCTCGGCCCCCCGCCGTGCTCCGCTCGAGGGCGATCTCGAGCTTCAGGTCCAGGTCGAACAGCTGCCAGCGCAGCACCCCGTAGGCCAGCAGCAGAACGTAGAAGAAGAGCGCCAGCTGCCATGCCGAGTTGTACATGAAGTCGCCCCAAACCGGGATGGGGCGGAGAACGGGGTAGAGCAGGAAGGTGAGGCCCGTGTAGGGTTCCCGGATCCCGGACCATGAAGGACACCGCACCGAGCGTCGAGGCGCATCCCTCCAGGAAGAGGAGAACCGTCGGCCGCTGGTTGAGGGAGCGCCGACCTCTTCTTCGACTTGCGGCCGGGGGTATAATGCGGGGATCGGGCGTTGCCTCGCCTCTCGCATCGCGCCCGGGTCGGCTCCAGCGCCGCCGACAGGAGGTCCCATGAGCCCGCAGGCGGCGTGTCCCCACATCGACGAGATCACCGAGGTCCTGCGCCCCGAGCGCCGCGTGTGCGAGGAGTGCGTGAAGACGGGGGACCGGTGGGTGCACCTGCGCACGTGCCAGACGTGCGGCCGCACGCTGTGCTGCGACGATTCCCCCAACCGCCACGCCACGGCCCACGCCCGCTCCTCGGGCCACCCGGTCATCGCCTCGGCCGAGCCGGGGGAGCGGTGGCTGTACTGCTATCCCGACGACGCGTTCGCCGAGTATTGAGAAGGAGCGGCCGATGACGCGCACGACGCCGCACGCCGTGGAGCCCTGGCCCGACCTGCCCCTCGCGGCGTGGCGGGACAGCTGCGCGACGCTCCACATGTGGACGCAAGTCGTGGGCAAGATCCGGCTGGCTACCGCTCCGCACGTCAACCACTGGTGGCAGGTCCCGCTGTACGTCACGCCCCGAGGTCTCACGACCTCGACCATGCACCACGGCAAGACCCCCTTCCGGATCGACTTCGACTTCCAGGATCACCTCCTGCGGCTGGAAACGAGCGCGGGGGCGAGCGAGTCCTTCCCGCTCGGCGCCTATCCGGTGGCGGAGTTCTACGACCGGGTCCTGACCGCCCTGGAGCGCCTGAGCCTCGAGGTGCGGATCTGGCCGCACCCGGTGGAGGTCGTCGAGGCGATCCCGTTCGACGAGGACACGGCGCACGCGGCCTACGACCCGGAGTCCGTGCGACGCTTCTGGCGGATCCTCCTCCACGCGGACCGGGCGTTGCACGAGCACCGGAGCCGCTTCCTCGGAAAGGCGAGCCCGGTGCATTTCTTCTGGGGGAGCTTCGACCTGGCCCTGACGTTCTTCTCCGGCCGGACGGCGCCGCCGCACCCGGGCGGGGTCCCCAACCTGGCCGACTGGGTGGCCCGCGAGGCGTATTCGCACGAGTGTGCCAGCGCCGGCTTCTGGCCGGGCAACGGCGCCCCGGCCATCGACGCGCCGGCGTTCTATGCCTACGCCTATCCGGAGCCGGAGGACTACGCCGCCGCGGCCGTCCGGCCGGCGGAAGCGTTCTACAGCGCGGACATGGGGGAGTACGTCCTTCCCTATGACGCGGTGCGGCGGGCGGCGGACCCGGAGGGGATGCTGCGGGACTTCTTCTCGAGCACCTACGAGGCGGCCGCCGAGCTGGGGGGCTGGGACCGCGGGGCGCTGGAGCGTCGCTCAGGCTGAAGGGTTCGACGCTCTCACTTCGGCCGCGCCAGCGCCAGGCCGAACCGCTCCTCCTCGTCGGTCTCCCAGCGCTCAATCCCGAAGCCGCCCGCCTCGAGGAGCGCCGTGGCGGTCTGGCGCGTGTACTTGTGGCTCAGCTCGGTGCGGATCGACTCGCCGGGCTCGAACTCCACCTCCAGCTCCAGCGAGGGCAGGGACACGGTCTGCCTGCGATCCGAGACCAGGTGCATCTCGATGCGGGCCTCCTGCTCGTTCCAGTCGGCCCGGTGCCGGAAGGCCTCCGGGACGAAGTCGGAGCCCAGCTCGTGGTTCAGCACGCGCAGTACGTTGAGGTTGAAGTCCGCCGTGACGCCGCGCGCATCGTCGTAGGCCGCCACCAGCTCCCGTCGGTCCTTCACGAGGTCGAAGCCGACCAGGAACGCATCCGAGCCCGACACGCGGCTTCGCACGCGGCGCGCGAACGCGCTCGCCTCGTCGGGACGGAAGTTGCCGATCGTGCTGCCCAGGAGCAGGACGAGGCGCGGCGCCCCGGCGAAGGGAAGGTCGAGGTCCTCGTGGAAGTCGCCCACGATGCCGACGATCTCGAGACCGGGGTACCGTCCGGCGAGCCTCACGACGGCTCTCTCGATCGCGTCCCGGCTCACGTCGATGGCCGCGTAGGCCTCCAGGCTTCCCTCTCTCCGGCCGGCGTCGAGGAGGATCTCCGTCTTGCCGGAGCTCCCGGAGCCGAACTCCACCAGGGAGGCCGGCCGGACGTCCTCGACCAGCGACGGTGCCGTTCGGAGCAGGATCGAGCGCTCGGCCCGGGTCAGGTAGTACTCGGGGAGGCGGGTGATCTCCTCGAACAGCTTCGAGCCCCGCGCGTCGTAGAAGTACTTGGGCGGCAGGGTCCTGGGTCGGCGCATCAGGCCCTCCCGCACGTCGGCCACCAGGGCGCGGCGCAGGTCGGCCGGCTCGATGAAGGTCCGGATCTCGATGCTGATGCTCGTCCTCCGATCCTCGAGGCCGGTCCCGGGCGGCGGAACGCTCCCGGGACCGCCGCGGGCTCTCGGCACGTGGAATGCACGCCATCGATCGGGACAACGTACGGCGGAGCGCGACGGCCGCCACGCACCGTGCAACGATCGAGCCCGGGAGGACGCATGTTCGCGAGTCTGCTCGAGGAAGCTCTCGACGCCTGGACGGACGCTCGGGAGGGGGTGATCGCCGAGCTGGAGAACATCCCCGGCGATCGCTACGATTTCCGTCCGGCCGAAGAGGTACGCAGCGTGGCCGAGCTCGCCTGCCACATCATGGAGGTGTCCGAGCTCATGGTGGGCGAGCTGACCCGGGAGGACACGGATTTCCACCGGGCGTCCTTCCCGGAGCTCCTGCGAGAGCACGCCCGTGACGTCCAGGGGCTGACGGAGAAGGAGGAGATCCTCGAGACCATGGAGCGCACCCTCGAGCGCGGCCGAGCCCGCTTCCGAGAGGTGGGCGAGCTCCACATGCTCCAGCTCATCGAGCGCTTCGACGGGGAGCTCGGCACGCGCATGGCCTGGATGCACCACGGGATCGCGCAGGAGATGTATCACCGGGGACAGCTGTGCACGTACGAGCGGCTCATGGGGCTCGTGCCCTCCCTGACGAAGCGGATCCGCGGCGAAGACTGACACGGGAGGAACGGTGGTGACTCGAACGAGGGTCGGGAGCGAGCCGACCCATGGAGCGTCGGCGCAGGCGGCGGCCACCGACGGCCCGGCCGCCGTCGCGGACGGCCTGTCGGGGCGGTACCGCCGGGTCCGGGCGTTCACGGAGGCGCTGTGCGAGCCGCTGGCGACCGAGGACTACGTCGTCCAGACGATGGAGGACGTGAGCCCCACCAAGTGGCACCTGGCGCACGTGAGCTGGTTCTTCGAGACCTTCCTCCTGCGCGAGCACCTGCCCGGCTACGAGCCCCTCGACGAGACCTACGCCTACCTGTTCAACTCCTACTACGTGCAGGCGGGCGAGCGGCACTGCCGCGACCGGCGGGGCTGGATCTCGCGGCCCACGGTCGAGGAGGTGTACCGCTACCGCCGTCACGTGGACGAGCACATGGAGCGGCTCCTGGAACGCGCCGCCGGCGACCCGGAGCTCGCGGCGGCGGTCGATCCGGTGGTCACGATCGGGATCCACCACGAGCAGCAGCACCAGGAGCTGCTCCTCACCGACATCAAGCACGTGTTCTCGGTGAACCCGCTGCGCCCCGCCTACCGCGCCGGGCCGCTCGAGCGCGGGGGTCGTACCCCCGAGCTCGACTGGCGGGCGTTCGAGGGGGGGCTGGTGCGGATCGGACACGACGGCGAGGGCTTCGCCTACGACAACGAGGGCCCGCGCCACCGCGCTTTCCTGGAGGCCTTCCTGCTGGCCGACCGGCTGGTGACCAGCGGCGAGTTCCTGGCGTTCATGGAGGACGGCGGCTACCGGACGCCGGAGCTGTGGCTGTCGGACGGCTGGGCCGCCGCCCGGGAGAAGGACTGGACCGAGCCCTTCTACTGGGAGGAGCGGGGCGGCGAGTGGTGGCAGTTCACCCTGTCCGGCATGCGCCCGGTCGATCCGCACGAGCCCGTGTGTCACCTGAGCTACTACGAGGCCGAGGCCTACGCGCGCTGGGCGGGAGCGCGCCTTCCCACCGAGGAGGAGTGGGAGGTGGCGGCGAGCTCCCGGCCGATCCGGGGGAACCTGGTCGAGTCCGGACGCCTGCACCCGGCCCCGGTCTGCGCGGAGGCGTCGCCCCCCGACCCGTCCTCCGGTCCCCCCCTCCGCCAGCTGTGGGGCGACGTGTGGGAGTGGACGCGCAGCCCCTACTCGCCCTACCCGGGTTACGAGGCGCCGCCGGGCGCCCTGGGCGAGTACAACGGGAAGTTCATGAGCAACAAGTTCGTGCTGCGGGGCGGCTCCTGCGCCACCTCGGCCACGCACATCCGGGCCACCTACCGGAACTTCTTCCCGCCCGACGCCACGTGGCAGTTCACGGGGCTCCGGCTGGCGAGGGACCCGTAGCCGGGGAGCCCGTCGTAGCGTTCCGCGAGGTGGCGCTCCGCCGGGGCGGACGCGCCGTCCTCGACGGCCTCTCCTTCGAGGTCGCCCCCGCGGAGACCTTCGTCCTGGTGGGGCGGAGCGGGGCGGGGAAGTCGAGCGTCCTCCGCCTGGCCAACCGCCTCCTGGAGCCCGACGCCGGCGAGGTGCGCGTGAGCGGACGCGACGCGGCCGACTGGGACCCGATCCGGCTCCGCCGCAGCACCGGCTACGTCCTGCAGGGCATCGGGCTCTTCCCCCACTACACGGTGGCTCGCAACGTGGGCCTGGTGCCCCGGCTGCTGGGCTGGGAGGAGGCCCGGGTCGAGGCGCGGGTGCGGGAGCTCCTGGACGTGGTCGGCCTCCCGTTCGCGGAGTTCGGGGAGCGCTTCCCGGCCTCCCTGTCGGGGGGCCAGCGCCAGCGGGTGGGCGTGGCGCGCGCGCTGGCCGCCGACCCGCCGCTCCTCCTGTGCGACGAGCCGTTCGGGGCCCTGGACCCGATCACGCGCCGGGAGCTCCAGGACGAGTTCCGCGCCCTGAGCCGCCGGCTGGGGAAGGCGCTCCTGTTCGTGACCCACGACGTGCGGGAGGCGCTGGCGCTCGGCGACCGGATCGGGCTCCTCGAGGGCGGACGGCTGGCGTTCGAGGGCTCCCCCGACGCCTTCCGGGCCAGCGACCACCCGCTCGTCCGCGCCTTCCTGGGGTGAGGGGGAGAGCGGCGTGACCGGGGAGAGATCGGCGTGATCGGAGAGCTCCCGTGAGTTTCCTCGCCTACCTGGCCGCGCACCGGGGCGAGCTCTTCCAGCGGCTCGCCGAGCACATCGTCCTGGTCGGGAGCTCGGTGGGCCTCGGCGTCCTGGTCGGGGTGCCGATCGGGATCCACCTGACCCGGCACCGCCGCTTCCGCGGCGCCATCCTGGGCGTGGTGAACGTGATCCAGACGATCCCCAGCCTGGCGCTGTTCGGCTTCCTCATCCCGATCCCGTTCATCGGGGGCATCGGCACCCGGACCGCCATCGTGGCCCTGTTCGGCTACTCGCTCCTCCCGATCATCCGGAACACCTACGAGGGGATCCAGGGCATCGACCCCTCGGTCCGGGACGCGGCCCGCGCCATGGGGCTCACCGACCGGGAGCTCCTGCGCCAGGTCGAGCTGCCCCTGGCACTCGGCGTCATCCTGGGGGGCGTGCGGCTGGCGGCGGTGATCGGCATCGGGATCGCCACCATCGCCGCGGCCATCGGGGCGGGCGGGCTGGGCGTGTTCATCTTCCGGGGCCTGTCCATGGTGGACGACCGGGTGATAATGGCCGGGGCCCTCCCGGCCGCGCTCCTGGCGCTGACCGTGGACTGGGGGCTCGGCCGGCTGGAGCGGCGGTTGTCCCGCTGGCGTGAGGCGGCGTGAGGTGGCTGGAGGTGGCGCGAGGCCGCCCGAGAGCGCACCAGGCGGCGACAGGCCGCCCGGGACGATTGGAGGCCGCGTGAGGAGCCGGCGCTCCGTCTTGGCCGCCGCGGCCCTCCTCGCCGCGCTCGGGGCCACCGGGTGTGGCGGCGGAGGGCCCGCCCCGGTGGTCGTCGGCGGCAAGAACTTCACCGAGCAGGACCTCCTGGGGGAGATCGTCGCGACCTGGATCGAGCGCACCACCGACATCCCGGTCGAGCGCAAGCTCCACCTGGGCGGGACGTTCGTGTGCCACAAGGGGCTCGTGAGCGGCGACCTGGACCTGTACGTCGAGTACACGGGCACGGCGCTCACCGCGATCCTCGGCCGGGTCCCGGTCCACGACGCCGACTCGGTCTACCGGGCCGTGCAGTCGGCGTACGAGTCACGCTGGAAGCTGAAGTGGGAGAGGCCGCTCGGCTTCGACGACACGTTCGTGATCCTCGTCCGGCGGTCCACCGCCGATTCCCTGGGCCTCCACAGCATCTCGGACCTGGTGCGGTACGAGGACCGCCTCGTCCCGGGCTTCGGCTACGAGTTCACCCAGCGGGAGGACGGGCTGCCCGGGCTGTCCAGGAGCTACGACCTCCACTTCGCCCACACGCCCAAGGCCATGGAGCTGGGGCTCATCTACCGGGCTCTGGCCGGCGGCCAGATCGACGTCACGGCCGGCAACGCCACGGACGGCCAGATCGCCGCCCTCGACCTGGTCCGACTCCGGGACGACCGGGGCTACTTTCCCCCCTACGAGGCCGTCCCCGTCGTGCGGGAGGAGGCCCTCGAGCGGAACCCCGGCCTGGAGGCGGCGCTCCGTCGGCTCGGCGGACGGATCTCCACGGCCGACATGCGCCGCATGAACCGCCTGGTCGACGTGGATGGCCGGGACTACCGCCAGGTGGCGCGCGACTGGGTCCGGGAGCACCTGAAGGGTTGAGCCGTCCCCGCCGCGGTCGCGGGCTTTCACCGTCCGGCCGTCGTCTCCGCTCTGTCGCCCGGGCCCCCGCCGCGCGTATCCTCCGGGCCGTCACATTCCACGTGGGGGGATCGTCGCCATGACAGAGCGCGGGACGCTGTACCGCCGGGTGGGGCTCCTGGGACTCGCCGCCGCGAGTCTCGCGAGCCTCGGGGCCGCTCCACTCGCCGGCGAGCGCCCGCCCGGACACGCCGGGCGCCCGCCCGCCTCCATCGCGAGCTGGTCGGCCCGCGCCCCTGGCCACGTCGTGGCCCCCGCCCGCAGCCATGTCGCGGCCCGTGCCCTCGCCGCCCCCGATTCGGTCCCGCCCGACCTCCTCGCGGGCCTGGTGTGGCGGAACATCGGGCCGCTCCGGGCGGGGCGCGTGGCCGCGGTGAGCGGGGCGATCGGCGAGCCGGGCGTGTTCTACGCCGGCATGCCGGCCGGGGGCGTATGGAAGACCGGGGACGCCGGGGTGACCTGGCGGCCCATCTTCGACTCGGTCCAGTCGGTCTCCTCGGTGGGGGCGGTCGCGGTCGCGCCCTCTGACGCGAACGTCGTGTACGTGGGCACCGGCGACATCATCACGGGCGGCAACATCGACGAGGGCGATGGCGTCTACAGGTCGACCGACGCCGGCCGCACCTGGCGGCAAATCGGGCTCGACCGCACCAAGCAGATCCCTTCCATCGTGGTCGATCCGTCCGACCCGAACCTGGTGCTGGTCGCCGCGCAGGGGGACATCCACCACGCCAGCGATGCGCGCGGCGTGTTCCGGAGCACGGACGGCGGCGGGACGTGGAAGAAGACGCTGTTCGTGAACGACTCGACGGGGATCGAGCGGCTGGCCCGGGCCTACGACGCGCCGAAGGTCGTGTTCGCGATGACCGTCCGGCACTACCGGGCGCCAGGCGTGCCGCGCGGGAAGTTCTACTTCGGCGCCGCGACCGGGACGCGGCTGTACAAATCGACCGACGAGGGCGCGACCTGGCGCCGGGTCACCGGCGGCGGCCTGCCGAAGCTGGAGGGCCGCATGTCCGTCGCGGTGGCCATGCACACGAACGCCCGGCGCGTGTTCGTGGTCGGCGACTCGGGTCTGTACCGCTCGGACGACGGCGGATCGACGTGGCGCCGCATGGACCCGGACGACCCCCGCATCCGGACGGGGCAGGGGGGCTACAACTGCGGTGTGTACGTGAGCCCCTCGAACCCCGACGTCGTCTACACGGTGAACACCTCCGGCTACGTGTCCA
>Ga0315556_1000283_pt1 | contig 30519 bp, 34 predicted proteins | sample SalMarSW160310MG_FD_202112 | JGI IMG/M metagenome (GOLD analysis project Ga0315556, IMG submission 202112) | Salt marsh sediment microbial communities from the Plum Island Ecosystem LTER, Massachusetts, United States - Salt Marsh Sediment SW1603-10 ...
GCTGTTCGTCGGCCACGCGAACGCGGTCAAGGACGAGTTCAGCGCCGACGAGAACCTGGCCATCTCGCTCGAGCTGTGCGGGCGGAGCGCCACGGCCGCGGCGCGCGCCGAGGCGCTCGAGCGCATCGGGCTGGCGCGGCGCGCGCGCCTTCCGGCGCGCTACCTGTCGCAGGGGCAGAAGCGCCGGGTGGCGCTGGCGCGGCTGTGCCTCGGGTCGGATTTTCCGCTCTGGATCCTGGACGAGCCGTTCGCCGCGCTCGATGCGCGCGCGCTGGCGACCGTGGTGGCGCTGGCCGACGCGCATCTCGAGCGCGGCGGGGCCGTGATCCTCACTTCCCACCAGGACGTGACGATCGCGGCGCGCACGCAGTTCTCGATCGTGCTGGAAGGTTGAACTTCGGCGTGCTCGGAGGACTCAAATCGATCATCGTCCGCGACCTGCGCCTGTCGATGCGCCGGCGCGGCGACGTGCTCAACCACCTGGTGTTCTTCGTTATCGTGGTGACCCTGTTTCCGCTCGGCGTGGGCGCCGAGCCGAACCTGCTGCGCTCGATGGCGCCCGGCATCGTGTGGGTCGCGGCGCTGCTGGCCGCGATGCTGTCGCTGCAGCGCATGTTCGCTTCGGACTACGCCGACGGTAGCCTGGAGCAGATGCTGATATCCGCACATCCGCTGGGGGTAATCGTGGTCGGCAAGTTCATCGCGCACTGGCTGCTCTCGGGCTTGCCTGTCACGCTGCTGGCGCCCGTGGTTGGGGTACAGTTTGATCTGTCTCAACAAGCGCTGGTGGTGCTGACGGTATCGTTGCTCGTCGGAACGCCCGTGCTGAGCCTGATCGGCGGCGTGGGCGCGGCCCTGACGCTCGGAGTGCGGGGCGGAGGGGTGCTGCTGGCGCTGCTGGTGCTGCCGCTTTTCATCCCGGTGCTGATCTTCGGCGCGGGCGGCGTGTCCGAGGCGCAGGCGGGAATGAGCGCGGCGCCGCACGTGTCGCTGCTCGGCGCGTTCCTCGCCATGTCGTGCGTGGTCGCCCCCTGGGCCACCACCGCGGCGCTGCGGGTTGCGTACGATTGAACGTTTTTCGAGAGGGTGAACTTGGCATCGAATAGCTACAGGCTGGACAGCGAAACGAGCAGCAACTGGCTGCTGCGGCTCGCCGCGCCGCAGGCGTTCTTCCCGGTCGCGGGCAGAATGATCCCCTGGTTCGCGACGCTCGCGGTGCTGTTCGCGCTGCCGGGGCTTTACCTCAGCTTCTTCGTCGCGCCGACTGACTTTCAGCAAGGGGAGGCCTACCGCGTGATCTTTCTTCACGTGCCGGCGGCCTGGATGTCGATGTTCCTGTACGTGGTCATGGCGTTCTGGGCGGCGCTCGGGCTGATCCTCAACACGCGCCTGTCGGGCATGATGGCCTCCGCGGTGGCGCCGACCGGAGCGATGTTCACCTTCCTCGCGCTGTGGAGCGGCGCGCTGTGGGGCAAGCCGACCTGGGGTACCTGGTGGGTGTGGGACGCGCGCCTGACCTCCGAATTGATCCTGCTGTTCCTCTATTTCGGCTTCATCGCGCTGACCAACGCCATCGACGACCCGCGCCGCGCCGATCGCGCCGGCGCGGTGCTGGCGATCGTGGGCGTGGTCAACATCCCGATCATCTATTTTTCGGTCAAGTGGTGGAACACGTTGCACCAGGGCGCCTCGGTCAGCCTGACCCGCGCGCCCTCGATGGCGACCACGATGCTCATCGGCATGCTGCTGATGTCGCTCGCGGCGTGGATGTACAGCATCGCCGTCGCGCTGTGGCGGGTACGCTCGATCATCCTCGAGCGCGAGCGCGACGCGCAATGGGTTCGAGAACTGCGAGGTGTGGAATGAACTGGGGCAGCTTCGGCAATTTCATTCATATGGGCGGGTACGCGTTCTACGTCTGGGGCTCGTACCTGATGGGAGTGGTCTGCATCGCGGGCGAATTGGTCCTGCTCGCGCGCCGCGCGCGGCTGGCGGAGCGCAGGGCATGAAGCCGCGCCACCGCAGGCTGGTCTACGTCGCGCTCGGACTGGCGCTGCTGGGCGTCACCGCGGCGCTGGTGCTCAATGCGTTCCGCAGCAACCTCGTTTTCTTCTACAGCCCCACCCAGGTGGCGGACAAGGAGGCCCCGGTCAACAAGACCTTTCGCCTCGGCGGACTCGTGGAGCAGGGCAGCCTGAAGCGCCTGCCCGACGGCGTCACGGTGAGCTTCGTGGTGACCGACACCGGCAAGAGCATCCCGGTGCGCTACAAAGGCATCCTTCCCGACCTGTTCAAGGAGGGCAAGGGCGTGGTCGCGCAGGGGCGGCTCGAGCCCGACGGCGTCTTCCACGCGCAGGAAGTGCTCGCCAAGCACGACGAGAACTACATGCCGCCGGAAGCCGCCGAAGCGATCGCCAAGGCGCAGCACGGCCAACTGCCGGAGCCGATGAAAAAATGATCCCCGAACTCGGACACTTCGCCCTCATCGTCGCGCTCGGGCTGGCGCTGGTGCAGGCCATCCTGCCGCTGATCGGCGCCCAGCGCGGCATCCCGGCCTTCGTCGCGGTGGCCCGGCCCGCGGCGCAGGGCCAGTTCGTTTTCGTCGCGATCGCCTTCGGCTGCCTTGCCTGGGCGTTCGTCAACAGCGACTTCTCGGTGCTGTATGTCGCCGAGCATTCCAACTCGAGATTGCCGCTGCAGTACAAGTTCGCCGCGGTGTGGGGCGGCCACGAAGGTTCGCTCCTGCTCTGGGTGCAGATGCTGACCGTGTGGATGGTCGCGGTCACCGTGTTCAGCCGCCGGCTGCCGGACGAAATGGTGGCGCGCATCCTGGCGGTAATGGCGATGGTCAGCATCGGCTTCCTGCTGTTCATGCTTGTCACCTCGGACCCGTTCGATCGCCTGCTGCCGGCCGCGGCCGAAGGGCGCGACCTGAACCCGCTGTTGCAGGACCCGGGCATGGTGTTCCACCCGCCGATGCTGTACATGGGCTACGTCGGGTTTTCGGTCGCGTTCGCGTTCGCGATCGCGGCTCTGATCGACGGGCGCCTGGACGCGGCCTGGGCGCGCTGGACACGGCCCTGGACCATCGCGGCGTGGATGTTCCTGACACTCGGCATCGCACTCGGCAGCGCCTGGGCCTACTACGAACTCGGCTGGGGCGGCTGGTGGTTCTGGGACCCGGTGGAGAACGCCTCGTTCATGCCCTGGCTGGTCGGCACCGCTCTGCTGCATTCGCTCGCGGTGACCGAAAAGCGCGGCGGCTTCAAGGCCTGGACCGTGCTGCTGGCGATCGTCGCGTTCTCGCTCTCGCTTCTCGGCACCTTCCTGGTTCGCTCCGGGGTACTCACTTCGGTACACGCCTTCGCCACCGACCCGCGGCGCGGGATCTTCATCCTCGTCTTCCTCGCGGTGGTCATCGGCGCGTCGCTCACGCTCTTTGCCTGGCGCGCGCCGCGCGTGGGCCTGGGCGGGCGCTTCGAGCTGATATCGAAAGAGTCGATGCTGCTGATGAACAACGTGCTGCTCACGGTCGCCGCGGCCGCGGTGCTGCTCGGCACCCTCTACCCGCTGGTGCTCGACGCGCTCGGGCTGGGCAAGATCTCGGTCGGTCCGCCGTACTTCGACACCGTGTTCGTGCCGCTGATGGCGCCGGCGCTGTTCCTGATGGGAATAGGCCCGCTCGCGCGCTGGCGCGAGGCGAGCCTGCCAAGCCTGGCGCAGCGGCTCAAATGGGCCTTCGGGCTAGCCGTGGTGTGCGCGCTCGTGCTGCCCGCGCTGCTCGGGGAGTGGACCGCGATGCGCAGCTTCGGCCTGCTGCTCGCCTTCTGGGTCTTCGCCTCGACCGCGACCGCGCTGGTGTCGAAGCTGCGCGCGCAGCCCGGGCCGGGGCTGCTCGCCCGCCTGCGTGGAGTGCCGCGCGCCCAGCTCGGCATGCTGCTGGCGCACGCCGGGATCGGCGTGTTCGTGATCGGCGTGACGATGGTCAAGAGCTACGAGGTGGAGCGCGACCTGAAAATGGACCCGGGTGATACCGCCGTAGTTGGCGGCTACACCTTCCGCTTCGACGGCGTGGGCGAGGTGCGCGGTCCGAATTACACCGCGCAGCGCGGCGTGGTCACGGTGCTGCGCAATGGCGCACCGGCTTTCGTCCTGAGCCCCGAGAAGCGCGATTATGGCGACCAGCAGCCGCAGATGACCGAGGCCTCGATCCACACCGGCTTCACGCGCGACCTCTACGTCTCGCTCGGCGAGCCGGTGGGCGCCGGGGCGTGGACGGTGCGCATTTACTACAAGCCGTTCGTCATCTGGATCTGGGGTGGCTGCGTGGTGATGGCGCTGGGCGGCCTTCTGGCGGCGCTCGATCGCCGCTACCGTGTGGCGGAGCGCAAGCGAGAGCGGCCGGAGAGCTCCGAGCCGGAGCCGAAGCCGAAGCCGAAGGGCAAGAGACGCCGGCGGCCGTCGCGGGCGGCAGTGCCGCAGGGCGAGCGCGGATGAAGCGCTTCCTGCTCCCGCTCGGCATCTTCATCGTCCTGGTCGGCTTCCTGGCGGTGGGGCTGCGACTCAATCCGCGCGAGGTGCCTTCGCCGCTGATCAACAAGCCGGCGCCGCCGTTCACGCTGCCCGAACTGACCGATCCGCAGCGCACGTTCTCGCAGAAGGACATGCTCGGCAAGGTGTGGCTGCTCAATGTCTGGGCCTCGTGGTGCGTGTCTTGCCGCGAGGAGCACCCTGTGCTGGTCGAGTTTTCCAAGCGCAACATCGTTCCGGTCTACGGCCTGAACTACAAGGACGACCGCAAGGACGCGCTCGCCTGGCTCGCCAAGCTCGGCAACCCGTACACGATGTCGATCATGGATCGCGACGGGCGCATTGGCATTGACTATGGCGTGTACGGCGTGCCGGAGACCTACGTGATCGACAAGCAGGGAGTGATCCGCTACAAGCAGATCGGGCCGGTGACGCCCGAGATCCTCGATGCGAAGATCGTGCCCCTGGTGAAGAAGCTGCAGGGATGATGCGCGGCGTCCTGCTCCTGTGCGCCGCGCTGCTGGTGGCCGCTCCGCTGCACGCCAAGCAGGCGGTTCCCGCGATCGACGACCCCGTCGCCGAGAAGCGCGCCGTGAAGCTCGAGGAACAGCTGCGCTGCCTGGTTTGCCAGAACGAGACCATCGCCGCTTCCCAAGCCGATCTGGCGAAGGACCTCAGGAAGGAAATCCGCGAGCAGATCAAGGCCGGCAAGAGCGACGACCAGATCAAGCAGTTCCTGGTCGACCGCTACGGCGATTTCGTGCTTTACAAGCCGCCGCTCAAGGCCACTACCGTGCTGCTGTGGGCGGGCCCCTTCGCCCTCCTGCTGGGCGGCGTGATCGTGCTGTTCGTCTATCTGCGCCGGCGCCGCACGAGGGTCGTGCAGGCATCGCTTAGCGACGAGCAGCGCTCGCGCGCCGAGGCGCTGCTCGCGGGCGGCAAGGACCGCGCATGACGACGTTCTGGCTCATCGCGGCGCTTTTCGTCGCGGCTGCGCTGGCGGTCGTGATGCGGCCACTGCTGCGCCAGCGCGATTCCGGTGCCGGCACGGATCGCGACGCGACGAACGTCAAGCTCTACCGCGACGAGCTGGCCGAGCTCGCGCGCGAGCACGCCGAGGGCAGTCTGAGCGAGGCGCAGCATCGCGAGGCGCAGCAGGAGATCGAGCGGCGCCTGCTGGAGGACGTTCAGCCCGCGGCGCCGGCAGCGGCCACCGCGCCGGCGGGGAACCGCGCGGGACGCTGGGCGGCGCTCGCGGTGGCGCTCGTGCTGCCGCTGGTTGCGGTGCTGGGCTACCTTCAGTTCGGCGACATCAAGGCGCTCGACCCGATGGTTCGCCAGGAAGGGCATCCGGTCACCCCGACTCAGATCGCGAAGATGGTCGAAGAGCTCGCGCAGCGACTCAAGCAGCATCCGGACGACGCCGCCGGCTGGGCCATGCTCGGGCGCTCCTATGCCGTGCTCGGGCGCTACCAGGAGTCCGCGGGCGCCTATGCGCGCGCGACTGCGCTGGTCGGCGACGACGCAAACCTGCTCGCGGACTACGCCGACACGCTGGCGATGGCGCGCGGCGGCAATCTCTCCGGCGAGCCGATGGAGATCGTCCAGCGCGGGCTCAAGGTCGATCCGAAGAACGTCAAGCTGCTCGCGCTCGCCGGCAGTGCCGAGTTCGCGCAGCGCAACTACGCCGAAGCGGTGCGCTACTGGGAGCGCAGCCTGGCCGAGATTCCGCCCGGGTCGGATTTCAGGCGCGTGGTCGAGGGCAGCATCGAGGAAGCGCGCAAGGCCGGGAGCCTGCCGGCCGCGCCGGAGAAGAAGACGGAAGTCGCGGCAGACTCCAAGTCCATCACGGGCACGGTAAAGCTGGCACCGGCGCTCGCGTCGCAGGTCGAGCCGAGCGACACCTTGTTCGTGTTCGCGCGCCCCGCCAAGGGCGCTCGCATGCCGGTGGCGATCCTGCGCGTGGCGGCCTCGCAGCTGCCTTACACGTTCCGCCTCGACGACAGCCTCGGGATGGCGGTCGGGAACAAGCTCTCGAGCCAGGCCGAGGTGGTGGTCGAGGCTCGCATTTCGAAGTCCGGCATGGCGCAGCCGAAGCCCGGCGATCTCGAGGGCGCGAGCGCGCCGGTGGCGCCCGGCACGAGCGGATTGCAGATCGCAATCGACCGCGTGGTGAGATAGGCGGATTGATTGAGATCAAACCCGCCGACCGTGGCGGGCGCATAGTGGCGGCAGACAGAAAGCAGGAAGACAAGGGATGGAGACAGTTCGGACGGACGTAGCGATCATCGGCGCAGGGGGCGCGGGACTGCGCGCCGCGATCGCCCTGGCCGAAGCCGATCCGAAGCTGCGCGTCACGCTGATTTCCAAGGTCTACCCGATGCGCAGCCACACCTGCGCGGCCGAAGGCGGCGCGGCGGGAGTGATCAAGGCCGACGACAGCCTCGAGCATCACTTCAACGACACCGTGGGCGGCGGCGACTGGCTGTGCGACCAGGACGCGGTCGACTACCTGGTGCAGCAAGCGCCCAGAGAGCTGATCCAGCTCGAGCACTGGGGCTGCCCGTGGAGCCGCGAGACGGACGGCTCAGTGGCGGTGCGGCCCTTCGGCGGCATGAAGAAGCAGCGCACCTGGTTCGCGGCCGACAAGTCCGGTTTTCACATCCTGCACACGCTGTTCCAGACCTCGCTCAAGTACCCCTCGATCGAGCGCCTGGACGAGTACTACGCGACCGAGTTGCTGGTCGACGAGGGCCGCTGCCAGGGCCTGACCGCGATCGAGATGCGCAGCGGCCAGATGCGCCAGATCCGTGCCCGCGCGGTGATCATCGCGGGCGGCGGCGCGGGGCGCATGTTTCCGTTCACCACCAACGGCGCGATCAAGACCGGCGACGGCATGGCGCTCGCGTACCGCGCGGGCGTGCCGCTCAAGGACATGGAATTCGTGCAGTACCACCCCACCGGCCTGCCGAGCACCGGCACGCTGCTGACCGAGGCCTGCCGCGGCGAGGGCGGGGTGCTGCTCAACAAGCACGGCCGCCGCTTCCTGCAGGACTACGGCATGGGCCCCGAGACACCGCTCGGCAAGCCGGTGCTGAAGACCATGGAGCTGGGCCCGCGCGACCGCGTCAGCCAGGCCTTCTGGCACGAGCAGCAGAAGGGCAACATGATCGGCACCCAATGGGGCGACGCGATGCTGCTCGACATGCGGCACCTGGGCGAGAAGAAGATCAACGAGCGGCTGCCGCTGGTGCGCGACATGTCGATCAGCTACATGGGCGTGGACCCGGTCACCGACCCGGTACCGGTGCGCCCGGTGGTGCACTACATGATGGGCGGCATCCACACCGACATCCGCGCCGCGACGCCGCTCGCCGGCCTGTTCGCGGCCGGCGAGTGCGCCTGCGTGAGCATCAACGGCGCCAACCGCCTCGGCTCCAACTCGCTCACCGAGTTGCTGGTGTTCGGCCGCCGCGCGGCGTTGAGCGCGGCCGAGTACCTCGCTTCCGGCGCGCCGCAGGGCGACGACGCGGCGCTCGAGGCGCGCGCGCAGGGCGCGCAGGCGAAGGTGCGCGAGCTGTTTCAGCGCAGTGGCGGCAAGGAGACTCTGGCCGGTCTGCGGCGCGAAATGATGCATACGCTGGAGCAGAACGCCGGCATCTACCGCAGCGGCGACGGCCTGGCCGAAGCCTGCGCCAAGCTGGCCGAGCTGCGCCGCCGCTACGCGCAGATCGAGTTGCACGACAAGACCAACGTCTACAACACCGACCTGCTGCAGGCACTCGAGCTGGGCTCGATGCTCGATTGCGCGGAGGCCGTCGCGGCGAGCGCGCTCGAGCGCAAGGAGTCGCGCGGCGCGCACCAGCGGCTGGACTTCGTCGAGCGCGACGACACGCGCTACCTCAAGCACTCGCTCGCGCACTTCCAGGGCGAAGCGGCGCCGCGCGTGGACTATCTCGACGTGGTGATCACCAAGTCGCAGCCGGGCGTGCGCGACTACTCCGGAGGCCACGAATGAGCGAGCGCGTGGTCGAGCTCGAAGTCCTGCGCTACAACCCGGAAACCGACCAGGAGCCGCATTTCCAGCGCTACTCGGTGCCGTGCCGCGAGGAATGGGTGGTGCTCGATGCCCTCAACCACGTCAAGGAAAACATCGACCCGACGCTGAGCTACCGCTGGTCCTGCCACATGGCGGTATGCGGCAGCTGCGGCATGATGATCAACCGCGAGCCAAAGCTCGCGTGCAAGTCGTTCCTGCGCGATTACCAGGGCGTGATCCGGATCGAGCCGCTGGCCCATTTCCCGGTCGAGCGCGACCTGGTGACCGTGATCGACGACTTCGTCGCCAAGTTGAAGCGGGTCAAGCCCTACCTGATTCCGAAGCAGCCCAAGGCACTTGAGGACGGCGAATACCGGCAGACGCCGGCGCAGCTCAAGCACTACAAGCAGTTCACGCTCTGCATCAACTGCATGCTGTGCTACGCCGCTTGCCCGGAGTACGGCCTGATCCCGAAGTTCATCGGCCCGGCCGCAATCTCGCTTGCCCACCGCTACAATCAGGATTCGAGAGACGGCGGACGCGACGAGCGCCAGCAGGAGATCGCCGCCACCGAGGGCGTGTGGGAGTGCGCCTTCGTCGGGGCGTGCTCCGAGGTCTGTCCCGAGCACGTCGATCCGGCCGCGGCGCTGCAGCAGGTGAAGATCAGGAGTACCGTCGACTGGTACCTCGAGCACACGATGCCATGGTTAACGAAATGAACCGCAAGCCCTACCTGCGCAAGGTTGGCCGGGAGTGGCTGACGCGTCACCCGCGCTACCTGCGCTACATGCTGCGCGAATTCTCGTGTCTGTTCATCGGCGGCTGGACGCTGATGATGGTGTGGGGGCTGGCGCGGTTGGCGCAGGGCCCCGAAGCCTGGGACGCATTTCTGCAAGCGCTGCGCAGCCCGGTGAGCGTCGTGCTGCAGTTGCTCGCGCTGGCGTTTACCGTCTACCACGCCGTGACCTGGTTCAAGCTCACGCCGAAGGCGCTGCCGGTGCAGTTGGGCGAGGAATTCGTCGCCGACCGGATCATCTCGGGCGCGCACTTCGCCGTCTGGGGCCTGTTGTCGCTCGTGGTACTGCTGCTCGCGGGGGCGTTCTAGCATGGCCAAATCGAACAAGCCGATCGTGTGGGGTCCGTTCGCCGCCGGGGGCACCCTCACTGCGTTTCTGACCCCGGTGCTGATCCTGCTCACCCTGCTCGCCGCGCTCGGGCACGTGCCGGACCTGCTGGCCTATGACCGCATGCATGCCTTCGCCGCGCACTGGCTGGTCAAGGTGGTGATCGTGGGGGTAGTGTTCCTGTCGCTCTGGAGCGCCGCGCACCGCCTGCGGATCACCTGCTACGACCTGGGGATACGCGCGGACACGCTGGTCGCCACGGTCGTCTATGCGATCGCCGCAGCCGCAAGCGTGGCCGCGGCGGCCTACTTGCTGCTAATCTAACGCCGACTGCCTCGATCGAAGACAGAAGGGGGGACAAAGACAATGACACCGCCGCCGCCACTTGCGCTGCGAGAGGAGCTGCGCGAGCAGCGCTTCAGAAACGTCTGGACCAACGACCTGAACGAGGTGTTCGCCGACGTTGCGCCCTACTACGACAGGGCAAACTACATTGCCAGCCTCGGGCTGTGGGGCCACTTTCTGCGCAGCTTCATGTCTACCGTCGACGTCAAGCCCGGCGATCGGGTGCTCGATGTCTGCGCCGGAACTAACGCCATCGGCATCGCGCTGCTCGAGCGTGAGCCGACGCTGCAAGTGGACGCGATAGACCGCAGCGCCGAGATGCAGGCGGTCGGGCAGCAGCGCGCCAATGCGCGCGGTTTCAGCATCAGCAGCACCATCGGCGACGTGCACGAGCTGCCGTTCCCGGACAATCACTTCGACGTCGTGACGCTGCAGTTCGCCTCGCGTCATCTGCGGGTGCGGCGCGTGTTCCAGGAAATCCGGCGCGTGCTCAAGCCCGGCGGCCATTTCCATCACTGCGACATGCTGCGCCCGCGCAGCCGCTTCGTCGAAAAGAGCTACTACGCCTACCTGCGCATGTGCCTGGCGTTCACTGGCGTGCTGTTCAGGAGCGGTCCTGCGGCGCTCAACTGCAAGAAGTACTTTATCCACGCGCTCGAGATGTTTTACTCGGCCGAGGAGCTCTCGGTCGTGCTGCGCGAGCTGGGCTACGTCGACGTCACCGCCAAGACGGTGTTCTACGGCATGCTCGGATTCCATCGCGCGGTAAAGCCGCTGCCGGGCTGAGCGGCCGGCCGCGCGCCGATGGAGCGGGTGCGCGTCCTTGCCGAGCTGGACCGCAGGACCCTCGAGACTTACAGCCGGCGCACCACGCAGGCGCTGCGCGCCGCGCTGCCGCTGCGGCTCGCGCTGCCGCATCTCGAACCGCTGCTCGCGCGCAACGTGGAGAAGGAGGTCCGCAAGGACGCCCTCGCGCTGCGCTGCGCGGGCGAGGCGTTCGCGGCCGGCTCGCGCCCCGGGCCGGAGGCGGTGACACGCTTGCTCGAGCGGGGCAGGGAGATCGACGCCGAGTTTCTCGCGCGAGCGGCGAGGTTCCCGGTCGGGATCGTGGTGCGCTACGAGGAGATCCTGCCGCTGCGCAGGCAGCGCATCGAGAGGCTGATCGACGCCGCGGGCAGGATCCTCGAAGCCTGGCGCGGACGCGGCCTGCGCGAAGCATTGCGCGCGAGCTATGCGCAGCCGGCCCTGGAGGCGCTGATCGCCGGCATCCTGCGCCTGTACGCGACGGAGACGCGCGCCCTCAGCCGCGCGGTCAGGCTGCCTGCGCTGCTGCGTCCGGCGCAGGATGCGATCGGCCAGCGCCTGTTCGCGATCATGGATGCACAAGGCGCGCAACTTGCGCGCGAAGCGGCGCGCGGCGTGTACCGCACGCGGTCTTGAATCGGGCGCAACACTTTGATCTCGCGCCGGCTTTTTCGTTGACCCTGTCGACCCGTACACGGTAGAATTCCACGGTTTTTGGAATCGGAATCGGAATGCGCGCTCGGCTGGTCGCCGGCAACTGGAAAATGCACGGCAACCGGGCTTCGAACCGGGCTTTGCTGGACGCTGTCATCAAGGGCATGAGCGAGATTTCGGGCGTCGAGTGCGCGGTGTGCGTGCCTTTCCCCTACCTCGCCGAAGCCGCGGTCCAGCTGGCACGCACGGCGGTGGCCTGCGCGGCGCAGAACATGAACGAGCACGAGCAGGGCGCGTACACCGGCGAGGTTTCCGCCGCAATGCTGGCGGAGTTCGATTGCCGCTACGTGCTGGTCGGTCACTCGGAACGACGCCAGATCTTCGGCGAGAGCGATGCCCGGGCGGCGGCGAAGTTCGTCGCGGCGCAGGCGGCCGGCATCGAGCCGATTCTGTGCGTCGGCGAGACGCTCGAGGAGCGCGACGCGGGCCGGACCGAGAGCACGGTCGCGCGCCAGCTCGATGCCGTGCTCGAGCTGGCCGGAGTGGCGGCGCTGGCGAAGTCGGTGCTGGCCTACGAACCGGTATGGGCGATCGGCACGGGGCGCAATGCGACGCCCGAGCAGGCGCAGGCGGTGCATGCATTCCTGCGCGGCCGGATCGCTGGGCGAAACGATGAAATCGCCGCGCGGCTGCGCATACTGTACGGAGGCAGCGTCAAACCGGCGAATGCGAAAGCGCTGTTCTCGATGCCCGACATCGACGGCGGACTGATCGGCGGCGCATCGCTGGTGGCGGACGATTTCCTTGAGATCGTGCGTGCGGCGCAATCTAAAGGATAAATAGAGTATGGAATTCTGGACCAAGGTCATCATCGTGCTGCACATCCTGTTTGCGCTCGGAATCATCGGGCTCGTGCTGCTGCAGCATGGCAAGGGGGCCGACATGGGATCGGGCTTCGGCGGCGGTTCGTCCGCCAGCCTGTTCGGCGCCACGGGCTCGGCGAATTTTCTGTCGCGGCTGACGGCCGGTCTGGCGACGCTGTTCTTTCTCTCCAGCCTCGGCCTGTCCTACTTCGCGACTCACCGGCCGCAGGCCTCTGGCGGCGTGATGGAGTCGATCAAGGAATTGCCTGCGCCGCCCAAACCCGCGCTGACGCCGAAGCCGGCGGCGCCCGGCGCGCCGGCGCAAAGCGAAGGATCAAAGGCGAAAGAGGTTCCGAACTGAGCCGAGCCGAGCTTTCAATTGGAGGATAATTCGAGGCTTGCAACATTAGCCCACGTGGTGAAATTGGTAGACACGCTAGCTTGAGGGGCTAGTGGCCTAAACAGCCGTAGCAGTTCGAGTCTGCTCGTGGGCACCAGATGCACACGGCAGCCGGAACTTTCCGGCTGCCGTGCAACCAACTGACTAAGACCTAAGATGCTGAGCGAGTATTTTCCGGTTCTGCTGTTCATCCTGGTCGGCCTCGCCATCGGCGTGCTGCCGATGGCGATGGGCGCAATACTCGGCGTCCACCGGCCCGACGCGGAAAAGAACTCGCCGTACGAGTGCGGCTTCGAGGCATTCGAGGACGCGCGCATGAAGTTCGACGTGCGCTACTACCTGGTCGCGATCCTGTTCATCCTGTTCGATCTGGAGATCGCGTTCCTGTTCCCCTGGGCGGTGGCGATCAACCAGATCGGGTTGTTCGGTTTCCTGTCGATGATGCTCTTTCTCGGCATCCTGGTCGTCGGATTCGTTTACGAATGGATGAAAGGAGCGCTGGAATGGGAATAGAAGGCGTCCTGCAGCAGGGGTTCGTCACCACCACGGCGGACAAGCTGATCAACTGGACCCGCACCGGATCGCTCTGGCCGGTGACCTTCGGCCTCGCGTGCTGCGCGATCGAGATGATGCACGCGGGCGCCGCGCGCTACGACCTGGACCGTTTCGGCATCGTGTTTCGTCCCAGTCCGCGCCAGTCCGACGTGATGATCGTGGCCGGGACGCTGTGCAACAAGATGGCGCCGGCCCTGCGCAAGGTGTACGACCAGATGCCCGAGCCGCGCTGGGTGGTGTCGATGGGCTCATGCGCCAACGGCGGCGGCTACTACCACTACTCGTACTCGGTGGTGCGCGGCTGCGACCGCATCGTTCCGGTGGACGTCTACGTTCCGGGCTGCCCGCCTACCGCCGAGCAGCTGCTGTATGGACTGGTGCAGCTGCAGAACAAGATCAAACGGACCAATACCATCGCCAGATGAGCCCGCGACTGCAACGGCTGCACGACGCGCTGCAGGGCGCGATTCAGGGCAAGGATGCGAAGCTGACCGAGCGGCTGGGCGAGATCACGCTCGAGGTCGGCGCCGCCGACTACCATGAGGTGGCGCTCGCGCTGCGCGACCATCCCGAGCTGCGCTTCGAGCAACTGATCGACCTGTGCGGCGTCGACTTCTCGACCTACGGCGCGCGCCCCTGGCAGCGCGAGCGCTTCGCCGCAGTGCTGCAGTTGCTGTCGGTGAGCAAGAACTGGCGCCTGCGGCTGCGCGTCTTTTGCCCCGACGACGATTTCCCCAAGCTCGATTCGGTGATCGACGTCTGGCCAAGCGTGAACTGGTCCGAGCGCGAAGCCTTCGACCTGCTCGGAATCGTGTTCGAAGGGCATCCCGATCTGCGCCGCATCCTCACCGACTACGGCTTCATCGGCCACCCGTTCCGCAAGGACTTCCCGATCTCGGGCTACGTCGAGATGCGCTACGACCCCGAGCAGAAGCGGGTCATCTACCAGCCGGTGACAATCGAGCCGCGCGAGATCACGCCGCGCGTGGTGCGCGAAGAGCACTACGGCGAGGAGACGCGCTAGTGCCCGAGATCCGCAACTATACGGTCAACTTCGGTCCGCAGCACCCCGCGGCGCACGGCGTGCTGCGACTGGTGCTGGAAATGGACGGCGAGGTGGTGCAGCGCGCCGACCCGCATATTGGTCTCTTGCACCGCGCGACCGAGAAGCTGGCCGAATCGCGCATGTACATCCAGTCGCTGCCCTATATGGACCGGCTGGACTACATCTCGATGATGTGCAGCGAGCACGCCTTCTGCCTCTCGCTCGAGAAACTGCTCGGCGTCGAAGTGCCGATCCGGGCGCAGTACATCCGCGTCCTGTTCGACGAGATTACGCGCATCCTGAATCACCTGTTTGGACTCGGGGCGCTCGGCCTCGACCTCGGCGCGATGACGGTATTCCTGTACTGCTTCCGCGAGCGCGAGGACCTGCTCGACTGCTACGAGGCGGTCTCGGGGGCGCGCATGCACGCCGCTTACTACCGCCCGGGCGGCGTGTACCGCGACCTCCCAGACGCGATGCCGCAGTACCAGTCGTCGCGCTTTCGCAGCGAGAACGACCTGAAGGTGCTGAACCGCAACCGGCAGGGCTCGCTGCTCGATTTCATCGAGGATTTCAGCGCGCGCTTTCCCAAGAACGTGGACGACTACGAAACGCTGCTGACCGAGAACCGGATCTGGAAGCAGCGCACGGTGGGGATCGGGGTGGTGTCGCCCGAGCGCGCGCTCGCGCTTGGCTTTACCGGGCCGATGCTGCGCGGCTCGGGTATCGCCTGGGACATCCGCAAGAAGCAGCCTTACGAGGTGTACGACCGGCTCGATTTCGACATTCCGGTGGGCAAGAACGGTGACACCTACGACCGCTACCTGGTGCGGGTAGAGGAAATGCGCCAGTCGAACCGCATCATCAAGCAGTGCATCGAGTGGCTGCGCAACAACCCCGGCCCGGTGATGGTGGACAACAACAAGGTCGCGCCGCCGCCGCGGGTCGAGATGAAGGCGAACATGGAGGACCTGATCCATCACTTCAAGCTCTTCACCGAGGGCATGCACGTACCCGAAGGCGAGGCCTACGCGGGCGTGGAAGGGCCAAAGGGCGAGTTCGGCGTGTACTTCATCTCCGACGGCGCGAACAAGCCCTATCGCATGAAGCTGCGCTCGCCTGCATTTACGCACCTCTCGGCGATGAACGAGATGGCCACCGGCCACATGCTGGCCGACGCGGTGGCAATCATCAGCACGCTGGACATCGTTTTCGGCGAAATCGACAGGTGAGCGGACACTGATGCTTTCTCCCGACGCACTCAAGAAGATCGACCGCGAGATCGCGAAGTACCCTGCCGAGCAGAAGCAGTCGGCGGTGATGGCGGCGCTGATCGTGGCCCAGGACGAGAAGGGCTGGCTCGCGACCGAGACCATGGACTTCGTGGCGCACTACCTCGGCATGGCGCCGGTAGCGGTGTACGAGGTCGCCACCTTCTACAACATGTACAACCTCGAGCCGACAGCGAAGCACAAGCTCACGGTCTGCACCTGCCTGCCGTGCGGCCTGCAAGGCTCGCTCGAGGCCGCCGACCACCTGAAGGAGCGGCTCGGCATCGACTTCAACGAAACCACGTCGGACGGAAAATTCACCTTGCGCGAGGGCGAATGCATGGGCGCCTGTGCGATGGCGCCCGTGGTGCTGGTGAACAACAAGCGCATGTGCGATTTCATGTCCAAGGACAAGCTGGACGCATTGATCGACGAGCTGGCGGAAAAGGGCTGAGATGCTCGATTACGGACCCGACGCAATCCTGATGGCCGGCCTCGACGGGGCCAACTGGCGCCTGACCGACTACGAGAAGCGCGGCGGTTACGGCGCGCTGAAGAAGCTTCTGAGCGAGAAGATTGCGCCGGAGCAGGTGATCGCCGAGCTGAAGAAGTCGGCGCTGCGCGGGCGCGGCGGGGCGGGCTTTCCGACCGGGCTGAAGTGGTCGTTCATGCCCAAGCAATACGCGGGCGAGAAGTACGTGGTGTGCAATTCCGACGAGGGCGAGCCCGGCACCTGCAAGGACCGCGACCTGCTGCGCTACAACCCGCACATGGTGATCGAGGGCATGATCATCGGCGGCTACGCGATGGGCGCAGCGACCGGGTACAACTACATCCACGGCGAGATCTGGGCCGAGTACGAGCAGTTCGAGCAAGCGCTGGAAGAAGCGCGCCGGGCCGGCTATCTGGGCAGGAACATCCTCGGCTCGGAGTTCAGCTTCGAGCTGCACGCACACCCGGGCTACGGCGCTTACATCTGCGGCGAGGAGACCGCGCTGCTCGAGTCGCTCGAGGGCAAGAAGGGCCAGCCGCGCTACAAGCCGCCGTTTCCGGCCAGCTTCGGCGTTTACGGCAAGCCGACCACGATCAACAACACCGAGACCTTCGCCGCGGTGCCCTGGATCATCAACCACGGCGGCGATGCCTTCCTCGCCCTGGGCCGGCCGAACAACGGCGGCACCAAGCTGTTTTCCGTCACCGGCCACGTCAACCGCCCGGGCAACTACGAGGTCAGGCTCGGCACGCCGTTCGCGAAGCTGCTCGAGATGGCGGGCGGGGTGCGCGGCGGTCGCAAGCTCAAGGCGGTGATTCCCGGCGGATCGTCGATGCCGGTGCTGCCGGCCGAGATCATGCTCGCGACCGACATGGACTACGACTCGATCGCCAAGGCCGGCTCGATGCTCGGCTCGGGCGCGGTGATCGTGATGGACGAGACGACCTGCATGGTGCGCGCGCTCGAGCGCCTGTCGTACTTCTATTTCGAGGAATCCTGCGGCCAGTGCACGCCCTGCCGCGAGGGCACCGGCTGGCTCTACCGGGTGGTGCACCGGATCGAGACCGGGCTCGGCCGGATGGAGGACCTGGCGCTGCTGGACGACGTTTCGGACAACATCGCCGGGCGCACCATCTGCGCGCTGGGCGACGCGGCGGCGCTGCCGGTGAAGAGCTTCCTCAAGCATTTCCGCGCCGAGTTCGAGCACCACATCGCGCACAAGCGCTGCCTGGTGCAGGGCGAGATTGAACCCAAGTGGGGCCGTGCCGGCGCGCACGCCGCGCCCGCGATCGCGAAGGCGGCCTGAGATGCCCACATTCGAGGTCGACGGCAGGCAGGTGGAGGTGGCGGCGGGCGGCACGGTGATGGACGGTGCCAACCAGCTCGGCATCTACGTGCCGCACTTCTGCTATCACAAGAAGCTTTCCATCGCGGCCAATTGCCGCATGTGTCTGGTCGAAGTCGAGAAGGCGCCCAAGCCGCTGCCGGCCTGCGCGACCCCGGCGACGGAGGGCATGAAGGTCTGGACCCACTCCCCGGCGGCCAAGAAGGCACAGAACGGGGTGATGGAGTTCCTGCTCATCAACCACCCGCTCGACTGCCCGATCTGCGACCAGGGCGGCGAGTGCCAGCTGCAGGACCTGGCGGTCGGCTACGGCAAGAGCGGCTCGCGCTACCAGGAAGAAAAGCGCGTGGTGCTGCACAAGGACATTGGGCCGCTGGTGGCGGCGGAGGAGATGACGCGCTGCATCCAGTGCACTCGCTGCGTGCGCTTCGGCCAGGAGATCGCCGGGGTGATGGAGCTGGGCATGATCGGCCGCGGTGAACACGCCGAGATCGTGGCCTTCGTTGGCAGGACGGTCGACTCCGAGCTCTCGGGCAACATGATCGACCTGTGCCCGGTCGGCGCGCTGACTTCGAAGCCGTTTCGTTACAGCGCCCGCACCTGGGAGTTGGAGCGGCGCAAGTCGATTGCGCCGCACGACGGTCTCGGCTCGAACCTGGTGGTGCAGACCAAGCAGAACCGGGTGATGCGCGTGCTGCCGCTCGAGAACGAAGCGATCAACGAGTGCTGGCTATCGGACAAGGATCGCTATTCCTACGAGGCGCTCAACAGCGACGCACGCCTCGCGCAGCCGATGCTGAAGCGCGACGGGCGCTGGCAGGAGACGGATTGGGAAACGGCGCTCGATGCCGTCTGCGCCGGGCTCAAGGCCGCCGGCGCCGACCTCGGCGCGCTTGCCACCCCCCACAACACCCTGGAGGAGCTCTACCTGCTCAAGCGGCTCGCGGACGGCCTCGGCGGCGGCGCCGACTTCCGCCTGCGCCAGTCGGACTTCTCGGCCGACGGCAAGGGCGGCGTGCCCTGGCTCGGGATGCCGCTCGCGGCGCTGGGCGAACTCGACCGGGTGCTGGTGGTGGGTTCGTTCCTGCGCAAGGATCAGCCGCTCATCGCGCACCGCCTGCGCCAGGCGGCCAAGCGGGGCGCTCAGATACACGTCTTGCATTCGGTCGATGACGACTGGCTGATGCCGATTGCGAGCAAGAAGATCGTCGCGCCGGCGGACATTCCGGACGCGATCGCAGGATTCAAGGATGTCCTGGCGGGTGGAAAGAACGCGGCGGTGCTGCTCGGCAACTTCGCGCAGCAGCACCCCGAGGCGGCGCGCATCCATGCCGCGGCAGCGGCGCTGGGAGTCAAGCTCGGCTTCCTGGGCGAAGCGGCGAACTCCGTCGGCGGCTACGTCGCCGGCCTTCCCGCCGGCGGCAACGCGGCCGAGCTGCTCGCCAGGCCGCGCCAGGCCTATGTGTTGTTGAATGCCGAGCCCGAACTCGACTGCGCCGACCCGCAGGCGGCGCTGGGCGCGCTGCGCCAGGCGCGCTTCGTGGTCGCCCTGTCGGCGTTCAAGAGCCAGGCGGCGGCGGACTACGCGCACGTCATGCTGCCGATCGCGCCGTTCACCGAAACGCCGGGCAGTTTCGTCAGCACCGAGGGGCGGCTGCAGACTTTCCACGCCGCGGTGCGTCCGCTGGGTGAGGCGCGCCCGGCCTGGAAGGTGCTGCGCGTGCTCGGCACGCTGCTGGGCGTGCAGGGCTTCGAGTACGACAGCTGCGAGCAGGTGCGCGAGGAATGCCTGCGCGGCAAGGACGTCGCTGCGCTGCTTTCGAACGCCGTTTCGAATGACAGGAAATCTCCCGTAGCGAGGCCCGCCGGGCTGCAGCGCATCGCCGACGTGCCGATCTACTTCGCCGACCCGCTGGTGCGGCGCGCGCCGGCGCTGCAGAAAACGCGCGACGCCCAGCCGCCGCGCGCGTGGATGAACTCGAAGCTGATGGCGCGCCTGGGTGTCGGAGCCGGCCAGCCGGTACTGGTAAAGCAGGGGCAGGGCGAGGCGCGGCTCGCCGCCGCGCTGGACGACGCGCTGCCCGACGAATGCGTGCGGGTGCCCGCCGGCCACCCTTCGACCGCCGGGCTGGGCGCGATGTTCGGCAGCGTGACGCTCGAGAAGCTCGCGGTGGAGAGGGCGGCCTAGATGGGCGACTGGCTTCTCAACCGCTCCGTCGCCTGGTTCGGCTCTGCATGGGGCCCGGCCGTGTACACCACCGCGACCGACATCGTGCTCATCGTCTGCATCGTCGCTCCGCTGATGCTGTGCGTGGCCTACCTGACGTTGTGGGAGAGGAAGCTGATCGGCTGGATGCAGATCCGCATCGGCCCCAACCGCGTCGGTCCGCGCGGCCTGCTGCAGCCGATCGCCGACGCACTCAAGCTGCTGCTGAAGGAAATCATCGTCCCTACCAACGCCGACAAGGGACTGTTCATCCTCGGCCCCATCCTGATGATCATGCCGGCGCTGGCGGCCTGGGCGGTGGTGCCGTTCGCGCCCGAGGTGGTGCTGGCGAACATCAACGCCGGCCTGCTGTACCTGATGGCGCTGACCTCGATGGGGGTCTACGGCGTAATCGTCGCCGGCTGGGCCTCGAACTCGAAGTACGCCTTCCTCGGCGCGATGCGCTCCGCGGCGCAGATGGTGTCGTACGAGATCGCGATGGGCTTTGCGCTGGTGGTGGTGCTGATGGTGTCGGGCAGCCTCAACCTGTCGGATATCGTCAACGCGCAGGGCCGCGGCACCTTCGCCTCGATGGGGCTCAATTTCCTGTCCTGGAACTGGCTGCCGCTGCTGCCGATCCTGGTGGTGTACTTCGTCTCCGGGATCGCGGAAACCAACCGCGCTCCGTTCGACGTGGTCGAGGGCGAGTCGGAGATCGTCGCCGGGCACATGATCGAGTACTCGGGCATGTCGTTCGCGCTGTTCTTCCTCGCCGAATACATGAACATGATCCTGATCAGCACGCTGACCGCGGTGATGTTCTTCGGCGGCTGGCAGGCGCCGATCGACTCGGCGCTGTTCAACGCGGTGCCGCCGTTCGCCTGGCTGCTGGCCAAGGTATTCGTCACCGTCTCGCTGTTCCTGTGGTTCCGCGCCACGTTCCCGCGCTACCGCTACGACCAGATCATGCGGCTGGGCTGGAAGATCTTCATTCCCGTGACGCTCATCTGGCTGGCGGTGGTCGGGGCCTGGATGCAGACGCGCTGGAGCATCTGGAGCTAGGGGGCGACATGAAACGCATCGCCGAATTCTTCAAATCCTTCCTGCTGCTCGAGCTGGTGCGCGGGCTGATGCTCACCGGCCGGCACGCGTTCGCGCGCAAGATCACGGTGCAGTTCCCGGAGGAGAAGTCGCCGCAGAGCCCGCGCTTTCGTGGACTGCACGCGCTGCGCCGCTATCCGAACGGCGAGGAACGCTGCATCGCGTGCAAGCTGTGCGAGGCGGTCTGCCCGGCGCTCGCGATTTACATCGAATCCGAGCAGCGCGCCGACGGCACGCGCCGAACCACGCGCTACGACATCGACCTGATCAAGTGCATCTACTGCGGCTTCTGCGAGGAGGCCTGTCCGGTGGACGCCATCGTCGAGACCCGGATCTTCGAGTTTCACGGGGAGAAGCGCGGGGATCTCTATTACACCAAGCCGATGCTGCTCGCGGTCGGCGACCGTTACGAGGAACAAATCGCGAAGGACCGCGCGGCCGACGCCGCCTACCGATAAGCAACAAAAACGAATGTTCGAAACCTTCCTCTTCTACGCCTTCTCGGCGATCCTGCTGCTGGCCGCGCTGCGCGTGATCACCGCCCGCAATCCGGTGCACAGCGCCATGTTCCTGGTGCTGTCGTTCTTCACCGCGGCCGGGATCTGGCTGCTGCTGCGCGCGGAGTTCCTCGCCATCGCGCTGGTGCTGGTCTACGTCGGCGCGGTCATGGTGCTGTTCCTGTTCGTGGTGATGATGCTCGACATCAACATTGAACGGCTGCGCGCGGGCTTCTGGCGCAACCTGCCGCTCGCGCTCGTGGTGGGCGGGATCCTGGTGACGGAGATGGTCCTGCTGCTCGCGCGCCAGGTGTTCGAGGCCGCGCCGGCGGCCGAACCGGGGCCCGGCTACAGCAATACCAGGGAGCTCGGTCTGCTGGTGTACACCCATTACGCCTACGCGTTCGAGGTCTCCGCGGTGATCCTGCTGGTGGCGATCATCGCGGCGATCGCCCTGACGCTGCGCCGGCGCAAGGACAGCCGCTACCAGAATCCGGCCGAGCAGGTGAAGGTGCGGCGCGAGGACCGCGTACGGCTGGTCTCGATGCCCCCGGAAAGGGACGAATGATGGGTCCGCTCACGCTCAACCACTACCTGGTGCTCGGCGCGGTGCTGTTCGCGATCAGCGTGGTCGGAATTTTCCTCAACCGGCGCAACATCATCATCCTGCTGATGGCGATCGAGCTGATGCTGCTCGCGGTGAACCTGAACTTCATCGCCTTCTCGCATTTCCTGGGCGACATTGCCGGGCAGGTGTTCGTGTTCTTCATTCTCACCGTCGCCGCCGCTGAGTCGGCGATCGGGCTGGCGATCCTGGTGGTCCTGTTCCGCAATCTGAACACGATCGATGTCGAGGACCTGGATTCCCTGAAGGGCTGAGACGCACAAATGATCGCAATGAAGACCCTTTACCTGATCGTGCCCCTGGCGCCGCTTGCGGGCGCGATCATCGCGGGCCTGTTCGGGCGCGCGATCGGACGCGCCGGCGCGCACTGGATGACGATCCTGTCGGTGGCGATCTCGTTCGCGGCCTCGTGCGCGATCTTCGCCGACGTGATGGCCGGCCACAGCTTCAATGGCACCGTCTATACCTGGCTCGCCAGCGGCGGCACGAGCTTCGAGATCGGCTTCCTGATCGACCGCCTGACGGTGCTGATGATGGTGGTGGTGACCTTCGTCTCGCTGATGGTGCACGTCTACACCGTCGGCTATATGGCGGACGACCCGGGCTACCAGCGCTTCTTCTCCTACATCTCGCTCTTCACCTTCTCGATGCTGATGCTGGTGATGAGCAACAACTTCCTGCAGCTGTTCTTCGGCTGGGAAGCGGTCGGCCTGGTGTCCTACCTGCTGATCGGCTTCTGGTACACGCGACCGACGGCGATCTACGCCAACCTCAAGGCCTTCCTGGTGAACCGGGTAGGGGACTTCGGCTTCCTGCTCGGCATCGCGCTGATTCTGTCGCAGTTCGGTACCCTGGATTACGCCTCTGTCTTCTCGCAGGCGCCGGGCGCGGCTTCCGGCATGACTCTGATCTGCCTGCTGCTGTTCGTCGGGGCGATGGGCAAGAGTGCGCAGTTCCCGCTCCACGTCTGGCTGCCGGATTCGATGGAGGGCCCGACCCCGATTTCGGCCCTGATCCACGCCGCCACCATGGTGACCGCGGGGATTTTCATGGTCGCGCGCATGTCGCCGTTGTTCGAGCTTTCCGAGACCGCGCGTTCGGTCGTCATGCTGATCGGCGCGATTACGGCGCTGTTCATGGCGCTGGTCGCGGTGACGCAGTACGACATCAAGCGCGTGATCGCCTATTCCACGCTCTCGCAGCTGGGCTACATGACGGTGGCGCTCGGCGCCTCGGCCTACTCGGTCGGAATCTTCCACCTCATGACGCACGCGTTCTTCAAGGCGGTGCTGTTCTTGGGCGCCGGCTCGGTGATCATCGCGATGCACCACGAGCAGGACATGCGGCGCATGGGGGGGCTGCGCCGGTACATGCCGATAACCTATGCTACGGTGCTGATCGGCGCGCTCGCCAACGCCGGGCTGCCCCCCTTCGCGGGCTTCTTCTCCAAGGACGCGATCCTGGAGGCGGTGCAGGCCTCGCATACCCCGGGCGCCGGCTTTGCCTACGCGGCGCTGCTGCTGGGCGTGTTCTTCGGCGGGCTGTACTCGTTCCGCCTGGTGTTCTACGCCTTTCACGGCGAGCCGCGCATGGACGCGCACACGCGCGAGCACCTGCGCGAGTCGCCCTGGGTGGTGACGCTGCCGCTCGTCCTGCTGGCGATCCCGTCGGTCGCGGCCGGCTGGTGGATCGGCCCGATCGTGTTCGGGGACTATTTCGGCTCGAGCATCGTGCAGCGCTTCCACGAGGAGTACCACGGCGTATGGAGCTTCATGCTGCACGGCATCGCCGCGGCGCCGTTCTGGTTCGGCCTCGCCGGTGCGGGCCTGGCCGGCTACCTGTACCTGGTGCGCACCGACCTGCCGAAGAAGATCGCCGTCGCACTGGGCCCGATCTACTCCCTGATCAACCAGAAATACGGCTTCGACGAGCTGTACGACTGGCTCTTCGCGCGCGGCGCGCGGCTGCTCGGCACCGGCCTGTGGAAGGGCGGCGACGAGGCGGTGATCGACGGCGTGCTGGTGAACGGCTCGGCGCGTGTCGTCGGCTGGGTCGCTTCGGTGGTAAGGCTGTTCCAGTCCGGACTGGTATATCAGTACGCGTTCACGATGCTGATCGGGGTCGTGCTGCTGACCTATTTCTTCCTGGTCACGTGAACAACAACAAGAGACATTCGTGAACGCCAACCTACTTTCGCTCGCGATCTGGATTCCGATCGGCGCCGGGCTGCTTGTGCTGGCGGCGGGCGGCGAGCGCAATGCGCCGATGCAACGCTGGCTGGCGCTGATCGGCGCGTTGATCGGCTTCGCGGTGACGATCCCGCTCTACACCGGGTTCGACCTGCACAACCCGGGCATGCAGTTCGTCCAGAACATCCCCTGGATCGCGCGCTTCAACATCAACTACCACCTCGGGGTGGACGGCATCAGCGTGCTGTTCGTGCTGCTCAACAGCTTCATCACCATCCTGGTGGTCATCGCGGGCTGGACGGTGGTGCAGAGCCGCGTGGCGCAGTACTACGCCTCGTTCCTGATCCTTTCCGGACTGATGAACGGCGTCTTCGCCGCGCTGGACGGGGTGCTGTTCTACGTCTTCTTCGAGGCCACGCTGATCCCGATGTTCATCATCATCGGCGTCTGGGGCGGCCCCAACCGCGTCTACGCGGCGCTCAAGTTCTTTCTCTACACCCTCGCGGGTTCGCTGCTGCTGCTGATCGCGCTGCTGTACCTGTACCGCAAGTCCGGCGGCAGTTTCGAGATCCTCGACTGGCACAACCTGCCGCTGCCGCTCGCCACCCAGGTGCTGCTGTTTTTCGGCTTCCTGCTCGCGTTCGCAGTCAAGGTGCCGATGTGGCCGGTGCATACCTGGCTGCCGGATGCGCACGTCGAGGCACCGACCGGCGGCTCGGTGGTGCTGGCAGCGATCATGCTGAAGCTGGGGGCCTACGGATTCGTGCGGTTCTCGCTGCCGATCCTGCCCGACGCGTCGCGCGAGCTGGCCTGGCTGATGATCGCGCTGTCACTGATCGCGGTGGTGTACGTCGGCCTGGTGGCCCTGGTGCAGACCGACATGAAGAAGCTGATCGCCTACTCGTCGATCTCGCACATGGGCTTCGTCACGCTCGGCTTCTTCATTTTCAACGCGTACGGCATCGAAGGCGGTTTGGTGCAGATGATCTCGCACGGCTTCGTCTCCGCCGCGATGTTCCTTTGCGTGGGCGTCATGTACGACCGCATGCACACCCGTCTGATCGCGGACTACGGCGGGGTGGTGAACACGATGCCGAAATTCGCCTCGCTCATGATGCTGTTCGCGATGGCCAACTGCGGCCTGCCGGCGACCAGCGGCTTCGTCGGCGAGTTCATGGTCATCATGGGGGCGATGAAGGCGAACTTCTGGATTGCGTTCGCCGCCGCGAGCACCCTGATCTGGGGCGCGGCCTACACTCTGTGGCTGTACAAGCGCGTCATCTTCGGCGCGGTGGCGAACGAGCACGTGGCCAAATTGACGGACCTGAACGGCCGCGAGGCGCTGGTGCTGGTACTGCTGGCGGTTGCGGTGCTGGTCATGGGCATCTACCCGCTTCCCTTCACCGACATCATGCACGGGTCGGTCGACGAGCTGCTGCGCCATGTCGCGCAGCCGAAGATCTGAGATGAGCGCCCCGGCCACGCTGACCGACTTCCTCCTCGCGCTGCCGGAGCTGGTGCTGCTGGCCGGCGCCTGCACGCTCATGATCGCGGACCTGTTCGTCAAGGACCCGCGCCGCGAGGCGAGCTTCATCATCGCCATGCTGGTGCTGCTGGGCTGCGCCGGCGCAACTGTGTTCGTGATGTGGGGCACCGGCGGCCACGTCGCCTACGCCTTCAACAAGCTGTACGTGGCGGACCTGATGGCGCACCTGCTCAAGCTGTGCGCCTACCTGGCGGTCGCCGCCGCGCTGGTGTATTCGCGCCAGTACCTGCACGACCGGGGCCTGCTGAAGGGCGAGTTCCTGACGCTGTTGCTTTTCGCGCTGCTCGGCATGATGGTGATGATGAGCGCGAACAGTTTCCTGACGCTCTACCTCGGGCTCGAGCTGCTGTCGCTTTGCCTGTACGCGATGGTGGCGCTCAATCGCGACTCCGCGCTCTCGACCGAGGCCGCGATGAAGTATTTCGTGCTCGGCGCGCTCGCCTCTGGCCTGCTGCTATACGGCATGTCGATGATTTACGGCGCGACCGGCACGCTCACCATCACCGAGGTTGCGCAGCAGGTGGCCGGACTGTCGACGAAGACCGCCGAGCGGCATTTCCTGGTGTTCGGCCTGGTGTTCGTCGTCTCGGGGCTGGCGTTCAAGCTCGGGGTGGTGCCGTTCCACATGTGGATCCCGGACGTTTACGAGGGCGCGCCGACCGCGGTCACGCTGGTGATCGGATCGGGCCCCAAGCTGGCCGCCTTCGCCATGGCGATGCGGCTGCTGGTCAACGGCCTGCTCGACCTGGCGCACGACTGGCAGCAGATGCTGGTGGTGCTGGCACTGCTGTCGATGGCGCTCGGCAACATTACCGCCATCGCGCAGACGAACCTCAAGCGCATGCTGGCCTATTCGACCATCGCGCACATGGGATTCATGCTGCTCGGCCTGCTATCCGGGGTGATCGGCACAAACACCTACAGCGCAGGCGAGGCTTACGCGGCATCGATGTTCTACACCATCGTCTACGTCCTGATGTCGCTCGGCGCCTTCGGCATGCTGCTCTACCTGTCGCGCGCCGGCTTCGAGTGCGAGACGCTGGAGGACATGAAAGGCCTCAACCGGCGCAGCCCCTGGTTCGCCTTCATCATGCTGGTGCTGATGTTCTCGCTCGCGGGCATCCCGCCGACCGCCGGCTTCTACGCCAAGCTCGCGGTGCTGTCGGCCGCCGTCAACGCGGGGCAGGTGTGGCTCGCGGTGGTGGCGGTGATGCTGTCGCTGGTCGGCGCGTTCTACTACCTGCGCGTGGTCAAGCTGATGTACTTCGACGAGCCCAGGGACGCCGCCCCGGTCGAGGGCCCGCGCGAGATGCGCGCGCTGCTGTCGCTCAACGGGCTCGCGGTGCTGGGGCTGGGGATCCTGCCCGGGTCGCTGATGTCACTCTGCTATATCGCGATCAGAACTCTCTAGATGGACCTGGAAGAGCACCTGGTGCGCGGCGAGGAAGTGTTCGCCGGCCGCCTGCTGCGGGTGCGGCGCGACTTGGTCAGACTGCCCGACGGCAGCGAAGGGGTGCGCGAGTACATTCGCCACCCCGGCGCGGTGGCGATCGTGGCGCTGTTCGACGACGGGCGGGTGCTGCTCGAGCGCCAGTTCCGCTACCCGCACGGGCGCGAATTCATCGAGCTGCCGGCGGGCAAGCGCGAGCCCGACGAGCAGCCGCTGGACACCGCCAGGCGCGAGCTGATGGAGGAAACCGGCTACGCGGCGCGCGAATGGCACCACTTGGGGGTGATCCACACCGCGATCGCCTACACCGACGAGGGCATCGAGATGTATCTCGCGCGCGGTCTCGAAAAGCGCGAAGCGAAGCTGGATGCGGGCGAGTTTCTGGAAGTCCTGACCCCGTCTTTCGACCAGGCCATCGCCATGCTGCGCGACGGCCGCATCACCGACGCGAAGACCGTCGCGGGTTTGCTGTGGGCGCACGCGTTTGGGGCCTGAGTAGGGTTTGACGCAGGTCAAGCCCGCACCCGACGAAGGAGAGTCCAATCTTCGTCATGGCGGGTCAAGAACGATGGCTGCTCGAGCGGTCCGACCTGCAGCAGCTGGTCGACGCGCTGCGCGCGGCCGGCTACCAGACGATCGGCCCCGTGGCTCGCGACGGCGCGATCGTGTACGACGCAATCGAGCGCCTCGAGGAGCTGCCCGCGGGCTGGACCGACCGTCAGGACGGCGGCTCGTACCGCCTCGAGCGGCGCGACGACCAGGCGCTGTTCGGCTACGCGGTGGGGCCGCATGCCTGGAAGCGCTTCCTGCATTCCCCGCAGCTGACGCTGTGGCGCGCGCGGCGCGCCGGAGCCGGCTTCCAGGTCGAGGCGTTGGTCGACGACGCGCCGCGCTATGCGTTTCTCGGCGTGCGCGCCTGCGAGCTGCAGGCGATCGCGATCCAGGACCGCGTCCTGATCGGCGACCGCTACCCTGATCCCGCCTACCGCGCGCGGCGCGAGGGCGCTTTCATCGTGGCGCTCAACTGCTCGGTAGCCGGCGGAACATGCTTTTGCGTCTCGATGAAGACAGGCCCCGGAGTCGAGCGTGGTTTCGACCTTGCTTTGACAGAAATTCTCGACCAGGAAAGGCATTTCTTCGTCGTCGAAATCGGCAGCGATCGGGGCACGCAAATGCTGGCGGGGGTGCCGCGCCGCGCGGCGAGCGCCGAGGAGTGCGCCGCCGCCGAGGCGGTGGTTGCGCGCACCGCCGCAAGCATGGGGCGCGAGCTGCAGGCCGAGGGGCTGAGCGAGCTGCTACTGCGCAATCTCGAGCACCCGCGCTGGGACGAGGTCGCCGCGCGCTGCCTCAGCTGCGCCAATTGCACCATGGTGTGTCCGACCTGCTTCTGCACCAGCGTCGAGGACCTGACCGACCTGTCGGGCGGGGCGGCCGAGCGCGTGCGGCGCTGGGACTCCTGTTTCACGACCGACTTCTCGCACCTGCACGGCGGCGCCGTGCGCTCGTCGGCGCGCTCGCGTTACCGGCAATGGATGACGCACAAGCTCGCCACCTGGGTGGAGCAGTTCGGCTCCTCGGGTTGCGTCGGCTGCGGCCGCTGCATCACCTGGTGTCCGGTCGGCATCGACCTCACCGAGGAGGCGCGGGCGATCCGGCAAGGCGACGGCGTTAAGAGAGGAAAAGACCATGGACGGACTTGAGCGGATCATCAGAGAGCATCAATTCTTCAGGGACCTCGATCCCAGGTTCGTAGCGCTGGTGGTGGGCTGCGCCAAGAACGTGCGCTTCGAGGCCGGCGAGTACCTGTTTCGCGAAGGCAGCGAGGCGGACCAGTTCTACCTCATACGGCACGGCCGCGTCGCGCTCGAGATGGTCTCGCCCAGCGGCGGCGCGGTGACCTTCCAGACCCTGGGCGAGGGCGAGCTGGTCGGGTTGTCGTGGTTCGTGCCGCCCTACCGCTGGGCCTACGACGCGCGAGCGCTCGAGCTGACGCGCGCGGTCTCGCTCGACGCGGTGTGCCTGCGGCGCAAGCTCGACGACGACCACGACCTGGGCTACGAGGTGATGCAGCGCTTCGTCCCGGTCCTGCTCGAGCGGCTGCAAGCCACGCGGCTGCAGATGCTCGACGTCTACGGAGCCGCGAAGAAATGATTCCCGAAGTCGCGCGGATCGCCGGCACGCGGCGCGAGACGGCCGATACCTGGACCCTGGAACTGGAGCCGCCGCCCGGGCGGGACGCCTGGGCCTACCGCCCGGGCCAGTTCAACATGCTGTATGTCTTCGGCATCGGCGAGGTGCCGATCAGCATCAGCGGCAGCGCGCGCGAAGGCGCGACGCTGCTCCACACGGTGCGTGCGGTCGGCACCGTGTCGAGCGCGCTCGCACGGCTCAAGCGCGGCGACTCGGTCGGCGTCAGGGGGCCCTTTGGCAGCGTCTGGCCGGTCGAGGAGGCTGCCGGCAGCGACGTGCTGATCGCCGCGGGCGGCCTGGGTTTCGCCCCGGTGCGCCCCGCGCTGGTCGCGCTGCTCGCCCGGCGCGAGCGCTATGGCAAGCTGATCCTGCTGTACGGTTCGCGCAGCCCCGAGGAGATTCTCTACCGGCGCGAGATCGAGGCCCTGCGGCGCCGGCTCGACGTCGACATCGACGTCACGGTCGATCACGCGACCGGGGCCTGGCACGGCAACGTCGGCGTGGTCACGAGCCTGGTCAAGCGCGCAGCCTTTGACCCCGAGCACACCGTGGCGATGCTGTGCGGGCCCGAGGTCATGATGCGCTTTACCGTGGCCGCCCTGCGCGACGCCGGCGTCGCGCGCGAGCGCGTGTACCTTTCCATGGAGCGCAACATGAAGTGCGCGCTGGGCCACTGCGGGCATTGCCAGTTCGGGCGCGACTTCGTGTGCAAGGACGGGCCGGTGCTGCGCTATGACCGCATCCGCGAGCGGCTCGCGGTGCGCGAGGTCTGACATGGCGGCCGCACGCAAGCCGAAACTCGCGGTCTGGAAGTTCGCTTCCTGCGACGGTTGCCAGCTCAGCCTCCTCGATTGCGAGGACGAGTTGCTGGCAGTCGCCGGCGCGGTAGAGATCGCCTACTTCCCGGAGGCGAGCCGCGCGATGGCGAAAGGCCCCTACGACCTGTCGCTGGTCGAGGGCTCGATCACCACGCATCACGACGCCGAGCGCATCCAGGAAGTGCGGCGCGTATCGAAGCACCTGGTCACGATCGGCGCCTGCGCGACCGCCGGCGGGATCCAGGCGCTGCGCAACTTCAAGGACGTGAGGGAGTTCATTTCGATCGTGTACGCCAATCCGGCCTACATCGACACCCTGTCCACCTCGACCCCGATCGCGGATCACGTCAAGGTCGACTTCGAGCTGCGTGGCTGCCCGATCAACAAGCTGCAGCTGGTGGAGGTGCTCTCCGCCTTTCTCGCCGGCCG
>Ga0315556_1000284_pt1 | contig 30420 bp, 36 predicted proteins | sample SalMarSW160310MG_FD_202112 | JGI IMG/M metagenome (GOLD analysis project Ga0315556, IMG submission 202112) | Salt marsh sediment microbial communities from the Plum Island Ecosystem LTER, Massachusetts, United States - Salt Marsh Sediment SW1603-10 ...
CGAGAAGCTGTGTGAGGAGCTCAACGCGACGGAGACGATTTTCCCCCGCACGAATTTGCGCCTGGTGCTGAAATTGGGATCGCCGTAAATTCCCCGAAATCAGGTCATCTGAACGTATGTTTCAGGTCGTGGACCCGAACCTGGGGCAGTCCTACCCGCTTTCGCGCCGCCTGCCATGCCGAGTTGTTCATCGCCGTGACGCGATGTCCCCGATACGTGAACATAAACTCCGCATGCTGGCCGAGAACCTCTTCAACAACCGACCGGGCAACGCGATTCAGAAGGACCAAGTGTTCTTCACGGTTCTTTACCGCATGTGCCGGAATCAGGAGAACGCTCGTATCCAACTCCGGAACGACGATCTCCCATTCCCAGCGCAACCCGCACACCTCCTGTTTACGACAGCCGGTATTGACCTTGAACAGCGCCATCCTGGCCAGGTGCGGCGGCAATTCCCGAAATAGGCACGTTTGCTCTTCCCAGGACAGCGGGTAAGGCTGGCGCGCATCGGTTTGCGGCAATAACTCGCGGATGGCGATGATCGAATAATCGGGGAGGGTCGGAGACCGAGCGAAAGAGCCACTCTCGCCCGAAGGTGGGGCTTGTCTGTGCCCCTTGCGCCTGGTTTGGCGGCTTTTCTTTCGCCCAGCCGTTCGTCTTCGGCTGTCTTCGGCTAATCCGGTGCAGACAATACACTGCGATCCTTCACAGAACTCCCCGGACTCCCGTCCTTGCGATGGGAAGCACACATCCAGCTCAAGGGCCGGACGACGCATCCTGGCCGTGCATCGCCTGCTCCCAGTCGCACCCCGGATCGATGACGGCCAGGTAGGCTGGCTGCAAGGGTCGAAATTCAAACAGCGCACCCAGGCAGCCGCCGATGATTACCCCCCTTTATCCATCCAGTGCACTCCTGATGCTTTGATCATACCGGCTGTCTAGGCCCCCAGGACCGGCACCAGCCTGCCGCGCTGACCATTATCTGCTCACCACTGGGAGCCACCCGATACGAGAAAATGGCGCAAGGTCCATAGTCATCACCTGCTGTTCCGGTATACAACTGGCAATTGCTGCAGGACTGCCCTTCCTTCGAGCTGTCCGGTGTGTAGTGGAGGGCCTTGGCCTGAGGATCCGCCGGATTGAGAACCGCCACATCCTTCTCGATCCTCCCCGATCGGCCGGCTGCCCAAGCGGTCTCACCGACTAGCAGGCTTGCCACCGGTACCAGGGCGAGCCCCAGCAGATTGAGCTTCATGAAACGCCTGCGGCCATGATCCGCAGTCTTCTCGCCAGCCTGGACTTCACCCCCGTCCGGTGCTCCCGTTGCCAATAGATTCTGTTTTGTCACCATCTTCATATTCTCATGCTCATCGAGTGAATCTTAAGGATCAATGACGCCGACCAAGCCGCGCGAGGCGACCGCTACGCAAACGACGCGAAATATTCGACCTCCCTAGACGCGAAATCGAGCTTAGCGGGTAGCAAATAACACGCCAAGTGCGCTATCCGTACAAACAAACCATTGAGACTGCATTACATTTTTGTCTCCATACAATCGAGCCAGGCCACTGGGTGTCCCAATTTGAGGCAAGAAGCCCCCCCCCTGAAGAGCAACCATTGCACCAAAAAAGTCTGAGCGATGCATACAAGGGGGGCGTGTCCGATTCGACTGCCTTGTCGGGCCTCGCTCAGCCGCAGCCGCAGGCATCCTTGGCGCTGGGCGCCTTCTCGGACAGTTTGCCCTCTAGCCAGAAAGTGACGGCAGTGTGCGGATCAACTTGAGAGGTGATGTGGACCCGGGTTCCCCTTCTGGCCAGGCGCTCGCGGAAACCCTCGCCGGCCTCGCTCGTGATAAGAACCATGCCGTCGAGGGGATGGGGCGTTTCGTCGTCTTCGTGCAATTCATGGTAGGAAGGACAACCCTTCGGGAGCTCGAAATACTTTTCCAGCCGCGGTCGCCTTCCCTGCTCGGCCTCGAACAGCAGGAAGCGCCTGGCCTTGCCGGCCTTACCTGTTAGGGTCCGAAAGTCCTCGCTGACAACAGCAACTTTCATAGATTGTCTCCCACGGAAGAGCTACGAAGAAGGTGCCGGCGCCCGCCTGCGTCCAGCGCGGGCTTCAAAGGCTGTACGGCGCGTCATACCAGTCCCGGAGCACGGCGATGTCCCGAGCCGGGAGATAATCGAATGCGCCCATCAGGTCCGCGTGAACGGCCTCGGCCAGCTTGTGGGAAACACGACGCCGGGTCAGCATGTGGAAGTACCAGGCGAAGTGGTAACCGACTCTCCGATCGAAGCCGTGTATCAGGTTCGCCAGTGCCGCGCCCCGGGCGACCAGCTCGTCGGGGAGCTCCGGCGTCTCGCCGCCCGGTATCGGGACCGGCTTGGCACTCATCCGCCCGTCACCCTGGGTATCCCGGTACTCTCGGATGCTCAGGATCCAATGCTCACAGAAATGAGCGAGCTCGCCCGCGCTGCTGCGGTCCCAGTCATTCAGAAATCGCTCGAGGTTCCTTCCGGCATCTTCCGATTCCATGAGCTGCGGCACCTGCACGAGGCGGCGAAACACCAAACGTGGGGGTCCGACCGGCTCGGGCTCGAGACGCGGGAAATCCAAGGGATCGATGAAATCCTCCAGATCGTCCGGCATCCATTCCGGGAGCCACAGGGGGCGCTCGATGACCTCCTGAAGCTGCTCCACCTCGATCTGGATGAAGTCACGCGCCCGTTCGCCGGTGGCTGCCGTAAGGTAGTGGGTGCAGCCCTCGAGTCTGGTCACGAGCCCGTCGATGGCGGCACACGTATCCATGAGCTGCTCCAGGTCACCGCCGGATTGCTCCTCCGCCCATTCTCCGATGTGCCGCGCAACGACCCGATGCTCCGCGTCGACGATGCCGCCCAAGCGATGCCATCCTGAGCGGGCCATCGCATAGTGCAGCTCGATCTCCGGTGCCTGCGCCTGCAGCCTGGAGAGTATTTCGTCCGCAGATGCGGATCGCAGCTCTCCCACACATGCACGCGCAATGCGCACCTCGAGCGATGACTCGCCCTGTGTGGAAGACGTCGCATCGGCAGTCCCACCCCAAGGCATCTCAGTCATCCTGCATCTCTGCTTCGACCTCGGCAAGGACCATACCTGTCGCCTCCTCCAGATCGGAGGTAAGACTCAGGCAGTGTCCACGCCCGGCGACCAGATAGATGTTGAAGCCCTCCCCGCTCCGGACGGGCTCGGCCATGCCGACCTCCTCGTCCATACAGTAGGTCAGGTGGAGAGCCCGGAACGCATCGCGCAAAACCCCGACGGTTTGCTCGCTCAGCCCGGCACGCTCCAGGATACGGGCCACCTGATCGATCCGTGTGGGATGGATCACCCTTCTTCCTCCGCTCGCTCGAAGCGGACCCGCTCCTCCGGCGCCTTACCCATGACCTTCGCCAGCCAGGGCGGGATCTTGCTCGCCAGCAGCTCCTGCAACGCACGGATGCGCTCGCGCGCGGGGCCGCCCTCGGCATCCTTGATCGGGTGGACGCCGACCTTGACCACCTTTGCTGCCGCAGGACCTCCGATGGAGGCGACGTAGAGCAGTTGGCAGTCCACGATCAGTCCTGCGCGATGGGCATTCTTATCCTCTGCATCCGCATCGGAGGGGACGCGGACCCCGATCAGACGGCTTTCCGAGGGTGAGACCTGATAGACGAGAAAACACCTGGCCGAGCCGAAGTGCCCATCCAGCAGCTCACCTCCGTTCGAGGCGCAGGCGACCCGGATCGAGCCCGGCATGTCGCCCTCCGCATAGGGCTCGACCTCCGGAAGCGGCTCCTCGATTCCACCTTCTCCCTGCAGGATGGCCACCGCCGCCTTCAGCGCATCTGTATCCGTGCCCGCAAGCGCTCCACCGAGGGCCTTCCGCAGATCCTTGACCCGGAGCTCACCGAGCCTTTCGGGTGTCGGCGGCAACCCGATCGCATCCTCGATGATCCGGATCAGGCGCGCCGTATCCGTGTCCGGCAGTACGCGGGCGGCCAATGCGATGCGCAGGGCGATCTCGTCGCTGATGGGAGGCTGGGGCATATTGCTCGTTCCCGATTTTCGGGGCATCAAATGCAGTCGGAACGGTGGGCACGCTACGCTTTGCCCACCCTACACTGCTTGTCAGGCCGGGATGATGCAGTCGTCCTCCATGCAGGCACTGACACACTGCGGCATGTCGGCCTCGCCTTCGCACTCGGTGCAAGTCGCGGCGTCGATCTTGTAGACGCCCTTGAAGGGAGTTATGGACTTGGTCGGACAAACCGACTCGCAGTCGCCGCAGGCGGTACACAGGTCTCTTACGATTTGAAAGGCCATTGGACTACTCCAGACTCGATGTTGAGAGGATTGGCTAATCTCCGCGCTTGAAACGCAGGGTGGTCGGAAACTCGGGCCGGGGGCTTACCGGGTCGATGTACCACCGCGAGCCGTCCGTGAGCTCCACCGCCCCACCCCACTCGGACTCGGTATCGACCTCTACGGTCGCGATCGTCTCCTCCATGTCTTTCTTTGCCACGTAGAAGAGCAAACCACCGGCATCATTCTTACGAATCATTACGTTTGGCATAAGGAATCGCTCCGATCCCCAGCGATCGCTCCCCGGGAGCGATCGCTGACTTTGATTTGCGCTAGCGAATCAAATCGTAGTTGAAGTCGGTGACGCCCATCTCCCGGGTGTCATCGTCGAGCCGCTCCAGGACCGCATTGACCAAGGTGGTCAATATATACATGGCACCCTCGTAGCCAAGGGTGGTCATGCGGTGCAGGTGATGCCGGTCGAAGAGCGGAAAACCGATGCGGATCAGCGGCACCTCGTGCTCCTTGCCCTTGTGCAGGGTATCGCGCTGGATGAACTTGCCGTAGGAGTTGCCGATCATGAAGTCCGGCTTGTCGGTGAACATCAGGGAGCGGAAGTGCCAGAGGTCCTTGCCGACGTGCGTCTGGGTGCTCTGACCGTACGGCGATTCGGCGCACAGCTTGTCCAGGGCCTTCTTGTATCGCTTGTTGGCATGATTGACGAGCACGTGGGTCGGCTCGGCTCCCAGCTCGAACAGGAACTTGGTCATGCCCATGGCGAAGTCGGCATCCCCGTAGAGGGCGAACTTCTTGCCGTGAAGCCAGGCATGGCTGTCGGACATCATGTCCACCAGGCGGCCGCGCTCCTTGGCCAGTGACTCGGGAATGGGCTTGCCCGTGAGCTCCGAGACCTTCATCAGAAAGTCGTCGGTCCAGTCCAGACCCATCGGGATCTGGATATCGGCAGCGGGCTGGTGCCAGGTGCTCTTGACGAACTTCCTGGTCTTGACCAACTGCCAGGGCTGCAGCAGCAGGGTATCGATGGCGTTCGGCGCGTCCTTCATCTCCGCGATGCGGGTACCCCCGTCGTACATGCGGTACTCGCCGTCCGCCGGCGTATCCAGCACCTCGGCCGGATCGCACAGCAGGCTGTAGTCGACGCCCATCTCCTTCATCATCCGATGCAGGACCCGGTAGTTGCCCAGATAGGTCTCGAAGCCCGGAACCAGATTGATCTTGCCGTTGGAGCCCACCTCCTTGCCTTCCATATGGTTCAGCGTGAAGTAACGCTGGACGCCCTCGAACATATTGTCCCACCCCGTGGTGTGGCTGCCCACGAAGCTCGGGGTGTGGGCGAAGGGGACGGGAAAATCCTGCTCTATGTGCCCCTCCTTCTTGGCGTTGCTGATGAAGGCGTTCAGGTCGTCACCGATGACCTCGGCCATGCAGGTCGTGGAGACGGCGATCATCTCCGGCTTGTAGAGGGCCTTGGAGTTCTCCAGGCCGTCGAACATGTTCTTCTGACCGCCGAACACCGCAGCATCCTCGGTCATGGAGTCGGATACGCAGGCCACCGGCTCCTTGAAGTGGCGGTTGAAGTAGGTGCGAAAATAGGCGACGCAGCCCTGGGAGCCATGCACATAGGGCAGGGTCTTCTCGAACCCGAGGGCACAGAGCACCGCCCCCAGCGGCTGGCAGGCCTTGGCCGGGTTGACGGTCAGGGCGGTACGACCGAAGTTGAGATCCTGGTACTCCTGGGTCGTGGTCCACTGGAAGATCTCCTCGATCTTGTCCAGCTCATGACGCTCTTCGACCGTGCCTTGCTTCGCGGCGAGGCTGTCCTTGTAGTCGTCTTCGAGGAACAGAGGGTAGCTCGGCTTGATGCCGTCGACTGTCTGGCTCATTTGTCGTCTCCTGCCGCGCCGCCAATCCGCGGACATACGGCTGAGTTGAGATCCCGACGTAGGATGGGCAAAGCGATAGCGTGCCCATCATCTCGGTCTACAAACGGTGGGCTTTGCCCACCCTACACCCTATGCGCTGGCGGCGATGGCCTCGTCGGCGACGTCGCCCTTTTGCAGCCAGGGGGCCTGCATCTTTCCCCAGCAGGGGTTGTTGATGGTCATATCCATGTCGCGGGCGAAGATGTCGAACCCGTCGTAGCCGTGGTACGGACCCGAGTAGTCCCAGGAATGCATCTGGCGAAAAGGGATGCCCATCTTCTGGAAGATGTACTTCTCCTTGATGCCCGAGCCGACCAAGTCGGGCTTGATGCGCTTCGTGAGCTCCTCGAACTCGTACGCGGTAATGTCGTCGTAGAGGAGAGTAGCGTTGCCCATTTCCTTGATGGTGCGGTCATAGTCGTCGTTGTGGGCGAACTCGTACCCTGTGCCCACCACTTCCATCCCCAAGTCCTCATAGGCGCCGACGACGTGTCGCGGGCGCAGGCCACCGACGTACAGCATGACCTTCTTGCCTTCCAGGCGCGGACGGTACTTCTCGATGATGGCTTCATACTGGGCCTTGTGCTTTTCGATCACCTTTTCGGCGTTGGCCTGGATGCTCTCATCGAACATCGCGGCGATCTTGCGCAGAGACTCGGCGATCTTGGTCGGGCCGAAGAAGTTGTACTCCAGCCAGGGGATCCCGTACTTTTCATCCAGGTGCCGCGCCAGGTAGTTCATCGAACGGTAGCAGTGGATGAGGTTGAGCTTCACCTTGGGAATCAGCTCGATCTCGGACAGGGTGCCGTCCCCGGGCAGCTGGGCGACCACCCGCAGCCCAATCTCTTCGAGCATGATGCGCGAGGCCCAGATATCGCCGCCGATGTTGTAGTCACCGGTGATGCAGACATCGTAGGGCGTGGTCTCGAAGCTGTTGTCGCCGTCGCGGTTACCGATGACCCAGTCGCGAATGGAATCGTTGGCGATGTGATGTCCAAGGGACTGGGACACCCCGCGGAAACCCTCGCAGCGCACCGGCACCACCGGCTTGCCGAGCTCCTTGCCCTTCTTCTTGGATACAGCCTCGATGTCGTCACCGATGAGGCCGATGGGGCACTCCGACTGGACGGTGACACCCTTGCACAAGGGGAACAGCTGCTCGATCTCCGTGAGGATCTTGTCCAGCTTCTTGTCACCGCCGAACACGATGTCCTTCTCCTGGAAGTCGGAGGTGAAATTCATGGTGCCGAAGGTGTTCACACCCGTCATGCCGACATAGTAGTTGCGCCGACCCGCGCGGGAGTACTGGCCGCAACCGACGGGACCGTGGGAAACGTGGACCATGTCCTTGACCGGTCCCCAGACCACGCCCTTGGAGCCGGCATAGGCGCAGCCGCGGATCGTCATGACACCCGGCTGGGACTTGCGGTTGGAGGTGATGCACTTCTTCGACTGCTCGATCGACGGATCATTGACCGCCAGGTGCTTGGCGCGCTCCTTCTTGGCCTTGTCCGGATATACTTCCAGGACCTCCTGGATGAGGGCCTGGGTCTCTTCGCGGGTCATCTTCGTCATGGTATTGCTCCTGTAGGGCGCAATCTGGGTAGGGCGCGGCCAGGTACGAGCCGCACCCATTCTTAGAACCTCGGGTCTTAGAGCCTCGAGATCTTCGGGCCTCGAGCGATGCGGCTCGCGATGCTCGCCGCACCCCACGCGTTTTTCCTGCCCCGACCGATCTCAGGCCGCGACGGCCTTCTCGTCGGCGGCGGTCTTGCCGATGATGGACTCGTCCTCCTCTTCGAGGATGCCGAACTCCATCAGCAGGTCCTCGAGCTCGTCCATGGTGATCGGGGTGGGGATGACGAAGTTCTTGTTGTCGACGATCTTCTGCGCCAGGGTGCGGTACTCGTCCGCCTGTTTGGCGGTCGGGTCGTACTCGATGACCGTCATGCGGCGGATCTCGGCACGCTGCACCACGTTGTCCCGGGGCACGAAGTGAATCATATGGGTGCCCAGCTTCGAGGCCAAAGCCTCGATCAGCTCGTCCTCGCGGTCCGTGTTGCGGCTGTTGCAGATCAGCCCCGCAAGGCGCACCCCGCCCGAGTTGGCGTACTTCACGATGCCCTTGCAGATGTTGTTGGCTGCGTACATGGCCATCATCTCGCCCGAGACCACGATGTAGATCTCCTGGGCCTTGTTCTCACGGATGGGCATGGCAAAGCCGCCGCATACCACGTCGCCGAGCACGTCGTAGAATACGAAGTTCAGATCTTCGTCGTAGGCGCCCTCTTCCTCCAGGAAGTTGATAGCCGTGATGACGCCGCGCCCGGCGCAGCCGACACCCGGCTCGGGGCCTCCGGACTCCACGCACTTGACGTTCGCATAGCCCATCTGCATCACGTCCTCGAGCTCCAGGTCCTCGACGGACCCCGCCTCGGCGGCCAGGTGCATGATCGTCTCCTGGGCCTTGGAGTGCAGCATCAGACGGGTGGAGTCGGCCTTGGGATCACAACCGACGATCATGACCTTCTGCCCCAGCTCGGCGAGTCCCGCGACCAGGTTCTGAGTAGTGGTAGACTTTCCGATTCCGCCTTTGCCGTAGATGGCGCATTGACGCATTGCCATTTTGGGATCTCCCGGTTTGCTCGCTGCACGCAGCTGGTTGAACGTAGTCGCTTCAGACTCGATTGGGCAAGTCACGTGCCAACCGTAACGGATGGAGTCAGCACATTGTTTTTAAGGTGATTTCTACAGGTTCTCCGCGCTGAGGCCCTTGGTAGCATAGGCAACAAAGCCGCTCGCCCTGTATGGATGGCAACACACAGATCGCACAGAAGACCGGCAGCTACCGATCCGGCCTGCCCGCCTTCGCGCATCGCCCCCTTAATCACTGCAACCTGCCGGCCTTCATTCTCGGCAGCCTTTCCTACCAGGCCCATCCGCTCCCCTTGGAGATCGATGGTATCCAACCCCTGCACGCGGACCTCTTCACCCTGCTCGCGGACATCCCCTCCCCTGCCGAGCGCGCCCGGCGCTTCATGGACTACATGACGGTTCACTTCCGGCTGGATCGTCTGGAAGACGTGGGGCTGGAGCCCGGCAGAAGGGGCCGGATGCGTATCCATGCCGACTATCTGCGCATGGTGCGCGGTTGGTCCTTCGATTCGGACGGACGCGAGGGGGCCGTTCTCAAGAGCTGGGTCGAGTCCCGCTTCGGACTGCTCGCCCGCCACCACGGCGGCCCTCTCGGCGAGGGCGACAGCAGGGCCCGAGATTCCTATCTGCGCCAAGCCGCGGCGGGCATCTACGCGACCAATGCCATCGAGTCCCAGCTCGATCTCCTTTACACCTATTGCCAATACGAGCTCGCCCGCCAACACCCTCACTCGACGCAGCTGACGCTCTACCGCGGCATCAACGGCATCGCTGAGCACGAGGTTCTGGAGCGCCCGGAACGCCGTCGCATCCGCATGCTGCTCAACAACCTGAACAGCTTCACTGCCAGCCGCGAGCGTGCCGACGAGCTCGGGGACTACATCCTGGAGGCCGTGGTTCCCCTGCCCAAGATTTTCTTCTTCAATCAGCTACTGCCGGGAATGCTCAGGGGAGAGGACGAGATGGTGGTGATCGGGGGTCTGTACGAGGTCTCGATCAGCACGCTCTGAAAACCGCGGGGAAGGCCGCCCCGGCTTGGGCGAGGTCGTCGCGGGCCGAATCTCGGGGCTTCCGATTTGAAGAATAGAGCCTCTTAAATATACTGGTCGGGCAAGATAACAATCGGCCGGCTGACCAGCCGGCGAGGCGCAAGGGAAAGCCCTTCGACCAAAGGCGCTGAAGCCGCAAATTTGCGAATCCGGATTTCCACCAGAGGAGCTATCCATGGCGACTTGGAGCTCAATTCCGTTCGAGCGACTGACACGACTGGCATCCGATTTCGTCATGTCACAGAAAGGGTTCTGGGACCACACGGCCTGGATGAATTTTCTCTCGCGTGTGCAGCAGCAGGGAGTCGAGATCTCCACGGACATGCAATGGAAGCTGGGTGACCTACTCGAGGCGATGAAGGAGTATCACATGGCGGTCTCCTCGACCGAGGATGTCGAGAAGGCCATGACCACCGTCCTCAAGGAAAGCGTGGCCTTTATCGAGCGACAAAAGGGCGTTTGGGGTCACGCCGAATGGGAGGATTTCGTAAAGACCATGCGGCAGAACACACACATCTGGTCGGATGGCATGGAAGCCTACCTGGGCGGTGTCCTCGAATCCCTCAAGGTCTTCTACGCATTGTCCCTCGGCGTTCCCGTCGAGAAGTTCACTATCGCTACGCCCGAAGACGCCTCGCCAGAGCCGGATCCGGCGGAGTCGAGCAAGCCATCAGAGATATGAAAGCACAACCGCCGGGATAGAGCCGCACCCGATCATGGACGAGCAGGATGATGTCGTCGCGACCGTCGCCGTCGATACACGCGGCTACGAGGGATCGGGTGTCCCTGTCGACCTCAGGCGATTACCCGAAAATAATATACCAGAATGCGCAGGATTTTCGTTCTTCTACATGGAGTGACAACAGGCGAATAGCAAGGCTGTAACTGTTCTCGTGACGCGAAAGACGGGCGGAACGACAAGCAGGCTGGTATATTTTTTGACAGAAATTGCCTAGGGACTGTTGACATTTGCCTGAGCGAGGGCGATTACGAGGCGTTTTTCGTGCTGGCAAGGCGCGGCGAGGAGGAATAGTGGGCCTATTGCGACGAGCCGCAACGCGGTCAGCGCGGAAAAGGGCCACAATCGGACCGTGAACGGTAATTGTCAACAGCCCCTAGTCTCCCGATAAGATCCGAGCCTACCTACTGCCACCCAGCCGGAGGATTGCCTCTCGATGTCGGACGCCAACGCAGACGGTCGGAAAGCCATCCCCGGATCCGGAACGAGCTCGACTTCCGGCGCAACCGAATTTGGAGAAGCGAGGATGGTGAAGAAACCTATCCCACAGCATGCTGAAATCGATCGAGCGGGAATCCCGGCCTGTTAGCGAACGAGATGCCAGAAATCCTTTTCTCCGCCCTCGTCATCGGTACGGGTCTGGCCTTGCTGGTTATCGGCGGAGAGCTGCTCGTGCGCGGTGCTTCCGCTCTGGCGGCCATGCTGCGCATCAGCCCCCTAGTGATAGGTCTGACCGTCGTTGCATTCGGCACCAGCGCACCGGAGCTTGCCGTCAGCGTGCAGGCCGTATACGCGGGCAGTGGCGAACTTGCCGTCGGTAATCTAGTCGGGAGCAACATCGCCAACGTGCTCTTGATCCTCGGCATCTCGGCGCTGGTTGCACCCCTAGCGGTCTCGAGCCAGCTCATTCGCTTCGATGTACCACTCGTCATCGGCGCGTCCGTCCTACTGCTTCTGCTCGGGCTGGACGGCTTGATCAAGGCATGGGAGGGCGTCTTGCTCACGAGCCTCCTTGTCGCCTACATCCACTGGTCACTTCGCAAAGGCCGTGTGGAATCCGCGCAAAGCGATGCGTTCTGCAGAGATGAGGCAATTTCGAATGCTTCCCTTCGCCCGTCGGTGGCCGTTCAGGTCGTTCTGGTGCTATCCGGTCTTGTGCTCTTGGGCCTCGGTGGCCACTGGCTCGTACAGGGGGCTGTTGAGATCGCCCGCGCGCTCGGTGTTCAGGAGCTGGTCATCGGTCTGACCATCATCGCCGTCGGTACCTCGTTACCGGAGTTGGTCACTTCGGTGTTGGCGGTCGTGCGCGGAGAGCGCGACCTGGCGGTGGGCAATGTCATCGGCAGCAATCTGTTCAACATATTGGGCGTTCTCGGCGTTACCGGAATCCTGGCGCCGGAAGGCATACCCGTGCCCCCGGCGGCCCTGCTGCTGGATATCCCCATCATGCTCGCCACGGCAGTTGCCTGCCTGCCGATCTTTTTTACGGGCCATTTGATAGCCCGTTGGGAGGGAGGGCTCTTCTTCTTCTACTATCTCGCGTATATGACCTATATTGTGATGGATTCGACGGGACACGCAGCAAGACAGGACTTCCAGTTGGTCATGGCCACCTTCGTCATTCCTCTGACGTTGGTAACGCTCTTCGTTTGCTCATTTCGTTCTTGGCGCGAGCGGGTAGCCGTCGGCCGCTGACGCGCTTTGGTTACCCTTTTGGCGACCGCGGTTACCTTCGTGAAAAATCTCACGTTCTCAAAGGAGACCAAGAATGACCGAGCCCTGTTCGCTGGTGATCTTCGGCTCGACCGGAAACCTGGCACGCAACAAGCTGCTACCGGCCCTCTATCACCTGGAAGCGGCGGAGAAGCTTTCGCCTGCTACACGCATCCTGGGCTTCGGGCGCCGCGAATGGTCGGATTCGGACTGGCGCGACGAGCTAGCCGGCACCTTGGAAAACCGAGTGCGCGGTGCTGTGGACGATACCGTCCTCGAGCGCCTTGCCCATCGCCTGCATTTCGTCCCGGGCGACCTGACCGACGCTGAAGCATACGTGCGTCTTCGGGAGCGACTGCGTGATGATCCTGGCATGCCGGCAAACCTGGTCTTCTACCTATCGATCGCCCCTAGACATTACGGTGAAGTCGCTGACCAATTGTCCGCACAGGGGCTGCATGAACAGGACGTAGGCTGGGTACGGCTGGTTGCGGAAAAGCCTTTCGGCTTCGATCTAGAGAGTGCGAGCATCCTGGAAGAGCGCCTACACCGTCACTTCCGCGAAGAGCAGATCTTCCGCATCGATCATTATCTCGGCAAGAGCATGGTACAGAACGTTCTGGTGTTCCGGTTCGCCAATCTGATGTTCGAGCCGCTGTGGAACCGCAATTACGTCGATCACATCCAGATCTCCCACAATGAGGCCCGCGGTATCGAAGAGCGGGCCGGCTTCTACGATGGCGTGGGCGCCATGCGCGACATGATCCAGAGCCATCTGCTTCAGATGCTCACGCTGGTTGCCATGGAACCGCCGCCGAGCTTGGACGCGGAGGCGCTGCGGGACGAGAAGGTCAAGGTGTTGCGCTCGATCAGGCCAATTCCCCGCCAAGCCGTTCACGCCCATGCCTTTCGTGCACAGTACCGGGGCGGCGATACGAAAGGAGGCAAAGCACGGGGTTATTTGGAAGAGCCTGGTGTTGGGCGCAACAGTACGACTGAGACCTATGCCGCCCTGAAGCTCTACATCGACAACTGGCGCTGGCGCAATGTGCCTTTTTACCTGCGTACGGGAAAGCGCATGGCCGGGACGAGCTCCATGATCGGCATCCGGTTCAAACATCCGCCCCAACAGCTTTTCCGGCAAACGGCCATCGAGCAGCTAAAGCCAAATTGGATTCTGCTCAACATCCAACCCAACGAGTGCGTGCGCGTCGAGATACAGATCAAGCAAGAAGGATTGGAGATGCGAACGCAAACCGAGCGCTTGGACGCCAGCAGTTGCGCGATCGGATCCAGCCAGATCGACGCCTACGAAGGGCTGATCTTGGACATCATCGCGGGTGATCATTCGCTGTTCTTGCGCTCGGACGAGGTGAGCTGGGCTTGGCAGGTGGTCGATCCCGTTCTCAAATTGTGGGCGACAGAGCGTGACAACATCCAGACCTATCCGGCTGGAAGCTGGGGACCTCATGAGGCCACTCGTCTTTTCGATCGGGATGATCAGGACTGGCGCAATGACCTCGAAGGATGAATAGAGAGGTTGTTGGTCGCGGCACATCCCTGGTCCAATGACCTTTCCTTAGGGCATGTCTCATGCGGCAACCTTCAGGTCGTAGCGTCGGTTGGCAGGTACCGCTACCTCGATAAGCCGCGGCGGGCCGAGCGAGAGGGCGTTCGTCTGATCGATGTATTGCTGCCGCGAGTCGACCTGCGATCGCGGGTTCAAGCACCTCTCCTCGCCTATGGTCCTGCCGACTCGTCCCTCGTCGTCTTGGGCCGGGTACACGGCCGTATCGTCAGGCAGCTTGAATAGACAGGTCGAAAACTTCGATTATTATAGGCTTTGTCATCGAATTGTTATCTCCTGGGTGGGGCTGCATCCATGCGAAAAAGACGATTCTCAGATTTGCCAGCCGACAACTAGTAGGACAGGAGACTGCAATCAACGCAGCAGACATGTTTTTGTTCGTAATTCCAGCGGACTTGGTGGTGTTCAAGCTTTTTAAACCCGGCGAAAAAGAACAGAACGAGGAGGTCAGGGCATCCATCAGTCCAGAGAGAGCAGATCGTGGCGAGCGCACGGAATCACCAAGCCGCGGATCGACCTCGAGCGAGAATGGTCATCTCGGTGTAAGGTTACTACGTGTCGCCGTACTCGCTGTCTGCTATTTCCTTCTCGAGATCGTCGTGAAGGCTGTAACCGTCCTTCAGTTCGTCTTCGTGGGTTGGAAGAAGCAGCCGCATGCAGGCATGCAACATTTAGGGGAGATGATCGTCCAATACATGGCAGAGATGTGGCTCTACTGTACCTTCGCCTCTGATGACGCACCCTGGCCCTTCGGGTCCTGGCCATGGGGCGCCACCGAGACAGAAGGCTGACTAGCGCTGAGGTTGCCGTGGAGTGAATTACCTTCGGTGGCCGTACCCTGTATTTTTAACGATCTCGAGAGATCGATGAGATAAGGCCACACAAAGACAACTCGGGGGGATAAGTGAAAAATTGCCGTTTGATCTACAAGAGTCGGGCATCCACGGATGTCGTCTCCAACGAGGTGATCAATCAACTGGTCGAGCAGTCGGCCAAGGCCAACAAGGCGAGGCAAATCACAGGCCTGCTACTCCTATCCGGCAACAGATTCTTGCAGGTGCTCGAAGGTCCTTATCAGGATGTCAATCGGCTGTACGGGAACATAATGCGCGATACTCGCCATTGCGATGTTGAATTGGTCACATTCGAGCCGATGGAAAGCCGCTATTTCGAAGAGTGGAATATGCGTCTTGTCGATTTGTACGAATTGAGTAAGCACCCTCGTGAGCTTATTGCGGCCAAGTATGAATATTGCGAAGGAGTGATAATGATACCCGAGCGGTTACATGAAGTCTATTCACTCCTGCTCGACGCAAAGGCCCTGTGTCTGACAACCCCATGGAAGAAAAAGAGATCACCGGAAGGGTAATGAGAGCCGGGTAGAAACAGCTATGAGTGCAACAAATGACGTATAGCGCCATGGCAGAGTCGAAAGATCAAGGCTTGATCACGATGTGGCGATGAGAGCTCGGGACGATCAGATTTTGTTGTTCGCCGCAGCGCACAGGTCGGATGTGCTGGACTCTTTCTTCCGCGCTGCCACCTGGCTAGGTTCGTTGTATGTACTGGTTCCGACTGCGTTACTGATCGCCATCGTGTTGCTACAGGTTCAAAAACGGTGGGAGGTCGCACTACTCGTAATCGGCTTCGGTGCCGCGTCGCTGTGGGCTCATCTCGCCAAGGCCCTTTTTAATCGGCCGAGACCCGACTTGGTCGATCCATTAGTACCCCTCCCGAGCGACGGCTCCATGCCCAGCGCCCATACGGCACAGATTGTCGCCTTCTCCTTTTGTATGGTCCTGATCATCCGGCGAACCCTGCCTGAGTGGCATTTTCACACGATTATCATCGCTTTAGTGGCCTCGATCGTAGTGGCAATATCCCGCGTCTACCTTCAGGTCCATTTTCCCTCCGATGTGTTGGCCGGCGCCCTCTTTGCGATCCTTTGGGTCGCATTGATTCAGAAGCTGCTTTGACGTCAAACTGAGCACCAGCTTGGAGCGATGGTGAGAAACAAGTTCCTTGGTACCGACAGCGCGGGCTATCATCCGCTGCGCAAGATCCGGGTAGTCCTTGCGGGATTGCGCTTCGCAATGCTTCACGATTTCAGCGTCGCCTATAAGATGGTGCTGTCTTCGGCCATCATCGTGCTGGCTCTGGTCTTCCAGCAATGGGTGGACTTTGCAATGATCCTTCTCGCCACCGGCCTGGTTTTAACCGCAGAGCTTCTCAACAGCGCTATCGAGGCGGTGTGCGACTTCGTTGAAACCCGCGAGAATGAGAAGATACGGGCGATAAAGGACATAGCCGCCGCAGCCGTCGGGATCAGCATCCTGGTCTGGGTGACGGTAGTCATCTTCGACATTGTCGATCTGCTGGCGGTGATATTGAGCAAATTCCGGGCGTAGCCTATTCGGAAGAGATCATCTGTCTGATATGGCCGCCAGGTGGGTGCGAGGGAGTGGTGTCGATCCTTTCACGCGGCTTGTTCAGCCCTGCTGCAGCAAGATGCGAAGATCGATTACAGCCGCATTCGCTCGGGAGAGATAAGAGGCAAGTCGAGCGGCGCCTCATGGCAGATCAGCCGAATCCTCTCCGTCATCTCGAGCACAGGCGCGAGCACCCGATGCGCGAGCAGCTTGGGTACGACCATGGCTACACCGACCTTGACCGTGAGCATCGCCCCCGATGCATATCCAGCGATTAGGTTGAGCTTCAGGTTGCGCATAGAAACAGATGCAATGCAACCTTCTATGGACAGAAGCGATGGAACGTGCGTTGCTCAGAGGATCCAACACCGCCCTATGCAACCTTGAAAATGAGAGATCCCAAGGAATGATAGAGCAGTGCCGGCAGCGAGCCCATTTCCTATTCTTTTCGACGATCCCTCGTAACCGGTCAACGTCGATTAGCTCAAGTCAGCGAAGGACCGCGTCCGTCGAAGAAGATCGGACGCGGTGTGCAGCCAAGGCGGTCATTTGGTTTCTAACGGCGACACGAATCCGGTCGGCTTGATCGCAAGCACAGATGCATGAGTTGTTTGCAGGATCTCTTCGGCTGTATTTCCGATGAAGAACCCCGGTATTCCTGTTCGCCCCAGAGTACCCATCACGATCAGATCGGCATCCAACTCGTTGCTTACGGCGCGGATGCTTGGGGCAGGCTCACCCTTGACGAGGTGAACCCGCTCGTCGTCCGCCGACATTCCGTATTCAGTGAGGATCTCACCGAGACGATCGGTGTGTTGTTTCCGCACCTCGTCCAGGAGATGTCCCAACTCGTCGTCGGGTATCTTGACACGGCCGCTGCGCAGCATCGATTCGCCTGACAATCGCCACGCATGTACGACAGTAAACACCGCGCCCTCACGGCCGGCCAAGGAGGTGGCCAGATCCAAGATCAACCGCGCGGAATCGTCTTGTTCTTCATCCGACGGGTCGACCGCGGCTAGGACGGTGCGGTAAGGCATCGCGACGCCTGGTTGGTCGATCCAGATCGGGCAGGGGCACTTGCGTAGTAGGTGTAGATCTGTGCTCCCGAGCACACGCTTAACGAAACTGTCCGGGGGGCGCGCCGCCTTGACGACCAGGTCGTGGTGATCCTCGAGTACAGCGCGTATAACCTCGACAAAGGGTATTCCACGTACCACACGCTTGGCGATTTCGATACCCGCGTCCTGGAAGCCCGCTATCAGATCCTCCAACTCTGCCTCGCGATTCTCGCGTTCGATGACTTCGAGATCGCCCCCCCACAGGGTGCCCATCTCCAGCTTCGAGTCGTATTCTGGAACGACGTCCAGTACCGTAAGCCGAGCCTGGTTGGCGGCCGCAAGCTGTACTGCCCGTTCCAGTGCTGAGCATCCAACCGTTGCCCCGTCTGCGAAGTAAAGGATGTTCTTGAATCGTTTCATGGTCGCCTCCGCGACAATCGGTGGTGGTGGCATCCCACGCTATCGGCTCTTCACTGCACCCCCGGTTGTCGGCGGCAGGTACGTTTAACACAGATTATGCGTGGGCCTGACTTCGTGAACAGTCTGTCTTTATGGCAAATAGTTGCGACCAGAAAATGGAAAAGCAAATCGAATGACTGGCGGAGGCAGTTCGTTTTTTCGAATGATCTCCTCCGCGTTTCTGCGCGATCATTCCGACCTGGATTCCGTGGCGCTATCGTCACCGTTCGCTGCGGCCTCCGCGCGTATCCGCTCGAGCAAGGCAAAGGTTACGAGACCAGTGGCAGGGTCGCCCTGGTCCCGTTGGAAACGGCGGATGGCGTCTCTCGTCTGTGGTCCGATCAATCCGTCGATAGGTCCCGGATCATAGCCGAGATCGCCCAGGTGGAGCTGGACCAAACCCACCAGCGCCTTTGTCAGCGCTGGAGCGATCAGGCGTTCGGGACCATCCGGGCCCTGGACACAATCCCTGAGTGTTGCCGTCTCGACAGCGAGTGGATGTGAGAACACGAAGGTTTTTCCCGGATCGCAGGCGAGGGTTTCCTGCGCGATTTCTGGAGCTACGCGCACTCTCGCCGGATCAATTGGGGCCTGCGCTTTCTCTAAACGGCCCTTTGCGTTTTCGAGCCCGACTCCCAGGTCGATCTGGGCGATCTCACGCGTCGCGGACTCCGGTTGCCGGTCGTCATATGCGCTCTCGGCGGGTGGCGACGTCGCGTCAGGTCTTGTGCCCTCAGGCGATGCAACAGATTCGGACGCCAGCCTTTCTGGCTCTGAAGCCGGAGACGAGGTCGACGCTGGGGCTGCTTCCTCCGTGCTCATGACCTTCCGCGCTTGCTCCAGGGCCGTGCTGGCCTCCGGTGAGGCTCGTGCTACAGAGCGTTCCCCGACGATCGGCACGGCCGCAGGCGCATCAGATGCTGCGGGGCCGATTGGCTCGGGCTTGCGGGGTATTGCGTCCTGCCCTTCCGCAGACGCGATCTGTGGCTGCGAAGTTGCCGAGTGCTCTCGGTCGACGACGGCTAGGGGTGTTTGCGGCGCGCTCGTAGCTGGAACCGACTCGGGTGCTTCGGAAGCGACTCGGGGAGTCTCCAAGGGCCTAAGAACCGTCAGCGTCGACAGCGGCAGAAGGAGCAGCAGGGCGGTAACGGCGAGCCAAGCCGCACCGGCGTTCGGCCAGCGGCGCAGAGCACGCTCCGGGTCCTGTGGCGGTGGCCCGATGGTTGCGATAGCGGAATTCAAACCTGCAGATCCCGAGCCAAGCAACCGGTTCCACCAGCGATCGAGGCTTCGGCCCGAGAAGCCCAGGACAGCGGCGGGGTAGCGAGCAAGACCGAGTAGATCACCAGCGGGCACCAGATTCGCGGATGGGCGCAGCAGGTCTGGTCGGCGCCGGGCGGCAAACGCAAAGGGCAACACAATCAGGAGCGCGAACAGGGTCGACAGCGTGTTCGTCGCCCACGCATCCGGTGTGCCCAGTAGCAGAGGATACAGCAGAATCAGCACCAAGAGCCCTGCCCAACCCACTCCCCCCAGGGCCTGGCCCGGCGACGGATGGGGCTCCATGCGCCAGATCGCCGAGACGAAACGTGCCATCAATAAGGCGGTGCCGACGGTGGTCACGGCCAGGGCAGTGACCAACCAAGACCAGTCGGTCGCGGCGAGCATCGGTTTGATGCCGTATTTCGCCACGGCACCACCACTGAAGGGGACAGCGGCCATCGAGAGCGCCAGGAGGGCGATTCCCGCCAGAACGAGACCCTGGGCGCCCGCGTCGTGACGCAAACCCACCCCGAGGAAGAGACCGCCCTTCGTCAGCGCATGGTGAGCCGCGTACAGGGAGAGGGCCAGAACACCGGCGCCGGCGAGATCCGGTTCCAGGAGGATCAGCCCGAGGGTCAGGGACATCAGCCCCATCTTGCTGACGCTCGAGTAGGCCAGGATCACCTTGGCATTGGACTGGACCAGTCCGATGGGGATGGCATAGAAAAGCGTCACAAGGCCGGTGATGATCAGCAATAGGCCCCACTCGGTCATGGGCACCTCGCCGATGGGCAGGAAGCGCAGCCAAGCGAGCAATGCCACCTTGATCATGGCGCCGCTCAAGACCGCACTGGCCGGAACCGGCGCCGCCGGATGGGCCAGGGGCAGCCAGACATGGACCGGGACCAGACCTGCCTTGATCGCCAGACCCGCGAGCAACAGACCGACGGTCGGGTCGCTGAGCCCGACCAGGTCGGCACTGTCCGGCGCCAGCGTGTCGGTTTGATATGCGATCAGCACCAATGCGACGAACAGGGCAAGCTCGCCGAGCACCGTCATCACCAGATAGACCTTGCCCGCCCGCAGGGCAAATCGATCCTGGTTGTGGATGACCAGGCCGTAGGCAGCGAGCCCCATGAGGCTGAAGCCGGTATAGAAGCTCACCAGGTCCTTGCCGACGATGAGCCAGAGGTTGCCGGCCATGGCGAGTAGAAAGAAGGTACGGAAGCGTCCCGCGTGGGGGCCGGACTTCATGCTCCCGGCCGCATGAAGTCCGGCGGCGAGCCAGAGGATCGCCGTGAAGCCGAGAAAGATTCGCCCGATCCAATCCAATCCGAGCACCGATCCCAGGAGCAGCCAGGGGATCTCGAGCTGCGAGCCCGGCGGCACCAGAACGACCGCGGCAAGCGCGGGCAGGGCCGCGATCGCCGGGAGCCACCAAAACCGGGGGAAGGGAGCGAGACCGGCCGCAAGCAGCGGAGCCAGCCAGGTCAGGACCAGCAGCATGCTCAAAATCCCCCCTCCAAGACGGCGCCGAACCGACGCCGAGACAGGCGCGCGGGACCCGTCGCAGCGCCTGGGATCGAGGCGGCGCGGCGATAGCGGGTATGCAAACAGGATCTGTCTGCAAACATCGGCCGCCTCACAACCCGTACTCGCGCCGCGCGATCAGCTCGGCCCATTCCAGCGGACTCACCGGAGCGGCCGCGAAGAGTCCGGCAACCAGCGCCAGCAGCGCCGTGACTACCGGCGGCCACAGCAAGGCCCCGGTGGTTTCGAGTCGTCGGGCGGCGATGTGCTCCTCGGGCCAACTGGCGGGTGGGTCCGCGAGCCAGGCACGAAAAAGGATCGGAAAGAAATAGGCGGCATTGAGCAGGCTGCTCGCCACCAGAATCAGCAGGACCCAGTCGCTACCTGCCTCCGCGGCGCCCAATCCCAGGTACCACTTGCTTACGAACCCGGCTACCGGCGGGACCCCGATCATACCGAGCGCCCCGACGGTGAAGGCCAGCGTCGTCCAGGGCATGCGCCGGCCGACGCCGTTCATCTCGCTGACCCGGTGGACGCCCAAGGTCTCGGCGTAGTTGCCGGCACAGAAGAATAGGGTGATCTTCATGACGCCCTGATGCACCAGGTGGACCACGCCGCCGATGGTTGCGATCGGCCCGAAGACGGAAGCCCCGAGCGCGATATAGGAGACTTGGCTAACGGTCGAATAGGCCAAGCGCTTTTTGAGACCGTCCTGCGATAGGGCACGCAAGGAGCCATAGATAATTGTGATGCTCGCCATTGTGGCAAGCACGGACAGGAGACCGAGCGATTCGGCCAGCACCACGCCATAGATGTCGTATACGACCCGGATGATCCCGAAGGCTCCGGCCTTGACGACGGCGACCGCATGCAGCAAGGCACTGACCGGCGCCGGCGCCACCATGGCCTGCGGAAGCCAACCGTGCAGAGGGACCAAGGCCGCCTTGACTCCGAGTCCTCCCACCAGCAGGAAGAAGATTGCGATCAGCTGTCCGTCGTATACCCCGGCCAGATCGGAAAGCATGCCGCCCTGGGTAAAGATGACTGGACCGGCGAGCGAGCGCAGCCAGACGGCGCCGGTGAGCAGCAGGACCCCGCCGCCGAGGGTGTAGGCGAGATAGACGCGCGCCCCCTGGGCCGAATCCGGCGTGCCGCGGTGGGCCACCAGCGGATAGGTGGACAGCGTCAAGGCCTCGTAGAAGATGACGAAGGTCAGCAGGTTTCCCGCCAAGGCCAGCCCTACGGTAGCCGTCACACAGAGGCTGAAGAAGCCGAAGAAACGGCTGCGATGGGAAGAATGCTCCAAGTAGCCGACCGCATAGACGGTGGTCACCAACCAGAGGACGGTAGACAGGGTGACGAAGAGGACCGAGAGTGCATCGGCGCTCAGCACCAGATCCAGGCCCGGGGCCAGGGTCCATCGGCTCTCGATCAGCCGCTCCTCATATACGCCTTGGATCAGCAAGCCCACCAGTACGAGCTTTCCCAGCGCGCCGGCCATGTTCAGGACCGTGCGCAAGACATGGCGTTCTTCATCCAGCAGGAAGATGAAAAGACCCGGAATCAGGGACGAAAGGACGATTGCCGCCGGCAAGATGTTGTCGGGGATCATGGAGAGCTGCTCCCCAGAAGCCCCCAGAGCGGCTCGGCCCCCAGTCCGAGCAGGACTACGGCGACGAGTGCCATCAGCAGTGCCGGTGCTTGGATCATCCGACCGATCTTCTCCGTTTGCACATCCCCCCCGAGCTCGACCGCGTCCTGGTGCGCGGCAGGGCCGAAGGCGTTTGCCAGGAGCCGAAAGACATAGGCCGAGGCCATCAGGGTACCGACCAGCACCACCAGGGCCCACCACCACCGGTCCATGGCGAAGGACTCCGTGAGCAGGATCCACTTGGCAATGAAGGCACCGCTCGGCGGCAGCCCGACCAGCGCGACACCGGCAAGGCCCATGGCGAAGGCCACCGCGGGCAGTGACCGGATCGCCGGACCCAGCTCGGCAATGCGATCATGGCCGGCGTGTTTCTGCAGCAGCCCGGCGGAGAGAAACAGCCCGGCCTTGGCGAAGCCGTGGGTTAACGCCAGCAGCAGCAGCGCACCCAGCAGCTCCTGCTGCTTGGGAAGGGCTGCCGCCGCCAGGAGCGGGAAGAACAGGAAAAGGTAGCCGACCTGCGCCACCGTAGAGTAAGCGGCAAGCAGCTTCAGGCGCTCGGAGCGGAAAGCGCGCCAAGAGCCCCAGATCACACCGCCGGCCCCCAATGCGCCCAACAGGATGCCAGGTCCCGGCCCGACCACCGAAGCGAAGAGATCGATCCACAGCCGCAGCACCAAATAGAAGGCGGCCTTGACCACCAGGGCGGAGAGTGCGGCGCTGACCGGAGCCGGCGCCTGGGCGTGGGCCGGCGGCAGCCAGAAGTGCAGTGGAAACAGGGCGGCCTTGAGCAGGAGGCCGCCCAACATCAGGGCGCCGGCGGTCCAGGCGAGCGGTCCGGGGGTGAGCGATTCGGCCGCCAGACGCAAGTCCAGGGTTCCCAGACCGGTATAGAGGATGGCGACGCCGAGCAGGTAGGTCATGGATCCCAGGAGTCCTACCAGCAGATAGCGGAGGTTCGCTGCGATCGCCGCCTGTCCCCCCGTGAGTGCGCCGAGCGCCGCGGCGGCGATTCCCAGCAGCTCGAGGGTGACGTAGATGTTGAACACGTCCGCCGCCAGGAAGAGCGCGTTGAGGGCCGACCAGAGCAGGAGCCACAGCGGCCAGAAGTGGCGGCGCAAGCCTGACGCAAAATAACCCAGTGCGTAGGCGCTGATCCCCAGGGCGACCAGATTGGCCATGACCAGGAGGGCGCCCGACAGCCCGTCTGCCTGCAGGGCGATCCCCAGTGGCACTCCCCAACCCCCGAGGTCGGAGCGGAGCTCGCCCGCGTGCGCGATCAGGACCCCGACGGACAGGGCCGCAGTGGTCGTTAGCAGCCCGGTCGCCATGCCGATACCGGGCGAGCGGGCGGGTATCGCTGCCGCGAGCACCGATCCCAGGAGCGGGAGCGCTACGGTGAGCGCAAGCCAGTCAATCATCCTCGTGCTCCAAGCGCTGACCCAGGGTCAGGGCCAATGCGGTCGCGCTTACCGCCACCACGATGCCGGTCAGCACGAGGGCGTGAGGAATGGGATCCGGGGTCTTCTCCAGGCCGCGGTAGGCTACGGCAACCAGCACGTGGAAGACCCCGGCACCCATCACGTTGAGCGCAATCAATTTGCGCAGGAGGGGTCGGTGAGCCAAAAACGACCAGACGCCAAGCAAGAAAAGGATAATACCCACCAAGCCGAAGAGGAGCTGTGTAGCCAAGGCTTGTTTATCCGGTCGCCTGCGGTCAGGTACGCACGCCCAACGGCTCGCCCGCCAGGTAGGCCGCCGCGAGGGTTGCGCCGATTGCCAAGGTGGCGGCGGACTCGATCGCGAGAATCACCCATTTTGCAACGGCCAGCGGGAAGGTCAGGAATCCGTAACCGGCCGCCATCAGGACCAGGGCAGCAGCAACGAACGCCAGAACTCCGAGCACGATCGTCAACCGCAGCCAGGTCAGCGGCGGCAGGCCAGCATCCGGCCGGCCGGACAAGCGCAGGATCACGCCGGCCGCGCCCAGCAGTGCCCCCGCCTGAAAGGCCCCGCCTGGTGCATGACCGCCGACCCAGAGCAAGTAGCCGGCGCTCAGAATCAGCAGCGGTACAATCGCGGCGGTGAGTTTTTCAAGTACTTCCCCCGCCGGTAGAAAGCCAGGCACGTCTGGGCCGGTGGACCAGATACCCAGGATGGCCGCCATCAACACGGCAAGCTCCAAGAGGGTGTCATAGGCGCGGAAGTTGAGAAGAACCGCGGTGACTGGATTCGATACCCCGCTCTCGGGGACCCGATCCAGGGCCATATCCGCAAGCCGGCCCGGCGCCTGCACCGCGACCGCATCCCAAAACACCCACGCCAAGGCGGCTCCGATGACGGCCAGGGTGCCGAGTAGGAACAGATGGCGGAGAGTCATGGGTCTTCGTCCCGAGCCTGCGGCCCCGGCTCATCTCGATCCGGCAGCCCATGCGCGGCGCGACGGGCCGCGGCCAGCATCAACGCCCCGGCCAGACCGGCGCCGATGGCTGCCTCGGCAAGCGCGACGTCGGGGGCGCGCAGGCGCGCCCAGACCAGGGAAAGCAGGAGGCCGAAGGCGATGAACAAGATCACGGCTCGACGCGGCTCCCGGCTGGTCAAGGCGGCGAGCGCCAAGGTGACGAGGGTGATCGAGAGCAAGAGATCGAAGGCCAGGAGGACGTCGGTCATCGTACATCCTCCCCGTCGCCGCGTACCGCCCGTTTGGCGATCAAGTGGGCGCCCGTAGCACCGCCCGCCAGCACCAGCAGCCATATGAATGCGAGCTTGAGTCCTAAAAGGAGGTCGGGATCGCGAGCCAGAAGACCGATGGAGACCAGCAGCAACCCGAGGTTATCGGCCTTGGTCAGCGCGTGGAGCCGGCTCGTGGGATCCGGCAAGCGCAACAGGCCGACGGTTCCAGCGAGGAAGAAAAACAGCCCCGCGGCAATCAGAGCCGATGACAACCAGTCAGCCGGACTCATTGGCCATCCCTGGTCGTAGGACTTCGACGCGTAAAGGCGGCCACTGCCACGGCGGCAAGCAGCGCGAAGATCCACGCCACATCAACCAGTGCCGGTACGCGGACAACCGGGGCGAGTAGCAATAGGATGGCGATACCCGTCGTCCCCATGAGCTGGGCGGCCATCAACCTGTCCGAAGGTGTCGGGCCCAACAGAACACGAATCAATCCGGCCCCCAAAGTGAGCAGAAGAATCAGCGCAGCCGCGGCGAGAAACCTGTTCATCGTGTTTCAACCGCCTTTTCTGGCAAGGCGCTGTCAAAAGCCGCGGCGACTCGCCGCTCCAGCCGCCCGAGCTCGGTGACCGAATCCTGGTTCAGGTCCAAAGCATGGATTCGCATCCGGTCACCCCGAATATCGGCGCTGAGCGTACCGGGCAGCAGACTCACCAGGTCGATGAAGAAGACGCGTGCCGACGTCGAGTCCAGAGTCAGCTTGTAGTCAATGAGTCCGGGATTGATTTTCGGGCGCAGTCGAAGGACCCGCCACGCGACATCGACCCCCCCCCTCAACGACTCCCAGAAAAACACCGGAAGCAGCCGGAGAATGCCCGCAAAAGATACACGCACGCTACGCCTGGGCGACAAACTGCTGCGGGACCAACTCGCAGCAACCACCGCTGGAACCCCGATAATCCAGGACGCCGGGTCCTCGAGGCCGGCAAACGCAGCCCAGAGGGCACCGAGCAAAACGGTGACAACTAGCCTCGGTAGGGGCGCCGCCTCCTGTCCATCGTCAATCGCGGTCGAGTCGTTTGTCATGGAGGTCTGTGAAAGATCTGGCTTCGGTGGCTCGTGCCGAGGCGCACACATCTTTCTGGCCCCCGAGTGGGAGGTCGGGGCCGTTTCTTCTGATTGCAAACCGCACGCCACTGCATGGATTGGCTCTCGGTAAATTCGATCAATTCGGAAGAAAAATTCGAAGTCGAGCTTGCTGTTTCCTCCGTGAACGACCATATGTCTAGGACAAGTGCGACGATTTACTACCCATACGATCCGCTGTCATGACCCGATGCGGGCGATTCGCGGCATCCTCGAGCATTGGCAAAGTCTAGAATGATACGCGAAGAAATGTGAGCTGAAGATGGAATTTGAGCGCAACACCCTGACCGGCATGGTTACCCTCATCCCCGTCCCGGTGACTCTTTTCGTCTTCGGCAGTTCCCTCGATCTGCTCGACATCACTGGAGCTGTGCTCGCTGCGGTTTATGTCCCGACCGCGACCGACCCTGAAGGGAACTATATTGAAATTGTCCCCGCAACCGAGCCCATTCCATATTGATGAGCCAACTGGAGATACATCATGCACGAGCACACAAACATGGCTGCTACGTCGGACACATCGGCCGAGGACTCCAGCCAGAAGGCCGACTCCGAGAAAACGCGGCGTTGGAAACTCGTTGCACTTGCTGGAGTCGTTTCCATCACTCTGGCAGTGGCGACGCTGGGGGTGTACTGGTCTATTCAACCTGACACGTTCGACGTGCAATCCGTCGCAGTAGAGCGGGTGGATGGCGATGCCTCCCGCCTGGTCTCGGGGGCCGTGGCGGTTTCCACGGTTGGACGAGTAGCGCGTACTTTGCTCGACAAACCAGGTGGTTACGTTTACAATGACATGTTAGTTCCCGGTGCTTACCTCGACAACATGCCGAGCTGGGAGTATGGCGTAATCAAGGAGGTTCGCGATTCTTTAGCGGCACTCAGGAACGACTTCAGCCGTTCGCAGACGCAATCCATCGAGAATCTGGATCTCCGCAAGGCGCACGAGTTTCTCAATTACAACGTAAGCTCTTGGATCTTGCCTTCTACGGAATTCGAGTTTCAAGAGGGCATCGAGGCACTCGATCGCTACTTCGACGCTCTAGTCTCGGGTGATGACAAGTCCGCCCGGTTCTTCCCCCGTGCCGATAATCTCGCCGCCTATCTGATGGTGGTCGAAAAGCGACTCGGCAGCTACTCGCACAGACTGGGCGCCAGCGTCGGCGACGAGGAGCTGACTGCCGCCCTGATAACGGATGCCCAGGGGCAATCTCCGGCGATAGACACGGCTAGCACGCGTGCTATGACCCCATGGTTGGAGATAGACAACGTGTTCTACGAGGCACGTGGCTACAGCTGGGCCCTGCTGCATATGTTCAAGGCAATTGCGATCGAGTTCGAGTCCGTGCTGCGCGACAAGAACGCGCAGGTCTCCGTGCAGCAGGTAATTCGGGACTTGGAGGAGTCGACGAAGCGGATGTGGAGCCCCATGGTGCTGAATGGACACGGTTTTGGCTATGTCGTGAACCACTCCCTGGTCCTGGCCTCCTACATCTCCCGCGCGAATGCGGCGGTGCTGGATCTGCGAATACTCCTCCAGCAAGGCTAGCCCTCTACGAGTCGTCGGGGTCGCTGGGACACGCGACCCTCGCGACACCGGTTCGAGAAAGTGGTCTGTTCTATCAGCAAACGCAAAACTTGACCTCGGTCACGGGATTCTGTGTAATTACCTACCTGAAAACTAGGTTTTTTGCCCATCGGATTCTCGAAAGCGCAGCCGAGAGGCACCTCTAATGAACCTTCCTGAACGCGACGGCGACGGCGACGGCTACTTGACTGACATGAGCCGATGGACGCCCAAAATCGGGCGTGCCATGGCGGAAGCAGACAGCATCGAGCTCGACAACTCCGCAAGTGGTGATTTTCCCGTCACAGTCTGAACGTCTTTTGAGTGTTTCAACGGAGCTGCAACCATGCGTCCACTACGTTGGAAAGGACGTTTTCGAACAGGCAACGCTTTGGCGGATCGGAGTAACCGCGCCTTTGTCGATTGCCTCAACAAGTTGATCAATGCCGCCGGCCAGCGTGAGCACTGCCACGAGATGAAGGAGCTTATCGACCAGTTCAGTTCCGAGGCAGAGAAGACCCTTCAAGAACGCCCAGCCGATCGCGACCTCAAACAGGAATTCGGCAGCCGCCTGTTAGCCTCCCTGCCGCTTCGATCCCTGTGGCGGCAATGCTTGCCGCAAGTGTGGCCGTGCCAGATAGAACAGGGGCAGGTGCCGGCGCATCTGGAGGCTCCCGCCCAGTGTCTCTTCGATCGACGTAGTCCGTGATCCGCCGGAACGTCGCTCGAAGGCGAATGCCGTCGCAGCACTTCCAGTGATTGGGACACAGCTGCTTCATAGTGCCAGAGGTCGACTCTGTGCTCCTCAGAAACGGCTTCGTCACGACTTGCCATGACAACAGCTGTTCCTGAACGCCCACTCCAAAGACTCCATAGCCGGCTGAGTGCCCTGTTCGATGATCGTCGCTTTCCCTGGAGCATTTCGGTACCTGAAATATGCCGCAACCCTTGACTTTGTCCCGCGCCGCCAAGCTCGCTGGAGTTACGCGGAGCCAACTGCAAGAAACACTGCGCGACAGCGGGCTCAACATATTCGAAGGCAAGATAGCGATCGGCGATTTGTTGTCGCTTTACCCCCAGATCGATCTCGACAGAGACCCTGTATTCGAACGGATTGAGCGCATTAAAGAGACTGCTCGGCCAAAACGGGAATACAGCGACGGCTGGGTTCCGCAACCGGATGTGCTATTGGCGCGACTCAAGGAGATGCAGTCGGTGCTCGTTCTCACCAAGGCCGCTTTGAATCGGGGAGAGGCGCTGTTCGAGGAAATCTCGCAACGTCTGGAGGAGATCGGCGCGGGCGCCGAGCCGGCGACGCGCACACGGTTGGATGCCCTGCGCGAGAACCTGACGACCCGCCGGGAAGTACCGTCCCTCGGGGCCGACCCGCGTGCGGAGATCTTCGCCCGGGACACCTTCCTGAAGCTGCTCGCCGCCAAAGTAAAGCTCCAGCCGAGCGGTCATGAATACGTCGTCGAGGGCAGGGAGAGCCTGCTCGATGCCGCCCTGCGTGCCGGGCTCCATGTGGACTACGGTTGCTCCAGCGGCAACTGCGGTGCCTGCAAATGCCGTATCGTGTCCGGTCAGGCGAGTCGGCTGCGTGAGCACGATTACGTCCTCAGTGCACATGAGCAGGAGGACGGCTACATTCTCTCCTGCTGTTGGACGGCCGGAACCGACCTGGCGATCGAAGCCCACGAGGCGACCAGCCCGGCGCAGCTACCGGCACAGGAGATACGCGCCACCGTGCAGCGTATCGAGCACCTGGGCCCCGACGGGGCGCTGCTGCACTTGAAAACGCCGCGCACGCAATCGCTGCGTTTCATGTCCGGTCAGACCGTGCGCCTGACCAACGAGGACGGGGCCAGCCGCGTCTATCCTGTCGCCTCCTGTGCCTGTGACGGTCGGCATCTGCTGTTTCTGGTCCGGCGCCGGGCCGATGACGACTTCGGGCAGTCGGTGCTACACGACAGCATCCTCGGCCAGATGGCTCGCATCGAAGGCCCGAACGGGGATTTCGTGCTGCAGGAGGACGACATTGCACCCTGTGTCTTGATCGCAGCCGGCGAGGGCATCGGGTATGTCAAGAGTCTGGTGGAGCACGCGATCGCAATCGACAATGCGGATTGGCTGCATGTCTACCTGTTACAGGAGCCAGCCTGGGGCGACAAGGTTCTCAACCTCTTCCGCTCCTGGGAGGATGCCTTGGACTACTTCCGATTGACCAAGCTGCCGCAGCAAACCGACGCGCCCACACTCTTCGCTCTCTTGCAGGACGATCATCCAGATCTGAGTAAGTGCGATATCTACATCGCTGGCCCGGGCCCGGTGGCCGGTCCGCTTGCGCGGATGCTGAGGGGGAGTCTCGGAGAAAACCACGCCAGCCTGCGCGTGATCGCCGTGGAGTGACGGGCCGGCCGATCCAGCCGTGGGGCAGGCACTGTCAGACACCGACGCTGATTTGACCGTCTTCGCGCCGGTAGATGATGCCTTCGCGTCCGTGCCCGAGGTTATTGGCAGATACAGGCGTGTCAGGTGTGGTTTGGCTGGTCGACAGGGTGTTGCTGCCGCAGTTCCTACCGTAGCGGCAAGACGGCTCACCTGCAATTTCGCTCCGCGTTTCTCGGAGCAAGA
>Ga0315556_1000286_pt1 | contig 30333 bp, 26 predicted proteins | sample SalMarSW160310MG_FD_202112 | JGI IMG/M metagenome (GOLD analysis project Ga0315556, IMG submission 202112) | Salt marsh sediment microbial communities from the Plum Island Ecosystem LTER, Massachusetts, United States - Salt Marsh Sediment SW1603-10 ...
CAACGCGCTGCGCGCGTGGAAGCTCGCGCGCTAGGGGAGAAATAGATTGGAACACGGCCTGCTGCTGGGGCTGCTGGGGCTGGTCGCCCTGGTCGGGCTGATCGCGATCCGCATCCCGATCGCCTATTCGATGATCCTGGTCGGCGCGGGCGGGATGATGATCCTGGGCGATCCGCTGATCTTCCTCGCCCAGCTGAAGAACCTCGCCTACTCGCAGTTCTCGATCTACGACCTGTCGGTGCTGCCGATGTTCGTCCTGATGGGCAACATCGCGACCCGCGCGGGCTTGAGCCGCGACCTCTTCCGCGCCGCCAACGCCTGGTTCGGCTGGATGCGCGGCGGCATCGCCATGGCCGCAATCGCCGCCTGCGCCGGCTTCGGCGCGGTGTGCGGCTCGTCGCTCGCGACCGCCTCGACCATGACCCAGGTCGCGCTGCCCGAGCTGCGCCGCTACCGCTACAGCCCCGTGCTCGCCACCGGCACGCTCGCCGCCGGCGGCGTGCTCGGCATCCTGATCCCGCCGTCGGTGGTGCTGGTGGTGTACGCGGTGGTGGTCGAAGCCAGCATCGTGCAGATGTTCATGGCCGCGTTCATTCCGGGCCTGATCGCGGTGCTGTTTTTCCTCGTCACCATCGCGATCATGGTGCGCCTCAACCCCGAGGCGGGCCCGCCGGGTGAGCGCGTCCCGCGCAAGGAGTTCATCGAGGCCACGCTCAACGTCGCCCCCGTGGTGGCGATCTTCGGCATGGTGATGGGAGGCATCTACTTCGGCCTTTTCACCCCCACGCCGGCGGCCGCGGTTGGCGTGTTCCTGGTCGTCGTGTACGGGATCGTGCGCGGCCTGGTTCGCTGGCGCGAGATGAAGGTCGCGCTGCTCGACACCGCCAAGACCACCGGGATGATCTACCTCATCCTGCTCGGCGCCCAGATCCTGAACATCTTCATGGCGCGCGGCGGCGTGCCGCAGGCCGCCGCCGACATGATGGCGCACTCGGGGCTGTCGCCGATCATGATCGTGATCCTGCTGCTGATCGCGCTGATCTTCCTCGGCTGCCTGATGGACAGCCTGTCGATGATCCTGCTGACGATCCCGTTCTTCTGGCCGGTGGTCTCGGGGCTGGACTTCGGCATGAGCCAGGATCACCTCAAGATCTGGTTCGGCATCCTCGCGCTGATCGTCGTCGAGCTGGGGCTGATCACCCCGCCCGTCGGCATGAACGTGTTCGTGATCAACGCCCTGGCGAAGGACGTGCCGATGAGCCAGACGTTCCGCGGCGTGATGCCGTTCTTCCTCGCCGAGCTGCTCAGGGTAGCGCTGATTCTCGCCTTCCCCGCGCTGTCGCTGTGGCTGCCGAAGGTGCTGCTCGGCGGCTGATTCCGGGCTTGCGCGGGTGCGCCATGCCCGCCATGACCTTGAACACGTCGGTCTCGGTGATGATCCCCACCAGTTCCTTGCGGGCGTTCAAGACCGGCAGGCTGCCGATGTGCTTCATCACCAGCGTGCGCGCCGCGCTGCGCAGGCTCGCGCCGGGGGAAATGCAGGCCACCGGCGCGCGCATGATCTCCCCCACCGGGACCAGCGCGGGGCCGAAGTTCGCCGCCGCGAGCAGCAGGTCCCGCTCGGCGACGATGCCCACCACCCGCCTGGCCTCGACCACCGGCAGGTGATGGATCTTGTGGTGGCGCATGAGGTCGAACGCCGCGTGGAACTCGGTGTCCGGCTGCACGCAGACGACCGGCTCGTTCATGTAGTCGCGTACGAGCATGTCAGCGCGCCGAGTGGCCCGTCAGCTTGACCTCGACCTTGTCGCCCGCCTCGAGCGAGGCGTAGTACTTGCGCAGCACCTCGAGCACCTCGGGACGGCTGAACTCCGCCGGCACCTCCGAGCCCTCCGAGAGCCACTTGCGCAGCTTGGTGCCCGAGACCAGCAGGCGGTCGGCGTCGCCGTGCGGGCAGGTGCGCGCCGAGGCCATGCCGCCGCACCGGTAGCACCAGAACGTCCAGTCGATCTTGAGCGGCTGGGTTTCGAGCGCGTCCTGCGGGATCTGGTCGAAGATGTGGTGCGCGTCGAACGGCCCGTAGTAGCTGCCGACGCCGGCGTGATCGCGCCCGACGATCTGGTGCGAGCAGCCGTAGTTCTGGCGAAAGAGCGCGTGCAGCAGCGCTTCGCGCGGTCCGGCGTAGCGCATGTCCAGCGGGTAGCCCGCCTGGACCACGGTGTTCGGGCAGAAGTACTTGTCCACCAGCAGCGAGATGGCCTGCGTGCGCACCTCGGCCGGGATGTCGCCCGGCTTGAGGTTGCCGAGCAGCGAGTGCACCAGCACGCCGTCGCAGGTCTCGATCGCCACCTTGGCGAGATATTCGTGCGAGCGATGCATCGGATTGCGCGTCTGGAACGCGGCCACCTTCGACCAGCCCAGCCGCTCGAACTCGGCGCGCGTCTCGGCGGGCGTCATGAAGAGGCTTCCGTACTTCGCCTTGAAGCCGCCGTCCGAGAGCACCTTCACCGGACCGGCGAGATTGACTTCGCCCTGCTGCATGACCATCTTCACCCCGGGGTGCTCGGGGTCGGCGGTGCGGAACACCGAGACGCACTCGTGCGCCTTGTCGATCGTGTACTTCTCGCTCACCCGCATCGTCGCGAGCGGCTCGCCGTCATCGGGATCGATGAGGGCGATGTCCTCCCCCGTCTCGACGATCACCGAGAAACTCTCCTCGATCGACAGGGTGATCGGAATCGGCCAGAACAGGCCGCTCGCCGTGCGCATGCCGTCGCACACGCCTTCCCAGTCGGCGCGCGTCATGAAGCCCTCGAGCGGGGTGAAGCCGCCGATGCCGAGCATGATCAGGTCGCCCTTCTCGCGCGAGCTGACGTGTACCGCAGGCAGGGTCTTGGCGCGGGCGCGCTCGGCCGCGAGCGCCTTGCCCGAGAGCATCAGGGGCTTGAGCGATCCGCCTCCGTGAGGCCTGACGAGGCCCGGCATAGCTGTATCCTCGGGATGGAGCGCCGCGAGCGGCGCGTGGAACGGATTTTTCTCTCTCTGCGGCCGTATCTGCCCGCCGCGTAAGACTATTTTCGGCACCGCCCGGCTCGCCGGCAAGTCCGATGTTTTGATTTTGCGATAAGCACCCCTGATTCCGCGCGCTAGTTCCGCTTCTCGTCGCGGGCCTGCTCCTTGAGCCTTGCGCGCAGCTGGTGCAGCCGCGCGTCGGCGACCGAGAGCTGGTAGAAATCGCCGTCGCCGGCGGAGCGGGCGAGCTCGAGCTGCTCGATCGCCGCCGGCAGGCTGCCTTGCAGCACGTAGACCTCGGCCTGAGCCTGGTGCTGCAGGAAGCGCTTGCCGAGGGCGGCGTAGGTCTTGGCCTGGAGCATGCGCAGATGCGCGTCGCGCGGGTGCATCTTGAGCGGCGTTTCGAGCACCTCCAGCGCGTCCTGGTTCCGCCCCGCATCCTGCAGCGCGGCAACGTAATCGTAGACGAGCGGCCGGTAGCCCGGGTAGCGCGCGAGGCCCGAGCGCAGCAGCGCGAGCGCGCCCGCGTCGTCGCCGGAGGCGCGGCGCAGGCGCGCGGCGAGCGTCTCGATCATGGGGTCCTGCGCGTGAAGCTCCCGCAGGCGCGCCAGCTGCTTTTGCGCGTCGGCGATCCGGCGCGCGCGCAGCAGCGCGACTGCGAGCCCGTAGCGCGCGTCGACCTCCTTCGCGGCGCGGGCGTCGCGCACCCGGTCCTCGAAATGCTGCACCGCGTCCTCCGCGTCGCCGGCCTCGGCCCGCAGCTTCGCCCGCACCAGGCCGAACTCGACGCTGTCCGGGTGCGGATGGTAGACGGCGTGCGCTGCGCGGTTCTCGGCGTCGGCGATGCGTTCCGTGGTCACCGGGTGATCGCGCAGATAGGCCGGCACGCTGCTGTCGTCGCTCACGCGCGTGTAGCGCTGCATCTTCTCGAAGAACTCCGGCATGCCGTGCGGATCAAAGCCGGCGGCGACCAGGCGCTGGAAGCCGATGCGGTCGGCCTCTTTCTCGTAGCCGCGCGTGTAGTTGATGTTTGCCTGCACCATGCCGGCCTGCGCCGCGGTCGCCGCGCCGGCGGCGAGATCGGGGCTCGAATTGCCCAGCAGGATCGCCGCCACCATGGCCGCCATCGTCGGCAGCTGCAACTGCTGCTGCCGGGCGAACAGGCGCGCGATGTGATGCTGGGTGACGTGGGTGATCTCGTGGGCCAGCACCGAGGCGAGCTCGGACTCGTCGTCCGCGATGTTGATCAGCCCGGTGTTGACGCCGACGAAGCCTCCCGGAAGCGCAAAGGCGTTGATCGTCGGGTCGCGCATGGCGAAGAACTGGAAGCGCCACTCGGCCCCCGGCACCGCGTTGACGAGCTTGTCGCCCAGCGTGTCGAGGTAGGCGGTGACCTCGGGGTCCTCGATGTAGTGAGGGTCGTTGCGAAGCTCGCGCATGACGCTCTCGCCGAGGCGGCGCTCGGCCTGCGGCGACATCACGCTCTCGGCGACGCTGCCGAGATCCGGCAAATCCTGGCTCTGCGCGAGCGCGCGCGCCGGAACGACGAAGGCGAGTAAGGCCGCGAGCAGAAGCGGCGCCGGACGAGGCATGCGATTATGATACCTGCCGATGGGGCAAGTTCCCCCCGGGAGGCCACTCTGACACGCAAACCGTCCCGTAAGCTGACGCACTTCGACGCGCGGGGGCGCGCGCACATGGTCGACGTGGGCGCCAAGGCGCGCACTCACCGCGTCGCGGTCGCCTCGGGCCGCATCGCGATGCGCCCGGCCACCTTGCGCAAAGTCCTCGAAGGCAGCGCGCGCAAGGGCGACGTGCTCGGGGTGGCGCGCATCGCGGCGATCCAGGCCGCCAAGCGCACCGCCGAGCTGATCCCGCTGGCCCATCCTATCGCGCTGACGCGAGTCGCGGTCGAGCTGGAGCCGGACGCTGCAGGCTCGTCGATCAAGGTCCTCGCCACGGTCGAGTGCCGCGGCCAGACGGGAGTCGAGATGGAGGCGCTGACCGCCGTCGCCGCGGGATTGCTCACTGTCTACGACATGCTCAAGGCCGTCGACCGCGGAATGACGATGCACGACCTGCGCTTGGAGGAAAAGCGCGGCGGCAAGTCAGGCAGCTTCCGCCGCAAGTGAATGGCGCCGCGCAGCTTGTAGCGGAATAAGCAATTTTTATGGATTAGTATAATCTGCCGCCGCGTCGTAAGCTAAGGTCGCTTGACCGTCACTGATTCGATCCCGGGCGCTAGACCCGGGCGATATTCCGAAAGGAGGAGCGAATGAACGAAGGACGCAGGGTAGTTTTGCGCAGTGCGGGCGCCACCGGCGCGCTCGTCGCCGCGCTGGCGGCGGGGCTGCTCAAGCCCGAGCGCGCGCTCGCCGTGAACTGGGACAAGAGCGCGTTCAGGCAGAAGTCCGCCGCCGACGCGCTCAGGAGCATCGGCGCGCAGGACGCCGAGAAGAGCGGCAAGGTGATGCTCGACGTGCCCGAGATCGCCGAGAACGGAGCCGTGGTGCCGGTGGAAATCACCAGCCACATTCCCGGCACCACCTCGATCGCGGTGGTGATCGACAAGAATCCGTTTCCGCTCACCAGCAGGTTCAGCTTCGAGGAAGGCGCGCTGCCGTACGTGAAGCTGAACGTGAAGATGGGGCAGTCCTCCGACATCCGCGCCATCGCGGAGGCGAACGGGAAGCACTACGTCGCCATGAAGGGGGTCAAGGTAACGATCGGCGGCTGCGGCGGCTGAGAGGGAGGACGACATGGCAAGACCAATGAAGATCCGCGCCCGGCTCGTGGGCGACTACACCGACATCCGGGTTCTGATGGCTCACCCGATGGAAACCGGCCAGCGCAAGGTCAAAGGCAAGGTGGTGCCGGCGCATTTCATCGAGAACGTGACCGTCAAGGTGAACGGCAAGACCGTCATCGAGGCCCAGACCAGCCAGGCGGTGTCGCGCAATCCGGTCTTCGCGTTCCGCGCCAAGGGCGGAGCCAAAGGGGACAAGGTCGAGATCGGCTGGGTCGACAACGAAGGGGAAAGGAACAGCCTCGAATCAGCCGTAGACTGACCACCAGAACAAGGAGGAGGGACCTATGTTCACGATACGAGGAGCCGCCGCGCTCGGGGCCGCCATGCTCGCCCTGTCGACGGCGACGGCGCTCGCCCAGAGCGCAAGCCAGGAAAGGAAGGAGATCAAGAAGTACCAGCGCATGACCGCGGAAAACAGCCCGGTCGAGCTGTGGGTGCTTCAAGGCGAGGACCTCTGGAAGCAGAAGAGAGGGCCGAATCACGTCTCGCTGGAGCGCTGCGACCTAGGCATGGGCCCGGGCGTGACCAAAGGCGCCTATGCCCACCTGCCGCGTTATTTCAAGGACACGGACCGCGTTCAGGACCTCGAGTCGCGGCTCGTCACCTGCATGACGACGCTGCAGGGGTTCACCGAGAAAGAGGCGACCAAGCGGGTGTTCGGCAACGCCGACAAGCCGTCCGACATGGAGTACCTGGCGGCCTACGTGGCGTCGCGCTCGCGCGGAATCAGGATGCAGGTCAGCACCAAGGGCCCGAAGGAGAAGGCGTCCTACGAGCTCGGCAGGGCGCTGTTCCATTACCGCGCCGGATCGTGGGACTTTTCCTGCGCCTCCTGCCACGGCACGCCGGGTAAGCGCATCCGCATGCAGGCGCTGCCCGTGCTGTCCAGCAAGGCGGGGGCGCGCGGGACCTACACGACCTGGCCGGGCTACAGGGTGTCCAACTCGCAGCTGAAGACCATGCAGTGGCGGATCAACGACTGCTTCCGGCAGCAGCGCTTCCCCGAGCCCAACTACGGCTCGGACGCCACGGTCGCGCTGACGATGTACATGGCGGTGAATGCCAACGGGGCGATCTATCGCGGTCCCGGCACCAAGCGCTGAGGAGGAGACCATGAACAGCAAGAGCATTTGCCTTTCGCTCGGCGGCTTGGCCGCGGCGCTGATCGCCGCGCAGCTTGCATACGCCGATCCCACCCCGATGCAAGTGCGCGAGGTGCTGCACCGGGACTTCCACACCCGCGGCCAGGCGAACATCACCCGGGTCGACCAGGACGACGTGCAATACCTGTGCACGGTCACCCACAACAAGCCATCCGCCCGGCGCGTGAAGGAAATGGAAGCCGAGCAGCTCGCGACGATCCGCTACCCCGCCGACGGCAATTACATGGGGAACTGGAAAAGGGGCGAGAAGCTGGCGTCGACCGGCAAGGGCATGACCTGGAAGGACAAGCCCGGCGGCAGGCACGGCGGCGGCTGCTACAACTGCCACCAGCTTGCGCCTGCGCAACCTTCCTACGGCACGATCGGGCCGAGCCTGGCGCACTTCGCGAAGGTCCGCGGCACCAGCCTGGATGCGCAAAAGTATGTCTACGGCAAGCTGTACAACGCCAAGGCCTACAACCTGTGCAGCGAGATGCCGCGCTTCGGCACCTCGGGCAGCCTGACCGAGCAGGACATCAAGGATCTGGTGGCCTATCTGCTCGACCCGGCCTCGCCGGTCAACAAGTGAGCCTGGCGCTATCCGCTCGGGGCGGATAGCACGATGTGATCGGGTGGGAGCGCCGCGAGGCGGCGCTCCCACATTTTTTTGTAGGCGGCCTCCAGCTGCTTCGTGTAGCGCGCGCTGTCGAACAACGGCGTCGTCAGCCGGTTCGCGGCAAGGCGCGCGCGCAGGTCCGCGAGCCGGCCGCGATCTGCGACCAGATCGAGGATCAGGGCACGATAGGCGGGCAGCGATTCGGTGACGAGCACGCCGAGCCCGACCGCGCGCAGCAGGCTGGCGGCGACCCGCGACGCGAACGATTCGCCCGTCACCGTGACCAGGGGCACCCCCGCCCAGAGCGCGTCGCTGGCGGTCGTATGGCCGCAGAAGGGGTAGGTATCCAGGAACAGGTCGGCCGCGCTCAGGCGCGCGAGGTGCTGGGAAAGCTGCGGCGCCCACCCCGCCAGGACCAGGCGCCCGGGATCCACGCCGCGCGCCGCGATTTCCCGCCGCAGATTCTCGCCCGCTTCGGGCCGGGACTCGCTCAGCCACAGAACGGCGTCCGGCGCCGCGGAAAGCGCCGCGCACCACGCATCGAGAATCGCCGGCCCGATCTTGTAGATCTGGTTGAAGGAGCACAGCACCAGGGCGTCCTCCGGCAGACCGTAAGCGGAGCGCGGCGCCGGGGCGTCGATCGCGCGCCGGCGGTCGTTGGGCTGGAAGCTGTCGGCAAGCAGCACCAGCTTCTCGGCGTAGTGCGGCGCCGCCTCGAGTGGCGTCACGCTCGGGTCGCCGATCAGATAGTCGGCCATCCGTCCGCCGAGCGTGCCGGGATAGCCGAGGTAGTTCACGACGACGGGAGCGGGCCGCAGCGCAACGACCCCGCTGCGCGCCGAGTGGGTGTAGCCCGCGAGATCCACCAGAATGTCGATCCGGTCGTCGCGGATGCGCCGCGCCGCGGCGCGGTCCGGGTCTGCCGAGATGTCGACGAAGCGGTCGAAGGCGCGCATGAGACGCTGCCGCATCTCGCCGCCGTCGTCCGGCCCCGACGAATAGGCGACGACCTCGAAGGCATCGCGGTCGTGCAGCTCGATCACTTGCGCCAGCAGGTAGGCGACGGCGTGCTCGCGGAAGTCCGCCGAGAGGTAGCCGACGCGTATGCGCGCCTCGCGGCCCGGGGCGCGCACCGGCAGGGGGGCGCCCGCGGTTCGCGCGATTTGCGCGGCCCAGGCCTCCGCCGCGCGCCGCTGGACGGCGGGGTCGTCGACGAGCGCCGGCCAGACGAAGGGGTGAATCGTCGCCTCCCCGCGATCGAGCTGCCCGCGCGCGGCGGCGACCAGAGAGCCCAGGTCGCGCCAGTCGCAGACCATCGTCTTCTCGCGCACCAGCCTGCCCAGCGCGGCGGCGTTGCCGGGCTCCAGGGCCACGGCCTGCGTCAGCGAGGCGATGGCCTGGGCGCTCTTTCGCGCCAGCGCGTACGTGGCGCCGAGCGCCGCGTGCAGGGCGGCGGATCGCGGCGCGACTTCGAGCCCGCCGCGAAGGGCGGCGATCGCCTCGTCGTAGGCACCGCCGTCCTTCAGCGCGAGGCCCAGGTTCAGGTGATACTTGTCGCGGTTCGGCTCGAGCCGCACCGCGGTACGCAGGGCCTCGACCGCCTCGTCGCGCAGCTTGGCCGCGCGCAGGGCGACGCCGAGGTTGTTGAACACGACGCCGAGCCCCGGCGCGGCCTCGGCGGCGAGGCGCTGCTGCCGCACGGCCCGCTCTAGATCGCCTTGCGCCTGGTAGATCAAGCCGAGCTCGGTATGCGCCGTGGCGCGACCGGGCTCCAGGCGCAGCACTTCGACGTAGCCGCGCACCGCGTCGGCGAGCCTGCCCAGCGCCGTATGGGCCCGGGCCAGAAGGTGGTGGATTTCCGCGTCAGCCGGCGTCAGCTGCGCGGCACGCTCGAGCGCGCGCGCCGCCCGCTCGTAATCGCCACGGTCGCCCTCGACGAAGCCGAGCAGAAACCAGCCGCGCGCGAACTGCGGCGCCTCGCGCGTCACCTGCTCCAGCAGCTCCGCCGCTTCGTCCAGGCGCCGCTCGCGGTGCAGCTCGCCCGCGCGTCGCACGCGCGCCGCGTTCTCCGGGTCGACGAATTGCGAGGGCGAATGGCGCGATTCGGTCATTTGATCGTCGGCCGCAGTCGCGGTCGAGAAGCGATTCCGGCTGCAAAAAATGTTTAGACTATCACTCGACACCACTTGCACAGAGGCACAACTTGCTTCGCCGCGAATTCCTGAGACTTCTCGCGCTCGCCGCCGCCGCAGGGGCGACGCTGCGCCCCGGCACGAGCGACGCCGAGGCGGCGGGCGAGCTCTACGACCTGCCCGCCTTCGGCAACCTATCGCTGCTGCACGTGACCGACCAGCACGCGCAGCTTCTGCCGACGTATTTTCGCGAGCCGAGCTACAACATCGGCGTCGGCGCCGCCGCGGACCAGCCGCCGCACCTGGTCGGGGAGGCGTTCCTGAAGCATTTCGGCGTCGCGCCCGGCGGCAGGCTGGCGCACGCCTTCACCTGCCTCGATTACGCGTCCGCAGCGCGCCGCTACGGCAAGGTGGGGGGCTTCGCGCACATCGCGACCCTCATCAAGCGCCTGCGGGCGGCGCGGCCGCATTCGCTGCTGCTCGACGGCGGCGACAGCTGGCAGGGGTCGGCCACCTCGCTCTGGACCCAGGGCGCCGACATGATCGGCGCGCAGAAGCTGCTCGGCGTCGACCTGATGACCGCGCACTGGGAATTCACCTACGGCATGGCCCGCATGAAGCAGGCGGTCGACAAGGAGCTGGCGCCGATCGAGTTCATCGCCCACAACGTGAAGACGGTGGATTTCGAGGATCCCGTCTTCACGCCTTACTCGCTGCGCAGCCTGAACGGGGTGCCGCTCGCGGTCATCGGCCAGGCCTTCCCCTACACGCCGATCGCCAACCCGCGCTACATGATGGACCAGTGGAGCTTCGGCATCCAGGAACGGCACCTGCAGAAGATGATCGACGAGGTGCGCGCGAAAGGCGCGCAGGTCGTGGTGCTGCTGTCGCACAACGGCATGGACGTCGACCTCAAGCTCGCCGGCCGCGTGCGCGGAATCGACGTCATCATGGGCGGCCACACGCACGACGGCGTGCCCGCGCCGACGGTGGTGAAGAACCCGGCGGGCCGCACCCTCGTCACCAACGCCGGCTCGAACGGCAAGTTCGTCGCGGTCATGGACCTGGACGTCAAGGGCGGCGCAGTCGCCGGCTACCGCTACCGGTTGCTGCCGGTGTTCGCGAACCTGCTCCCGGCCGACGCGGAGATGACGGCCTACATCGAATCCGTGCGCGCGCCGCATCGCGCCAGGCTGGAGCAGAAGCTCGCGGTGACCGAGGGGCTGCTCTACCGGCGCGGCAATTTCAACGGCAGCTTCGACCAGCTGATCCTGAACGCCATGATGGAGGTCAAGGGCGCCGACCTCGCCTTCTCGCCCGGCTTTCGCTGGGGCACCACGTTGCTGCCCGGCGACGCGATCACCTTCGACCATGTCATGGACCAGACCGCGATCACCTACCCGTACAGCACCCTCACGGAGATGACCGGCACGCAGATCAAGTCGATCCTCGAGGACGTCTGCGACAACCTGTTCAACCCCGACCCCTACCGCCAGCAGGGCGGCGACATGGTGCGCGTGGGCGCCATGACCTACGCCTGCGCCCCGAACGAGAAGATCGGCAAGCGCATCTCCGACATGCGCCTCGCGGGCAAGCCGATCGAAGCCGGGAAGAAATACAAAGTCGCCGGCTGGGCCCCCGTCGCCCAGGGCGCGAGCGGCGAGCCGATCTGGGACGTCGTCGGCCGCTACCTGCGCGACCGCAGGACGATCCCGCCGCTGGAGCTGAACGAGCCGCGCATGATCGGCGTCGAGGGCAATCGGGGAATCGCCTAAAAAAAAGCCTCCGCGAGGGAGGCTTTTCGAAGTCCAGCTTTGTTTCTTGTATCAGTCGGTACGGCAGCTCGAGGGGCCGTACTTGGTCGGCGCGACTTCGCACGACCAGGTGACCGTGTTGCCCGACGCTTGCCACACCGGGGCCAGCGTCACCGTGATGCCCGACGTCCCCATCAGCGAGTCCGTACCCGAAACGCCGATCGTGCCGTTGGTGTCGACCTGCGCGGCGCTGATCTTGCCGACCGCGGCGATCGTGATGCCCGTGCCGGCGTTAAGCAGCGTATTCAGGTTCTGCGCGGCTTCCGTCACCGAAGTGCGCGCCGAGCTCGCCGCAAGCAGCAGCTCCGTGACCTTCGCGCGGACCGTATAGTCCTGGTAAGCCGGCAGCGCCACCGCCGCCAAGATACCGATGATCGCAACCACGATCATCAGTTCGATCAAAGTGAAGCCCTTTTGAAGCTTCTTCATGAGTCCTCCAACGTTTGCCCGGGAACAATCCCGCATGTCTTAAAGCATGGTCCGTGCCAGGCGAAATCGGGGATCGGTTCGAGACATTTGTCACGCAGCGCATGGCGCGCGGTGACGAGAAGCGTCACCCCGGGACATTTCTGGTCCAGCGCCGCCGTGCGGACCGCTAGGCGCCGGAGGCGACCCGCTCCTTCAGCCGACCCGCCACCTGCTCGATGAGAGCCGCCCAGTCGCCGAGCTCGGCCTGCCGGATCAGGCGCGCGGACGGGTACCAGGGCATGCGCTCGCCCGTCCGGCCGTAGCGCCACTCGGCCACCGCCGGAACGAGCACCCACACCGGCCGCGCGAGGGCGCCGTTCAGGTGGATGACCGAGGTGCAGACGCTGATCGTGAGGTCGAGCGCACAGCACAATGCGGCGGTCTCGTCGTAATCCTCGATCGCCGAGGGCCAGTGCGCCACCTCCAGGCCGAGGTCGCGCGCGCAGCCCTCGAGCTCGGCGGCGACGTCGCCGTACTGCAGGTTGACGAAGCGGCAGCCGGCCACCCGCAGGATCGGCGCGAAATCGTCGAGCACGAGGCTGCGCAGCCGGCGGCGCGTGCTCGAGGTGCCGCCGCGCCAGGAGATCCCCACCTTGAGCCCCGGGCCGAGCCGCCCGAGCTCGTCGCGCCAGCGCGCAATCTTGTCCGAATCCGCCCGCAGGTAGCCGCGGTGCTCGGGAAAGCTGTCCCGGGTCCTGCGCAGGTACCGCGGCAAGGTGCCGGCCGAGATGTGATAGTCGGGCATGCCGACCTGCTTCAGCCAGCGCGGCTTCATCTCGTGCTCGCTCGAGAGCACCGTCGCACCCGGGAACGAGCGGGTAAAGAGCGCCGCGAGCCGGCTGTCGGATTCGACGTAGACCTTCTCCGCCTGCCCGATTACATCGGCCAGGCACGACGCGAACATGATCTGATCCCCCAGCCCCTGCTCCGCGCTGACGACGACCGTCTTGCCCTCCAGCGGCTCGCCCTTCCACGGCCGGAACGGAATCAGCCTCGTCTTCCAGACGCCGTCCTGCTGCATCCGGTACTGGTATTCCTCCCAGCCGCGCTCGAAGTCGTGCCGGGCCAGGATCAGGGTCGCGCGGTTCCAGCGCGCCGCGAAATTGTTGGGCTCGTACTGCAGGACCTGTTCGTAGATCCGCTCGGAGCGCGCGAACTGGCCCATGTTGTCGAGCGCGTTGCCGAGATTGATCCGCGGACTGAGGGCCGAATCGGGAGTCATCGCGCAGAGCTTCACGAAGAGCTCGTAGCCGCGCTCGTACTGCTCGAGCCGGGCGTAGTTGAAGGCGAGACTGCTCTGCACCGCGATGCTGAGCGGATCGAGCTCGGCGGCGCGCTCGAGCACTTTCAGCGCCTCCTCGTGATGGTTGCGCACGAGGTACAGCCGGCCCAGGTCGACCAGCGCTTCGACGAAGTCCGGCTCGATTTCGAGCGCCTTCTTCAGAAAATCGATCGCGCCGTCGACATCGCCGCGCACGCGGTGCACGCTGGCAAGCCCGAGATAGGCTCGCGCGCTGCGGGGATCGCGATAGAGCACGTAGGAGAGCTCGTCGAGGCAGCGATCGTGCTCGAGCTGTCTCCTGTACACCTCGGCAAGCTCCAGTCTCGCCTCGAGCTGCTCGGCGTCGAGTCCGACGGCCGTCTCGAGCAGCTCCCGGGCGCGCTCGTCGCGCCCCGAGAGCTTTTCCAGGCGGCCCGCCAGGACCAGAGCCGGCACGTGCCCGGGGTCCAGGCCGATCACCTCCGCGACGATCCTCTTCGCGGCGGCGGCGTCGCCCGCCTCGAGCGCCTGCCGCGCCTCGGCGACCCGCCGATCCGGCTCGTCCGCCCGCAGCACGCCCTGCGTCCCGTCCGTCACCTCGACCCCTCCGCCACGCGCTCGTTGCGAGCGCACCAGTCGCGCCACATCGCGCGATAGCCCGCTTCCACGTCTCTCATGAAGCCCTGCGCGTCGCACAGCACGGACTCGCGCAGGCGCTGCCGCAGCCCTCTTCGGATGCCCGCCAGGGCGTCGCGCCGGCCCGCGAATTCGCGCGCCTTGTCGACGTACTCCTCGTCGCTGCCCGCGACCCAGTCCGGCATGCCGACGGCGCCGAGCAGGCTGGCGCCCGAGCGCGCCATCGTCTCGTCGCCGCGCAGAGTGAGAACGGGCACGCCCATCCACAGCGCGTTGCAGGTCGTCGCGCCGCCGCCGTAGGGGAACGAATCGAGGGCGATGTCGGTTTGGGCATGCAGGGACAGGTAGCGCGGGAAGTTCACCCGCTCGATCAGCGTGACGCGCCCCTCCTCCACCCCGCCGGCGGCCAGCGCTTCGACGATGCGCCGGCGCCCCGCGCCCGGGCGAACGCCGACCACCATCAGCCGCGAGCGCGGCACGAGCGCCAGGATGCGCGCCCAGGCGGCGAGAATCCGGTCGGAGAGCTTCGGGATCTGGTTGAACGATCCGAAGGTCACTGCGTCCGAGGCGCCCGCGGGCAGGGCGCCGACCTCGGGCGCGTCCGGGGAAGGCGCGAAACACCACATGCAGTTCGGCAGGCGGAACAGGCGTTCGACGTAGAAGGCTTCGTTGCCCGGCGGATCGACCCGCGCGTCGGTCAGCCGCCAGTCCATCGCCGGCACCCCGGTGGTGGCGCCGTAGCCGAGATAGCTCACCTGGACCGGCGCCGGCCGGCGCGCGAACGCGGTCAGCCGGTTGCCGCGCGTATGGCCGTTCAGATCGACCAGGATGTCGATGCGGTCGGCGCGCACGCGCCGGCAAAGCGCATCGTCGTCCAGCTCGGTCACGTCGCGCCAGCCGTCGGCGAAGCCGCGCAGCTTCTCGGTGCCGCGATCCTCCCGTTTCGAGGAGCAGTAACAGACCGCCTCGAACTGCGCGGACTGCCGGCTCGCGAGCAGCGGCTCGATGAAGTTCATCGCCGACGAAAGATTGAAGTCCGCCGAGACGTAGCCGATGCGCAGGCGCCGCTCGGGATCCGCCCTTCCGCGATCCGTGTCCTCGCGGGCCCAGCCGGGGTCGCCGCCCGCGAAGCGCCTGGCCCATTCGGCGTGCCGCTCGAGCTGCCGGGCGCGATCGTGCGGCACGAACTGCTGCTGGAAGAGAACCGCGGTGCCCGCCATGGCGTCGTCCGGGCGCAACTCGGCGACCCGGCCGAAGAGCGAAAGCGCCTTGTCGACGAATCCCGAGTCGCGGTACAGCCGGGCGAGATGCTCGCAGGCCTCGACGTCGTCGGGACGGGAGGCCAGCCGTGCTTCGACAAAGGCGACCGCGTCGTCGAATCGCCCCTGCGCCTGCAACACCTCCACCAGGCTCGTCGTCAGGCCGGACTGGTCCGGGTAGGCCTCGATCAGGCGCCGCAGCAGGTCTTCCGCCTCTTCCAGGCGGCCGCTTCGCTGCATCAGCTTCGCGGCGAGGATGGAGATCCCGCGCTCGGCCACGCCGTCGCCCATGGCTCGCCGCAGGTGCCCGAGCGCCGGCTCGATCTCGCCTTCGCCCTCGTGCAGCAATCCCAGCCCCATGTGCGCCGAGCGGCACCCCGCGTCGTGGGCGAGGGCCTTTTGGAACGAGCGCATGGCCTCCAGGCGGCGCCCCGCCTGCATCTGCCGCGCGCCCTCCGCGCACAGGGCCTGCGCCGCTTCTGCGCCGCCGGCGGCCGCGCCGCGCCCCCGCAAGAGCTCCGCGAGCACGCGCGAGATCAACGACATGGCGCGGCGGCCTCCTCGACCGCGAGGCGGCGAAGGTCCCCGGTGACGGCCGCGATCGGGCCCTCCCAGGCGCAGTCCTCGCCTTGCCTGACCAGGCGCACCGAGCGGTACCAGGGCATGGTCGGCCCGCTGCGCAGGTAGCGCCAGGGCGGCGCGTAGGGCGTCAGCACCCAGACGGGACAGCCGAGCGCGCCGCCGAGATGCACGAGGCTCGAGCACACGGTAATGACGAGGTCGAGCGAGCTCATCAGCGCGGCGGTCTCGTCCATGTCCGCCAGCGCGTCGGGCCATTGGGCGACGGCGAGCTCGCTCGCCTCCGGCTCGGCCGATTCGGCGTCGCCGCGGTAGCGGTGCTGCAGGCTCACCCAGCGCACGCCGGGCACGCCGAGCAGGTCGCGCAGGTCGCGGTAGCTCAACGAGCGCTGCGCGCGCCCCGTGCGCGCCAGCCCGCCGCGCCAGGCGATCCCCACTTTCATGCCGGGGCCCAGCTCGCTCAGCCGGGCGGACCAGCGCGCGCACTTCTGCGCGTCCGCCACGAGATACGGCGTGCCGGGAAAGTCCGCTTCATTGCGGCGAAGAAACCGCGGCAGAGACCCGATCGGGGAGGCGAAATCGATGCCCGCCGAATCCGCGTCTCCGCTCGCCTGGACCTGGCTGCGGTTCTCGAGCAACTCGATTGACGGGAACGATCTGCGAAACAGCGCCCGCAGTCTCGGCTCGCAGTCGAGGACGCAGCGCGCCCCGCCCGCCGCGAGATCCGGCAGGCAGGAGGCAAACATGATTTCGTCGCCGATGCCCTGCTCGCCGTACACGTAGATCGCGCGCCCCGCCAGAGGCTCTCCCTGCCAGCGGGGGAACGGGGTGACGCGCCCCACGCCCGAGTGCGCCCGCAGCCGCGCCTCGTAGCTGTCCCAGCCGGCAGCGAAATCCCTGCGCGAGAGCTGGGCGTGCGCGAGCGCCAGGCCGGCTTGCGCATGCTCCGGATCGGCGCGTAGCGCAGCGCGCGCGGCGCTCTCCGCGCCCTCCACGTCCCCCTGGCGCAGGCGCAGATCGCTCAAGGCGGAAAGCGCGTCGGAGTCCTGCGGCGCCGGCGCGAGCGCGCGCTCGAGCGCCTCCTCCGCCCCCCCGAGGTCGCCCTTGTCCTGGCGTACCCCGGCAAGCGCCAGCAAAGCGTCCTTCTCGTCCGGTTTCATCTCGATCGCGCGGCGGAGCGCGTCCTCGGCCTCGTCGATCTGCTCCAGATTGCGCAGCGCGATTCCGAGATTGACGAGCGCAACGTAGTAGTCCGGCCTGATGAAAGTGGCCCGCAGAAAGTGCCTGCGCGCCGTCGGGACCTCGCCGCGGCGCGCGGCGATCAGGCCGAGGTTGTTCCAGGCCTCCGCGTGCTCGGGCTCGATATTGACCGCCGTGTTGAGCGATTCCGCTGCCTTGTCGTAGTTGCCCAGCAGAATTTCGATCAGGCCGAGCTCGTTCCAGACGTCGGCGCTGCCGGGCGCCAGCGTGTTGGCAGTACGGTAGTAGAAGCGCGCCCAGAAGTAGTCCTTCTCCAGATAGTGGCAGGTTCCGAGATCGAGCCATGCCTCGTATCGCTCCGGGTCGAGCACGAGGGCGCGCCGATAGGCGGTTTTGGCCTCCTCGATCCGGCGGCGGCGGCGCAGGGTCTCGCCGCTCAGGACGAGGGCATCGACGTTCTCGGGCTCGCCCTCCAGCACGGCCTCGACCATCGCGAGCGCCTCGTCGAGATTGCGCGCCTTGACGAGCGCGCGGACCTGCTCAAGCGCCGAGGCGGAGTCGGCCCCGGCGCGGGATGAGTCGAGCGGTGGAGCCTGCCGCGCGAAGACCTGGCTCAGCAGCCTGCGCAGGATCCACACAGGTCAGTTGCCGAGGCGCGTTTCCAGGTTGCCTGTCCCGTTCGGAGCGCGCGACTGGACCCACGCCTCCCAGGTCGTGCCGCCGTGCCGCGCGGCCGCCGCGTCGAATATCGCGCCCCACCATTCCGGCTCCCGCAGCGTGATATGCGCGTTCTCGCCGTTGGGAAGGCGCTTGCGCGCCGGGTAACACGCGATCGTGGCGAAGACGAAGCGCCGGGCGAACGAGAACATCTCGTCGACGATCCACGGAACGTCTTCTTCGGGACAGTGCTCGAGCACGTCGGTGGAGACGACGCCGTCGAAGCGCTCGCTCGGAGGCTTGCTGTACGGAGGGTAGGCCGGATCGAAGCAGACGACTTCGTCGACGCCCCAGTACTCCAGCACGCTCTCCCAGCTCCCCTCGCCATCCACCCGCAGCGGGCTGGGGTCGTATTGCTGTCCCTTGCCACTGCCGTAATCCAGCACGGTCGTGGCTCCCGTCTTCTGAATGAGCTGCTTGATGCGCCTGACCTGAGCCCTCAGGCTCCTGCCGTCGAAAGTCTCGCGGGCCGGAATGCCTATGAATTTCTCGCCGTGGAGGTGCATCTCGCGGTACATGCTGAGCAGCTGAACGTAGCGCGGACTGGGATTGGCGCGCGAGTAGGTCATCGTGGTGCCCGGACGGATTTGCACAGGGTGAGCATGGGCTCAATGGTACAACGAAGGCGCTCGTCCGCGCCGCGGCACAAGTCTCGACGTATCCGTCAGGCGCGCTCGCACGGCCCGCAAGCGGCGACGCAAGCGTGCGGTATTTCACGGCCGCGGCCGCGCCCCGGCCCGCGCATCCTCAACGGCCCCACTCTGCTATATTAGGCGGCCGGGACCACCTGCGGGACGGGGAGAAAAAGGAGAGGCGACGAAGATGGGAATGCTCGACAAGCTGCTCGGTCGCGACGTGGACGCGTTCGCCAAGGAGCTCGCGGAAATGGTCGCCAAGCGCTATCCGCCGACGCTCGACAAGGCGCCGGAGCGCCGCATCTCGGCGAACCGGATCACCAAGGTCCTCGAGGACGCCCTCTCGAAGGCAGCCGACTACAACCGCAGCGCGCGCCTGGGCGTGTACAAGAAGGCGCGTCTCGCCAACACGTTCAAGTGGCAGCTGAAGGAGCTCGGCTACAGCGACCGCTTCGTCGAGGTTGCGACCGAAGGGCTCGTCGTCTACGTTTCGCGCGCGGACACCCCGAAGGAACCGAAGAGCAAGAGCTAGCCCGGGGCTTTCGGCGCGTGCTGAAAGACCTTCTCCTGTCCGTCCATCGGGCCAAGGCCGCGTCGAAGCACAAGGCCATCCTCGCCCCCTATCTCGACGCCGGCACGCCTTGCGTGCTGAACGTGGGCGGCGCCAGCAAGGCTTACGCGCTGCCCGGGCATTACGCCGGATGGGGACACGTGCTGCTCGATATCGCGCCCGGGAAGGACGTCGACCTCGTCCTGGATGCGCGCAGACTCGGCGAGCTCCCGCAATCCGTCTTCGACGCGGTCTATTGCTCTCACAATCTCGAGCATTACTACGCCCACGAAGTCCCGCTCATCCTCGCGGGCTTCGCCCATGTCCTGAAGGCCGAAGGATTCGCCGAAATTCGGGTTCCCGATCTCGACTCGGTCCTGCGCGCGATGGTCGAACGCAATCTCGACGTGGAGGACGCGCTATACCAGTCGCGCTCCGGGCCGATCTCGGTGCGCGACGTGCTCTACGGACTGGGAAGCGCGGTCGCGAGCGGCAAAGTCTACTTTGCGCACAAGACAGGTTTTACGATGCGCTCCCTCCGCAAGGCGCTCGATGCTTCCGGTTTTACGCAAGTTCACGATCTGGCGCCCCTCGGGGGATACGAGGTCCGCGTCGCCGGGTTCCGTACTGCGCCCGGCCCCGCGCAGCGGGCAGCGCTCGGGCTTGACGCCGCGGCGTCGTGACGGCCGCGCGTACGTCCGGTGTAAACTGAGCCTTCACTTCAGGCGGAAGCCGACTCACCCTTGACCAGCCAAGAGAATTCCCTGCCCGAGGCGATCAGCGTCGTACGCGACGGCCTCGAAGTGTCCTTCACGGTGGTCAACGACCGGACCGCCTGGCGCGCCGCGAGCCTCATGTCCAAGGAGCCGGGGACCGTCGCCTGGATCGAGGGGTTCTCGGCGGGACAGACGCTGGTCGATGTCGGCGCCAACGTCGGAATGTACTCGCTCTGCGCGGCCCGCTTCCGCGGCGTCAAGGTGTATGCCTTCGAGCCCGAATCGCAGAATTACGCGATCCTCAATCAGAACATTCATCGCAACGGGCTGCAGGACCAGGTGACGGCCTATTGCGTCGCGCTGTCGGACGGGACGCGCTACGACGCGCTCTACCTGAGCGAGTTCATCATCGGAGGGTCGTGTCACACCTTCGGCGAGCGGACCGGCGCCGACGGCCGGCCCATGAAGCCCGCCTTCCGGCAGGGATGCTTCGCCACCACGCTGGACGCCATGGTCGGGGAAGGGGCGGTGCCGGTGCCCGACCACGTCAAGATCGACGTCGACGGCATCGAGCCGAAGGTCATCGCCGGGGCGCGAGGGACGCTGGCGGACAAGCGAGTGAAGTCGGTCCTGATCGAGATCAATTCGACGATGGAGGAGCACTGGGAGATCATCGACCTGATGCTCGCGCTCGGGTTCGACTATTCGCAGGAGGAGGCCGACCAGGCGCGGCGGACCGACGGTCCGTTCGCGGGGGTTGGCAATTATGTCTTTCGACGTTGAGGAATTCGTCCACTACCAGATCGCGAACGCGGAAGTGCGTCGCTATCCTTTTCCCCACTTCTACGTTGCGCCCATCTTTCCGCCCGATTTCTACGGGCAGCTGCTGCAGAGCCTCCCGCCCACCGACTGGTATCGCCCGATCGAGGAGACCGCTTCGGTGCACTTCCTTCAAGAGGCGCCGCAAGGGGCGTCCGCCTACCCCGAGCGGTTCATCACCGACCTGGCCGACGTCGAGGAGCGCGAGGAGCAGGCCGGGACGGGCGATTTCTGGCGGCGGATCTCCGAGTGGATCACGGGCGACCGCTTCCGCACTCTCGTGCTGCGCAAGTTCGGGCCGGACATCACCGCCCGCTTCGGCGCGGGCACCAAGCTCGCCACCGGGATCGACGCGCGCCTGGTGAGGGACTTCACCCGCTATGCGATCGGCCCCCACACCGACTCCACGACGAAGCTCGTTTCGCTGTTGTTCTACCTGCCGAAAGATGCCGGCATCAGCCACCTCGGCACCTCGATCTACTCGCCGCTGGACCCGTCGTTCCGCTGCCCCGGGGGGCCTCACTATCCGTTCCGCAAGTTCAGGAAGGTCGCAAGCATGCCGTTCGCGCCCAATGCCCTGTTCGGCTTCTTCAAGACCGACCAGTCCTTCCACGGAGTCGATCAGATCGTGGACGAGAACGTGGAGCGTAACCTGCTTCTCTACAACATCTACGTTCGCGGGATGTCGAAGCGCGCCGCCCGGAAATGGCCGTGGTCGGCCCTCCGGAATCAGGCGTCGGGATAGGACTGGTAGCCCGGGATCCGGCTCTCGTCGACGACGTCGATCTGCTCCCGGTCAAGGAAGGCCTCGGCATAGCGCTGGTAGACCTTCTTGCGCACGAAGACGTCGAACAGGTCCGGGTCGATGTGCCCGCTTTGCTTGAACCGGCCCAGGATCTCGAGCGACTCCGACAGCGTCTTGCCCCGCTTGTAGGGGCGATCCTTGGCGGTGAGGGCCTCGAAGATGTCGGCGATGCCCATCACCCGCGCCTGAATCGACATCTGCTCCCGGGTCAGCCCCTTCGGGTAACCCTTGCCGTCCATGCGCTCATGATGGCCGCCGGCGTATTCCGGAACGTTCTTCAGGTGCCTGGGCCACGGCAGCGATTCCAGCATCCGGATCGTCGCAACGATGTGGTGGTTGATCACCTGGCGCTCGTCCGCGGTCAGCGTGCCCGAGCGGATGGTCAGGTTCTTCACCTCGTCCTCGGTGAGAAAGTTCGCCTCGTAGCCCGCGCTGTCGGTCCAGCGGTAGCGCGCGATCATGCGCACGTGCTCCGCGTCCTCTTCCCGCATCGATTCGACCCCGATGTTGCAGGCGCGCAGGAAGGAGCGGTCCTCGTTCAGCTGGCGCACGCGGTCGCGGTAGCGAGCCTCCGCCGCCTCTCGCTCGACCATCGGCGCCGAGCGCTCGGCCAGCTCCGCCCTGGCCTTCAACAGCTCGATCTCGGCATCGCGCTTGAGCACCTCGAAGCGCGTCTCGATCAGGTGAATGCGGTCGAAAATGGTCTCGAGCTTGGTCGCCTTGTCGACCACGTGCACCGGCGTCGTCACCTTGCCGCAGTCGTGGAGCAGGCCGGCGATCTTCAGCTCGTAACGGTCCCTCTCGCTCATCTCGAACTGCGCGAGAGGACCTTCCTTCGACTCCGTGGCCGCCTCGGCAAGCATCATGGTCAGCGTCGGCACGCGCTGGCAATGCCCGCCGGTGTAGGGGGACTTCTCGTCGATCGCCGAGTTGATCAAATTGATGAAGGACTCGAACAGCTCCTCGAGCTGATTGATCAGCATCCTGTTGGTGAGGGCGATCGCCGCCTGCGAGGCGAGCGATTCCGTGAGGCGCTGGTCCGAAGGGGAGAAGGCGACGATCTCGCCGGTGTCGGGATCGTGGGCGTTGATCAGCTGCAGCACGCCGATGATCTCGTTCTCGTGGTTGCGCATCGGCACCGTGAGGAACGATTTCGAGCGATAGCCCGTCTTGCTGTCGAACGCGCGCGTGCCGGAAAAGTCGAAACCTTCGGCCGCATAGGCGTCCGGAATGTTCACCGTCTTGCCGGTGAGCGCCACGTACGCGGCGATCATGCTGTGGTTCGGCTTGCCGTCCCTGTAGAGCTGAATCGGATAGAAAGGCACCGCGTTGCCGGTCGTCCCGCCCAGGTAGTACTTGAGCGACGACGTGCGCATGATCTCGAAACGGAGCGTGCGGTCGTCGGCGACGCGGTAGAGCGTGCCGCCGTCCGCGCGCGTGATCGACTTCGCCGCCGTCAGGATCGTTTCCAGCAGCCGGTTGATGTCGCGCTCGGCCGACAGCGACGCCCCGATGGCGTTCAGCTGCTCGAGCCTCTGCACGACGTCGTCCGCGGGCGTCATGCCCTCCCCCGTGAAGCTCAGGGCCTGCGTGTTGTCGAGCGCGTCGCTCATCCCCCTAAGCGCCGCGTCACTTGATGCAGACGGTGCGGACTTCCTTGATGTGCGTGAGGCCCATCAGGACTTTTTCGATGCCGTCCTGCTTCAGCGTACGCATGCCCTCCTCGAGGCAGATCGCGAGCATTTCGGCCACGCGCGCGTGCTCCTGGATCGCCTTCTTCATGCGGTCCGAAGCCGTCAGCAGCTCGTGCAGGCCCAGCCGCCCCTTCATGCCCGAGCCGCCGCAGGCGTCGCAGCCCACCGGCTTGTAGAGCGTGAGCTGCCCCTTCTCGTTGCCGTAGTTCTTGACCCAGTCCTTGTACACGGCCTCCACCGAGCTCTTGGCGTCCTTCTTGAACGCCGAGGTGTTCATCAGCTCCTCGCAATATTCGTTGAGAAGCGACCTGATCTCGGCCGGCTCGGGCGTATAGCGCTGCTTGCATTTCGCGCACAGGCGCCTGGCGAGACGCTGCGCGAGCACGCCGAGCAGCGCGTCGGCGAAATTGAAGGGATCCATGCCCATGTCGAGCAGGCGGATGATCGACTCGGGCGCGGAGTTCGTGTGCAGGGTGGCGAACACCAGGTGGCCGGTCAGCGAGGCCTCGATGCCCGTCGAGGTGGTCTCCTTGTCGCGCATCTCGCCGACCATGATGATGTCCGGGTCGGCGCGCAGGAACGCCTTCATCACCGTGGCGAAGTCCATCCCCGCCTTCTTGTTCACCTGCACCTGGCGCAGGCCCTTCTGCGTGATCTCGACCGGATCCTCGGCGGTCCAGATCTTGGTGTCGGGGGTATTGAGGTAGCCCAGCACGGAATGCAGCGTGGTCGTCTTGCCCGAGCCCGTCGGGCCGCAGACGAAGAACAAGCCGTAGGGCTTCTCGATCGTTTTCTTCATGTTGCCCAGGTTCTTCTGCGTCAGCCCCAGCTTGTCCAGCGGGATCGGCTCGCCCGCGGCGAGGATACGCATGACGATGTCCTCGACCCCGCCGGCGGTCGGAATCGTCGCGACCCGCAGCTCGATGTCGAGAGGACCGAACTTCTTGAACTTGATCTTGCCGTCCTGGGGCCGCCTCTTCTCCGAGATGTCCAGGTCGCACATGATCTTCAGGCGCGCCACGATCGCGTTGCGGTAGCTCGCAGGCACCTCGATGTACGGGCCGAGCGCGCCGTCCTTGCGGAAGCGGATCTCGGTCTTCGACTTGCCCGGATAGGGCTCGATGTGGATGTCCGAGGCGCCCTGGTGGTAGGCGTCGATGATGACCTTGTTGACCAGCTTGACCAGCTCGTTGTCGGCGGCGGCGGAAGCCTCGTCGCTGCTCGCCTCCGTGTCGAGCGCCTCGTCCTCCATTCCGGAGAGAAGATCGTCGATGTCTCCCGAGTCGACGGATTCCGCGCCGTAGAACTGGTTGATCGTTTCCTTGAACTCTTTCTGCGTAGTGACCTTGTAGACGATGCGCGCCTTCGGGAACACGTTCGAGGCGATGCGCGAATTGCGCACCCGCTCCGGGTCGAGGCACAGCACCAGCAAGCCCTCCTTGGTGTCGTCGATCGGCAGCCACTGGTTGGCTTCGACGTATTCCCGCTTGAGGTTCCGCAGCAGATCCGCGGGCTTGATCCGGTCCGCCTTGAACGGCTCGTAGCCGACGCCGAAGTACTTCGACAGCGCCTGCCCGATGGCCGGCAGCTTGACCTGGAACTCGTCGGCCAGGACCGTTTCAACGTCGATCGCTTTCTTGCGCGCCTGGCGCGACGCAAGGTCGAACTCCCCGGCGGACAGCACCGCGTCGGAGATCAGGTAGTCGTACTTGGTCTTGACCAGCTGCGGCTTCTGGCGCTGGCGGAACGCGATCGCCAGCGTTTGCGTCAGCTCGGCGACGCCGTCCTCGGTCAGCGCACCGAAGGGAACGCCGGCCTTGTTGTTGATGATCTGGATGACGCCGATCAGCTCGTTGCTGCCCTGCTCGAGGATCGGCGCCACCAGCATCTGCTTGGTGCGGTAGCCGGTCCGTTTGTCGACCTCCTGCAGGAAGCGCAGGTTCGGATTGATGGCCCTGAGCTCGCCTTCGTCGTAGACGTCCTTGATGTTGATCGTATTCTTGGCCAGGGCGACGTAGCCCGCCACCGAATGCTCGGCGATCGGGAGCTTCAGGTCCTTGAAAGAGTTCAGGCCCGTCTTGACCTTGGAGACGATCGCCTGCCTGTCCTCGCCGACGACATAGATGGTCAGGCGGTCGGCGTTGAACAGGGCGCAGATGTCCGCGCTCACCTCCAGAATGATCTCGTCCACATTGTTCGTGGCGTGGATCTTGTTGGTGACCGCTTGCAGCTGCTTCTGAAACGCAAGACGCGCGTTGACGTCCGACTGCGACGCAGCTTGCTGGCTGAGTACAGCGCTCATCCCGAACCTCCGATCAAGGCTAATCCTAGTCCCTCGACATCAAACATTCAACACCAATCTCCATGATTTTTAACAATGTTTTGTGCGTTTAGTCTCGCTTTTCGGCGGCCCACAACCCGCCTTCGAGGAGCCACACCCTGAATCCCTGCTGCGCGAACAGGAACGCCGCCGCAGCGCTGCGGCGTCCGCTCTGGCAATACACCACGTAATCGCGCGAGCGATCGAGCACGGCGAACATATTGCGCACTTCCGACAGCGGGACGTTGATCGCGCCCGGCAGCTTGTCGTACTGGTACTCGGACGGGTAGCGCACGTCGAGCCACACCGCGCCGTCGCGCACCCGCTCGCTCGCCTCCTCGAATCGCACGCGGCGCAGCAGCGGCTCGCGCAGCAACTGGTTGAAATCGGCCTTGCCCAGCCTGAGCAACTCGCCGTCCGTGATCGCCACCACGGTGGCGTTGCGCTTGGCCTCCGACACGAGCGCCTCCTCGCCGAACGCGTCCTGGGCCTTCAGCTCGGCGAGCACCACCTTGACTCCCCCGATCACGCGCTCGACCTGGAACCGCCCCGACTCGACGACGTAGTAGCTGTCGCCCTCCTCGCCCTCGCGGATGACGACATCGCCGCGCCGAACCTTCAGCGGCTCGAACCGCTGCATCAGCTCGTCGATGTGCTCCGGCGGCAGCTGCGCCAGCACCCCGCCTCGCAGCGCCGCGCTCGCGATCGCCGGCTCCGGCCCGCCGCTCGCCGCCGCCGCGGCGACTCCGTCCCAAGTCGCGAGGACGTCCAGCTTGTCGCCGTCGACCACGAGCAGCTCGACGTCGGTGATCGCCTTGGAGCGCACCAGCGGCGCCTCGCGCCGGTTGAGTGCGTGGCGCGCGTCGTCGGTTCCCCCGACGACGACCATCGTTCCGCCCTTGTCGTACACCAGCAGCACCTCCCCTTGCAGCAGGAACACCGACCGCGCGCCCCCTTTCAGCGCCGCGAGCGGGTCGGACCCCCGCGCGCCGCGCTCGAGCGCGGCCGACGCCGCGATCTCCTTCAGCCTGCTCGGCGACAGGGTGTCGAGCGGCACCAGCCGGGAGAGCTGTTCCACCGTGGGCCTGGGAAGACGCGAGCCGGCGCTGTTCATGGCGGCCTCAGAACTCGAAGACCTGGTTGTTCTGCAGCATGCGCGGATGCAGCTCGCCCGCGTATTCCTCGACCTCCTGCATCGTCAGCTCGATCTCCCCCGGCTTCAGGTGCGTGATGTAGACCTCCGGGCTGCCCTCGAGCTTGGCGAGCTCGTCGGCCAGGGTCTGCGGACAGAGATGCTTGGACATCTCGGCCAGCTGCCGCTCCTTGTTGGAGAACGCGGTCTCGACGATCAGGTACTTGAGGTTCCGGATCCGGTTCACGATCTTCCACAGCGCGTCGTTCGGGCCGGTATCGCCGGTGAACACCAGGCTCCCGGCGCCGCTGTCGAGATGGTAGCCGACCGCAGGCACCGTGTGATTCGCCGGCAGCGGCGTGATCGTGCGCCCTCCGATCTCCATCGTCTGGCCGAGCTCGATCTCCTCGTAGCGCATGAACGGCGCCTCGGGGCTGGGGATCTCCGCGAAATCGGGCCAGATCGCCCAATTGAACAGGTGGCTGCGCATGATCTCGATCGTGGCGCGCGTCGCGTAGACCGTGATCGGCTTCGCCCGCATCCCGCCGACGGTGTCGACCACGAACGGGATGCTGGTGACGTGATCGAGGTGCGAATGGGTGACGAAGATATGATCGACCAGGGACAGCTCGGCGAGCGACAGGTCGCCGACCCCCGTGCCGGCGTCGAGCAGGATGTCGCTGTCGACGAGAAAGGAGGTGGTGCGCAGATGCCGCCCGCCGATGCCGCCGGAACAGCCGAGTACGCGCAGCCTCATCCCCGCTCCCCTATTTCGTCTCGAATCGGGTGACGCCGTCCCAGCCCGCTTCGGGCGGGTCGCGACGGAAGGCGTCGATGCGATCGACGTAGACCTGGTACAGCTGGCAGCCGGGCCGCATGCGCTGCAGATTCAGCAGCGCGACTTCGGCCTGGTCCCAGTCCCGGGCGCGGTAATGCCGCAGGCACTGGTTCCAGAGCCTGATCTCCTCGTGCACGCCCTTTTCGACCTCGCTCTCCGCCCCGAGCGGCTCGAAAATCGCCACCGCGCTGTCCTTGCCCTTGACCCGCACCCGGTCGACCTCCCGGAAGACGATGCCGTCGGCCGCCTTGCGCGTGTCTTCGCCGACGAGGATGCCCACGCCGTACGTCTTCGTCAGGCCCTCCAGGCGCGACCCCAGGTTGACCGGGTCGCCCATCACCGTATAGGCCTTGCGCAGCCTGGAGCCCATGTCGCCCACGCGCATGCGTCCGGAGTTGACGCCGACTCCGATGTGGAATTCCGGCCAGCCCTTCTCGCGGAACTCCTGGTTGAGCGTCACCGCGCGCCGCTGCATCTCGAGCGCGGTGAGCACGCCGCTGCGCGCATGGACCGGGTCCTCGACCGGCGCGCCCCAGAACGCCATGATCGCGTCGCCGATGTACTTGTCCAGGGTACCGTGGTTGCCCCGGATCACCAGCGACATCGCGGTAAGGTAGTCGTTGATGTACGCCGACAGATCCCTCGCGCTCAGGCTCTCGGAAATGCTGGTGAATCCCCGCACGTCCGAGAACAGCACCGTCAGGACCTCCTCCTTGCCCTCCATGCTGTACTTCTCGGGGTCGCGCGCCATCTTGTCGACCAGCTCGGGCAGCACGTACTGCCCGAACAGCTCGGTGAACTGCCGCTTGGAACGCGACTCGACGAAATAGCCGTACGCCATGTCCACCGTGTAGAGCGTGATGATCATCAGCAGCGTGCTGGCGAGCGGCAGCACCATGTTGGCCTGCGTCCAGATCGCGAGATTGAGCGCGACGATCAGCGCGAGCGCGAGCACGGACGCCGTGGTCGCCCAGACGGCCGAGAGCATCGGGATCAGCACCGCTAGCAGCGCCCCCGCCAGAACCAGGAGCATGACCTCCGCCCCGAGCATGTAGGGCGGCTTCTGCTTGAGCGCGTTGTCGATCATTCCGGCGACCAGGTTGGCGTGGATCTCCACGCCGGGATAGACGCTGTCGACCGGCGTCGAGCGCAGGTCGAGCAGCCCCGGCGCGGTGGTCCCGACCAGGGCGATCTTGCCGCGCAGCTTCGCGGGATCGATGTGCCCGGACAGCACGTCGGCGAGCGAGACGTAGGGAAAGCTGAATTTGCCGCCGCGGTAGGGCACCAGCGCGCTCGCCGTGTCGTCGACCGGGATCCGCAGCGGCCCCACCCGCAGCCATTCCAGCCCCGAATAGCCCTTGCTGAACATCGAGTCCGGCGCGAAGCCGGGCTCCACCCTGGGGAACTTTCCGCCGTCCTCGAGCGCGAGCAGCGTGCGCACGATCGCGAGCGAAAGCGACTCGTAGTAGGCCCCGTCGAGCTCGGCCAGCATCGGCACCCTGCGCACCACGCCGTCGGGGTCGACGATCGGGTTGAAGTGACCCGCGGCGGCGGCGTTCTTCTCGAACTCCGGCAGGTTGCCGCCGTAGCCGCGCCAGGTGGTGAACCTGATGTTGCGCCCGGCGAACGTTCCCTTGGGCAGGACCGGCGCCGGAATCGCCCCGGTGCGCCGGGCGTCCTCTTCGCTGTTGAAGTAGTAGCCGAGCACCACCGGGCGGCCCTTCATCGCCTGGGCGAAGAGCTCGTCGTTGTCGAGCTCGGGGCGCATGCGCGTGTACAGCTCCTGGAACCGGGGCACGTCCTTGAGCTGGTGCTGAGCCAGCCTGTCCAGCGCGCGTATGCCCGACGAGTAGTCGGCCTCGGCGAAGACCACGTCGAAGCCGACCAGCGCGACGTGGTACTTGTCGAACAGCTCGTCGATCAGCCGCGCCATCACGTCGCGCGGCCAGGGCCAGCGTCCGACCTGCTGAAGGCTCTTCTCGTCGATGTCGAGGATCACGACGCGCGGATCGACCGTGTTCGGCATGGTGAGGCGCATGCGCGCGTCGTACATGATGTGGTCGAGCTGGGTGATGAAGCCGACGTTGTAGAAGCGCGCGGCGTGGCCGGCGAAGAAGAGCATGATCGCCAGCCCGATGGCGATGCGGACGATGTGCTGTTTCATTGCCCTCCCGCGGACGCGATGTGGCCGTTGGAGGGCCGGGCGGAGGGAGCGGACCCCGGCGGGTCAGCCCTTGAGAAAGTACTCCATCTTCACGCCGGCGATCTCGATGACGTCGTGGTCCTTGAGCATGTGCGGCGCGGCGCCGATCGACTGGCCGTTCACGGTGGGCTGCCGGGTTCCTTCGACGTGGGTGATGAAGTAGCCCTGCGGGCGGCGCGTCAGCACCGCCACCTGCACGCCGGGCTTGCCCAGCGTCGTGAGCGGCTTGGCGAGCTCGAGCTCCTTGCCCGCGTTTCCGCCCGTGAGAATCTGGATCGCGCCGAGTATCTGGGCCGGCTTGGCAGCGGCGGGCGCCGCAGGGGCGGGACCCGCGGGGGCCGGCGCCGCGGCCTGAGCCGGGGGCTCGGTCTTGGGCGCAGGGGACGCGGCCGGCGGCTCCTGGGCGGGCGCGGCGCCGGAAGCGGCGGCCGGCGGCGTCTTTGCCGCGGCGCCCAGGTCGCTCGTGGAGGTGGCGCCCGTGGTGCCCGCCGAGGCCGGCTTCGGCGGCGACTTCGGCAGCGTGTCGGTGCCGGTCATCGAGCGGGCCTGCTCGGTCATCGCCTTCATCGCCGAAGGGCGCAGCACCATGGTCTTCTCGAAATCTGCCGCCGAGGCCGCGGGCTGCTGGCCCGGCTCGGCGAGGTACTTCAGCTTGTACTTGCCCAGCTCGATGATGTCGTTGTTCTGCAGGAAATGCTTCTTGACGGCGTTGCCGTTGACCAGCGTGCCGTTGGTGCTGCCCAGGTCCTCGAGGAACGAGTCGTTCAGGATCGTGACGATCACTGCGTGCTCGCCGCTGACCGCCAGGTTGTCGATCTGGATGTCGTTGTGCGGTTTGCGGCCGATGGAGGTGCGCTCCTTCACCAAGGGGATCTCCTTGAGCACCAACCCGTCCATGCTGAGTATCAGTTTCGCCATAGCTGACCCCTGGGGGTTATTTTAACCATGCAAAAAACCTGGCCATAACGCCGCGGGC
>Ga0315556_1000287_pt1 | contig 30233 bp, 24 predicted proteins | sample SalMarSW160310MG_FD_202112 | JGI IMG/M metagenome (GOLD analysis project Ga0315556, IMG submission 202112) | Salt marsh sediment microbial communities from the Plum Island Ecosystem LTER, Massachusetts, United States - Salt Marsh Sediment SW1603-10 ...
CTGGAGGTACAGAAGCCCGAAGATAGAGCTGTACGGAAGTCGGAGTCCCCTACGTACCGGTCGGTCTCCGATGTGCGCGAGGGGGCTTCCCGGCCGGGAGGCCCCCTCGCTTCCATCTCGCTCCGGGGTCGAGTGGCGGGTCAGGGGAGGACGCGCGACGCGGGCGTGAGGTGGCTGGCGGAGGGCTGGTTGGTCGATGGTGGCCCGCGGGCGAGACCGGGGGCCCATGTGAAGGAGGGGGCCGCCCGACCGGGCGGCCCCCTCGCGTCGTTGTCAGTCCGGGGTTAGGCGGGTTGCCTCAGCCCCCCGCCGCCACCTTCTCCTGCGTGGGCACCCTCTCCCAGAACCAGCTGGCGAACCGGCGCAGGCCCTCGTCCAGGTCGACCTCCGGAGCGTAGCCCAGGAGCTCGCGCGCCTTGATGTCGGACGCGCACGTGAGGGACACGTCGCCCGGCTGCTCGGGCAGGTGATGGACCGCCGGCTCGATCTCCATGGCCCGCGCCAGTCGCGCCACCAGGTCGGAGAGGGTGACCTGGTCGCTGCGGCCCAGGTTGACGACGTCGTACACGGGCGCCACGCGGCTCTCCCGCTCGACCCACTCCAGGCCCCGCGTGATCCCGTTCACGATGTCGTCCACGTACGTGTAGTCCCGGGCGGAGCTGCCGTCGCCGTACAGGGGGAGCGGCTCACCGTTCGCCATGAGCCGGGCGAACTTGTGGATCGCCAGGTCGGGCCGCTGCCGGGGTCCGAACACGGTGAAGAAGCGCAGCGACAGGACCGACAGGTCGTACAGGTGGTGGAAGGTGTAGCACAACATCTCCCCCGTGCGCTTGGAGGCGGCGTAGGGCGAGATGGGCCGGTCGCCCGCCGTGTCCTCCACGAAGGGCGCGTCCCTGCGCTCGCCGTACACGGAGGAGGAGGAGCCGAACAGGAGCCGCTTCGGTCCCCGACGCCGCATGGCCTCGAGCAGCGACAGGGTCCCGGTGACGTTCACATCGAAGCACAGGTTCGGGTCGTCGATCGAGGGCCGGACGCCGGGCCGCGCCGCCAGGTGGACCACCGCGTCGAAGGCGATGTCCGACAGGAGGCCGTCCAGGAGGACGCCGTCCCGGATGTCCCCCTCCACCAGCCGCATGGAAGGGTGCCGGAGGGCCGGCGTGATATTCTGCCGCTTGATCTCGGGCGGGTAGAACGAATCGAAGCTGTCCAGTCCCCATACGCGGTCGCCGCGGGCGAGGAGATGGTCGCACAGGTGCGAGCCTATGAAGCCGGCCGCGCCCGTGACCAGGATGCGGGCCGGCCGCCGGCCGTCTCCGTCCGTGGGAGTCACGGGGTTCGTATGATCGTGGTTGTTGCCCATGCCTGCACTTCCGTATGCTCGTGGTCGGCTCCCTCCCGGGGCGCACGGGTCTTCCTAGTGGCAAGAGCGGTGCCGGATCCGGTAACGCCGAAAGCCCTTTCGTGGCGCGGGGTTTCTCCCGGCATACGTCCAGGCGGGGCGAGGTCGTGTTGCACGGTCGGGACAACCATGTGGTATGGCGGGATCGCAACGCTTGCCGCCCTCCCGCGCTCGTCCCGGGCGCTGGACGCTCGAGTGTGTCGAATGTGCCACAGATCGGCGCCCAACTTCTTGACACTGGGTCCTCCGTGACGTAGTCATCATCGCCCATTCACGTCCAAGGGACGTGAGGGCAGGCAGCGCGAGTCGGACTTGCGATCGGCCCGCGAATCGGGCCGGATTCGGATCGAGAGGCTGTGGCTGGCGATCTGTTCCTTCCCCGTCCGACCCGTCATGGCAGGTCGCACGCTGCTCGTTCCTTCTTCGGAGCCGGTCCCGGTGACACCGAGCGCTAGAGGCGGCCGGAAGGGTCGCTCGAAACGGTTCGCTCCGGAGGCGGGATGAGTCCCTACCGCGATTCCGAGGTGGTGCGTTGACATCCGATACAGCCGGGGCGCGTGAGCTGGAGGGGGAAGAGCCCTTCCTATCGTCGGAAGATCGATCGACGATCCACATCCTCGCCGTCGACGATGAGCTCACCGCGCTCAAGAGCTGCGAGTCGGTGCTCACCGCCGAGGGCTACCACGTGGACGTGGAGCGCCGGGGCGAGGACGCCATCCGTCGCCTGAGGGCGGGCAGCTACCACGTCGCCCTCATCGACCAGAACATGCCGCGCGTGGACGGGATGCAGGTGCTGGAAGCCGTGCGCGAGCACTCGCCGTCCACCCTCGCGGTCATGATGACGGGCTACGCCACGGCGGAGGCCAGCGTGCGGGCGTTGCAGGCGGGGGCGTGGGACTACCTGCCCAAGCCGTTCACGGCGACCCAGCTCCTGGTGCTCGTCGACCGCGCCGCTCACACGCTCCTCCGGGTCCGGGCCCTGGCCGGCCGCAGCACGAAGGACGCGCAGAGCGGCGTGCTCGTTGACAACGGGGTCCAGATCCTCGGCATCTCGAAGGCCATGCGCGACGCGGTCGCGCGGGCCCTCAGGGTGGCCGGCACGGACGCCTCGGTGTTCATCACCGGGGAGAGCGGTACGGGCAAGGAGGTCATCGCCCGCTGCATCCACCAGGAGAGCCGCAGGGCGAGCAAGTCGTTCGTGGCGGTCAACTGCGCGGCGCTACCCGGCGAGCTGCTGGAGTCCGAGATGTTCGGGCACCGCCGTGGAGCCTTCACGGGCGCGGTGCGCGACAAGCCCGGGCTCCTGGAGATGGCCCACCAGGGCACCCTCTTCCTGGACGAGCTCGTCGAGATGCCGGTCGCGCTCCAGCCCAAGCTCCTGCGCGTCCTGCAGGACGGGGTCGTCCGGCGGGTCGGGAGCGAGAAGGACGACGCGGTGGTCGACGTCCGCTTCATCTCGGCCACGAACCGGAACCCGGAGGATGCTCTCGACGAGGGGCTGCTGAGGCACGACCTGTTCTACAGGCTCCGAGTCGTGCCCATCGAGCTCCCGTCCCTGCGCGAGCGGCCCGAGGACATCCCGGTCCTCGCGGCGCACTTCATCGAGCACTACTGGGAGCGTCATCGGCTCCCGGGATCGAAGCCCCCCGAGCTGGCGTCCGAGACCCTCGACCGCCTCGTGTCGGCGTCGTGGCCGGGGAACGTGCGGCAGCTCCAGAACGTGCTGGAGGAAGTCGTGGTCCTCTCGGACCCCGAGGGCGAGATCCTGCCCGAGTCGCTTCCATCCCTGGACCAGGACGGGATGGGTGGGGGGGGATCCGGGGCGCGCGACGCCCTGTTCAGAGACCTCGATCTCCGCGGGAGCTACCACGACGTCAAGCAGGAGCTCATCGACCGGTTCGAGCGGCAGTACCTGGCCCGCATCGTGGCCCAGGCCGGGGGGAACATGTCGAAGGCGGCGCGGCGGGCCGGCATCGACCGAACGACGCTCTATCGCCTGATGGACAAGCACGAGCTCTCCAAGGACAACCTCGCGGGACGCTCGCGAGAGCAGGATGAGGAGGACTGACGTCCGTGCCGGACGGCACTCCGGCTCGGATGGATCCCGTCGTACGGATCCGGGTCGGACACCGGTGCGACGCGCGGGCTCCCGGACGGAGCCGGCCACGCATCGCGTGGCGCGCCGGACGGTGGCGTCGACCGTGAGTGGAGCGTCGCAAGGGGCCGGCGGCTCCGATGCGCTCCAGGACCGGATTCGGGCCCTGGCTCTGGCGGAGGACTCCGCCCCTCCGGCCGCGGAGATCCGGGACCTCCTGCACGATCACGATCTCGAGAGCGTTTGGAACGCCCTCTCGGGTCTCCACCGGGAGCTCGACGAGGCCAGCGGGACCGACCTGCAGCCGGCGGAGGTGGACCGTCTCCGGCAGCGGCTCCTCGGCCTGGGCTGGCTGGTCGTGCAGTCGGCGCCGCAGACCGCGGTGCGCTCCTATCGCGAGCTCCTCCGGGACATTTCGCACGACATCCGCTCGCCGCTCAACTCCATCCTCTTCCTGAGCGAGGGGCTGACGAGCCACCAGAGCAGCGGGCTGTCCACGACGCAGAAGCGCCAGGCCAGCATCGTGTACGCCGCCGCGGCCTCGCTCCTGAACCTGGTGAACGACCTCCTGGACTTCTCGCGCACGGCCGAAGGCGACGTGGGGGGAGTGGCCAGCATCCCCTTCAGCGTGAGTTCCGTGGTGGGCGACGTGAAGCGCCTGGTCGCCCCGCTGGCGGATTACCACGAGACCGACCTGGAGGTCGTATCCGCGGTGAAGAAGCCCCGCATGGGAGATCCTCAGCTCCTGTGTCGCCTGCTCATCAACCTGGTATCGAATGCCATCGAGGCGGCAGACGTGGGGGGGCGCGTGGAGGTCGGGATCGAGGCCACGGGCGAGGATTCCCTGTTGATCCTCGTGGCCGACAACGGGGCCGGAGCGGAGCTCGAGACGGTTCGGAGCCTTCTGGCGCCGCAGCCGGAGGAGAGGCTCACGCGGATGCTGCACGGTCGCACACACGGCCTCGGGCTCATCATCGTGGGGCGCCTGGTGCGAGCGTCCGGGGGATCGGTCGGCGTCGAGCCGCGCGACGAGAACGGCGGGACGCGGTTCCGGGTCGAGCTCCCGTTCGGACTCCTCCGGGGAGTCTCCTGAGCGGAGCCCTTCCGTTCAGACCTCGGGCGAGCGCCTCAGGTGCTCGCCGCCGTCCACCCGAACGATCTCTCCGGTCACGAACTCCGCAGCATCCAGGTAGAGGACCGCGCCGGCCACGTCCTCGGGACTGCCCACCCGTCCGAGGGCCGTGTTGGCGGCGGCCCGGCTCCGCTCCTCCTCCGTGGACCCCGGCGGCAGGAGCACCGGCCCCGGCGCCACGGCGTTGACCCGGAGGCGTGGGGCCCAGGCGAGGGCCAGGCTGCGGGTGAGGCTCACGATGGCCGCCTTGGAGGCCGCGTAGGGCGCGTAGGCCGGCCAGGCCTCGAAGGCCGCCACGTCCGCGATGTTGACGATCGAGCCGCCCTCCGCCATGCGGGCGGCGGCCTCCCGAGCGCACAGGAAGGGTGCGCGGGCGTTCAGGGCGAACACGCGGTCCCACGACTCCAGGGTCACCTCCTCGGGTCGCCCCCGGGGGAAGATGGCCGCGCTGTTGACCAGGAGGTGGAGGCCCCCGAGCCGCTCGGCCGCCTGCTCCACGAGCCCCGGAACGGCCTCGGGATCCGAGAGGTCGGCGCGCAGGGCGTGGGCTTCCCGGCCCGAGGCACGGATGGTCTCGACGACCTCGTCGGCCGCCTCCCGGGACCCGTGGTAGTGGACGGCCACGTGGTAGCCGGCATGCCCCAGGGCGAGGGCGATCGCGCGGCCCACGCGCACGGCGCCGCCGGTCACCAGGGCCCGCCGGACGGGCGGCCCCCCTCCGCGCGCACCCCGGCTCACCACGCGAACCTCTCCTCGCGCCACGGGTCTCCGCGCATGTGGTAGCCGTTGCGCTCCCAGAAGCCCGGCGCCGCCTCGGTCACGAACTCGAGGGCCGTGACCCACTTGGCCGACTTCCAGAAATAGAGATGGGGGACCACCAGGCGGAGGGGCCCGCCGTGCTCCGGCTCGAGGGGTCTGCCGTCGTGGCTGTGCGCCAGCAGCACGCCCTCCCGGAGGAGGTCCCCGGTGGGGAGGTTGGAGGACCAGCCGTCCGGGGCGTGCACCAGCACGTGTGAGGCATCGGGCTCGGGCTCCGCCCGGCGAAGGATCTCGGAGACCGGCACGCCCACGAATCGGTTGTCGAGCCGGCTCCACTGCGTCACGCAGTGGATGTCGCACACCACCTCGCGCTGGGGCAAGGCCATGAGCTCATTCCAAGTCAGCCGGATCGGCCGCTCCACCGCGCCGCGCACCTCGAGCGTCCACTCCCGCGCCTCGACGCGCGGCACCGCCCCGTAATGCAGCACGGGCCACTTCTCGGTCGTGTACTGGCCGGGAGGCACGCGGTCCCGGTCCGTGGGGCGGGCGTCCACGCGGTCGGCCACTTCCGCCACCTCGTGCCGGGGAGGGTCTTCGCGGGTCCGGGGATCGGGCGTCGAGCGGTCCGCCGTCACTTCGGCTCGTCGGCGGAGGTCTTCCGCAGGTGCTCCTCCGGTGCGAAGGACTTGATGGCCACCGACTTGGCGGGTACCCCGACGTTGACGTGATAGGGCCGTACATCGCGCGTGGCCACGGCGCGGGCCCCGACCATCCCCTGCACGCCCACGTGCACTCCCGCCAGCACCATGGCGCCGTACGTCACGCGCACGTCGTCCTCGAGCACCGTGCGGGCGTTGGTGACGTCCGTCGGATCGTCGATCGAGTGGGTGTGGCTGAACACGGAGGCGTAGTCGGAGATGGACACGTGGTTGCCCAGGCGGATGCCGCCCCGGTCGTCGAGGAGGACGTTCCGATGCACCACGACGTCGTCCCCGACCTCCAGGTTGTAGCCGAACGACACCTCGACGAAGTGAAAGCACTTGAAGTTGCGTCCGACGCTCGCGAACACGTACGGGGCGAGGACACGCCGCAGCCGCACCCCGAGATGGACGTTCCCGCCCAGCGGGGACCGGTCGAACATCTGCCACAGCCACAGGAGCGGCTTGCGAGGGTAGTACCGCTCCGGGTCGACCTCGTAATAGTACTCGGGCTCCAGCGTGACGTTGCGCGGGTCAAGATTCGCGAGGGCCACGCGGGAGGCGAGCGGGAGGCTGGCCTCGTCCACGTCGCTCGACATTCCGGGGAAGTAGAGGTCGCGAAGCACCTCCCGACACAGCGCGTTGCGGTCGGTGTCGGGATCGGCCAGCCGATCCTCCAGCTCCGCGAGCCAGTCGTCGTAGAGCCCGGTCGCGGCCTGCGAGGGCGTCAGCGGTCGGAGGGGCCGGTGGACCATATGGGGGCCTGTTTCGCGTGTCGTGGATGATCGGCCGCGTGGCGGCCCATGGGGCCGGCCACGGGCCGCGCTCACACCCGGGTCGCCCAACGTGGCGCGCCGGGACCCCGGGCGTCAATCCGCTCGCTGCAAGGTCGACGCCGACGGGTCCTGCGGGGCGTCGAAGTCTGCCTCGCGCACGCCGAGGGAGCCGTGGGCTGGGTCTCGTCGCCCCCTCGCGGGTGAGGCTGGCTTGACGCGGCGGGAGGGGAAGGGTAGGCTCCGGGCATAGGATTGAGAATGAGTCTCAATCCCATGTACACGGGGGTCCAGTCAGGCCCCGCGCACCCGGAGGGGCACGCCATGAAGCGAGCCGGAATCCATCGAGGGGCCCTCGTAGCCGCCGGGGCGCGCACCTTGTCCGCTCTTCCCACCTGCGCGGCCGTTCTCGCGATCGTGTCCGTGCCCGCCGGTGCCCTGGAGAGGCCGGCGAGCGCCGGGGACACGCTCGCCACGGCCGTAGCCGGTCGGGCGGATACCGCCGAGGCGGAGGGACGGGAGCGAGCGGCCGAGGAGCCCCACCTCGACATCGAGGGGTACGGATCGGTGCGTTTCGAGACGAGCGACGCTCCCGGCGTTGCCACGGCCTTCACCCTTCGTCGACTCGTGCTGGAGACCACCGCGCGGCCCGCCCCACGGCTGCAATTCCACACGGAGATCGAGTGGGAGCGGCTGGGCGAGCTCGGCCTCGAGCGCGGGGTCCGGCGCTCGGACGGCGGGCTTTCGTTCGAGCAGGCCGTGGAAGGGACGGCCGGAAGCGAGATCGCGATCGAGCAGGCGTGGGGCGAATACCGTCTGATGCCCACGCTGGCCGTGCGCTTCGGCGCTATCCTGCCTCCCGTCGGTAGGCTGAACCCGGACCACGACGACTTCGAGTCGGACTTTCCCCGCCGCCCTCTCATCGACCGGGCAGCGGCGGTCCTTCCGGCCCCGGCGGCCTGGACGGAGCTGGGCCTGGGGCTGGTGGGATCCGTGCGGCTGGGTTCCCGGAGCTCCCTCGCCTGGGCGGCCTATGCCCTGAACGGAACGACCCTCTCCTTCGATCTAGAGCAGAAGATCGAGAGCGGGCCCACGGGGCCGGCCGTGTCGGTCGTCGAGGCACTCGTCGCGCCCCGGGCGGGAGCGTTCGACGGCTCGAGTCGGGCAGACGCGATCGCGGGGAGGCTCCTGTACCGTCCAGCTCCATCCACCGAGGTAGGCCTGTCGGGATACACCGGTCGCTACACGCCGCCGTTCCTGGATCGGAGCGCCGCGGTCCACACCGTCGGAGTGGACGGCCTCCAGTGGCTCGGTCCGGTGCGCCTGACGGGGGAGTTCCTGCTCACACGCTACGACCATCTGGGGCGAACGCTCCGGGATCTAGCGCGTCGGGCGGGGCGGACGGAGGCGAGCGGCACGTCGACGAACCAGGAGGTGGTCACCGAGGTCGAGCTCACGGCCGGCGGTCTGTCGAACGAGCGCTACGGGTTCTGGATCGACGCCGCCGCACCGTTCCGGGTCGGGCAAGCCGGCGCAGGGAAGGGCTCGGCCACCCTGGCTCCCATCGTGCGCTACGAGCGTGTGTGGCTCTCGGGAGACGTCGTCGGGCTCTCGCTGACGGCCGGCGGCGCCCCGGTCGTTTCGGCGCGCGATCGCCAGCAGTCGCGGCTTTCGGCCGGACTCGCCTTCCGCCCCGCACCGGAGGTCGTGATCCATCTGGTCTACGAGCACAGCCGGGCCCACCAGGGGCCGATGATCGCCCCGGAGGTCGAGGCGCGCTCGACGAACGCCCTCGTGCTGGGGTTGGCCTTCGGTTTCTGAGTGGCGATGCCGGCGAAGCGCCACGGACCCTCAACCTCGAAACACGGGCCCGCCGATCTTCGTCCGGAGCGAGGCGCCCGCCGTCCCGACCCGGACTGGATCCGCGGCGTGGCAGCGGGGTGTCATACGGAGGGCACATCCAGGAACGGAGGCGCATGATGAACGAGGTGCTCAGGAAGCAGATCTGGCGCAAGCTGGCCGGGCTTCCCGACGAGAAGGGCTACCAGGTGCTGGATTACATCCAGTTCCTCGAGTCCGAGTACGCCGAGTCCGCGGCGGAGGCCAGAGGCTTCCAGCGCTTCGGGGAGCTCCTGCAGGACCGCATGCGCAAGCGTCACGTGCCCGCCACCGCGCTGCGCGAGACGATGCGGGTGCTGGGCGCCACCGACAGGGTGCTGGGCGCCTTCCGGGATGCGGCCGGCGAGTTCCTGGCCGAGCTCGAGTCGGGTAAGCCCGAGCCGGGGCCCGCGGAGCGGGAGGACCGGCCTCCGCGCGGTCGCGAGGTCGTGATCGAGTGAGGTCGCTTCCCGCCGTGCTCGGCCGCGTCCGCGATCTCCTGCGGGGGATCCCGGGCTTCGTGCGGCTCCTGTGGCGGTTGGTGCGGGACCGGCGCGTGTCCCGCTTCGACCGCGCCCTGTTCGGGCTGACGCTGGCCTATCTGCTGTTCCCGTTCGACTTCGTGCCGGATTGGATTCCGGTGGTGGGCCAGATGGACGACCTGCTGCTCGTCCTGTTCGCGCTCGACCGCCTCCTGTACCGGACGGACGAGGCCGTCCTCCTCGACCACTGGGAGGGCGATCCGGCCACGCTCCTCGCCCTGCGGGACCTGCTCGAGGACGGGGCGCGCTCCCTGCCCGGGTGGGCCCGGGGCCTCCTGCGCGCCGGGTGATCGTGCGGGGCGGCCGCGCGTTGACGGCCCGGCAGGCGGCATCTAGCTTTTTGCATGGATCCAGAGTTCCTGCACGATGCGCCCCGACGACGCCGACGACGTGACTCGGCGGCCCGGCGCGGCGCGCTCGACGCTCTCCCGGCCTCCTTCGCGGGCCCCTCGCATCCCGAACCGTGACCGGACGCCCAAGTCATGAATCGGCCTACAATTAGAGAAGCCCTGACCTTCGACGACATCCTCCTGGTTCCGCGGCACTCGCGGGTCCACCCTTCGGAGGTGGAACTGGGCAGTCCGTTCACGCGCGGCATTCGCCTTGCCATACCCATCGTGTCGGCCGCAATGGACACGGTCACCGAGCACCAGATGGCCATCGCGCTGGCCCGACACGGTGGGATCGGGATCATTCACAAGAACATGTCCATCGAGGAGCAGGCGGCCCAGGTGGACCGGGTCAAGCGCTCCGAGAGCGGGATGATCCTGAATCCGATCACGGTGGCACCCGGGGCGCGACTCCGGGAGGCCAGCGGGCTCATGTCCGAGTTCTCGATCAGCGGCGTGCCGGTGGTCGAGGAGGACGGCACCCTGGTCGGGATCATCACGAACCGCGACCTGGTGTTCGAGGCCGATCTCGAGCGACGCGTCGCGGACGTCATGACCCGGGAGGGCCTGGTGACGGCCCCCGAGGGCACATCCCTCGCGGGCGCGGAGGAGATCCTCCGCCGGCACAAGATCGAGAAGCTGCCGGTGGTGGACGAAGAAGGCCGCCTGCGCGGTCTCATCACCGTGAAGGACATCTTCAAGCGCCGGGCCTACCCGGATGCTTCGAAGGACGAGCACGGAAGGCTCCGCGTCGGCGCCGCGGTCGGCGCTTCGCGCCGGGATCTGGACCGGGCCAGCGAGCTCGTCGAGGCTGGCTGCGACGTGCTGGTGGTGGACACCGCGCACGGTCACTCGCAGGGCGTCCTGGACGCGGTGGCGAGGATTCGCGAGGCGCTGCCGGACGTCCAGCTGGTGGCGGGCAACGTCGCCACGAAGGAGGGGGCCCGCGACCTGGCCGACCGCGGCGTCGATGCGGTCAAGGTCGGCGTCGGGCCGGGCTCGATCTGCACGACGCGGGTCGTGACCGGCGTGGGCGTGCCCCAGGTGACGGCGGTCATGGATGCCGTGGAAGGTGTCGACGGTCGGCTTCCGGTGATCTCGGACGGCGGCGTCCGCCATTCCGGGGACGTGGTCAAGGCGATCGCGGCGGGGGCGTCGACGGTGATGATGGGATCGATGTTCGCCGGCACCGACGAGAGCCCGGGCGAGGCGTTCCTCCTCGAGGGGCGGCGCTTCAAAGTCGTAAGGGGCATGGGGTCCCTGTCGGCCATGGAAGAGGGGTCGGCCGACCGGTACTTCCAGGAAGGCCAGGAGGCCAGGAAGCTGGTCCCCGAGGGCGTCGAGGGAAGGGTGCCGTACAAGGGACCGGTGACCGACACGATCTTCCAGCTCGTGGGCGGTCTCCGGAGCGGGATGGGGTACTGCGGTGTGGCCGATATCGAGGAGTTGCGGGTGGACGCGCGCTTCGTCAAGATCACGGGCGGCGGTCTCCGGGAATCCCATCCGCACGATGTCGTCATCACGCGGGAAGCCCCCAACTACCGGGTCTGAGGCCGAGGCACGACCTCGGCTCGCCAGCCGCGGGACGAAGACGTTCGTGCGGCGAGAACATGCAGGAGTGAACGTAATGGCGCATACGCTTGTGAGCAGGGGCAGGACGGCGGTGCTCGTGGCGGGGACGGCGGTCGCGTTGAGCGCCTGCTTCGGCAATCCGTCGCCCAACATGGAGCTGGGCCGATCGTCCTCGCTGGCGGCCGGCCAGGCGGTGCTGCCGGACTCCGAGTTCGCGGCGCTGTTCCCGGTGCACGTGGATTCCGAGTTCGTGGCGGAGGCCAACCGCGAGGCGCAGCAGACCGTCCGAGCCATGACAGAGCAGACCCAGCGCGAGTTCCTGCGCCTGTTCGGCCCCGATCCCCTGGGACTGGCACGCGCCCCGGCCAACGCGGCGCGCTACGAGATCCCCCTGCAGACCAACCAGGCCGTCGAGGGCTGGATCGACTACTTCCGTTCCGAGATCCCCGACCGTTTCGCCACCTACCTGAGGCGATCGGGCCGGTACGAATCGATGATCCGCCCCAAGCTGCGCGCGGCGGGACTCCCGCAGGACCTCCTCTACCTGGCCGTCATCGAGAGCGGCATGAACCCCAACGCCTACAGCCGGGCGAGGGCCGTGGGGCTGTGGCAGTTCATAGCGGGAACCGCGCGCAAGTACGGCCTCGAGGTGGACTACTGGGTGGACGAGCGCCGCGACCCCGTGGCCTCGACCGATGCGGCCATCAAGTACCTTTCCGACCTGTACGACGAGTTCGGATCGTGGTACCTGGCCGCGGCCGCCTACAACGCCGGCGAGGGCCGGGTGCGCCGGGGGATCGCGCGCACGGGCTCCCACAGCTACTGGGATCTCGTGGACGCCCGCGTCCTGCATCGACAGACCCGGAACTACGTGCCCAAGCTCATCGCGGCCGCGCTGATCGGGCACGATCCGTCCCGGTACGGCTTCGACGACATCGAGCCCGAGTCCAGGGTGGCCTACGACACGGTGGACGTGCCGGACGCCACCAGCTTCGACGTCATCGCGAAGGCCGCCGGGGTCTCCGAGGATGCGGTCGACGACCTCAATCCCGAGTACCTCCGCCACGTGACGCCGCCGCACCGCACCTCGGTGGTCAAGGTGCCGGTCGGTCACGCGGAGCGCTTCGCCAGCGCCTACGCGCAGATCCCGGCCGCCAAGAGGGTCACGTGGCTCGTTCACACGGTGACGCGCGGCCAGACCCTCTCGGGCATCGCGGCCCGCTACGGCACCTCGGTGCGCGCCATCCTGGCCGCCAACCGCGGGGTGAGTCCCCGCCGTCTCCAGATCGGCGAGCGACTCGTGGTACCGAGGGAGGGCGTGCGGGCGCCGGTCCACCTGGCTTCGGCTCGGGCCAGCCGCCCGAGCGGCCCCTCCACGGTGGTCGTGCGGCGTGGCGACACGCTGTGGGCGATCGCGCGGCGCTACAACGTCAGCACCCGTGAGCTCATGAGCTGGAACGGGCTCCGGTCGGCCAGCATCCACCCGGGCGACCGGCTCGAGGTGAGGCGCTGACCATGTCCCGCCTCCTCCGGGTGGACCTGCACTCGCACACGCACCACTCGCCGGACGCCTACACGTCGCCGGCGGAGCTCGTCGAGCGTGCAGCCGAGGTCGGTCTCGACCGGATCGCGGTCACCGATCACGGAGAGATCGAGGGCGCCCTCGAAGCTCGCAGCCTCGATCCGATCAGGATCATCGTCGGGGAGGAGATCCGTTGCCGATGTGGCACGGAGTTGATCGGGCTCTTCCTGAGGGAGCGGGTCCCGTCCGGGCTCGAGGCCAGAGAGGTGGCCGAGCGGGTCGCCGACCAGGGCGGCGTCCTGTACGCACCCCATCCCTACGCGTACGCGCGTCGGGCCCTGAGCCGGGCGGCCACGGCGCTGGAACTGGCCGAAGCGGTCGAGGTGTTCAACGCGCGGGCCTTCCTGCCCCTGTGGAACCGGAGGGCGGGTCGCACGGCGCGCGACCTGGGCCTGCCGCGGTGCGCCGGGTCCGACGCGCACTTTCCCCGCGAGCTGGGCCGGGCCTACAGTGTCATGCCGGAGTTCGCGAGCGCCGAGGGGTTCCGCGAGGCGGCGAACGCGAGCCGGCCCGTGCTGGAGCGGGTGACCGGCCCGTGGATGCACCTGGCCTCGGCGGGCCTCAAGGTCGCCCGGGTGTGCCGCGAGCGCGCGCCGCATCCGAGTCCGCGACACGCCCTCGAGGTGGCCGAGAAGGTCTGAGCACTCCTACCGTCCGGTGACGGCGGCTTCGCGTCCTTGCCGCGGAGGTCCCGCCAGCGGATAGACCGTGGCGGCCCCCTCCTTCTTGCCGATCGCGTTCCGTGGGTCCACCACGATGGGTGCGTGCTCGAGCACCAGGTCGTAGTCCATGGCGGCGTGGTCGGTCGTGATGATGACCACGTCGCAACGGCCGAGCTCCTGGCTCGTCAGCGGGACGGAGGCGAACGTCGTCCCGTCCAGGGCGATGGACTCCACGTACGGATCGTGATAGCGGACCTCGGCGCCCCGCTGCTGCAGGAGGCGCAGGATGTCGATGGCGGGACTCTCGCGCGTGTCGTCCACGTTGGGCTTGTAGGCCATGCCGAGCAGGAGGATGCGGCTCCCGTTCAACGACTTCCGGACGGCGTTCAGGGCCTCGGTCACGCGCGCGATCACGTAGCGCGGCATCTCCGCGTTGATCTCGGCGGCCAGCTCGATGAAGCGCGTTCGGTACTGGAGCGTCTTCATCTTCCACGCCAGGTAGTGGGGGTCGATCGGGATGCAGTGACCCCCGAGCCCCGGTCCCGGATGGAACCGCATGAAGCCGTAAGGCTTGCTGGCGGCGGCGTCGATGACCTCCCAGATGTCGATGCCCAGTCGATCGGCGATGATCGCCATCTCGTTAGCCAGGCCGATGTTGACCGCCCGAAAGGTGTTCTCGAGGATCTTGGCCAGCTCCGCGGCCTCCGGCGAAGACACCTCCACCACGGTCTCGATCGCTTCCCCGTACAGGGCGGCGACCAGCTCGTGGCACGCCGGGGTGAGTCCGCCGACCACCTTGGGCGTGTTGTCCAGGTGCCAGGTCGGGTTTCCCGGGTCGACCCGCTCGGGGCTGAACGCCAGGAAGAAGTCCTTTCCGGCCTCGAGCCCGCTCTCCTCGAGGGTCGGCTGCACGAGCTCGCGGGTCGTGCCCGGATACGTGGTCGACTCCAGGATGATGAGCTGCCCGGCGCGGAGCCGGTCCCGGATGCGGCGGGTCACGTCCACGATGTACGAGACGTCGGGGTCGCCCGTCTTCGACAGCGGGGTCGGGACGCAGATGATGATGGCGTCGGCTTCGTCGAGCCGGTCGAAGTCGTCGGTGACCTCGAACCGGCCCGCGTCCACCTGGCGCCGCACCCGGTCGGCCGCGATGTCCATGATGTGCGAGCGGCCCTCGCGCAGCGCGCCGACGACCCGCCGACTGATGTCGAACCCGAGGAGTGGGAAGCCGGCCTCGGCGAAGGTGATGGCCACGGGGAGTCCCACGTAGCCGAGGCCCACCACGCCGACACGGGCCTCGTGCGATCGTATACGGTCGAGAAGCTTCGAATGCTCGCTCATGTCCATGTGAGTTGGGGGAGCCGGCTATGCGCCGGCCAAGATCGGCTGACGACGGGGGCGGCGCCAGAGCGGCGCCGCCCCCTCGCATGGCGTTACGTGTCCGTCACTCGCTCCCGTGCAGCACCTTGAAGGCGTAGCCATTGGCCGGGTTCTCGCCCGACGCGAGCAGCGTTCCCACCCGGTTCGGCCCCCGGTTGTAGGCCAGCAGCGCCAGCTGCTGGTCCGGGTACTGGCCGAGCAGGATGCTGAGATAGCGAAGGCCCAGGTGCAGGTTCGTGTCCGGGTCGAACAGGTCGTCACTGGTGACCGAGGGATCGAGCCAGTGCGCCGTGCTGGGCTTGATCTGCGTATAGCCCACCGCTCCCGCATCGCTCACGGCCCAACGGTGGAAGGACGACTCGGTCTTGATCAGGCTGAAGGCCATCTGCGGCTCCAGGCCTTCCGCGATCGCGATGTCGTAGATCCGAGACGCGAGATCGGCCGGGATCGAGTAGTGGGCCGAGTAGCTCTGGATGTCGCGAAGGCGCTGGGCCTGCAGGCCGCGGAGCGCGGCCTCGCCGCGAGCCGCGTGCGCGCCGGAGCGGGACTCCGCCAGCGTGGCGCGGGCCCGGTGCAGGGCCGTGCCGGGCAGGTTCACGAACGAGGCCAGCTCGATGCCGACCAGCAGCGCGAACGCGGCCAGGCCGGCGGCACCTATGGGCGTGGTCAGGAGCGCCGTGAAGTCACGGACGCGCCATCGTAAGCCTCGCGTGGGCCGACGGCCGAATTCCTCCCTGAGGGCGGTCAAGGACATGTATGTCACTCCTGTCGTAGCCATCTCGAGGACCCGCCGGGGTGCTGCCTCCTCCGCCCGACTGGCCTCCTGCGTGGCGCCCGACCCCAGGGTATGGGAGACCGGCGCACGTCGGGGGGGCGCAACCGGCGTGCCACCCGCCCCTCTTGTTCGGGTCCTGTTCGGGTCAGGTGTCCGAACCCCTTTGCCACGTGCCGCTTCGGCCGCCGCTCTTCTCCAGCAGACGGACCGATTCGAGGCTCATGCCCCGGTCACGGCTCTTGGCCATGTCGTACAGGGCCAACAGACCTGCCGACACGGCGCACAGGGCCTCCATCTCCACGCCCGTTCGGGCCTGCGTGCAGGCGGTGGCGCGCAGCTTCACTCCCGGCCGCCCCTCGGCGTCCGGCCGCACCTCCTCGATGTGCACTTCGAGGGCGTCGAGCGAAAGGGGGTGGCACAGCGGAATGAGGTCGGACGTTCGCTTGGCTCCGCCCACCGCGGCCAGCCGGGCCACCGTGAGGGCGTCGCCCTTCCCGATCTCCTGATCGCGGATGGCCTGCAGCGTGTCCGGCGACATGCGGAGGACGCCCTCCGCCACGGCCCGCCGTGCGGTCACCGGCTTCGCGCCGACATCGACCATGCGGGCCCGGCCCGCACCGTCCAGGTGCGTCAGGCCGACGTCGCCGGGCTCGGACTCGCCCATGGGCTCTCCTCGTCCTGCCGGTCATCTCGGTCCGGCCCGGCTTGGGCCGACCGGGCGTCCGGCTTGGGTACTCCCCCCACCGGGCTACGTTCCCGCTCCCCGCGTCTCACGGGGCCTCCAGGGCGGATCCGAGGTCGACCAGGAGACCGGCCGTGATGGCCTGCGGGTTCAGGTTGCCGGCCGCCTCCTCCCGGGCCTCCTCCACCAGGGCGATGGCGCGGAGGAGCGCGTGCGCAGGCGGCGCCGCGTCGGCGAGCGCCGCCGCCGCCCCGGGGTCGAACCCGAGCTCGGGTCGTCCGAGGCTCGCGGTGAGCAGGTCCCGGAGGAGCTCCGTGGCCGAGGCCAGCACCTCGTCGAAATCTCCGCGAGCTCCGCTGGGAGGAAGGGAGGCCGCGAAAGACCACCGGTCGACTCGGTCCCGGGAGAGGGCCGCCCGGAGGAGATCCTGGGCCCGCCCGCGTGTCGCCCCGGACTCCTCCGAGAGGGCGCGGAGGGCCCGCCCCGGAGACCCCTGCGAGCGGCGCGCCAGGGACGCGGCGCGGTCGGGGTCGACCGCGGCCACCTCGACCAGGAGTCGCTCGATCGCCCCGGCGGGCACCGGGAGCACCCGGAGGCCCAGGGTGCGGGAGCGGATGGTGGGCAGGAGGGCGCCCGGGCGGCTGGAGGTGAGCAGGACGAAGGCGTCCTCCGGCGGCTCTTCGAGGAGCTTCAGGAAGGCGTTGGCGGCCTCGGGGCTCGAGGCCTGGGGCACCATGGACTCGGCGTCACCCACGACGAACACGGACCGCTTTCCCATGGCCGGCCGGCGCGACGCCTTCGCCTTCATCTGCTGGACCGCCGCCAGGTACAATCCCGTGGCTCCGTCGAAGTCCCGCACCGCCAGGGGATGGGCTCGCCGTTCCTCGAGCTCCTCGAACCTGGCTTCCTCCAGCTTCTCCCGCAGCTTGGACGGGGTCGAGGCCCCCTTGGGACGCGGCAGGGGAAAGAACCAGTGCAGGTCGGGATGCTCCAGCCGGAGCGCCAGGCGGCAGCTGCGGCAGCGCCCGCAGGCCGAGCCCTCCTCGCACAGCAGTCGCTGTCCCAGCCACAGGGCCAGTCGCTGCTTGCCGACGCCGACGGGGCCGTGCAGGAGGATCGAGGAGGGCAGGCGGCCCCGCTCCACGGAGCGGGACAGCCGCGCCTGGAGCTCCTCGTGGCCGACCACGGCGTGGAGGCCGGGAGGCCGGGAGGGGGGCGCTCCGCCGCCTCTCGCCTCAGCCACCGGAATGACTCCGGAGCCAGCGCACCGGGTCGACCGGCTGGGGCGCACCGCCCGCCGTGGGCTGGTGGATCTGGAACTCGATGTGGGGTCCCGCCCGGCTGGAGGCGCCGCCCACCGCGCCGATCACCTGCCCCCTGGCCACGTGCTCTCCCACGTGCACGCGCACGCGCTCCAGGTACAGGTAGGCCGAGTAGTAACCCCCGCCGTGGCTGATGATGACCGTGGGACCCATGAGCCCCTGCGTTCCGGCGAATTCCACGCGTCCCGACTCCACGGCCTTGACCGGCGTCCCCTCGGAGGCGGCGATCCCGATGCCGTCCCGGTTGATGGTCGTGCCCCCGTTCCTCTCGGGCCCGAACTGGTAGACGATGCGACCGTCCACGGGCCATGCCAGCTTGCCCAGGTCCCCCGTGGTCAGGCTGGAGGAGCTCGAGCGCCCCGCCCGCCGCTCGCTCTCGCGGCGCGCGCGCTCCAGCTCGGCGATGACGTTCTGGAGCTGTGCCTCGTCCTGGGCGAGCTGCGCCTCCTGCTCGCGCGCCTTCGACCGCTGGGTGCGGTACAGCGACAGGCGGCGGCGGTACTGAAGGCGCAGCGACTGGAGGTCCGAGAGCTCCTGCTTCTTGCTGCCCCGCAGGTCCTGCAGCCGGCTCAGCTGTCCGGCCAGCTCCGAGCGCTGCTCCTCGAGCTTGCCCTCCAGCGTGCCCACCTGTCGAACGAGCATGCGGTCGTACAGGGTGACCAGGTGCAGGTACTTGTAGCGGTCGATGAGGTCCGAGAAGGAGCGGGCCGACAGGAGGACCTGGAGCGGGCCGAGCGGGCCCCGCTCGTAGACCTCCTTGAGTCGCTCGTGCAGCTCGGTCTTGCGGACCGTGAGCTCGTCACGGGTCTGCAGCATCTGGGCGGTCGTGCGGGCCACCTGCTCGCCGGTGGCCTCGGTCTGGACGTCCAGCTCGGCCACCACGCTGCTCGAGGAGCCGATCTGCTTCTCGAGGTTGCCGAGCTCCTCGGAAGCCGTGCTCACCTGGTGAGTGAGCCGCTGCATGGCCTTCCGGAGCTGCTGGCGCTGCTGGCGGATCTCCTCGAGTCGCTTCTGGCTCTGCTCGATCTTGTCCTTGAGGAGGCGGGTCGTGTCCTGCTGGGCCCGGAGGGCCACCGGCGCAACGGCCAGCGCCGCGCCGAGCAACCCCGTCGCCACCCCTCGCAAGGAAGGGCGTGGAAGGCGGCGTGGCGCCATCGGGGGTGTGCGCCTCGAGACGGATCCCCGGCGGGCTGGTCCCTCCCGGCCGGTTCCTTTCGTCACCCGCCCCGCGCTCCTCAGAGGTCGTAGAGCCCGCGAAGTTCCTTCCTGATGGCGCGTCCCGCGGACAGCATCCCCAGGAGAGCCGCGCCCGCGATCCCCGCCACGATCCACACGTCCGGCATCCAGCTCACCGCGAGAAAGGAGGCGTCGATGAGCCGCCAGGTCCCCCAGGTGAGCCCGAAGGCGAGGAGGCCGCCGGCGAGGCCGGTCACCAGTCCCTCGAGCAGGTAGGGGCGCCGGATGAAGCCCTCCGTCGCGCCGATGGTCTGCATGATCGCGATCTCCTCGGAGCGCGCCAGAATGGCCATGCGCACGGACGTGCCCACGAGCATCACGGCCACCAGGGCGAACGCGCCGCCCAGGATGAGGGACGCGGCGCCGGCGATGCGCCGCAACGAGAAGATGCGCTCCACCCAGTCGCGGCCGTAGCGAACGTCGTCCACGAAGTCGTAGCTCCGAAGGCGCTCGGCCACGCGCCGCACGGCGTCGGGAGTCCGGTAGCCCGGCTTGAGCGAGACCTCCAGCGACGCCGGCAGCGGGTTCACCTCGAGGTTCGAGAACACGTCCGAGAACTCCGTGAGCTCCTGTGAAGCGTCGTGCAGCGCTTCGACCTTGGAGATGTAGCGCACTCCGGCCACCTCCGGGAAGCTCTGCACCTCCTTTCGCGCCACGTCGACGCGGCTCTCGGCTGTGCCGTCCCGCAGATAGGCCACCACCTGCACCTGCTCCTCGACGTGAGACAGGGCCAGGTCGATGTTGTAGGCGGTCAGACCGAACAGTCCGAGAATGAACAGGCTGAAGCCGATGGATGTCACGGAGAGCACGCCGAGCAGCGGCGCGCGGCGCAGGCTGGCGATGGCTTCGCGCAGGGCCCTCACGTGGAGGCCTCCTCGCCAGCCGAGTCGTACACGAGAGATCCGTGCTCGAGCTCCAGGACCCGGACGTCGCGATGGCGGTGCAGGAGCTCCGCGTCGTGCGTGGCGAACAGGACGGCCATCCCGAGGTCGTTGATGCGCCGCAGGAGCTCGAACACGCCGTCGGCGGCGCGCCGGTCCAGGTTCCCGGTGGGCTCGTCTGCCAGCAGGACGAGCGGGTCGGTGGCCAGCGCCCGGGCGATGGCCACCCGCTGGCGCTCGCCGCCCGAGAGCTCGGAGGGATGGGACTGGGACTTGGCCGCCAGCCCGACGTGGCCCAGGAGCTGCTGCACCTTCTGCCGCATCTTGCGGCGGGACGCGCCGGTCGCCTCGAGCGCGAAGGCCACGTTCTGGGAGGCCGTGAGTCGCTCCAGCAGCCGGAAGTCCTGGAAGACGTATCCGACCCGTCTCCGCAGCTGCGGAACGTCCTTGCGGCGCATGGAGTCCGAGCTGAAGCGCGACACGCGCACCCGGCCTTCATCGGGGAGCGTGTGCATGTGGACGAGCTGCAGGACCGTCGTCTTGCCGGCGCCGGACGGTCCGGTGAGGAAGGCGAACTCGCCCTTCCTCAGGTGGAAGGAGACGTCGGCGAGAGCGGCACCGGTGCGGGGATAGCGCTTGGTGACCCCCTCGAACTGGATCATGCGGCTGCCGCCCGCCGGGTTCCGCAGAAGCGGAGGCACAGGCGTACGGCCTCGATCATGGAGGCGGGATCGGCCACGCCCCGGCCCGCGATGTCGAACGCCGTGCCGTGGTCGGGTGACGTGCGCGGAAACGGAAGTCCGGCGGTGACGTTCACGCCCCGCTCCATGGCCACCGTCTTGAGCACCGCGAGGCCCACATCGTGATAGGGGACGACCACCGCGTCCACCCGGCCGTCCAGGCAGCGGCGGAACACCGTATCGGCGGGGTGGATGCCGTCCATGATCCCTTCTCCCTCCGCCTGGAGACGGCGCATGGCCGGCTCCAAAATGCGGGCCTCCTCGTCTCCCATCAGTCCACCCTCCGAAGCGTGCGGGTTCAGGCCCGCGAACGCCAGCCTGGGTCGCTCGAAGCCCCACCAGTCCCGCAGGGCCCGTATCGCGATCCGGCTCCGGGTGACCGCCAGCGCTTCGTCCAGGCTCGCGGCGACCCGGGACAACGGAATGTGTCCGGTCAGGAACGCCATGCGGAGCGGCCCGCCCAGTGGTGTGTCCTCGGCCGTCATGATCATGGTCACTTCCGGTACGCCGGAGAGCTCGCGAAGGAACTCCGTGTGGCCCGGGTAGTGGAAGCCGGCCGCCGCGAGCGCGGCTTTCGAGAGAGGCGCGGTCACGATGCCATCCACGGCGCCCTCGAGGGCCAGCTCGGCGGCCCGGCGCACGGCGCGGCCCGCGGCCTGCCCGGCGGCCCGCTCGAGATCGGCGGCCTCCGGGTCCCAGTGGCCGATGGGTTCCAGGGAGACCCGCGCGCCCGCCTCCCGTCCGAGCGCCCCGGCGTCCACCACGCCCTCGGGACCCACCAGCACCCACTCGGCCGAGCCGGAAAGGGCGGCGGAGCGCACGGCCTTCTCGGTGATCTCGGGCCCGATGCCCCGTGGATCACCGAGCGTGATGGCCACCCGGAACGATCCGGAGGCGCCGTCCCGGCCGGAGCGCTCCTCGGCGTGGTCGCGTCCCGTCACCGCCCGTCCCCCGGCCCGCTTCTAGAGGTAGATCTTGACGTACATACGCCGCCGGAGCTGCGCCACGTACTCCTGGAACTGCTTGGTGCGGACCAGGTTCTCTCGGATCTGGTCCTTGACGTCCTCGAACCGATACGGCCCGGCCGGCTTGAAGTCCGTGATCTTGAGCACCACGAACTCGGAGAGGTCGAAGGCGCCGGTGACCGGGAAGGGGCCGATCGCCTGGCCGGACTCGGGCTGGCCGATCGCCTTGGCGTACGCGTCTCCGAACCGGCTGGAAACGTCCGTGAGCGCGATGTCCTCGAAGTGCGTCTCCTGGTCCCGGATGCCGTACTCCCGGCCCAGGCGGGTCGGGTCGGCTCCGGACCGCAGGCTGTCCGCCAGCGCGTCGGCCCGTTCCCGCGCCTTGCGCACGTCCGAGCTGTCGATGTCCGGACGGATGAGGATCTGGCTGATCTCACGCTCACCGCCCCGGATGTTCTGGACCTTGATGATGTGGAAGCCGAAGCGCGTCCCGATCGGGCCGACCACGCGTCCGGGCGGTGCGGCCCATGCCACGTCCGCGAACGCGGGCACCACGTCGGACCGACGGATCCAGCCCATGTCGCCGCCCTGGCTCCGCGTGCCCGGGTCGTTCGAGAAGCGGTGGGCGGCGACGGAGAAGTCGGTCCCGGAACGGATCTCGTCCAGCGCCTTGCGCGCCACGGCGATGGCGCTGTCGGCCGCCGCCGAGTCCGGGCGGGGCACGATCGTGATGCGCTCGAACGAGATCGAGGCCGGTCGCCGGGCCGAGGCCGAGTTCGCGTCGAAGTAGGCGCGCACGTCCGAGTCGCTGACGGCCGCCGGAGGCAGCCCCTGGTCGCTGATCAGCTGCTGTCGGAAGCGGGAGAGCAGGAGCTCCTGGCGGGCCTGCTGCTGTAGCATCTGCCGGTACTGGAACATGTTCTGGCCGGTGCGCTCGACCGCCTGGCGGAAGGCCTCGTCGGACTGGAAACCGGACCGGATTCGGTTGAACTGGCTCTGCACGGCCTGCTGCACCTGGTCGTCGCCGATGGTCACGCCCTCCTGCTCGGCGCGCTGTACGAGCAGCATCCTGTCGATCATGTCCTGGAGCGTCGACCGGACCAGGGAGTCCCTGGCCACCGGGTCCTGCGGGATCTTCTCGCCCTGCTGGCGCAGGCGGTAGATCTGCTCCTGGAGCTCGGACAGGAGGATGGCCGAGTCCCCGGCGACGGCCACCACGCGGTCGACGACCTGGACCGAGTCGCCGCCCGTGGTGTTGCCGAGCTCCGGCTCCGGTCCGGCCGGTCTCGGCGCGGGCCTCTGGGCCGCGGTATCCGCGGGAGGTACGGTGTCCGCGGGAGGAACCGTGTCGGGCTGCTGCGCGGCGGCGCGCGCCGCCCCGCCCCCGGCGAAGACGAGCCCGAGGCCGAGGACGAGGGCCACGAGCATGTGGCCCCGATGGCGCGGTCGGAGCGCGGGGCTGCGCGGCGCTGGCCGGTCCGCGGGGTCGGTGGCGCCTTGGGTCATGCTGGCACGGCTCCCGGGTTGCTGGAGTGTGGGTCGAACCGGGCTCGGGGTCCGCCTTCGACCGGCTCGGACACAGCGGGATACCCGGCGCGCCCCGGCCCGGTCCCCGCCCTCATCGAGCGGCCGGCGCCGGCTCCGTACCGGCCTCCTCGGTGCGCGCCAGCACGGCCAGGGCGTCGACCAGGGTGGGCAGGATGGGCTCCACGCCGGCGTTCTCGAGCACCAAGGATAGCGGCTGCGTGCGGCGCACTTCAACGGCGAGCTGGCGATCCAGGAACGCGTCCCGGAGGAGGGCCATGCGCGGCACGGCTTCCGCACGGAAGTTGATACGCGCGGAGCGGTCCGAGACGCGGATCCACTCCGCCTCCAGGGTCTGTCCCAGCGCCCGGAGCTCGACCGATGCCAGGAGGCGGTCGGCGGGATCCGGGAGCGGCCCGAAGCGGTCGCGGAGCTCGTCCCGCAGCTCGGCGACCTCCTCGCGACTCCCGATACGCGAGATCCGCCGATACAGGTGCATCTTCTGCTCGGCGTTCAGGATGTAGTCGTCCGGCAGATACGCCTCGCCCGCCACCGAGACCTGCGGGGGCTCGGCGGCTGCCGCTCCGTCCTCGCCCTTGAGGCGCGCCACCGTGCGCTCCAGCAGCCGGCGGTAGGTCTCGAAGCCGACCGCCCGGGCGAAGCCCGACTGTTCGGCGCCGAGGAGGTTCCCGGCGCCGCGCAGCTCGAGGTCCTTGAGGGCGATGAGGTGGCCGGCTCCCAGCTCGGTGTGGTGCTCCAGGATGCGAAGTCGGCGCTCCGCTTCGGGCGTGACGTCGTCCGGGACGAGGAGGTAGCAGTAGGCCCGGTGGTGGGAGCGGCCCACCCGCCCGCGAAGCTGGTAGAGCTGGGCCAGGCCGAAGCGGTCGGCCCGGTGGACGATCATGGTGTTGGCCGTCGGGACATCGAGCCCGTTCTCGATGATGGAGGTGCACACGAGCACGTCGATGTCGCCGTCGACGAGCCCCGCCATGGTGATCTCGAGCTCCTCCCCGTTCATCTGGCCGTGCGCGACGGCCGTGCGGGCGTCGGGCAGGAGTCTCCGCACACGCTGGCGGATGGCCTCGATCGTCTGGACACGGTCGTGCACGAAGAACACCTGGCCGCCGCGGTCCAGCTCGCGGCGCATGGCGTCCTGGAGGACGGCGTCGCTCCAGCGCAGCACGTGCGTGATGATCGGCATGCGGTCGCGCGGGGCCGTCTCGATGATGGACATGTCCCGCAGCCCCCCGAGGGCGAGCTGCATGGTGCGGGGGATGGGGGTGGCGGTGAGCGTGAGCACGCCGACCGAGCGCTTGAGGGCCTTGAGGCGCTCCTTCTGCCTCACGCCGAAACGCTGCTCTTCGTCCACGATGACCAGGCCGAGGTCGTGGAAGGTCACGTCGCCGGACAGCAGCCGGTGCGTCCCGATCACGACGTCCACGGCGCCGGAGGCGAGGCCGTCGAGGACCCCCTCCTGCTCGGCCCGGGTCTGGAACCGGGAGAGCTGCTCGAGCCGGATCGGGAAACCCGCCAGCCGCTGACCGAACGTCTGGAAATGCTGCTCTACCAGCACGGTGGTCGGGGCGAGGATGGCCACCTGCTTGCTATCCTGGACGGCCTTGAAGGCCGCCCGCATGGCCACCTCGGTCTTTCCGTAGCCCACGTCGCCGCAGATGAGGCGGTCCATGGGTCGCGGCTCCTCCATGTCGCGCCGAACGTCCTCCCAGGCGGCCAGCTGGTCGGGGGTCTCCTCGAACAGGAAGGCCGACTCCATCTCCCGCTGCCAGCGCGTCTCGCCCGCGAACGCGTGGCCCTCGGCGATCTGACGGTGGGCGTAGAGCTCGAGCAGCTCGGCCGCCTGCTCCTGGATCGAGTCGACCGTGCGCTCCTTGAGCTTCTTCCAGCGCTTGCCGCCCAGCTTGTGGACGGCGGGCGGATCGGCCGGCTGCCCGTCCTCCCCGGGCGCGCTCCAGCGTTCGATGAGGTCCAGGCGGTAGTGGGGGACCCGCAGGAGCTCACCGTCCGCGTATTCGATCTTCAGGGTCTCGATGGCCTCGCCGCCGACCTCGACGCGCTCGAGTCCCCGGTAGCGGCCGATGCCGTGATCGAGGTGGACCACGTAGTCCCCCGGCCGCAGGGATGCCACCGACTCGAGCGTGGCGGCGCCCTGGAAGCGGCCCGTGCGCCGCGGGCGTCGCGATCGGCGGAAGATCTCGTGGTCGGTGAGCACCACCAGGGGACGGGGCCCCGGGATGCGGAGTCCGCCCGTGAGGGAGCCGAGCGTCAGGGTGGCGGCTCCGCCGAGGTCGGGACCGCCGCGTTCCTCCAGGATCTCCCCGAGCCGCTCGAGCTGGCCCTCGTTGTCGCACAGGATCACGACCGCGTCGCCCCGGTCGCGGGCCGCCCGGATGGCGAGGGCCAGGCGTCCCATGTCCCGGTCCACCGCCGGAGGTGGCTCGAGGCGGAGGTCCAGCCACGCCGGATCCGCCCCGGACGCGGCGGCCTGGATTCGGGGCAGGGCGGCTAGGCGACGCTCGCCCTCCTCGGGGGGCACTACCAACGCCTCGGGAGCGAGCCCCCCGGCGCCGGCGGGCCGGGCCGCCGCGGTCTCGCTCCACATCTCGGCCCTGCGCTCCCGGCCGCGCGGGGCATCCATCTCGACGAGCAGGGATCCCTGCGGCAGCAGCTCGACCAGGGACCGGCGGCGTCCGGCCGCCTCGCGGGCCGGGCCGCCGCCTTTCCGGTCGGCACCGGCGGCCCGCCGGGGGGTCGAGGTGCGCAGGTCGACCGGGAGGACCTCCACGGCCTCGAGGACCCGTGACGTGCGCTGGGTCAGCGGGTCGAAACGGCGTACGGAGGCGATCCGGTCCCCCCACAGCTCCAGCCGCACGGGGCCGTCCGTGCTGAGCGGGTAGAGGTCGACGATCCCACCCCGGATCGCGTACTCGCCCAGCTCGGCCACCGTGTGCACCCGCTCGAAGCCCATGCGCTCGAGGCGCTCCCCCAGCCCGTCGAGCCCCCAGGTGTCACCGGCCGCCAGTCGGAGCTCGAGGGGGCCGGCGCCGGGCAGCTCTGTCCGCTCGACCAGCGCGCGGGCCGTGGTGACCAGCAGGCGGGCCTTACCGGCCAGGAGGGAGGCCAGGGCCTCGACCCGTTGACCCGTGATCTCCACGTGCGGGTCGACGTCCTCGTAGGGAAGGGCCTCGCGCTGGGGGAAGTAGTCGACCGGGCGGGCGGGGGCGAGCGTCTCGAGATCGGCGACCAGCTGTTCGGCTTCCGCCGGCGTGTCGGCCACCAGGACCACCGGATCGGGTCCGAGGTCCGTCAGGCAAGCGGTGAGCGCCGCCGGCGCGGCGCCGGGGAGGGGACCCACGAGCAGCCGCTCGCCCGGCCGGGGCAGACGATTCGCCATGCCCCGCTGGTCGAGGAGCTGGCGGAAGCTTTCGAGTATCAAGGACTCCGTGCGTGCCGCGTCGCGCTGAAAGGCCCGATCGGCCGCCGATCGAGCCTCTCCTCGGCGGCCGCCGCCCGCCCCACCCTGGACGGGCACCGAAGGAGTACCGCCGCCGTGCGGCTGGGTTCCGGCGCCGCGCGAGGGCGGCGGGCACATGCTCCGAAGGCTCGGGTATGGAAGCGACCGACCGCCACGACACGGGGACGATCACGTCGAGGGAAGAGAGCGGAGCATGCGCGGAGTCCGACCGAAGGCCCCGGCGGGATGCCGGCCGCATCTGCTCCTGGCCGCGACCCTCCTGGGCTCCCTGGCCGGGTCTCCTGGCCCGGTGGGCGCACAGGAAGCGGCGCCCGTGCCGGCGGCCTCCGCCGCCGGCCGGATCACCGCCGCGAACCTGCGCACCCGGGTGAGGCTGCTGGCGGACGACTCGATGCGCGGACGGGACACGCCGAGCCCACAGCTCACCGAGGCGGCCCGGTACGTGGCCGACCAGTTCCGGTCGTTCGGCCTGCGGCCGGGCCTCGGTGACAGCTACATGCAGTTCTACCCCGTGACCGTCATCGAGCCGGGGCCTTCCGGCGCTCAGAGGCTCCTCGTGGACGGCCCCGAAGGCGAGCACGCCCTGCGCTCCGGACGGGACTTCGTGGCCGCCCCCACGGGCACGGGCCTCACGGGGTCGGGCCCGCTCCGACGCTTCGATCCGGACTCGTCGGCCGCGGAGGCTTCCGGAGCGATGCTGCTGGTCGACGCGCGTCCCTCCGACATGCCGGGCGTGTTCGCCTCGATCCGCCGCGTGCTCCGCGAGGGTGATGCGACTGGCGCCATCATCGTGGTGGATGCGCCGGATTCCTACTTCGAGGGCCTGCAGCGCTTCTTCGGTTCCCGCCGCGTGTCGATCGGCGAGCCCGATCTGCCGGGCAAGCCCGTGGCCCTGGTCGCGGCCTCGGCGCTGCCGGTCGCGATACGGGATCCGCTGTCCGCGGGGGAGACGTTGCCGTATGGCTGGACGGCTCGCCTGGAGACGACCGGGCACGTGCGTGCCGACAGCGCCATGAACGTCATCGGATGGCTGCCCGGGTCGGATCCCGAGCTGCAGGGCCAGTACGTCCTGTTCACGGCCCACATGGATCACGTGGGCGTGGGCCGTCCGGTGGACGGGGATTCCATCTACAACGGGGCGGACGACGATGCCTCGGGGACGGCGACCGTGCTCGAGCTGGCCAGCGCGTTCGCATCGGCGCCGAAGCACCCTCGCCGCTCCCTCGTGTTCATGACCGTGAGCGGGGAGGAGAAGGGCCTGCTGGGATCGACGTGGTACACCGGCCATCCCGTGTTCCCGCTCGAGCGGACCGTGGCGGACGTGAACATCGACATGATCGGCCGCAACTGGAAGGACACGGTGGTGGCGATCGGCAAGGAGGCGTCCACGCTGGGCGACGTGGTCGACCGGGTGGTGGCCCGCCATCCCGAGCTCGACATGACCGTCATCGCCGACCCGTGGCCCGAGCAGCACTTCTTTACGCGCTCGGATCACTACAACTTCGCTCGCAAGGGAATTCCGATCCTGTTCTTCTCGAGCGGCCTCCATCGAGACTATCACCGCCCCTCCGACGAGGCCGACCGGATCGAGTACGGGAAGATGGCTCGAATCGCGCGCCTGCTGTACTTCATGGGGGGGCGGATCGCCGACGCGGACCGGGTCCCCCGGTGGGACCCGGACGCGTATCGCCGGGTGGTGGGAGGGTCGGGATCGCCGTAGCTTGAAGGTCCCCCCTTTGACCGGTCCCCAAGGCGCGTCTCGCCCGGCGCGGGAATCCCGGGCGGCCGCCTTCACGTGCGCCCCATGGATCGAGGACGATGGCTAAGTCGAAGACCAGGAAATCGAAGAAGACCACTCCGGAGAGCGCCAAGAAGAACGGAGACCGTTCCGGCTCGGTCTCCACCGCGCCCGTGCTCGTGATCGACGACGAGAAGGCCATCGTCGAGGCCCTCCAGGCGGTGCTGAGCGCCGAAGGCTATCAGGTCGAGACGGCGCACGACGGCGAGGAGGCCTGGGCGAAGCTCGAACAGCGTCCGTACGGACTCGTGATCGTGGACCTCAAGCTCCCCAACGTGGACGGACTCGAGATCGTGCGCCGCATCCGTGAAGGCGGACTCGGATCGGAGATCATCATCATCACCGGCGAGGCGTCGGTGGACTCGGCCGTGGAGGCGATGCGGAGGGGAGCCTACGACTACCTCACCAAGCCGCTGGAGACGGACCGCCTCAAGGCGCTGGTTCCCAAGGCGCTCGAGAAGTACGACGTGCGGGAGCAGAAGGCGGCCCTCGAGCGAAAGGTGGCGAACCTCACCCGCTACGCCGAGCTCATCGGGCAGTCCGAGGAGATGAAGGAGGTCTACAAGACTATCGAGGCGGTGGCTCCCACGGACGCCAGCGTTCTCGTGTACGGGGAGTCGGGGACGGGCAAGGAGCTCGTGGCCCGGGCGCTCCACACCAAGTCGGCTCGCGCCGAGGGACGCTTCGTAGCGGTGAACTGCGCGGCCTTCCCCAAGGACATCCTCGAGAACGAGCTCTTCGGCCACGAGAAGGGTGCGTTCACGGGCAGCCTCAAGGAGAAGGCGGGCTGCTTCGAGCTGGCGGATGGCGGCACCCTCTTCCTGGACGAGGTCGCCGAGATGGGACCCGACACGCAGGTCAAGCTGCTCCGCGCGATCGAGACCCAGCAGTTCCGGCGCCTGGGAGGTCGCGACGAGATCGAGGTCGACATTCGGGTCCTGGCCGCCACCAACCGCGACGTGCACGAGGCGCTCCGGGAGGGGGACTTCCGCGAGGACCTCTACTACCGACTCTCGGTGGTCGAGATCGCCCTCCCGCCGCTGCGGGACCGGGGCGGGGACATCGAGCTCCTGGCGCACGAGTTCCTCAAGGAGTTCGGCGAGGAGCACGGCAAGCAGGTCGACGGCTTCTCCGAGGACGCGATCCGGTTTTTCCGTGCGTACGAGTGGCCCGGGAACGTCCGCGAGCTGAAGAACGCGGTCGAGCGGGCCGTGATCATGACCGGAGAGGGGGAGATCACCCTGACCGCGCTGCGGCCGCGGTCGGCGGATCGCAGGGGTTCGACCGAGGTCAGGATCCCCATCGGCGCCAGCCTCGAGAAGGCGGAGTCGCAGCTCATCCTCGAGACCTTCGCGTCCACGGGGGGGGACCGGGCCAGGACGGCCGCCATCCTGGGGCTGGACGAGGAGGTGCTGGGTGACCGACTCGTGGAGCTGTTGGGCCCCAAGGAGGAGGCGGTCGGCTAGAAGACGGGGGCACATGCCTTGCACGCAGCGAAGAGTGCATCTCCCTCATCCTTCCAGACGAGACCACAGCAGGTGACGCCATGTCCGACGAGAGAGAAGTCCCGATCGTGGTGGTGAAGAAGGGCTCGGGCTTCGGAGCCTTCCTGCTCGGAGCGCTGTGCGGCGCGGCCGGGGGCCTGTTGTTCGCTCCGCGCTCCGGCAAGGAGACCCAGCGGGAGCTCCGGGAGGGAGCCTTGCGGCTCCGCTCCGACGCCGAAGACAAGCTCGAAGGCCTGCGCGACGATCTCGTGGAGGTCTACGAGCGGGCTCGCGAGGACGTCTCCGAGCGCGTCGACGTGGCCCGCGAGGAGATCCGGCACCGGCGGCGCCAGGCCGAGGAGGCCGTGCGGGCCGGGCGCAGCGGGGCCCACGGGGCCCGCGGAGACCTCGAGCGACGCGTGGTCGAGTCGAAGCGCGCCTACCGGGAGAGCATGAAGCGGCAGGGCCCCGG
>Ga0315556_1000288_pt1 | contig 30231 bp, 28 predicted proteins | sample SalMarSW160310MG_FD_202112 | JGI IMG/M metagenome (GOLD analysis project Ga0315556, IMG submission 202112) | Salt marsh sediment microbial communities from the Plum Island Ecosystem LTER, Massachusetts, United States - Salt Marsh Sediment SW1603-10 ...
CGCAGAACTGCACCCGCACGCAATTGCTGATGTTCATGACCCGGATCGGCGAGAACGCGCGGGTGGTGATCAATGGCGATCCCGTGCAGACCGATATTTCCGGACGTTCAGGCCTCGCGGAGGCGGCGCGGCGGTTGCAGGGCCTGCGCGGTGTCTATGTGCACGAATTCGAGGCTGCGGACGTGGTGCGCAGTGATCTCGTGCGGCGCATTCTCGCACGCTATCACGCCTCCACCTGACCGGCCGGTCCCGTCAGTCCCCGGTCGCCGTGCTGGCGGCGGGCGGGATCAGCCGTAGCGGCCGGTGATGTAATCCTCGGTGGCCTTCTCGCGCGGCTTGGTGAAGATGATGTCGCTCGTGTTGATCTCGACCAGCTTGCCCAGGTACATGAACGCGGTGAAATCGGACACGCGTGCGGCCTGCTGCATGTTGTGGGTCACGATCGCGATCGTGTAATCGGACGCGAGTTCATCGATCAATTCCTCGATCATCAGTGTGGAGAGCGGGTCCAGGGCCGAGGCGGGCTCGTCGAGCAGCAGCACCTCGGGCTTGACCGCGACGGCGCGGGCGATACACAGGCGCTGCTGCTGACCGCCGGACAGGCGCGTACCGTCCTGGCGCAGCTTGTCCTTCACCTCGTCCCAGAGCCCCGCCTTGCGGAGCGCCCACTCCACCCGCTCATCCATTGCGTGTCGCGGCAGGCGTTCGTACAGGCTCACGCCGAACGCGATGTTCTCGTAGATCGACATGGGGAATGGCGTGGGCTTCTGGAATACCATGCCCACCTTGGAGCGCAGGCGGTTGAGGTTGTAGTGCCGGTCGAGGATGTTTTCCCCGTCCAGCAGCACTTCGCCGGTGGCCGACTGTTCCGGGTAGAGTTCGTAGATGCGGTTGAAGCTGCGCAGCAGCGTGGACTTGCCGCAGCCGGACGGGCCGATGAAGGCCGTCACCCGGTTCGGCGGTATCTCCAGGTTGATGGAGTCGAGCGCCTTGAAACGCCCGTAAAAGAAATTGAGATCGCGGACCGCGATCTTGCTTTCCATGTCCGCCGGCAGGGTATTAGCCTGCCGGATGCTCGGCGCGGGGGCGGCGATATCCACCTGGCGATCCGTTTTCCCGTTCATGTCGCGGTACATTGTACTCATATGCATGGCTCACTGGCGACGCCCGCGCAGGAAAGTGCGGGCGAGAATGTTCAGGGTGAGGATGCTGAACGTGATGATGAGCGCGCCGGCCCATGCCAGGTGTTGCCAGTCCTCGTAGGGACTCATGGCAAACTGGAAGATGACCACCGGCAGGTTGGCAATGGGCTGGTCCAGCCGGGTACTCCAGAACTGGTTGTTCAGCGCGGTGAACAACAGCGGTGCCGTTTCACCGCTGATGCGGGCCACGGCCAGCAGGATGCCCGTCAGGATACCCGGCCGGGCCGCGCGGTAAACGATGTTGGTAATGACCTTCCATTGCGGTGCGCCGAGCGCCGAAGCGGCCTCGCGCATGGTATCGGATACCAGCCGCAGCATGTCTTCGCTGGTGCGCACCACGATCGGGATCACGATGAGACCGAGCGCCACGGTACCGGCCCAGGCGGAGAAGTGCCCCATGGTGCGTACCAGGATTTCGTAGACGAACACGCCGATGACGATGGACGGCGCACTCAGCAGCACGTCATTGACAAAGCGCACGACCATCGCCAGCCGGGATCCGCGTCCGAACTCCGACAGGTAGGTGCCGGCCAGGATGCCCAGCGGCGTGCCGATCAGGACGCCACCCACGGTCAGGATGATGCTGCCGACGATGGCATTTCCCAGTCCGCCCTGGCTGCCGGGTGGCGGGGTGTTCTCCACGAACGTGGACAGTCTCAGGTAGGGCAGGCCATGGCGCAGCAGGGTCCACAGGATCCAGCACAGGAACAGCAGGCCGACGCCGGTCGCGAGTACCGACAGGGTCATGCTGATCGCGTTGGTGAGCCGCCGCCGCTGGTACAGGTTCATGCGGCCGGCCTCAGACGCGCCCGCCGACCCGACCCAGCAACAGGCGGGCAATCGCGAGCACGATAAACGTGATCATGAACAGGATCAGGCCCAGCGCCAGCAGCGAGGAGGTGTAGGTGTCACCGACCGCCTCGGTGAACTCGTTGGCCAGCGCCGAAGAGATGGTGTTGCCCGGCATGAACAGGGAGGTACTGATGCGCTGGGCATTGCCGATGACGAAGGTAACCGCCATGGTTTCGCCGAGTGCGCGTCCCAGCCCGAGCATGACGCCGCCGATGACGCCGACCTTGGTGTACGGCAGCACCACGTTCCAGACCACTTCCCAGGTGGTGGCGCCCAGCCCGTAGGCCGACTCGCGCAACTCGGTGGGAACCAGGGCAAAGACATCGCGCATGACCGCCGTGATGAAGGGGACCACCATGATCGCCAGGATCAGCCCGGCGGTGAATATCCCGATGCCCATCGGCGGGCCCTCGAACAGGGAACCGATGACCGGTATGGAGCCGAGCTTTTCCTGGATCACGGGTTGCAGTTCCGCGAACCAGGGCGCAAAGATGAACAGGCCCCACATGCCGTAGATGATGCTGGGAATCGCGGCCAGCAGTTCGACGGCGGTGCCGATGGGCCGCTTCAGCCAGGCCGGGGCCAGCTCGGTGATGAACAGGGCGATGCCGAAGCTGAGCGGGATGCCGATCAGCATGGCGATGATCGAGGTGACCAGGGTGCCGTAGATGGGGGCCGCGGCGCCGAACTGCTCCGTGACCGGGTTCCAGTCGGTCGAGACGAAAAAGCCGAAGCCGAACTTCCGGAATGCGAGGCTTGCGCCAAAGGCCAGTGACAGCACGATGGCCAGGACCAGCAGGAAGACGGTCGCGGCTGAGACCTGGGTTGACCCGCGGAACAGTTTGTCACGAAGTCCGGCGCGCCTGAGGTGCGACGTGGACGTGCCGGTTTCCTCGGCCACCACGGGGCGGGCGCTGGCGGAGCGCTCCGGTCGTGTCAGCATCTCGTTTGCGCCCGTCCCGTGGTCATACTGCCCATTATTGCATACCGGACATTACATGCCAGAGTTGTAAACGGTTTTCCCGTCCGGACCCAGGACCTGGCGGGTCCAGGCCTGTTCGACCAGCTTCACGACGCTGTCCGGCATCGGTACGTAGTCCAGATCGGATGCCATCTTGTCACCATTGGCATAGGCCCAGTCGAAGAAGCGCAGGACCGCACTGCCGGTTGCCGGTTTTTCCTGGGTGGTGTGCACCAGGATGAAGGTGGCTCCCGTGATCGGCCAGCTCTGGTCACCCGGCTGATCGGTCAGCACCATGTAGAAACCGTCCGCATGGGCCCAGTCGGCACTGGCGGCGGCGGCCTGGAAGCTGTTGTTGTCCGGGTCCACGAACCTGCCGGCCGCATTCTGCAGTTTGGCATGGGCCATCTTGTTCTGCAGGGCATAGGCGTATTCCACGTAGCCGATCGAGCCCTTGATCCGGCTCACGTAGGAAGCGACACCCTCGTTGCCCTTGCCGCCCACGCCTGCCGGCCAGGCGACGGACTTCTCGTTGCCGACCTCGTTCTTCCACTCCGCGCTGACCTTGGACAGGTAGTTGGTGAATATCCAGGTGGTGCCCGAACCGTCCGAACGGTGCACCACGGTGATGGCCGTGGCCGGCAGTTTCATGCCCGGGTTCAGGTCGGCAATGGCCGGGTCGTTCCACTTGCTGATCTTGCCCAGGTAGATGTTCGCCAGTACCGTGGGGCTGAGTTTCAGCTCACCGGCCTTGACCGACGGGATATTCACGACCGGAACTACACCGCCCATGACCGTCGGGAACTGCATGAGGCCGTCCTTCTTCAGGGCCGCGGGCTTCAGTGGCGCGTCGGAGGCACCGAAATCCACGGTTTTGGCCACGATCTGCTTGATGCCGCCACCGGAGCCGATCGACTGGTAGTTGAGCTTGACGCCGGTTTTGGCTGCATAGGCCTCTGCCCACTTGGCATAGACCGGATACGGGAAAGTGGCGCCGGCGCCGGCGATTGCCGTGACGTCGGCCATTGCCGGGCCCTGCACGAAGGCGGCCATGGACAGGCCCAGCACGAACATACGTACACTGCGGTTACTGCTTGTGAACATCTTCATGTTGCTTCCTCTCGGTTACGTGAAAAATGCCTGTTGTGCCCGGTACCCGGATTCCTGCGCATTCCTTTCAGTGCTTCAATCAATGCATCCGGTTCAGGCACGGTTGACGTTGAATTGTGAAATGCCGTGGCAGCAGGCTGGTGCAGGTCCGCGATTCCCCGTTGCGGCCAGGCCTGCGATGATTGTTTCGTCGTGATTCCGTACAGTGATCAGTCCAGGAAATCCGTGGTTCCGGTACCGGGGAGATGGACACCCGCAATACAGTATCTTCTGCAGCAGCGGACCGCCTTCGGCCCGGACCTCCGGGCCATCCTGCACCGCACCCGATTTCCCGACCCTCCAGGTTTCAGGCTGGTTACCTGCCTTGCCAGGGCGCCTGTTGTGCTACGGGGAGAGTACGCGTGAAATATGACAGTTTTGTGAACCCGGCAATCGGCAACGGGTCGCCGCGTTCTCCGGCAGGGGCGGGCGTTCCACTGTTGCCGGTGGTGCTGCAACCATCCTGCCCTGCCTGCCTCCAGGCCGGGCCGCACACGCCGGCGAACCTGCTGCGGGCGCGCCTCCCACTGTCGGGGACAGGTATTATAACTAGCTTATAATACAATATGTTGCATTGTACCGAGACGGCCATGGCCGGCGTGCCGGATACCCGTGCCGGCCGCGCATGCAGGCAGGCGGGCACGCCGTTGCCGTTCCGGGTGGCGCCGCGCTGCCCGGCAGTGCCATGCCGCGTGGCGGCGGCGGGAAGACCAGGGGGGCTGCGGGGCCGCTGCTGTCGTCAGCAGACGCCAGCAACAACGGCGCGTGCCGGGAGGTGCGCGGTGCGGCCCGGCAGGTGCAGCATGACGGCCGACGCTGTGCCTGTATCCGGCGCCCGGGTACGACCGTCCGTGCATTGCCGGCAGCTCCGGAATTTCTGTCACATATGTGTAATAATTTATTATTACACTTCCACCACGTTATTTGCAGGTAATCAAATGGCACCCACGAATCTGGGCGAGCACATCCACCATCGTTTTGATCGTGAACTGGAGAGCCTGCGTAACCGGGTTGTCTCCATGGGTGCCATGGTCGAGCGCCAGGTCACGGATGCACTGACTGCACTCAAGGAACTGAACCCCGAGCTGGCCGAATACGTGATTCGTACCGACCACCGGGTGAACGCCCAGGAAGTCAGTATCGACGAGGACTGTACCTATATCCTGGCGCGGCGCCAGCCTGCAGCCAGTGACCTGCGCATGGTCATGGCCATGATCAAGACCATCACCGACCTGGAGCGCATCGGTGACGAATCGGAGAAGATCGCCTGGGTGGCCAGCGAGATCACCGAGTCCTCTTTCCCGAACATGGATGTACTGATGCAGCAGATCGATGCCATGGGCAAGATGGTGCTGGACATGCTGCATGATACCCTGGATGCCTTTGTGCGCATGGACATGGCGGCCGCCGTTACCACCACCCGGCGCGATGCCGATGTCGATGAGCGCTACGTGGGGCTGATCACCGACCTGATCCAGCACATGAAGAAGGATCCCGAGGATGTCGAGGAATTCCAGTCTCTGATCTGGGTGGTCCGCGCACTGGAGCGCATCGGCGACCATGCCAAGAACATCTGTGAATACATCGTGTACCTGGTCGAGGGCAGGGATGTACGGCATACCACTATCAATGAGCACGGGCAGGAAACCGGCAACTGACGCATCCTCCTCGGCGGCGAGCAGGCCGCTGATCCTGGTGGTTGAAGATGAAACCGACCTGCGCGAGATGCTTGCCGATTCGCTGGAGCAGGCCGGCTACGAAATTCTCCAGGCCGGTTCCGTGGCCGAGGCGCGTCAGCAGCTCGAAGGTTCCGCTCCCGATCTCGTCCTGCTGGACTGGATGTTGCCGGATACCACCGGCCTGAACTGGCTGCGTCAGCTGCGGCGCCAGGAAACCTGGCGCGAGCTGCCGGTGATCATGCTGACAGCCCGCGGCGAGGTCAACGACCGGGTGGCCGGCCTGGACGGTGGCGCCGACGATTACCTGGTGAAACCGTTTTCCCTGAAGGAGCTGCAGGCGCGGATCCGTACCCAGTTGCGCAAGAAGGGAGGCGGCGGCGAGCACGAACAGTATGCCGCCGGTGACCTGATGCTCGACGTGGCGATGCACCGTGTGACCAGCGCGGGACAGGAAATCGAGCTCGGGCCGACCGAGTTCCGGCTGCTGCAGTATTTTCTCTCGCACCCGGACCGGGTCTACTCGCGCAGCCGGTTGCTCGATGCCGTGTGGGGACAGCAGGTGTTCATCGAGGAACGCACGGTAGACGTCCACATCCGCCGCCTGCGCAAGGCGCTGGAACCATATGGCAAGGATGGCCTGGTCCAGACCGTGCGTGGTGCCGGCTACCGGCTCAGCACGCGGAGTTCCTGAACGTGTACAGCCTGTATCCGTGGCGCACGGAGTTCTGGACGGTTCTCGGGTTGCTGGCGTTACTGTGGTTCATCGGACTGCTGTTCGGCCTGTCCGCCTGGCCGGCGCTGGCCGGCCTGGCCGGTTACGTCGGCTGGCACCTCTATTACTCCTGGCGGCTGGTCTCGTGGCTGGGAAAGCAGACAAAAAAACTGCCGCATCACGTGCCCGGCATCTGGGGCTATATCTTCTACCGGCTGGAAGTCCGCAAGCGCAAGGCGACGGAGCGCAAGAAGCAGATCGCGCGGTTGCTGAAACAGTTCCGGGCATCGACCAGCGCGTTGCCGGACGCCACGGTCGTGCTGGACCGGAATTTCCAGATCCAGTGGGTGAATGATGCGGCCAGTGCACTGCTTGGCATCCGCAAGACCGATTCCGGCCAGCCCGTCGTCAACCTGATACGCGACCCGTCCTTCGCCACCTACCTGGAAACGCGCGAATACAGCGAGCCGTTGCAGTTGTCCGCCGCGACCGGGCTGGACAGCCGGCTGCTGCTGCGGGTGATCCCCTACGAGGGCGACAAGTACCTGATACAGGCGCGCGACATCACCGAAGGCTACCGGCTGGAGCAGATGCGGCGGGATTTCATCGCCAATGCATCGCACGAACTGCGTACGCCCCTGTCCGTGCTGCAGGGTTCGATCGAGCAGCTGGAACCGCAGGTAGCCGGCAACGCGACGGCGGAGAAGCCGCTGGAACGCATGCGTCGACAGAGCGAGCGCATGATGCGAATCCTGCAGGACCTGCTGATCCTGGCGCGCCTCGAAGCGGGCAGGAACGAGCCCGCACAGCTGGTTTCGCTGAGCACGGTGGTCAGTGAAGTGATCGAAGAGGCCCGGATTGCCAGCGCAGGCATGGGCGGCCACCAGTTCGAGGTGTCGGTGATGCCCGATGTCTGTGTGCAGGGCCAGCGCCAGGATCTGCACGCCGCCATCTCCAACCTGGTGATGAACGCCGTGCGCTATACGCCCGCGGGTGGCGGGATCCACGTCTCGCTGGCCGCCGTGCGTGGCGGGGTTCGCTTCCAGGTAGTGGATACCGGACCGGGTATCCTGCCACAACACCTGCCGCGGCTGACCGAGCGCTTCTACCGCGTCGATGTCGGGCGTTCGCGTGAATCCGGTGGCACGGGACTGGGCCTGTCGATCGTCAAGCACGTGCTGGACCGCTATCACGCGCAGATCGAAATCAGCAGTATCCCGGGCAAGGGATCCACCTTTTCCTTCCTGCTGACGCAGGACGTCCTGTGCGCAGCGGGGCCGCGCGCCGTCGCCAGCAAGTAGTCGTTGTCCCGGGACGCCTCCGCCTTGCGGCGGCACGGACCGTGAATCAGTCGCCGTTCCCGTCCTCTTCTTCCCCTTCCCAGTCATAGTGTTTTTCGGGCGGCGCCGGATCACGGTGCCGGAACAGGAACGCACCGAGCACGCCGCAGACCGCGCCGAAGAAATGGGTTTCAAAGGAAATTTGCGGCTGCTGCGGGAAAATGCCCCAGATCATGCTGCCATAGAGCAGGAACACGATAAGTGCCAGGGCGACGGAGAGCCGGTCACGGCGCAGGACGCCGATCGTAAAGAGAAAAAACATCAATCCGTGCGTAAGACCGCTGGATCCGATGTGATAGCTGTCACGGGCAAACAGCCACACGCCCAGGCCGGAGCCGAGCCAGATCAGCCCGAGGATCGGCCATCTGGATCTCGGGTAGCCGTACCCCAGCACGGTAAGCAGGATCAGCAGGGCGAAACTGTTGGACAACAGGTGCACCCAGCTGCCATGTATCAGCGGGGCGAACAGGATGCCGGCCAGCCCGTCCAGCCGGCGCGGATGGACGCCCAGCCGGTACAGGCCGGCACCGGTGAGCCGGTCGAACAGCTCGATGGCCGCCAGCAGCAGGACAAATCCGCATGCCTGCAGGGCGCTTGTCTGGAACGGGCTGCGCATGGTGTGGTCCGGATACACCCGCTTTCCGGGCTGGACTAGACTATAACAATCACGGAACCCCTGGTTCACAGGCCGGTCCCTTATTTATGCAGCGAGGGGTGGATCAGGACTTTCCCGGAGCGCTGCGGAGTGCATAAGGATGAATCTTTCCAAACTTGCCCGTGCTGGCCCGGTGCTTCTGGCCACGCTGTTGCTGGGCGCCTGCGCGACCACCGCAAACATCGATTTCCGGCAGGGCTACGACTTTTCCCCGCTCCGGAGTTTCCGGATCGGGGCAGCGCAGACACCGGCGAGTGCGGACCCGCGTGTCAACAGCCCGCTGGTGGATCGGCGCATTCGCACGGCCATTGCGGCGTGGTTGAAGGCGCACGGCTACCAGGTCGTCAGCCAGGGCGGGGATGCCAGGCTGGCCTACCGGATCGGCACCCGCAGCGGCCTGGAAAACTACGACAGCGGGGTGTCGTTCGGTTACGGGGCCTTTGGCCGGCACACGGCGCTCGGTTTCGGCTACGGATTTCCGCTCTACGATGTCGATACCTACGACGATGCCATACTGACGATCGACATCCACGATGCCCGCGATGACAGCCTGCTGTGGCGCGGTTCCAGCAGCCGGCGTCTCGGTGACGGCAACACCCCGGAAAAGCTGGACGAACTGGTCAACGGGCTGGTGAGCGACGTCCTCGATCATTACCCGCCCGGGAAGAAACACTGAAGCACGCGTGGCCGCGGTTGTACGGGCGTATGCAGGGACGGATTGTGGAAGTACCGGCGCATGCTCCACGCAAGCGTGGTCACCGCCCCGGCGTTTGCCCTGAATGGTACTCTGGAGGTCTGCCATACCACCTGCAATGACACAGATCAACGCGTGACATCGTCGTACCCGGCTGGGCTATAGTTGGCAGGGCTGGCGGCTGCACCGCGCGGCCGAATGAATTCGAACACGCCGTGGACCAGGGCAGCAACCGGGCCGTCCCGGATCAGCACGAGGATACAGGATGACGACATCGCTCAAGCCGTCGCAGGTTCCGCAACCCCCACACCCGGAACACCGCCGCGAACCCCTGCCGGAGGCCCGGCCCAAGCCCGGCGAGGAAGATCCGCACGCCCCCGAGGCCATCCGGGCCCTGCTGGAATCTCCCGCCTACCGGCGCGCCGACCAGGATACCGGTTTCCTGGAGCGTGACGAGGCGCGCGGCCTGCGTCTGAACCTTGAGTACATGAAGCCGGACCTGCTGCTGAAGGAGAATGGCGTCAAACACACCATCGTGGTGTTCGGCAGCACCCGGATCACCGAGCCGGCGGCCGCGCGGCGCCAGGTGGACCGGCTGACGGCCGCGCTTGCGCAGGCGCCGGGTGATGCCGCCCTGCAGCGCAGGCTGCAGATCGCCCGGCGTGTCCTCGACAACAGCCGTTTCTATACCGAGGCACGTGAGTTCGGACGCATGGTGGCCGCACACGATCACGGTCCGGACAAGGGTCGCCTCGTGATCATGACCGGTGGCGGGCCGGGCATCATGGAGGCCGCCAACCGCGGTGCCTTCGAACACGGCGACATCACCGTCGGGCTGAATATCGACCTGCCGCACGAGCAGTTTCCGAATCCCTACCTGACCCGGGGCCTGTGTTTCCGCTTTCGCTATTTCGCGCTGCGCAAGCTGCATTTCATGCAGCGTGCCCGTGCGCTGGTCGCCTTCCCGGGCGGCTACGGCACGCTCGACGAACTGTTCGAGGCGCTGACGCTGATCCAGACCCGCACCATCAAGCCCCTGCCGGTGGTGCTGGTCGGGCGCGCATACTGGGAACGGCTCATCGACTTCGAGTTCCTGATGGAGCAGGGCACGATCGATGGCGAGGACCGCGAAATCTTCTGGTACGCGGATACGGCGCAGGAGGCCTGGCAGGGGATCCTCGACTGGTATGAGCAGAGTGCCGTACCGCTGTTCGACGGAGGAGGAGTGTGATGCGGATTTCCTTTCACGGCGCCGCGCAGGGCGTGACCGGTTCCTGTTACCTGGTGGAGTGTGCCGGCCGGCGCATCCTGGTGGATTGCGGCTTCTACCAGGGCGGCCGGGCCATGGAGGAGGAGAATGCCGACGACTTCGGCTTCGACCCGGCCGCCGTCGATACCCTGCTGCTGACCCATGCCCATCTCGATCATTGCGGACGCATCCCGCTGCTGGTCAAACGCGGCTTCACCGGCGAGATCATTACCACCGCGGCCAGCCGCGAGCTGGCCCGCCTGGTGATGATGGACGCGGCGGGGCTGCAGGAGGAAGAGGCGCGTTATCGCAACCGGCGCGCCCGGCGCCGCGGCAGGAACAGCCAGGAGTCGGTGCCGCTGTACACGACTCTGGATGCGCTCAACGCCATGGACAATTTCGGCCGGCCGGCGCAATTTCACCAGCCACTGGAACTGGCGCCCGGCATCCGCGTCACCTTTCTCGGCGCCGGGCACATCCTCGGTTCGGCCAGCCTGCTGCTGGAGCTGTCGGAGCGCGGACACGAGCGGCGCCTGCTGTTCTCCGGCGACCTGGGTCCGAGCAGCCGGGTGATCCTGCGTGACCCGGACCCGCCACCCGAGGTCGACGTGGTCGTCATGGAGACCACCTACGGCGACCGCGAACACAAGGCGCTGCAGCCTTCCGTGAAGGAAATGTTCGAGGCGATCCGGACCACGACACAGCGCGGCGGCAACGTGGTGATCCCGACCTTCGCCCTCGAGCGCGCGCAGGAACTGCTGTACTACCTGCGCGAGGGCAAGGAGAACGGGGAACTGCCGGAGTTTCTGCAGGTGTTCCTGGACTCGCCGATGGCGATCTCGGCCACGGAAATCTTCCGCCGCCATCCGGAATGCTACGACGCGGAGGCCGCGGCGCTGTTCCACAGCGGTGCTGGCCCCTTTGACTTTCCTGGTCTGCACTTCACGCGCGACACGGCGGATTCCATGGCCATCAACCAGATCAGCGGCGGCGCGGTCATCATGGCCGGTTCCGGCATGTGCACCGGCGGCCGCGTGGTGCATCACCTGAAGCACAACATCGCCCGCGCGCAGAACAGCGTGGTATTCGTCGGCTACGCCGCCAACGGCACCCTGGCACGGCGCATCGTCGACGGTGCGGAGACGGTCCGCATCTACGGCGAGGATTACGCGGTGAAGGCGCAGGTGCATACCATCGGTGGCTTTTCCGCACACGCCGGCCAGAGCGAACTGCTGGCCTGGCAGCGCCATACGGACAAGCCGGATATCACCTTCCTGACCCACGGCGAGCCGGACTCCATGCAGGCCTTCGCCAGGCTGCTGAAAAACACGCACGTGGAGATGCCGGCACTGCACCAGCACTTCGATCTGTAAGCTACACAGCGCGCCCGGCAACGACCGCAGGCCACGGCGGGACGAAGCAATCTCGTGACGCAGCTGCAATGCTCAGGAGATCCCTGCGCTGCGCCCGGGACGCCTGCAGCGGATTGCTGCGTCGGTACGTACTCGCTATGGCGCTGGCAGTTCTGCAAAGGATATTGGCCACGGATTGGCACGGCAGCCAAATCATCGACCGCAGGGTGCGCCCTGCGGGTATCCGATAACCGCTGATGCGCTGCCTGTGGGCCACGCGTTTCGAGCAGGCAATTGCTGCATGCGTCGTTTGCCCGATCCGGCCAGCACTTGCCGTGATCACGGCACGACCCGGAATGCGGGAAATCCCGCTAGTACAAATGTATTAATACAGTCGTGCTGCCTGCCAGACAGGTTTTCAATTTCCTGCCGATGTTACTGTGCGAGCACAGGCAAGCGGATTCACGCGGCTGCATCCTGTGCACCGCGACCGGTTAATCCATCTTTCTGTGGTTCTTCTGAAGTTGATGAAAGCGCACCAGAGCGAGGCTGGACATTGAAGACCAATTATTTGCTGATCGATTACGAAAATGTGCAGCCAAAGAGCTTGTCGGCATTGAACGGCCATCCGTTCAGGGTTGTCGTGTTCCTGGGCGCAAACCAGACGAAGGTGCCGCTCGATTTTGCGCGGGCGCTCCAGGCGCTGGGTGCGAACGCGGAATATGTCCAGATATCCGGCAGGGGACCAAACGCCGTCGATTTTCATATCGCCTTTACCATTGGCGAACTTTCCAAAGCGGACCCGAATGCGTACTTTCACATCATTTCCGGGGATACCGGCTTCGATCCTCTGGTCGCGTATCTGAGGACGAAAGGAATCCCGGCGCAGCGGTCTGAAGCAGTCGCAGACGTACCAGGCCTCAGGGCGTCAAATGCCACGCCTCAGGAGGCGAAAGCTCAAGCCATCGTGCGCAACCTGGTCTCAAGAGGGAGTGGCAGGCCACGCAAGGTCAGGACGCTGTCCAACACGATCAATGCTATTTTCCAGAAATCGCTGGCGCCGAGCGAGTTGGCGAGCCTGGTCAGGGAGCTGGAGCGGCTTGGGCACATTTCGATAGAAGGCGAACATGTCAGTTATCGCTTTCAGGACATGCCCTGACCACTGCTGTCCCGTATAAATCCGTTGAACGATCAGCAAATCCTTCACTATGCACAGCCTTGCAGGTGATTAGCCAGGCCATGAAATTCAGCACCGGCTGTACAAACCTTGCGTCCCTTCTCCCGGAGGGAGAGGGATTTGTGGGACAGCAGTGTGCCCTGGCCAAAAAATGGATTGCCGGCAGACATCGATTGATCTGTTGCGTACAACCTGCCGGTGGGGCATCTTCCGTTTGCCCGGATCGTCCTGCGAGCACGGCGAATCGAACGGTCCCGGCACCGTCACGCCGGGTGACATGGCGGGTTCTGCGGGTTTCCACCCGCACGACATGCCTGTAGTCTGTGCAATCGACTCGCCACTGGAGAAGGTGGGAATGTTATGCGAATTGTCGCTCACGAGTACGCATTCTATCGGTTCACCTGCAGATAGTCCGGTGTAAGAATATGGGAGAATACGCCAAATCAGTGGCACTGTTGCTGGTGCTCCTCAATCCCTTTCTGCTTGTCATCTATCTGACCGATATCGTTCAGAAGCTGGACCAGAGAACGTTCAATCGAGTCCTGGCGCGGGCCAGTGGTATTTCCATTGTTGCATTCTGTTGCTTTGCAATTCTCGGCGATGCCGTGTTCGTCCGTTTCATGCAGGTGGAGTTTGCATCGTTCCAGATATTCGGCGGAATTGTATTCCTGTTGATCGGGATCCAGTTTGTGTTCCGCGGGCCGGCCACGATTGAAATTCTGCGGGGAGAATCCAGACATATCGCAGGTGCCATAGCGATGCCCGTATTCATCGGTCCCGGCACGATCAGTGCCTGCATCGTCATCGGTAAAAGGCACGATCCACTGACTGCATGTGCTCTGGTAACGATCGCGGTGCTGGTCTGCGCCGTCACGCTGGTTTTCCTGAAGGCACTTCACGACAGGGTAATCCCGCACCGGGAAGCCATCGTACAGAGATATATCGAGATTGCGGGAAGGGTTACGGCACTGGTCGTGGGTACGATCGCAATCGATATGGTGATGCGGGGTATTGGAACCTGGCTGACCAAGTACTAGCACCTGCCTCCCTGACATGCCGGATTGCGAGGAATTCATTTCCCGGCGCTGCAGTTGATGCATTCTGCGACAGGCTCCCGGCATTCCGCAGTTCTTCACTCTTGCAACGCTGACCTTGTCCTTGCGCCGGGAGTGTTCCTGGCTCGCCGCTATCCGCCGATCTTGCGGATGATCGACATGGCCGTGTCGTGCATCAGTTTGGAGATGTTCGAGAGCATCTGCAGCATCTGCTGCTGTTTCTGGACCTGGCTCTGCAGGTCCAGTTCGGCCAGGTTCGCGTCATACCCGGTTGTCCTGAGCTGTGACTCGAGGTGATGGATGTTCGCGTCGCCGGCCGCTATCGATGGCGGCGGATGTGGCGGGGTGAGGTGCGTGGCCGGCGACGGTGATACTTCCTGCGACTGCTCCGGGGCAGGGGTGCCGGCGCGTTGTCGCCGCGCCTGCTTCAGCTGCGCGCGCAGTTTTTTCTTCATCTCGTTGAAATGTTTCACCCTGCCGGCGTAGGACTTGAGGGCCTTGCTGGTTTCGAGATAGGAATCCCGGATCACCTGCTGCACCAGGGCGTCGATGTCGACCTGCCCTCCGCTATCCGACCCGAGCTGGCGGATGAGCCGTGTCCAGCGGTGCTGGATTGTGGCATAGGACGGACTGCGTGCCAGCAAGTGGCTCATGGAGGCCAGTTCCGCCCGTTGTTGCGGCTTCAAGGCGCGCTCCAGGTAACCTTCCTGGGCGGGGGTGACGACCGGGGCCTGCAGGGACCCCTTACGGGCCGGCAGCGATTCTGCCGCGAACACGGGTGAACCCCCGGGAAGGAACCAGGCACCGGCCGGATCGCTGTTGCCGGGGTAACCGCCGGCGCTGGCGATAACAGCGGCCAGCGGCAATATCTTGTATCTATGCACCTGATCCTCCAGCGTATTTGTTCAGTGGCAACCGGTGCGGGGGCCGCGGCCAGGTTGCCTGCACCCGGACCGGTCCTGCCTTGCTCCCAGGGCGGAGATGGTTTGTTGTGTACTGCGGAACCGTCCGCGCGTGGCACGGTGCGCCCGGTGTAACCCCGCACTGCATACCGCCTGAAGCGGCGGTACCGGCAGGCATGCCCCGTAGTTGCCCTTTGACGTGCCTGAGCCGTGTTCCTGCTGGTTTACATCCGCCGGGTTGTAGTCCCGCACTGTCCGACCGGCTGGCTACGAGCCCATCCGCCCGATGGCGCAACTCACGAAGGATTCTGCCTTCGCCTGTGCGGCCTGGATGCCTGCCGGCGAGCCCTGCTCCGGGTAGCCGGTGGCCAGCAGGGTTTCCACCAGCCGTGCGCGTCCATCGTCCGGCGCCGTCAGGGTGATGCGGCCGTTTTCGGTGTCGACCTGCACGTCGGAAACGGCCTCGATGGCGGCCAGTGTACCCAACGGGACTGACCGGCGGCAAACCCCCCACCCTGGGAAATGGCTTGTTTCATCAAACGGTCATGGTCCTGTCATGCGGATGCAATGCGCCCCGGGCAAGGTGGCGGCACTGCTACCGAAGGGAGGTACCGCCATGTTGAGCTACATCCTGCAAAAGGCGCAGCAGTTCGAACGGGACTTCGGCGTTGCGCCCACCGTCGTCTACATCAACCCGCGGCACTACGCCGCCCTGTACCGGGAAAACCCGCACCTCTTCGCACCCGATCTGGACATCCGCCTGGGCTTCCGGCTGGCCATCGTGCCTGCTTCCGCGCTGAGCCATCCGGAGGCGGCGCTGGTCACGCATCCGGACGGCACGGGCGGGCGTGACCGGCAGGCGGATGCCCGGGCGCCGGTTGCGGACACGCGCAACGTGGCCTGATGTCGTGTGGATGGCCCGGTTACCCGGGCTGGCCGTCCACGCGGGGCCGGGCCAGTATGGGCAGGAAGCGGACCAGGAACAGGGCGAAGGCCAGCAGCCACAACAGCTGGGCCAGGCCCACCCAGTCCCGGTACCAGGCCGGTGCCAGCAGTGGCAGCAGCACACGCACCGCAGTAGCGGCCAGCAGCAGGGTGAAGGCCACGAACAACACCGCCGGTGGTTCAGCCACGTCGCGGCCGGTATGTCCCAGCGAGACGCGGGCCATCATGCCGAGCGTGATCATGCCGATGCCACCCACGGCGAAGGCATGCAGCGACAGCAGCGGTGACACGCCCAGGGCCACCGCCGCCTTCAGGGCAAAGCCGGCGACGATCCAGCCATAGCCCAGGTACAGCACCCATAGCAGCGGCCGGGTCCAGATTCCCGGGGTGTACCAGCCGGCCAGCTTCACGCTGTGCACCAGGGTCAATGCCAGCGCCAGCACGAACACGGGCGCGGTATCCGGCCGCGCCAGGTCGGCCAGCCAGAAGGCCAGGAACAGGGCCAGTCCCGTGCCATCGAGCCAGGGGCGGCTGGCCAGGCGGACGGCGAAGCCGACGCCGCGCTCGATGAAAAAGGGAAATACCCGGCTGGCCATGACGAGGATGAGCGCGATCACCAGATATACGCCCGAGTACAGCCCGAGCCGCACGCCATCCGCCACCAGCCCCTGCAGGCCGGCGTAGAACACGAGGTTGCTGGCCAGCAGCAGGACCAGTTTCGACAGGATACCGAGCTGTTTCCACTGCCGGGCCCGGAGGACCGGCACCAGCAGGCTGACGATCAGTCCGAGTTCGAACGCGCCGTCGAACAGCACCTGCAGGGGCAGGGTGCCCGGCGCATCGAAAAAGAACAGTACACGCGCCGCCAGCCAGGCCAGCGCCAGCAGGAGCAGCGGATAGCCCCGCAGCGTCTGGATACCGGTCCAGTTGCGTACGGCCGTCAGCAGGAAGCCGGCGATGACGGCCATGCCGTAGCCGAAGATCATTTCATGCGCATGCCAGATGACGGGGGTGAGTGACGGCGATGCGGGATGCCAGCCCGCCTGGTACATCGCGGTCCACGCCAGCATCGCGAGCAGCGAGTACCCGGCCGCGGCGCTGAAAAACAGGCGGAAGCCCAGGTTCAGGATCGCCGGGTACCCGGCTGGCACCGCGGTGTCGGAAGCCGGCACGGTTCAGCTGCGGGCCACGCGCTGGTAGTAGCGCAAGCGGAAGAGCTGGCGCTTGCAGTGGTCGCTGTCGGTGAACCCGCTGCGGTCATGCAGGACGTTGTTGCAGATGAGTCCCTGGCCGGCCTGCAGGGTGGCGCGGAAGATGTAGGGGGAGTCCGACTGCAGCAGGGCATCCAGCGCGTCCAGCGCGGCGCGCACCAGCGGATCGGGCGCCCACTCGATGCTGCGGGTGCGCGCGGTATAGCGCATGTGCAGCTGTCCGTCGTCGCGGATCGAAAACACCGGCCCGGTCCGTGCCGGGCGCAGCTCCGTGTCTCCCGACTGGTTGGGGGGGATGGTCATGACGTCAGGCCGCATCAGCACGCGGATGAAATCCGGGTTGCTATCGCGCAGGTGCAGGTAGGCGATCTCGTGGTCGAGCAGGGCGTTGGCGCCACCGGTGGCTGCCGGGGAGGCACAGTGCAGCTGCAGTCCGTGAATCTGGCGCTCCGGCTCGTTGTAGTAGCCGTCGGTATGCCAGTGAATCGGACGATTGGTATACGGGATGTAGTCCGCCCGCCACTCCCCGTCCGCGACCTGCAGGGTCGAGATGCCATCGTCGTCTGCGCCCCGGTTGCGGTCCAGTGTGGTGAGGCCGCATTGCCGGCCCAGCACGGCCGGCAGCTGCCGGTCGCTGCCCGTATCGGCCTTGCAGTTATAGAGCGCCATGTTGGTGCGCCGGCAACGGTAGAGAATGGCGTCGTGCTCGACCCGGGACAGCCGTGCCGGGTTCTTCACCTCGACCATCAGCTCGCCGATTCCGGCCGGGTAGCCGTTCAGCTTGTGCTCACGCCAGGTTGCATAGGCCTCCCGGTTGTCCGGGTCGAAGGGACTGCCCGCGTGCCGGCGGGGCGGGCTGGATCGGGTGGCAGGCTGGCAGGCGGGTTGAACGTGCATGGTCCCGTTATAGGGTGCGGTTCCGGGGGGTGTCCTTGATCCAGGTCAACGCCGCCGGATCCCCGGCGACTTGCCGTGCCCGGGAAAGACGCCGGAACCGGCAAGGAATTCAGGTGGTTAGTGCGTCTTTCCTGCCATGCCCGGCACTCTGCCGGGACTCCGCCGCTGACGGCCGGTCGGCGGCTAGCGCAGGAACGGCAGGCGCAGGAAGAGGTTATTCGCGGCGTGCCGCTCGATGAGCTGGTTGGCGATCATGCGCTTGATTGGTGGGCAGTGGTTACCGAAGCGCAGCGCCAGTTTTCGCAACACCTTTGCCGGCGCCCGGTCATCCGTGAACAGGCCGACGATGTGGTTCGTTCCGGCATAGAGCGGCCGGGTCACGCGGCGCTGGGTCGACTGGTAGCGCTCCAGCACGGCGGGTGCCCCGATATCGCCCCGCACGGCCCGGGCCCGGCGGATTTCCGCGGCCAGCGTGGCCTGGCCGCGCAAGCCCAGGTTGAAGCCATGCGCGGTGACCGGGTGCATGCCGACGGCGGCATCGCCGACCAGGGCGCAGCGCCGGGCCACGAAGCGATTGGCATGCACGGCCACCAGCGGGTAGGCATGGCGCTGGCCCACCAGCTGCATCTCGCCCAGCCGGTCGTCGAAGCGCTGGCGGATATCGGCCGAAAACGTGTGCTCGTCCTGCGCCAGGATGGCATCCGCCTGGTCCGATGACACGGTCACCACGATGGACGCCAGTTGCGGGCGCAGCGGCAGCACGGCCAGCGTCCGTCCGTAGTGGAAACACTCGAAGGCGATACCCCGGTTATCTCGCTCGTGCTGCATGCGGCAGACGATGGCCGCGCGGCCGAAGTCGTGCATGTCGGCGGAAATGCCCATCCAGCGCCGGGTCTGCGAGAACCGGCTGTCGGCGGCCACCAGCAGCGCGGCGCGCACGCTGCGTTCCCCGGACAGTTGTACGTGTGCGGCAGCCGCGTCCGTGTGCACGCCGCTCACGGTGGTGTCCGTGCGGATCTCGGTGCCGGGCAGGGTGAGTGCCTGTTCGATGAGTGCCCGGCGAATGTCATGGTTGGCGACCAGGAAACCCAGTGCGTCCACGCCGAATTTCGCGTTGTCGAAGTCCAGCACGTACGGGGAGGTGCCGTCCAGCACCTGCGCCTTGCGGATCGGGTGGATCGCCCCGGCCGGGATGCGTTGCCAGACGCCGAGCTGCTCCAGCAGTTGCCGGGACAGGTGCGTCAATGCGATATCGCGCCCGTCCGCTGCCGGGCAGCGCAGGTCCTCCAGGGAGTGCTGTTCGACGACCAGGGTGCGCAGGCCGCTGCCGGCCAGGGAGCAGGCGAGGCTGAGACCCGCCGGGCCTGCACCGTTGATGATGATGTCGAACTCGGTGTCTGTCGTTGCGTGGCTCATTTCGATGTGTACCCTGCGTCGAGTTGGTGGATGTCCGGGATATGGATGATATTGCCTTCCACGCGTACCAGTCCGGCATTCTGCAGGTTGCGCAGGATGCGTGACAGTGATTCCGGCTGGATCGAGAGACGCGAGGCAATGACATGCTTGGGTGCAGCCAGTTCGATGCTGATGTCGAACTGCTGGCCGGGCGGTGCCTGCTGCAACAGGAAATTGGTAAAGCGCAGGGAAGCATTCTGCAACGTCAGCGCGTGGATATCGTTGAGCTGCCGCTTCAGCCACGTGCTCATGTCGGCCATGAGCCGGAAGCAGGTGTCGGTGGACTCGCGCAGGATTCCCCGGAAGGCGGAGTTGGAGAAGGCCAGGACCTCGGTCTTGCCCAGTGCGCTGGCATTGACCGGGTAGCGCTCTCCGTCCATGAAGGTGATGGCCTCGGCGAAGGTTTCGCCCGGCGCCACGAGGTGCAGCACCTTCTCGGCGCCATCGGGGGTGGACAGGAACAGCCGGACCGATCCTTCGCGCACCAGGAAAAAGTGTCGTGCCGGTTGCTGGCTGGCAAACAGCAGCTGGCCATCGTCGAGGTGTTGCTGGTACGCGCTCTGCAGCAGCCGTGACATCTGTCTGTCATCGAGACCGGCGAACAGGGGGTGGCGGCGCAGCTCCTGCTGCAATTCCTGGTTCTGGTGCATGGGCCGAGCATACCCAATGTGCCGGGAAACTGCATGGGGGCCGGTCAGGTCCGGGTACATCGGTACCCGCTGGCAGGACCTGAAATTCAACACCGGCTGTACAAACCTTGTGTCCCTTCTCCCGGAGGGAGAGGGAGTTTGCGGGACAGCAGTGGCACAGGACGGAATCATCGTACTCGCAAGTCTGTCGCGCCGGGAATGGAGTCAGAAACCCCTTAACCGGGGTCAAGGCGGCCGTGGTGGCACCCTGACACAGTCCACGGCCGTGAAAATCACACCGGGACAGGCCGGGATACCCGCAGCCCGTCCCGTGACGGCGAGAGTCAATGGCGCAGGAACAGGTACTCGATACCCGCCACATGAGCATGCCGGAACCCCTGCTCGCAGCGCTGGCAGCACTCGATGCGTTGCCGGCAGGCATGGTGCTGCGCCTGATCACGGAGCGTGATCCGTTGCTGCTGTACCCCCTGCTCGAGGCGCGCGGGTTGCACTGGACCCGACTGGGAGGCGGTGCGGACGGCTGGCAGATCCTGATCCGGCATACCGGTGACCACGCCGCGGGCGATGCCGGCGCGTCCGGGCAGCCTTAACTCAGGTCAAGGCCGGTGCCGGCCCCGGATACTAGTCTGCCGGGCAGACGGACGGTCAGGAGGACATATGAGCGGGACATTCACCAAGTCGATGGCGCGCAATATCTTTTACGGCGGCGCGGTATTTTTCTTTCTGCTGTTCGTTGCGCTGACCTTCGACACCACACGGGCACTGCCAGAACGCGACAACCGTGCAGCGATCACGCCGGTGGTGGCGCTGGGCAAGCGGATCTGGGAGGAGAACGACTGTATCGGCTGCCACACACTGCTCGGCGAAGGCGCCTATTTCGCACCGGAACTCGGTAACGTCTACACCCGCTTCGGCAACAGCAAGGAGGCGATCATGGCGTTCATCAAGAGCCGTCCGGAGCAAGGCATACCGGGCCGCCGCAGCATGCCGCAATTCCATTTCACCGACGAGGAACTGAATGCGCTGGCCGAGTTCCTCAAGTATTCATCCGAAATCAACACATCCGGATGGCCGCCGAACATCCAGGGCTGAGCCGGGGGAGACCACGTCATGCAATACCAGTCGCAAGCTGTAGCCAGGCCGTATTTCATCGCGGCCATCGTGTTGTTCGTGGCACAGATCCTGTTCGGCCTGGTGATGGGCCTGCAGTATGTCTGGGGTGATTTCCTGTTTCCGGAAATTCCCTTCAACGTCGCCCGCATGGTCCACACCAACGCGCTCATCGTGTGGCTGCTGTTCGGGTTCATGGGGGCATCGTATTACCTGGTGCCGGAAGAAGCGGAAACGGAGCTGCATGCGCCCTGGCTGGCCCGGCTGATGTTCTGGGTATTCCTGGTCGCGGCCGGCCTGACCGTGGCCGGTTACCTGCTGGTGCCGTATGCGACGCTGGCAAAGCTGACCCTGAACGACCTCATGCCGACCATGGGCCGTGAGTTCCTGGAACAGCCGACCATCACCAAGATCGGTATCGTGATCGTTGCACTGGCCTTCCTGTTCAATATCGGCATGACGGTACTCAAGGGCCGCAAGACGGTCGTCAACCTGGTGTTGTTGCTGGGTCTGGCCGGCCTCGCCGTGCTGTTCCTGTTCGCCTTCTATGTGCCGGACAACCTGGTGCTGGACAAGTACTACTGGTGGTGGGTGGTGCACCTGTGGGTGGAGGGTGTGTGGGAGCTGATCCTCGGTGCCATCCTGGCCTTCGTGCTGATCAAGATCACCGGCGTCGACCGGGAGGTGATCGAGAAGTGGCTGTACGTGATCATCGCCATGACCCTGATCACCGGTATCATCGGTACCGGCCACCACTATTACTGGATCGGAACCCCGAAGTACTGGCAGTGGTGGGGTTCCGTGTTCTCCGCCCTGGAGCCGATCCCGTTCTTCATGATGACGGTGTACGCCTTCAACATGGTGAACCGGCGCCGCCGCAACCACCCGAACAAGGCGGCGACGCTGTGGGCGCTCGGTACCGCGGTGATGGCCTTCCTGGGTGCCGGTGTCTGGGGTTTCCTGCATACCCTGGCACCGATCAACTACTATACGCACGGATCCCAGATCACCGCCGCGCACGGGCACATGGCCTTCTACGGTGCCTACGTGATGATCGTGCTCACCATCATCTCCTACGCGATGCCGATGCTGCGCGGCCGCAACGCGGCCAACAGCAACCGTTCGCAGGTGCTGGAGATGTGGTCGTTCTGGCTGATGACGGTGTCGATGGTCTTCATCACCCTGTTCCTGACCGGCGCCGGTATCCTGCAGGCCTACCTGCAGCGGGTATCCGCCACGCCGCAACCGTTCATGGCCGTGCAGGAGCAGATCACGCTGTTCTACTGGTTGCGCGAGGCGGCCGGTGTCGTCTTCCTCATCGGTCTCGTGGTCTACATCGCCAGTTTCTTTGTCGGCAGCCGTGATGCCGAGGCGGTCCCGGAGGTGACCGGCTAGGGAACCTCGGCACAGGCCACTGAACCGGCCCTCACTTCGTTGCAAAGGCGCTCGGAATGCTCATTTACGCGCGCTGTAAACTGTGCTTCCTCACGCCTTTGCGCCTTGTGACCTTCCGGTTGATTGACCTGCGCAGAGGTTCCCTGGACGCAGACAACATAGCACGGCATCCGGCCCGCCTGCCGCGGGCAGCACCGACCCGGTCGGGCTGCCCGCGGCGCTTCCCGCCCCCGGGCGCTTGATGCAGGTTATGGCGGACTGTCCGCTGCGGGGCTAGCCTGCCGGGTGTGACAGCAACCCCTGCCGGACATGCAGGTGCAGTGAGACAACCCATGGACACCAGTAGCGCACGCAGTACCGCACCCGATGCCCTGCCCTATTACGAAGCGCAGGGCAACGAGGTGGCGTTGTTCGAGTATGCCTGGCGCCACCGGCTGCCCATGCTGATCAAGGGTCCGACCGGCTGCGGCAAGACGCGCTTCGTGCAGTACATGGCCGCGCGGCTGGGCCGGCCGTTGTACACGGTGGCCTGTCACGACGACCTGTCCGCGGCAGACCTCGTCGGGCGGCACCTGATCGGCGACCAGGGCACGTTCTGGAATGACGGGCCGTTGACCCGCGCCGTACGCGAGGGTGCGATCTGCTATCTCGACGAAGTCGTCGAGGCGCGCAAGGACACCACCGTGGTGCTGCACCCGCTGACCGACGACCGGCGCATGCTGCCGATCGAACGTACCGGCGAGCAGTTGCAGGCACCGGCGGAGTTCATGCTGGTGGTGTCCTACAATCCCGGTTACCAGAACCTGCTCAAGGGTATGAAGCCGAGTACGCGCCAGCGCTTCGTGGCGCGGCGTTTCGATTTTCCGGCCCCGGACCTGGAAGAACGCATCCTGCAGGGCGAAACCGGGATCGGTGCCGCACTCGCACGGCGCCTGGTGGTGCTGGCCGGAGCCCTGCGCAACCTCAAGGACCATGACCTGGAAGAAGCGGCCTCGACGCGGTTGCTGGTGTATGCCGCTACCCTGATCCATGGCGGATACGATGCGCTGGAGGCCTGCCGCTGTGCGCTGGTCGAGCCGCTGACCGATGACGAGGAGACGGCCGCCGCGCTGCTGGAGGTAGTCCATGCCAGCTTCGGTACCTGAGCAGCCAGCAGCCGGACAGTCACTCGCCGTGCTTGCCGAAGTCCTCTACCTGGCCAACCTGCTGCTGTTGCCGGGGATCGCCTTCCTGGTGCTGCTGGTGCTCTATTACCGGAACATCGGCCGTGCGGCGGCATTGCCTGCCGGTCACCTGCGGCAGACCGTCGCCGCCAGCCTGTGGGCCGGTGCGCTGCTGGTGGTGGCCAATCTCAGCATCGTGTTACTGGGCGGCTATCGCAGCCCGCATACCTGGGTGGTGGTGATCATCTACTTCACCACCTGCCATTCCACGCTGGTATTGCTGGGTGTGCTGGGCCTGGCGCGTGCCCTGGCCGGACAACCGTTCCGGTATCCACTGATCGGCAGGCCGCTCTGATATGCCGCTCTCCGCGCACCGGCAGCAGATTCTGCGGCGCTTCCTGCAGGGCGGCTTCTTCCTGCTGTTCCTGCTGGCCCCGGCGCTGGACATCCTGCGCTTCGACCTGACGCAGGGACATGCCATCCTGTTCGGCCTGCCGTGGACGCTGGGCCAGGATGATTTCGTGGCCGGCCGCATTGGTCCGGTCCAGGCAGCCGTCAATATCATCCTGCGCGGTTTCCTCCCGCTGTTGCTCGTCGGCGGGGCCCTGCTCGGCATGGCCTGGCGTTACGGGCGCCTGTACTGCGGCTGGCTGTGCCCGCATTTTTCCGTGGTGGAACGCATCAACCGCTGGATGCAGCGCGCCACCGGCAAACCGAGCGTCTGGGAGCGCGCGCCGTTGCCGGAGCGGCAGCCGGACGGCAGCGCGCTGCCGCGTAACCGGGTGTACTGGGTCGTCACGGTATGCGCCGCGGCCGGGTTCGCGCTGTTGTGGGCGGTCACCCTGCTGACCTACCTGCTGCCGCCGCACCTGATCTGGCACAACCTGCTGACCCTGAGCCTGACGCCGAACCAGGCCCGCTTCATCGGCGTGGCCACGCTCCTGCTCACGGTCGATTTCCTGTTCGCGCGCCATCTGTTCTGCCGCTTCGGCTGCGCGGTCGGCCTGTTCCAGAGCCTTGCCTGGATGGCCAACCCGCGCGCGCTGGTGGTCGGTTTCGAGAAACACCGTGCGGCTGCCTGTGCGGAGTGCAACAACGCCTGTGACAATGCCTGCCCGATGCGGCTGCGTCCACGCAGCATCAAGCGCCGCATGTTCACCTGTACCGAATGCGCGCAATGCATCCACGCCTGTGACCAGGTACGGGTTGCCGACCCGCAGGGCGGCCTGTTGCACTGGGTCGCGGGCGCAGCGGCCCTGCCGGTGGAGACGGGCCGGCAACCGCGTACCACGCCAACGCAGCCAGGCGAGAGATCCGCCCCGTGGAAGAGTTCGTCGGTCAGCTCTGGCACCGCCTGATCACGCGTGCGGCACGGCGTTCGTACCCGGAGGCCGTGGTGACGCTGGAGACGGTCGGCCACGGCGCGGGCATCCTGTTCCGTGCGCTGGGCGGGGACGGCGGGCTGCGGATCGAGGCGGGCGACGCCACCGCCAGCGGGGCACGGCGCAGCTGGCTGGCGCGCATCGCCGGGACCCGGCGCACGGTTGAACTGGCCTGGCGTGACGACCAGGCGCTGCGCCTGCCGGCGCGGATCGACTGCTTTCCGGACCGGGCCCTGAACCGTGACCTGTACCTGTGGCTTGCCGCGCTGGCGGCGCGACCGGAACCGGCCGGTGACTGGTTTGCCGGCAGCCAGCAGCGTACCCGGGCCGTGCTGGAGGCGTACCCGGGTTTGCGGGCCCGGTACCGGCGTCTGGTCGATGCCCACCTCGCGGGGCGCAGCGCGCCGGCACGGTTGCCGCCCGACGAGGCGGCGCAGGAGCACGCGATCCGCAGCGCCCTGCGGGAGCCCGGCAGCGTGCCGGTGCTGCCGGCCTGCCGCCGCCCGCCGCAACCGGTCCTGCTGTGGCTGCACCCGGCGGCGCCGGTCGTGTCCGCCACCGCGGCCGACGCGGATTCCGCCGCCGCCGCGCGCGACACTCCCGTACGGGCACTGCAGGAGCAGCGCCGGCGCCGGGCGGAGCGGGTCGCGCAACCGGACACCGACCGGGGCCTGGTCACGGTGCGCATGGAGAACATTTTTACCTGGGGCGAGTACGCGCGCGTGGATCGTGCCGGGGAGGACAACGAGGATCTGCAGGAAGCCGCCGACGCGGCGGCATCGATCGACACCTTCAGCGTGACCCGGGATGGCAGGACCCGGGCCGCGCGCCTGCGCTTCGATCTCGACCTGCCCGCGGCCGAATGCGATGACCGGCCGCTGGGAGCAGGCATCCTGTTGCCGGAGTGGGATTACCGCACCCGCCGCCTGCAGCCGGATCGTTGCCGCGTCCAGCCGTTGCTGGCGGCGCGGGCAGCACCCTGCGCGCTGCCGGCACGCCTGCGCCGCACCGCGGCGCGCCTGCGTGCGCAGTTCCGGCAACTGGCACCGGCACGTTGCTGGCTGTCCGGACAGCCGGACGGCGCCGAGCCGGATCTCGAGGCCTGGCTGCGCTTCCGTGCCGAACGTGGCGGGCGGCAGGCCGTGGCCGGCGATCGCCTGTATCGGGACATGCGCAACGGATCGCGTGACCTGGCGTGCCTGTTGCTCGCCGATCTGTCGCTCTCCACCGACAGCTGGGTCAACGACACGGCGCGGGTGATCGATGTAATCCGCGACAGCCTGTGGCTGTTTGCGGAAAGCCTGTCGGCCACCGGAGACCGGTTCGCCATGTACGGGTTTTCCTCGCGCCGGCGGGACCCGGTACGCGTGCACCAGCTCAAGACCTTCGACGAACCCTACAATGCAAGGGTGTGCGGCCGGATCGGTGCCATCCGGCCCGGGTATTACACGCGCATGGGTGCGGCCGTGCGCCATGCCAGCCGGCTGCTCGCGGACCAGGTCGCCAGCCGGCGGCTGTTGCTGCTGCTGACGGACGGCAAGCCCAATGATCTCGACCACTACGAAGGGCGCTACGGTGTCGAGGATACCCGGCACGCCCTGCAACAGGCGCGCGAGTCGGGATTGCAGCCGTTCTGCGTGACGATCGACCGCAAGGCCGGCGATTACCTGCCTTACCTGTTCGGCAGCAACAGCTACGTGGTCATCCACCGGCCCTCGCAGCTGCCGCGTGCATTGCCGTCGCTGTATGCACGGCTGACTGCGTGAGTTGACCCGTGTCAAGGTCCGGCCGGAAACTGAGCAGCGGGTTGCGTGGAGCCGATCCACACGGGGGCAGCCTGCAGCACGGAAATTCACTCCATGCGCCGCGGTGCCGGCGCCATGCGCTGCCGGCCTGCCTGCTGGTGGCGCTGCTGTCGTGGTGGCAGCCGTGCGCTGCCGCCACGGTCGAGGCCCTGGCCCGGCAGTATTTTCCGCAGGCCGATCGTGTCGGACCGTTCGAGGGTGACCCGCTGGCGGCCGCGGTCTACCGGCAGGACCGGCTGCTCGGTTACGTGCTCCGCACCACGGACGTTGCACCGATCCCGGCCTATTCGGGCAAGCCAATCACGCTGCTCGTGGGCGTGGACGTTGCCGGCCACATCACCGGCCTGGAGGTGACCCGGCACTCCGAGCCGATCCTGGTGATCGGCGTATCCGACCAGGACCTGCGACATTACGTCGACCAGTACCGCGGCGTATCGGTGCGCAAGCAGGTGAAGATCGGCGGCGCACCGCGCGAGGGCTATGTCACCATCGACGGCATATCCGGCGCCAGCATCACCTCCATGGTCATGAATGCCACGGTGATGAAGGCGGTGCAGAAGGTGGCCGCAGCGCGCGGCATTCCGGCACCTGCGGGTGACGCCGTGCCGGTGCCGGCGGGCGGGGACGCTACGCTGGAAGGCGCGCCGGTGGACGCCCCGGACTGGTGGCTCGGGAACCAGGAGGAGCCCTTCTGGGTGAACGTGTGGCGCGAACGTACCTGGCAGATCGTGGTCCTGTGCTGCGCGCTCGTCACGCTGACCGTCATCCTGCTGTTCCAGGACTGGCTGGCGCGGCGTCCGCAGCTGCTGCGCAGGATACGCACCGGGTTCCTGCTGTTCACCTGCGGTTTCATCGGCTGGTATGCACTGGCGCAACTCTCGATTATCCACGTGCTGACGTTCATCAACGCGTTGCTGCACCAGTTCAGCTGGGAATCCTTCCTGGTCGATCCGCTGATTTTCATCCTCTGGGGGTTCGTGGCCCTGACGCTGCTGCTGTGGGGGCGCGGGGTGTATTGCGGCTGGCTCTGCCCGTTCGGTGCGCTGCAGGAACTGCTGTTCCAGATCGCGCAGCGTGCGGGCATGCGGGAGTACCGCCTGCCCGAAGTGGTGCATGAACGCCTGACCGCACTGAAATACGTGATCTTCGTTGCGCTGTTCGGCCTGTCACTGCAATCGATCGGTTATGCCGCGCAGGCAGCCGAGGTGGAGCCCTTCAAGACCGCCATCGTCATGCATTTCCTGCGTGACGGTGCGTATTTCTGGTACGCGGTTGCCTTGCTGATGCTGGCCGTGCTCAACCGCAAGTTTTTCTGCAAGTATCTGTGCCCGCTCGGTGCGGCCCTGGCGATTCCGGCACCGCTGCGGATTTTCGACTGGTTGCGCCGGCGCAAGGAATGCGGGCGCCCCTGCCAGATCTGCGCGGTCCAGTGCGAGGTGCATGCGATCCGTCCCACCGGAGAGATCAACCCGAACGAGTGTCATTACTGCCTGGATTGCCAGGTGACCTACTGGGACAACCGCCAGTGTCCGCCGCTCGCGGAAAAACGCGTGCGGCGTGAAAAGAGCCGGGCGGCGCTCGAGCGCCTTGCCGGACAGTGAGCGCTAATGCCCGCCGGGTGTGCGCCTGCGCGCGCAACGGATCTGTGCGGGGCGCAACCGTGCCGCTGCGCCACGCGCGAAAATCCCGCAAGCGGCTGTAAATCCTGCTGAATCCGGGCTGCCAGGAACACCTTAACCTACGTCAAGGTATCCCGGGAGCACACCGGTAGCATGCCCTGCAAGAAGACAATCGCGTCGAAGAGGAGGGCTTCATGATGAATATCCGTGTGAACCGGCTGGTAACCGTGGTTGCGACCGCGCTGCTGGCAACTGCCACGCTGGTGGCCGTGGCGCAGTCCGAACACCCGGGCACGACGCCGGGCGAATTGCGTTACAAGGGTGCTCCGGTCCCCATGCAGGAGGGTTCCAGGGATGTCCTGACGGAGGGGGCTCCGACACTGACCAAGGAGGAGTTCGCCAGGGCCAAGAAGATCTATTTCGAGCGCTGCGCCGGCTGTCACGGCGTGCTGCGCAAGGGGGCTACCGGCAAGCCGCTGACCCCGGACATCACCCGGCCGAAGGGCCTGGACTACCTCAAGGTGTTCATCAACTTCGGTTCGCCCGCCGGCATGCCCAACTGGGGCAGTTCGGGGCAGCTGACCGAGGAAGAAGTCAACCTGATGGCCCGCTACCTGATGAACGATCCGCCCATCCCGCCGGAATTCGGCATGGCGGACATGAAGGCGACCTGGAAGGTGCTGGTGCCGCCGGAAAAGCGTCCCAGGAAGAAGGAGAACAATTACGACCTCAACAACATCTTCTCGGTCACGCTGCGCGACAGCGGCCAGATCGCACTGATCGACGGCGATACCAAGAAGATCATCAACGTCATCAAGACCGGCTACGCGGTACACATCTCGCGCTACTCGACCTCCGGACGCTACCTGTTCGTGATCGGGCGCGACGCCAAGGTCAACCTGATCGACCTGTGGATGAAGAAGCCGGACAACGTCGCGGAGATCAAGGTCGGCATGGAGGCGCGTTCGGTGGAGACCTCCAAGTATCCCGGCTATGAAGACAAGTATGCGATCGCCGGCGACTACTGGCCGCCGCAGTACGTCATCATGAAGGGGGATACTCTGGAGCCACTGAAGATCGTTTCCACGCGTGGCTATACCGTTGACACCCAGGAATACCATCCGGAACCGCGCGTGGCCGCCATCGTGGCCTCGCACCAGCATCCGGAGTTCATCGTCAACGTGAAGGAGACCGGCAAGGTGCTGATGGTGAACTATGCGAACATCGACAATCTCAAGGTGACCACCATCGGCGCGGCGCGTTTCCTGCACGACGGCGGCTGGGACTCGACCCACCGCTATTTCCTGACGGCGGCCAACAAGTCGAACAAGATCGCGGTGGTCGACTCGAAGGAGGACAGGCTGGCGGCGCTGGTCGATGTCACCAGGATCCCGCACCCGGGCCGTGGCGCCAACCTCAAGGACCCGAAGTACGGACCGGTCTGGGTGACCAGTGCACTGGGTAACGAGAATGTCACGGTCATCGGTACCGACCCGGTCAGGCACAAGCAGAATGCCTGGAAGGTGGTGCGTACCCTGAAGGGTCAGGGCGGTGGGTCACTGTTCGTGAAATCCAACCCGCATTCCAGCAACCTGTGGGTGGATTCCCCACTCAACCCGG
>Ga0315556_1000291_pt1 | contig 30174 bp, 30 predicted proteins | sample SalMarSW160310MG_FD_202112 | JGI IMG/M metagenome (GOLD analysis project Ga0315556, IMG submission 202112) | Salt marsh sediment microbial communities from the Plum Island Ecosystem LTER, Massachusetts, United States - Salt Marsh Sediment SW1603-10 ...
ACGGACACCTGATTCCCGGCATGCAGGCAGAAGCAGCGGAGATGATCGATGAATTGGTAACACCTGTCAAACTGCACCCAATTGCACCAGAAACGAACCCCGTATCAAAATAGAATCGTGACACCCCCACCTGCAGGCCTAAGAAAGATTTAACCCCCATATATGGGGGTTAAATAGTGGGCGGAACAGGACTCGAACCTGCGACCCCTTCTGTGTAAGAGAAGTGCTCTAACCAACTGAGCTATCCGCCCGTCCGGGGATTATATCGACGCTGCCCGCCGGGGTCAACGAGACGCCGATCTTTGCCTCTAGGGGCTGGAAATGCTATAGTTGCCAGCCACCCATCTCTCTAATCCAAGCACGTAGGAGCCGCAGTATGTCGTCTTTCGAGACTCGAATTCGAGAGGCCAAACCGGACTTGACGCCAAGCTTTGAAGTCTTGGCGAACTTCCTGCTCGACTCCTTCGACCAGGCTGCCTTCCTCACCGGCACGGAACTCGCCCATAGGCTCGATCTCGACCCGGCTACAGTGGTGCGCTTTGCGCAACGCCTTGGCTATCCTGGATACCGCGAACTGCAACGCGAGGTTCAAGCGCGAGTCCAGCTGTTGCTTGCTGCTCCCGACACCGGCCCGGCCAATTCTCCCGAAGATGCCGCCATGAAAGCGCTCGACCAGGCCAGCTCGCTCATCGAACAAGTGCGCCGCGACTTCCCTCTTGAGGCGGCCAATTGCTTCGTCAAGCTGCTGGATGAGGCCGCTCGCGTCGTGATCCTGGCGGAGGGTCTGACCCTGCCTGCCGCTCGAACACTTGGCGCCTGGCTTGAGCTCGGCGGCCACACGGTTCACTACAGCGCCGGCTCGGCAGCCGACGTTGCCCGCGCTCTGTCAGGCATACGCCGAGGCGATCTGGTGATCGCTCTCGAATGCGATGGGGAAACGCCAATTCTCGGCCGCGCCCTGGATGAAGCTCGCAAACATGCTGCTGCCACGGTCGCCCTGGTGGCGGCTCCTTCCAGCGAGGTCACATCCCACGCCGACCTTGTGCTGGCCACGCGCACCAACCACGATCCGGCGATGGCCCAGCTGATGCTCGACGCGCTGAGCTTCGCCCTGATGCGCATGCTGATGAAGGCCCGCCCTGGCCGCTTCAAAGCCGATGGTCGGCGGCTGCGTGAATTGACCAATACCTTGGCCGGGCGAGATGGCTCGGACCCCCGTGTCTGAGCCATCTTCAGTACGGCCCCCGCGCCGGGTCTGATCGCTCATTCATCATCCATGTGGATTTACCTGACCCTCGCTGCCGTCCTCATCCTCCTGGCTGTCTGGGAACTGTACTTCTGCGAAGGGGCCCATCTCGGCCGGAGATCGGTGATTTGGACCTATGACGTCGCTGCCCGGCGCTACGATGGTATCAAACGCTTTGATCCGGATTGGGAACGTCGGACCGTGGGCGAACCGGTGACGACAGTGTTCGGCGACCTTCACGGCGTTCGCCTTCTGGATGTGGGGGCCGGCACCGGCCGTTTGGCACGGGCTGTGGGCGCTGCCGGCGGACTGAAGGGAACACTGTGGGCCCTTGAGCCGTCCCGCAACATGCTCGATCTCGGCCGTTCGTTCAGCTTGCCCTACCCCGCCCATTGGGTTCAGGGCTGGTCGCAGCCCCTTCCATTTGCCGCAGAGACATTCGACTTGGTGGCTTCTCTGGAGATGCTCGAGTTCACGCCGCGGCCAACCCGCACGCTCCGGGAAATGGTCCGCGTCCTGCGCCCCGACGGCTGGCTGCTCGTTTCGAATCGAATCGGCTGGCAGGCACGCCTGATCCTCGGCCACTACTTCAGCCAACGGGCACTTCGCCGGATACTTGAGGACGCCGGTTTGGTGGACATTCAATTCTTCGCCTGGCAAATGGATTACGATTTGGTCTGGGGCTACAAACCCGCGCGTGATTCATAAGAATCGGAGGCAGACACAACGCTATGCGCCTAGTTCGCTATCGGAAGGGCGCCGACTCGCCATTGCTTTGGGGTTGGCTATCGAAGGGCAAGATCGGCTTGGTGGACGGATCGCCCTACGGCGAGTTTCGCCGCAGAGAGGTCAGGCTGGCCATCGATTCGGTCGAGCTGCTGCCGCCGGTCACACCCGGAAAGATCATCTGTGTAGGCCGCAATTATGCTGCCCATGCTGCCGAACATGACGCTGAGCCTCCTGAGCTGCCCCTTCTCTTCCTCAAACCCCCGAGTGCCGTGGTAGGAGACGGTGACAGCATCTATCTTCCACCACAGTCTCAGCAAGTGGAACATGAAGGGGAGTTGGCGGTTGTCATCGGTCAACGCTGCCGGTGGGTCGAACCGCGCCAAGCTATGGACATGGTGCTCGGATTCACGATCGCCAACGACATCACGGCCCGCGATCTACAACGCCAGGATGGCCAATGGACGCGGGGCAAGGGCTTCGACACATTTTGCCCGATTGGCCCATGGATCGAAACCGAATTTGATCCGGCCGATGCCTTGGTGACATGCACCGTCAACGGCCGGCTGCGGCAGATGGCCTCCACGCGTGACATGATCTTTCCGGTGCGCCAGATCGTAGCCTTCGTCTCATCGGTGATGACGCTGGAACCCGGTGACGTTATTCTGACGGGGACACCTTCGGGTGTTGGGCCGCTGACGGATGGGGACGAAGTGGCAATAGAGATCGAGGGAATTGGAATCCTCACCAACCGCGTCCGGAATGATCCCGGAGCCCCGGCCAAAGATCGCTAGGATAGAGGAGAGTCAGGATGGGTTTGAAACCAGATCACTGGATAGCCAAGATGGCTCGCGAACAGCAGATGATCGAACCCTTCGTCGAGAGCCAGGTTCGGGAGGGGGTCATCTCATACGGGGTGTCTTCCTACGGCTACGATATCCGCGTGACGGATGAATTCAAGATCTTTACCAATGTCTTTTCGGCCGTGGTCGACCCCAAGGGATTCGATCCTGCCTCGATGGTCGACTACAAGGGAAATGTGTGCACCATCCCACCCAACTCGTTTGCTCTCGCCCGGTCGGTGGAATATTTCCGAATTCCGCGCACGGTCCTGACCATCTGCTTGGGAAAATCCACTTATGCCCGCTGCGGGATCATTGTCAACGTGACTCCATTCGAACCTGAGTGGGAAGGGTACGTCACCCTTGAGATTTCGAACACCACACCTCTTCCAGCGCGTATCTACGCCAACGAGGGCATCGCTCAGGTCCTCTTCTTCAAAGCCGACGAGGCCTGCACCATCTCCTACGCCGACAAGAAGGGAAAATATCAAAAGCAAAGGGCGATCGAACTGCCGCGCCTCTAGTGCTTTGAAACGAAAGGACATCTCCACCGCTGTTGGGCCTGTGCTAGAATCCTTTGATCGATGCATGGTCCAAGTTCGAGGTGAACGTGGAAAGGCTTTTCTTGGGTTTGGGCGCCGTGGGCGCCTTTTTGGCAGTCGGGACCGGGGCATTCGGAGCACACGCCCTGAGTGCGCATTTTGAAGCTCATCCCGATCTCGAGAGCATCTACCACACAGCCGTTCAATACCTCTTCTTTCACGCCATCGGCCTGTTTCTGATCGCCTGGGCCAGCACGCGCTTCCAGTGGCAGGGAGTGGCCTGGGCCGGATATCTGTTTCTGGCCGGCATCCTACTGTTCTGCGGCAGTCTGTTTGTCCTCAGCCTGACCGGTGTCCGTTGGTGGGGTGCCGTAACTCCTTTCGGTGGGCTAGCATTCTTGGCCGGATGGGCTCTGCTTGCCATCACCGCCTGGCGCGGATAAAGCCGCCCCACCCTTCCTGCCTGGCCCCTCCCCTTCAATCATCTCTGCCAGCCCGAACTTGTCGACCGCCCTGGACAACTGTCTCGAGGCATGCGTATGATCAATCCATCACCTGAAAGTCTCGGCCAGAGCCTGCATGACCAGCAGTACATCGCCAATGCCGACATCACCACCGTGCTCTATCTCGCCCAGGCGTTGGGCAAACCCGTCCTGGCCGAAGGGCCGGCCGGTGTCGGGAAGACTGAGCTGGCCAAGGCATGGGCAGGCGCCACCGGACGCGAGCTCATCAGGCTGCAGTGCTACGAGGGGCTGGATGAGACCAAGGCGCTGTACGAGTGGGAGTATGCCAAGCAGATGCTTTACTCCCAGCTTCTGCGCGACAAGCTCAACTCACTTCTGGCCGACACAAAGTCCTTGGCCGAGGCGGCCGACAGAATTGCCAGCGAGGAAGACGCGTTCTTCTCGATGCGGTTTCTGCTCGCTCGGCCGCTGCTCAAGGCCATCCTGTCCGACGAGCCGGCGCTGCTGCTCATCGACGAGATCGATCGCGCCGACGCCGAGTTTGAAGCTTTCCTGCTGGAGGTGCTGAGCGACTTCCAAGTCACCGTGCCTGAAATCGGCACACTTGCAGCCAAGCATCATCCGCTGGTGGTACTCACCAGCAACAACACGCGCGAGCTTTCAGAAGCGCTGAAACGCCGCTGCTTGTATCTGTTCATCGACTATCCGAGCTTGGAGACCGAGTTGGCCGTCGTCCGTCTTCGCGTACCGGATCTCGACCAAGCCATGGCCAGGCAGGCGGTCGAACTCGTGCATCGCCTGCGGCAGCTGGACCTTAGGAAGAGCCCCGGGATCAGCGAGACCCTCGATTGGGCGCGCGCCCTGGTCCATCTGAACGCCGACTCCATCGATCGTGAGACCCTCCAGCACACCCTGACGGTGCTTCTCAAGTACGATCGAGATGTCCAACTGGCGCGCCGGGCGCTTCAGCGGGATGCCGACCGCCGCCGGCAGATAGAGGCAGAACGGCGCACGCGGGGCATGCATCCCGAAGACGAGGGACTGGATATCGATTCCGATGGATGATCGGATGGTGAAGTTCGCGGCCGCTCTGCGGGCCGCTGGGGTGCGGATCTCCTTGGCGGAGAGCCAAGACGCGTTCGCGGCCACCCAGGCCGTGGGAGTGATGGATCGGCGCCGATTTCGGACGGCGCTGCAGACAACTCTCGTCAAGGATCACACTGATCGCCCAACCTTTGACAAGCTTTTCCCGGTTTACTTTGGGTCCGGTCCTGAGGGCATGCCCAACGCCGAGGATCAGCTCACACCGGAGCAGATCGAGCAGATCCGTCAAGCCCTTTCCATGCTGGCAGGTGAGCTACGCGAGATGCTCGAACGGATGCTGGAAGGGCGAAACTTCACTTGGGAAGAGCTCGAGCAGGCCGCCCAGCGCGCCGGCCTCGATCGCGCCCGAACGATGGCCGACCAAGGTTGGCTATCACGGCGCATGGCCCAGCAGCTCGGCCTGGCGCAAATTATGGACGAGATCCAGATGCTCTTGAACAAGATGGCGATGGCCGGCGCCAACCCGCGGGATCAGGCTGACACCCAGGCGTTCTTGGAAGGGAGTCTTGCCAACCTGCAGCAACAGGTCCAGAACTTCGCCGGGATCAGCCTTGCGGAGCGCATGCGTGAGACCGTCCCCCAACACATTGACGATCGTCCATTGATGGACATTCCATTCCAGAATCTCTCGGCCGACGAGATCGACCGCCTCAAACACGAGGTCAGCAGATTGGCCGCCAGGCTTCGCACACGGGCGGCCCTGCGACAGAAGCGCGGCAAGGGCCGTCGCCTCGATCCCAAGAGCACGATTCGGGCCAACTTGCGTCATGGCAATGTCCCCTTTGTTCTCGTCCATCGCGTTCGCCGGCGCAAGGCTCGTTTCACGCTGATCTGCGATGTGTCGACGTCAATGAGGCCCGTGGTGTCCTTCCTGCTGCTCCTGATGTATCAGGTTCAAGCGCAGGTCGGGCGAACGCGCAGCTTCGCTTTCATCGACCACATGGAGGACATCAGCCAGGCGTTCGAGGGGCAGCGGCCAGAGCAAGCCGTCCCCGAGGTTCTCTATCGCCTGCCGCCGGGTCACTACAACACAGATCTTGGGAGAAGCCTGGAGGGTTTTTTCAGGGATCAGCTAGGGGCAGTAGACAGTCGAACGACGGTCATTATCTGCGGCGATGGGCGGAACAACTACAATCCAGCCCGGGACGATCTCGTCGACCTGTTGGCGCGAAAGGCGCGCAAGCTGGTTTGGTTCAACCCTGAGCCGCCGGCCCTTTGGGGCACAGGAGACAGCGATATGCCTGCCTATGCGTCTCTGGTTGATGCCGTGTTCCAGGTGGCTAACCTGCGCCAACTTTCCCAAGCGGTTGATCAGCTCTTCGCCTGACTCGATGCCTCGTCTGGGGCGCCTGCAGCTCCGGACTGCTCGATCGGCTGGTTGCGCGCCAGCCACAGCCCCGCCACACCCAGCGCGGTGAAGACGGCTGCCGCCGGGAAGACCGCCAGCAGACTGAAGTGAGTCAGAACGGCCCCTATGGCCGGCCCTACCATCAGCCCCAAGTTTACGGGAAGGTACGCGAACGACATCACCCGGCCCCTGACGTCGTCGCTGGTTGAACTGGCGAGCACGCTGAACGAAATGGCGAACACGCTGGACGAGACGGCGCTAATCAGCGCCCAGGTCACAGCCAGGCTCCAAAGGTTGTGCGCCAGCGCCGGCAGCGGCCAAAGGACGATCCCGGCCAATCCGGCGGCGATGAGAACTCGCCATTGCCCCCATCGATCGGCCAAGGCGCCCAATATCGGACTTCCGATGAGAGCCGTCAACCCACCCGCTCCGACCACCAGGCCCACAATCTTCCCCGTTTCCGATCCGGTATAGATCGAAGTCGTCACAAGCGGGATGTATGTCAACGCAAGCAGCCAGGCTGCGAACAGGGCGAAGAGCGCTGGGAACAAGATTCTGAGGCGGGGCGTGCGGAAGACGATTCGTACCGAGTCGGCCGCCATGTTGAGCAGCGGTCCCCGGTCCGTACCCACAAAGCGGTCCTTGTAGCCAAACGCCATGCCCAAGATGACCAGCCCCATGACGACCACATTGATGGCAACAAGGGTGCGGAAGCCGTACGCGTCGAACAGCGCACCCCCGATCAATGGCCCCACAAACACGCCCACCGGCGCCCCGCTGTTCATGATCGAGAAAGCGAATCCTTGCCGCAGCCGGGGAGACCGCTCGGAGAGCGTGGTCATCATCAAGCCGCTGTTTCCGAGAGCGAAGCTTGTAATCGACCTTGCCAGAAGGAAGACCCAGATGCTGCCGGATAGGACCATACCCAGGCCGGCCAAGAAATGGGCGACGAATGAGCGGACGATTATCGGCTGCCGCGCATACCGATCCGCCAACGCGCCCCAGAATGGGAGCAGCGGCAGCCCAATGGCGCTGGTGATCGCCACGACTGCGCCAGTCCAGGCTGCAACCTGATCCTGGGGCACCCCCAATCTGGGAAGGTAGAGGGGCGTGAAGGCGTTGATCTGGCTGTAGAATGCGCCCTCAACAAAGCTGGCAAGTGTGAAGAGTACGAGCAGCCAGATCCAGGAACCTGAAGGCTGGGCTGGCGACCGATCCGTCGTCTCGTCAATCACGTGACGTTGTGACAAGATGCTCTTTCCGTTTTCTGACGTGGACGTCGGAGTATTCTAATCGCGCCTCGACGCGCTCGCCCCTCACATGATCTCACCACAATGAGTCCGAACTCCTTCGGACCAAGGGCGCTTGGCGCTGAAAGGTACAATGTGCCCTGGCTGCTGGTCGGCTCTTGACGGCCCAAGGCGCGGAGAAGGCAATGGACGACGATCTGCCGAAAGACATGATTATGGCGTGGTCCCAAGATGTCTTCTTGGCGCCGCGCCTGCAAGACGTCGCTCGGGGCTTGGGATACGAGATTCTCCTGGTCGAGTCTCCTACACAACTCAACGCCGAAGGCGACACAACGGCGCGGCCGATCCCCCTGACCGAGCCGCTTCAAGGGCCCGATGCCCGCATGGTCGCGTACCTGACCAAGCACCGGCCTGCCCTGATCCTGGTGGATACCACAGCAGCGGACATCCCTTGGGCACGCTGGATCCAAGTGCTCAAAACATCAGCTGCCACGCGCCGCATTCCCATTCTGGCCTTCGGACCGCATGTGGACGAATCCAATCTTGCCCTAGCTCGGTCGTCGGGCGCCGACGAGGTCGTCACCCGGGGTCAATTCCAATCTGGTCTCCCCAGACTGATACGGACCTGGGCTCGAGCCAGCCTGACCGAAGATCTGGCGTCAGCCTGCAATGGGCGATTGTCTCCAGCGGCCGAACAGGGCGTCGAGTACCACCAAGCCGGGGAATACTTCGAGGCCCACGAGGCGTTGGAGAAAGCCTGGAAGGAAGCGCCTGAAGCCGAGGGCTATCTCTACCGCGCCCTGCTCCAATTCTCAGTAGCCTGCTACCACATTCAGCAGCACAACCATCGCGGCGCCAGTAAGATGATGCTGCGCATCCGCCAGTGGCTGGATCCGCTGCCGGATGCCTGCCGCGGAATTGACGTGGCCAAGCTTCGCCAACATGTCGAGGAGCTGCGAACCGCCCTTGGTCAGCTTTCCCCGAAGACGATAGACCAACTCGATCCGAACCTGCTCCGCCCTTTTCCCCGCCTGGGGTCATGAGTTCAGCTCACCCCTCCGTGTGGCGGGCTTCCTCGTGGCCCGCATCCCCCTTCGGGCGCCATCCGAAGCGTATACTCGCCGGATTTTCGATGCCCTCGACAGCATCGGCGATCACATCGCCCAAGACAGGCGCGAACTTGAATCCGTGTCCGCTTCCACCCGACGCTACGATCAGCCCTGGCCGCTCGGGATCCCGGTCCAGGTAAAAATCTCCGTCCCACGTGTCGGCATACAGGCAGAGACGTGTGGCGAGTACAGGCGCGTCCGCCAGCGCCGGAAGCGAATCCCTCAGGAATCTCCGGAAGGTCGCCTCTGCCTGGGGATCGACCTGGCGCGGCGCGTCCGGATCCACCCTCCTTCCAGGCCCATGGTTGGCAATCTTGAGCGTGCCGTCTTGCAGGGCGGCAAATCCATACCATCCCGTCCTGGAAATGTCAGCCGCCCATGGCACGAACTGTGGCGGCCGGAAGGCGGGCACCGGGTCGGCCCTGAAATGGAACACGGGCTGGCCGACCGGGTGAATGCGGTCCGCCAGCCAGGGAAGCAGCTTGGCCGTCCACGCACCGGCGGCAACGACGACAGCATCCGCCTCAAGGCTCGTTCCGTCTGTCATATTGACTCCGCCGATGCGACCGTTGGGGGAGATCAGGCCCGCCACGCGGGTGTTCTCGCGGATCGTGACCCCAAGTTGCACGGCTGTTCTCTGCAACTGACAGACTACTTCACCGCTTTCGGCCCAACCGGCTTCGGGATTGAAGTAGCCATCCGTGTAGCCGCCCCTCGTCCAAGCGGGAAAGTGCTCCGCCAGGCTCTTAGCCGTGATCCGCTCTGGGCGGTGCCCGCGCGTTTGCAGCAGACGGAAGCTCTCGTATTCGAAGCCTCCCGGCGCCATGGCGTCTCGGGTGAGCAGCAGAAAGCCGGTCTCGTGAAAGAGCGGCTGTTCCCACTCGGCATTCCACACCCGCCAGCCGTCCATGGCCGTCTCCATCAAAGCCATGTAGAAGTCATCCGCCCCATAGTCCATGCGGATGGCCTTGCTGATGTCCGTGGATGACGCATCCGAATGCGGGAGAGGTCCGGGATCCAGAAGCTCGACGTCGTGCCCACGCCGGGCCAACGCCAATGCCCCCGTGGTGCCAAAGATCCCGCCGCCAACCACGAGCACTCGCGACGTGGCTGAGTTTGCCATGGAAGCCTCCTGGACTCGTTCAGGTTCGGAGGGACAAAGAGGCGGCCAGCGTGCCGTCGCCCCAAGCTTGATGATAGTCGGCAGCCCGCGCCTGCCCGGCCTGCTTGAGGCGCCGGGCAAGGCCTCCATCGTCCACCACCAGCGAATGGCCAGCGGCGCCCAACGCGCGTTTATCGCCAGCTGGTACGAGGAACCCCGCCTCGCCCAGGATGCCCTGGGCCGCATCGCTTGACGCGCCTGCCACCGGCAAGCCACAGGCGAGTGACCAGCGGAGCACCTGCCAGCTGGCTGGATGACCTCCCACGAGCAGACAAGACGCCCCTCTGAGAACCGCAGGCAGGGTTTCCCAGGGCAAGCGCTCAAACACGATGACCGACGCCTCTTGGCCCAGATCGCGCGCCGCAGCCGCGCCTGTGGCAACGCCAGGACCGAGGGGGCCAATCACGAGCTTGACCTCCTCGCCCAGGCTGGGCGCCATCCAAGACCAGGCCGCGAGCAAATGCCGCACATCCCGAATCGAAGCCCCCAGGGCCAAAACGTATGACAGGGGCATGCCCCCATCCCGTCTGCGCGCCGCATCATCGTCGGCAGGCGTGGGGCGAAAAGGCGAGGCGACCGCCGGCGTGACCAGACATGGGTTCCGCGGTCCAGTAGATCGATGCGGCTCATCGGCCCACTGCAGCAGCCGCCAGGCACCTGCCAATCCGGCCTTGGCGGCTGCAGCCCGCAGACAGTCCAACCCTCTCGCCTTGACTGAAGGGCGAGAATCGATGATGGCGGCGATCGGAGACGCCGACCCCAGAGGGGCCGAGGCGTAGGGGACCAAAACGGCCCCCGGCCGCAAGCCTTCGGCGGCTCGGGGCAGGCCCACCTGTTCGAAGACAAGTCGAACCCAAGAGTCGATCCCCCCAGATGCCAGAGTGATCCGAAGATCGGTGTCCGTCAGGGCGGGCGCTTGGCGCGGCCAAGCCACTCCTACGGCTCGCGGCCCAAGCTCCGCCGTCAGGCGAGCGAGAATTTCCTTCTGAGCCCATGCATCCACATCCCACGGGCGAACCACCAGCCACCAACCACTGACAAGTACCTTGAGAGTTGTATTTGTGAATTCTTTCACAAGCCCCTGGACCTCCTCTGATGGGGCCAGTGTAGGGCTTCTCCCAGCGTCCGGTCAAACTCGGCCAACCAACAACCATCCCAACGAAATCCGGCAGCGATTACAATGCGCGTATGGAGACCGATCAGGAGCTTCTCGATCCCAAACGGCAGGCCGAAGCGCGTGAGTACGCTGCCATCCGACGACGCTGGATGCTGGCCGAACTTGCCCTCGGCGTGGTGTATCTCGCAACCTGGCTGGGCACTGGCTGGAGCGTCGCTGCGCGCAGGGCGCTTCAATCAGCACTATCCAGCGCATGGCCCGGCGCAGAAACTTGGTGGCTGGTCGTCCTGGGCCAGGCGGTTGCGCTCGGGATTCCCTGGTTCCTTCTGACCTTGCCAATCAGTTTTCACACAGGGTTTCGGCTGCCGCACCGCTATGGCCAGTCGACCCAGAGTTTGCAAGGCTGGATCTCGGATGGCATCAAAGGCCTGGCTGTGGCCGGAGCGCTGGGCGCGCCGCTGCTGGTCAGCTTCTTCGGCCTTATTCAGTGGGCACCGGGGATGTGGTGGATCTGGACAACCGCGCTTTACACTCTGGTCACGGCGATCATGGCCGCACTTGCCCCCCTGGTGCTTCTTCCGCTCTTCTACCACCAAACCCCGCTGGAAGCCGAACATGCCAATCTACGCGACCGGCTGCTCGACCTGGCGGGACGAGTCGGCGCCAAAGTGGAAGGCGTTTACCGCATAGATATGAGCCGGCGGACACGGGCGGCCAACGCCGCCCTCACGGGTTTGGGACGGACGCGCAGGATCCTTCTGGGGGACACGCTGCTGGATTCATTCAGCGGTGATGAGATCGAAACGGTGCTGGCTCACGAATTGGGGCATCACGTTCATCACGACATCCCGTTCTCACTGGCCGTAGATACAGCCCTCAACGCTTTGGGATTCCTGATGGTCTTTGGCGGGTTGAATCTCGGGGTCACATGGTTTGGCCTGGCCGGCGCAGCCGATCCCGCCGCTCTGCCATGGATTGGCATTCTCCTGGGGGCCTTCGGATTGGTCACCATGCCTATCTCGAATGCCTACTCGCGCTGGCGGGAATCGTTGGCGGACGATTTCTCGCTGGCGGTGACCGGCAAGCCTACCGCCTTCGCCAGCGCTATGACCCGCTTGGCGAATCAGAACCTGGCCGAGGCCGAGCCGTCCCGTTGGGTCGTGTTCCTCCTGTATTCCCATCCACCTTTGCAGGCACGGATTGACAAGGCGCGGGGGCTGGCGGCACCCAGTAACTAGCTTCTAGCTCCGAGCCTCAAATGACCTACCAAGGACGTTGTCCGTGCGGCCCAACGCGCGCGATGGCGAAGAGCCCGCAGGGGGCTGACGAGGGACAAGAGGCACGGGCGCCACAGATTGGTCTTTGGCCGGGGTCTCGCTCTGCTCCAGCGGTCGATGGCGATCAACGCTCGGATCAAATCTTGAATGCCCCCGACTCGTAGAACAACTTGCCGTCGGCGGTGATCCGGCCGCCATCCCGCATATCCGTCACCAGGTCCCAGTGCAGGGCGCTCTTGTTCACGCCGCCTGCTTCCTCGAAACCCTGCCCCAGCGCCATGTGGATCGTGCCGCCCATCTTCTCGTCAAAGAACGCATCCCCGCTGAATCGAGCGACCTCGTCGTTGGTCCCAATGGCAAACTCGCCCATGACATTGGATCCAGAGTCGATCGCCAACTGGGTCTTTAGGAAGGCCTCTCCTTTGGCCGCTGACGCCTCAATTACTTTCCCCTCGGCAAAGGTCAGCCTGACCCCCTCAACCGCGCGTCCTGCCTGAACTCCTGGATAGGAGAACTCCACCCATCCTTCGGCGGAGTCTTCGACAGGGGAGGTGAAGATCTCCCCGTCCGGCATGTTGTTGTGGCCCCCGGCATTGATCCATGTCCGGCCGGCCACCGACAGACGCAGGTCACAGTTGGGACCGGTAACTCGGATCTCATTCTTGTCCTTCAACCAGTCTGTAATCGCCTGCTGGCGCCGAGATAGGTCTTCCCAATCTCCGTTCGGGTCCGGCCGGTCTACCTTGCAGGCTTGGTAGACAAACTCCTCGTACTCCGCAAGACTCATCTCGGCTTCTTGGGCACTGGCCATGGTTGGAAAGCGGGCGATCACCCAGCGCAGCTCGCCACTATCGGTACGTCTGAAATACGTTTCGAAAACTTCACGCCTGCCCACTCGGTGCAAGGCCTGACGGGCTGGATCGACGTAGGTCAAGGCTCGCGTGTTTTGACTGCCCACCAGGCTGATGAAGACGTCGGCCCCCTGGAACAAAGTTAGGTCGGTTGGAGGGAACCATGTCAACTGCTCGTCGGTGGCTTGTCGAAGGAGGTCCTGCTTGAGTCGATCATCGGTCAATCGGACATGGGGGTGACCGCCAGCCTGCAGCACAGCGAGATGGACCTCACGGATGAGAGGCAGCGCGGAGACATCTCCCGAAACCAGTGTCCAATCCCCAACCCTGACACGGACCGAGTAGTTGACCAGAAGATCGGCCAGTCCTGCAATTCTGGAGTCGCCCAATGGAGTACCCACAGTCTGGATCAAGCGTACCGGACTCGCCTCGCCATTCTACAAGCGCTTTTCTCTTTCCTGCTCGGAACTATGCCGCGGCTGTCGAGAAAGCACCGAGGCATAGTCCAGCTTGACACACCTCCCCGAATCCCCTAGGATACGGACATCCAGCACACAAGTACGCCGCAATAAGCACCAAATCAACGCTCGATCTGGGTCCAGCTCCTGGAAAGTTGGGGCGTACACCACTCCCTACCAGCGCGCAGGATCAACCGTCTCTTGTGGGAGGAAGGAGGCGATCGACCCTCACACCGTTTGGCGATCTTCCGATTCGGAACCTACAGCAAAACCCTGAAGGAGGGGAAACTATGTTACGTAAGCTGACCCTGGTGGTCTCAGTACTTATCGTGGCCTCACTCGCGTTGACGGCCTGTGGTCCCACGGCCACGCCCGCCCCAGCTAGCAGTGACGGCGGCGCGAGCGCCGTACAGCCCACAGCGCCTCCAGCAAGCGACGGTGGCGACCAAGCGATGCCCGCCCAGGCCTCCGGCCAGGGCGAGATTATGAAACGCGTTCGTGAGCGTGGAAGCGTCGTCTGTGGTGGACGAACCGATCTGGCTGGCTTCGGCTTCCTGGACGACAATGGCGACAACAAGGGCTTCGATATCGACATCTGCAAGGCTGTCGCAGCTGCTGTTCTGGGCGACCCTGAAGCCGTCGAAATCGTCCCCCTGACTGCCGCCGAGCGTGGACCGGCCCTGCAAACCGGTGAAGTTGACCTGCTGTCACGCAACGTGACCTGGACTTCTTCCCGAGACGCCCAGTGGGGCAATTTCACCTGGATTATGTTCTACGACGGCCAAGGCTTCATGGTCCCGACCGACAGCGGTATCACCACCATCGAACAACTCGATGGCGCTACCATCTGCGTCACCAGCGGCACCACAACCGAGCTCAATCTGGCAGATGCGTTTCGCCAGCGCGGGCTGAACTACACGGCGCTGTCGTTTGAAGACACGGCCACTGTGTACGGGACGTACGAAGACGGTCGATGCGACGCTACCACCAGCGACAAGTCTCAGCTGGCCTCCGTCCGCACCGGCTTCCAGGATCCCAGCGCGCATTCGATTCTTGACATCACCATCTCCAAGGAACCTCTGACCCCGGCAGTCCCAGCGGGCGACGATCAGTGGTTTGACACGGTCAAGATGGTGCTCTTTGGTCTGGTCAACGCCGAAGAAATGGGCGTGACTCAGGCTAACGTTGAGGATATGAAGTCCAGCGACAACGTGAGTGTGCGACGCTTGCTCGGCGCCGAAGGCGAATGGGGCCAGGCTGACCTGGGTCTCGACGCGGATGCGGTTGCCAAGGCGGTTGCCGCCGTCGGCAACTACGGCGAGATCTACGATCGGTACCTCGGCCCGGACGCGCTGAACATCCCGCGCGGCCCGAACCGACTTTGGACCGATGGCGGGCTTCTCTACGCACCGCCGATGCGTTAGCATCATCTGACGCTGACTTTCGGGGGTGCGAGCATGGCTCGCACCCCCGATCACGACTCCCGGGCATATCGCATTGGCTGCTTCCCCACCTCCAGCCCACATTCCACGGGCCACCGGTCAGATCCCGCTCTGGCGGGATGAACGCGTCCTGCGCTGGGCAGCCCAAGCGGCCTCGGCCATCTTCGTTCTTCTCCTCGTGTACCTGGCCATCTCAAATGTCCTCACTGCTGCAAGCCAGCGCGGGCTCAGCCTGGGTTTTGGGTTCCTCGATCAATCGGCAGGATTTCCGATCGCCGAGACCCCGATCCCCTACACGCCGTCCGACACCTTCCGGACAGCCTTTGTGGCTGGTGTGCTCAACACCCTCAAAGTCGCCGGTCTGGGGATTGTGCTGGCGACTATCCTGGGCACCCTGGTGGGCTTGGCCAGACTGTCATCCAACTGGTTGGTCAGCCGGCTCGCCCTGGTGTACATCGAAGGTCATCGCAACATCCCCCTGCTGGTCTTGCTCTTTCTCTGGTATCGAGGCGTCTTGACGACCCAGCTCCCTGGAGTGAGGGATGCTGTTCGCTGGCCTGGCCCGACCTATCTCACCCAGCGTGGCGTGTTCATGGTTTGGCCTCACCTCACACCGAGCGGCACGCCGTTTGCGGTCATGCTCGGACTGGGAATCGTGAGTGCTGTGGCGGTATGGATCATCCTTCGCCGGATACGGGAGCGCACCGGGCGGGCCACGTACTTCGGTGGTGTGAGCGCCGGCCTGTTGATTCTGCTCCCGCTGGCCGGGTGGTTCATTTCCGGTGGCCAGCCGCTCGCCTGGGAGGCTCCTCGACTCCAGACGTTCAATTTTGTGGGTGGCGTTCATCTGACCCCCGAGTTTGTGGCCTTATTGGTCTCCCTGGTCATGTACACGGCGGCCTTCATCGCCGAGGTGGTACGCGCCGGGATCCAGGCCGTCGACCAGGGCCAGACCGAAGCCGCCAAGGCCCTTGGGCTCAACGCCTCCCACGTTCTCGGGTTGGTGATCCTGCCGCAGGCCCTGCGGGTAATCATTCCGCCCCTCATCAGCCAGTATCTGAACCTGACCAAGAACTCGAGCCTGGCCTTCTTCATCGGTTTCCCTGAGCTGTTTACCGTCAGCCGGATCATGATCAACCAGGCCGGACGCGCCGTGCCCGTGTTTCTGATGATGATGGGCGCATATCTGGCGATGAGCCTGCTGACTTCCTTCGTCCTCAATATCTACAATCGCCGCATCCAGCTCATTGAGAGGTGATTTTGACCGCCCGACCGGATGAGATCCAACCGCCTCAGCCCCCGCCACTCCTGCAGTGGATGAGGGAAAACCTGTTCAGCACCTGGTACAACGCTGTCCTGACCTTGGCGTCCCTGGCGGTGATCTACCTGACGGTGACCGCCTTGGCCAGGTGGGTCGTTTTTACGGCGGATTGGCGTCCGGTCACGCAAAACTTCCTGCTATTCATGGTCGGCCAGTATCCCAGAGATCAGCTTTGGCGGATCGGCGCCAGCATCGCCATCCTGTCCCTGCTTCTGGGCAGCAGCTGGGCCATCTGGGGCGCCACCCTGCGGACTTTCGGGATCACACTGGCATCCATGTATGTGCTGGTTGCCATTCTTCCATTCAAATCCGTCACCCCGGCCATGCGCGTCTTCATGCTGGCCAACCCGGCCCTGATCTACCTGACCTATTGGCTCGCCAAGCGATTCCATTGGTCCAGCCGTCCTTTGCTGATTGGCTGGATTATCTCGGCGGTGATGGTCTGGTTTCTCCTGCGTGGACTTGGCGTCGGGGGCTTTCTTCCGCCCGTTCCAATCGGCAACTGGGGTGGCCTGCTGGTGACGGTCCTACTAGCGGTTGCCGGCATTCTGCTTTCCTTCCCGATTGGCGTCCTCCTGGCCCTCGCCCGGCGATCTTCCCTGCCAGTCCTCAGCGTGTTCAGCACCATCTTCATCGAGTTGATCAGGGGCGTGCCCCTGATCAGCATTCTGTTTCTGTTCTCACTTATCGTGCCGCTCTTTCTCCCGCCAGACGTCAGATTCGATCGCCTGCTGCGCGCCTTGGTTGCCATGACCGTCTTCAGCGCAGCCTACATGGCAGAGAACGTGCGCGGCGGACTACAGTCCATTCCGTCCGGTCAGATTCAGGCTGCGCGGGCTGTGGGATTGAGCAATTTCCACACGACAATGCTGATCGTCCTGCCGCAGGCTTTGCGCAAAGTCATCCCGGTCATCGTCGGGCAGTTCATCACTCTTTTCAAAGACACGACCCTGGCTTCCGGCGTAGCTGTGCTCGAAATCTTGAGCATTGCCCGCTCCGTCCTGCAGGGGACTCCCGAGTACCTGCGCTTGCAAGCCGAGGTCTACGTCTTTATCGCTGCCATCTTCTGGATTTTCAGCTATTCTATGTCTGTCGCCAGCCGGCGTATCGAAACCCAGCTCGGCGTCGGCCAACGCTAGGTAGGAAGGAACTGCTCATGTCCGACAGCACAACTCCCGCGTCCGGGGACGGACTCATCATCCAGTGTCGGGGGGTTCACAAGTGGTTCGGATCGTTCCACGCCCTGCGGGGTATCGACATGGATGTCGAAAAGGGTGAGGTCGTTGTCATCTTCGGCCCTTCAGGGTCCGGCAAATCTACATTCATCCGCACCATCAACCGCCTGGAGGAACACCAGCAGGGTCAGATTGTGGTCGATGGAATTGAGCTCACTCACGATGTACGCAATATCGCCGCCATCCGGAGTGAAATCGGCATGGTCTTCCAGCAGTTCAACCTATTCCCCCACCTCACCGTCCTTCAGAATGTGAGCCTGGCCCCAATTTGGGTCCGCAAGTGGCCCAAGGACAAGGCCGAGAGCGTGGCCCGCGAGCTTCTCGAGCGAGTCGGCATTCCGGAACAAGCGGACAAGTTTCCCGGCCAGCTGTCGGGCGGCCAACAGCAGCGCGTGGCCATCGCGCGCGCACTGGCGATGCAGCCCAAGATCATGCTCTTCGACGAGCCGACGTCGGCCCTGGACCCGGAGATGATCAAGGAGGTGCTCGATGTGATGATCTCGCTGGCCGAGTCGGGGATGACCATGCTTGTGGTCACCCATGAAATGGGATTTGCGCGCGCCGTGGCGGATAGGATGTACTTCTTCGACGAAGGCCTGGTGGTCGAGACGGGGACTCCCGACGACATTTTCCACAATCCGCAGCAAGATCGGACGAAGCTCTTCCTTTCCCAGATTCTTTCTCACTAGAACCTGCAGCAAGGCGCAGCAGGCAGATTGTCCGCTACTTTCAGGCTTTGACTTGGCGCCAAGGAGGCGCAGACGCCAGGCAGACCAAGAGCACCACGTTGGTATTCACACTCATCACATTCGATTTCACGTGGCTGTTTTGGGGAACCGAAGCGTTGATCGCCCAAAACATCTAGATCGCGCCCGAAGGGGTCAAGGGTTTTCTCTCCGAATACTACAACTTGGGCTCATATGACCGCTGGTGGGGGCCATCATAACCACCTATCTCTACCAAGGAAGAGAGGGCCTGAAAGGTCTGCTTAAGCGCGGAATCATGGTCCGTCTGGGTAGGTGGTGGTGGATCATCTTGTTGACCTTCCCAGTGTTGATTGGCGGATCGCTGGGGCTTTCCGTGTTATTGGGCAACCCGGTGCCGGCGCTGACGGCCCTGGCTCAACCCCTTGCCCTTCCGATTGCATTGGTCTGGATATTCTTCCTGGGGGGCCCACTACAGGAGGAGTTCGGCTGGCGGGGTTACGCCTTTGAGAATCTGCGGGGCAAGATGTCTGCGATTAATGCTGCCATCGCCGTCGGTGTGCTGTGGTCCCTGTGGCACTTGCCATTGTTCTTTGTCCCCAGGGAGGAGTTCTACTACAACCGTCCTGCTTGGGGTCTCTTCCTGACTCTCATCCTGGTTGGGATCATCCTTGCCTGGTTCTACGCGAACACGAACGGCAGTGTGTTTGCTGCCATGCTTGGCCACGCCATGTTCAATTGGTCCAACTTCGTCTTCCCGACGCTGGGGAGCGATTCGGCTGCGTTGATCCTGTTCGCCGGCTATTTCCTGCTTGTCGCATTCATTCTCTGGCAATTTAGGCCCAAAACTTTGACCAGGGAACGAAGCACCAACGAATCGTAGCTCGAACATAGGGGCCTTACAGCCTTTGGCGGTCTTGCATGCCGAAGTCCCAAAGGTGTCGCGGGGAGTTCCTGCGACGGGTCAACCTGGGAACGAGAAATTCCCGACCTTGTCGCCATTCAGCCAAACAACATAGCTGCCGCTCTTGAAGCTTCCAATCGGGATGCGCAGTGTCATTGGCTGCAGGACTTGGATGCAATCCAAGCCAAGCGGAGCCTCCGAATGCAGCTCGACGTCAATCCGCCCGTCTGGATCCGGGTCGGAGACGCTCCAAACCGCCTGATGGCACGGATCGGGAAGTTGACCGACAACCTCTAGGACCACCTGGACAGGGTAGCTTTCGAGCTGCAGAATCTGCGTGCTGTCGATGTGCACGGGATCGTGGGAACCGGTCCCGGCGGGCGCGGCGGGCGAAGGGGCCAGCCCGGCGCATGCGCTCGACCCCAACCCGACACCAACAATCAGCACCCATTTGACCAGGTTCATGTCACGCTCCTTCGACCCTGCGTTTGATTGTCCTATGGAGTGTAGACGCTCTGCCGGCGCTTGAGGTTCCCTGAGCCTCGTCGCCTGGCTCGGGGGTGCCGGGGAAGCGCACCCCGAGTATCATTGGGCGCACACCTTCCCGAAAGGATCGAACCTTGCCGGCACATCCGATCGATACCCACTATCTACAGGACCAGCTTATTGCCTTGCTCCAGACCCCCAGCCCGACAGGCTTTGCCGGACCTGCCCTGGACGTCACCCAAGAAGCGATGGAGAATCTTGGCCTGGAAGCGCGGCGAACAAGGAAGGGCATCCTGGTGGCCGACTGGGCTGGGGAGTCGCTTGACAGACCGAGGGCCTTGACAGCGCACGTCGACACGCTGGGGGCGATGGTCAAGGAGATCAAACCCTCTGGTAGGCTAAGACTTTCCGCTTTAGGGGGGTTCGACTGGCACAGCGTTGAAGGCGAAACCTGTCGAATTTTCAGCCGGCAGGGCAAAGAATTCACGGGCACGATCTTGCCAACTCAGGCCAGCCGGCACGTCCACGGCAGGGACATGGATGATCTTCCTCGATCAAGCGAGACGATGGAGGTGCGTCTCGATGAGCGTGTCGTGTCAGAGGCGGAGACCCGCGCGTTGGGAATCGAGATCGGCGACGCTATCGCGTTTGACCCGCGGGTCCACGCAACCGAATCAGGATTTATCCGCTCTCGCCATCTCGACGACAAGGCGGGGGTGGCCTGCATCCTAGCGGCTATCGCATCGCTGCAGGCACAAGGCCACCAGCCGAGCCAGTCAACCCGGATCCATATCAGCCACTACGAAGAGGTCGGACACGGCGCGGCGACCGGCTTGCCTGACAATCTGGAGGACCTGGTGGCAGTGGACATGGCGGCCGTGGGGGAAGGACAGGCATCCAACGAATTCCACGTGACAATCTGTGCCAAGGACTCGCGGGGGCCCTATCATGCCGGCCTGACCGACGAACTCATCCGCCTGGCGACGGCCGAGTCCATCCCTCACAAGGTCGATATTTATCCCTACTACGGATCGGATGGCGGGGCCTACTGGCGGGCTGGCGGCGACGCGAGGGTAGCGCTGATCGGGCCGGGAGTGGACGCATCGCACCATTATGAGCGGACCCACATCGAAGCTTTGGTGGCCGCGGCGCAGCTGATCGCCGCCTATCTCGTCTCCTGAAGATGTCCAGCGACCATTTGGTGGCTCCGACGCGAGCAGGCACCTTCGCTGAGGGCGTCCGCGATCAGCTTCCCATTCTCCTGGGTGTGATCCCCTTTGGACTGATCTTTGGCGCGCTGGCTGTGTCCCAAGGAATTCCCGGTTGGGCCGCCCAGGGACTGTCTCTATTCGTCTTCGCAGGCAGCGCGCAATTCGTGGCCGCCGGAATGGTGGGCGCCGGCGCCCCGGCGCTGGTGATCGTGTTCACGATCCTGGTCGTCAACCTGCGTCACCTGCTGTACAGCGCCAGCCTGGCGCCCAGTTTGCGCCACCTGCCCAGTCGATGGCGAGTGGTCCTGGCCTGGCTCCTGACCGACGAAGCCTTCGCTACCACTTCAGCCAGACTAAACCGGGGAATCCAGCTTCACGCAGATTGGTACATGCTCGGCACCGGCCTGGCCTTGTGGAGCTCCTGGCAAGTCAGCACGGCTGTCGGCGTCCTGCTGGGCGCCCAAGTGCCGGCCGGATGGTCGCTCGATTTCGCCCTTCCCTTGACATTTATGGCGCTCGTCGCGCCCAGCCTGGTCGACCGGCCCGCCATTGGAGCGGCGGCTTCGGCTGGAGTTTGCGCCGTCCTGCTCGCTTGGTTGCCCTTCAAACTGGGCCTGGTGCTGGCCAGCCTGATTGGGATTGCCGTCGGGGTTGGATTAGAGCGTATCCGTCAGACGGCTGTGGGGGTGCCCTCGTGACGCTCGATTTTTGGGCCGTCGTCCTGCTGGGCGGGATGGCGGTGACCTACGCAACCCGTTTGTCGTTTCTGGTCTTGATTAGACACGACCGCCTTCCCGGGCAGGTTCGCAGGAGCCTTCGGTTTGTCGCCCCTTCCGTCCTTGCCGGTCTGATCGTCCCGGAACTGCTGCTGACCGACGGCCACCTGGCGGCGGCGCTCCTCCAACCGCGCCTGGTCGCCGGCTTGCTGGCCGCCCTCGTCACCTGGCGCTTTCGTAACACATGGCTTACGATCGCCGTCGGCATGGTCAGCTTGTGGATCCTCGGCGCCTTACTGCCAGGCTAGTCGCATTTTGTGAAATTCCTCACAATCTGAAGTGACCATCACAGTAAAGAGTTCCCCACGGTGATAGAATGTCGCCCATGATCCACCGAGCCCGCCTGACGCGCTTCGCCTGGCTGTCCATCGCCGCCGCCTTGTCCACGATGGCGCTCAAGTCCACCGCCTACCTCCTGACAGGATCGGTGGGATTGCTCTCCGACGCCCTTGAGTCGGGGGTCAACCTCGCGGCAGCGATTCTGGCCCTGATCGTGCTAACCGTGGTGGCCAGGCCGCCGGACGAAGAACATGCCTATGGGCATGAGAAAGCCGCGTACTTCTCCAGCGGTGCCGAAGGCGCGTTCATCTTGATCGCCGCCAGCGTGATCGCCTACAAGGCGGCCGAACGCCTGATCAGCCCCGTTCCCCTGCAGCAGCTCGACCTGGGTCTGGTGATTTCCGTGGTTGCATCCATCATCAACCTGATCGTGGCCCAGGTGCTCAAGCGCGTCGGCCACAGCGCCCGATCGATCGTACTGGAGGCCGACGCCCGGCACCTGATGACAGATGTTTGGTCGTCTGGCGCAATTCTCGTGGGTGTGGCCCTGGTCGCCCTGACCCACTGGGAACCCCTCGACTCTCTTGTGGCGATGGGGGCGGCCGTTGGGATCGCCGCGGCAGGGATCGGACTGATCCGACGCTCGATCTTCGGCCTGATGGACACGGGTTTGCCCGATGAAGATGTGGACACCGTGCGCAGCATCCTGGCCGGCTTTCAACCGCAAGGGGTACGCTACCATGCTCTGCGGACTCGCCAGTCTGGGGCGCGCTCCTTTGTTTCAATGCACATCCAGGTGCCCGGGGGCTGGTCCGTCCAGCGCGGCCATGATCTCCTAGAGACCATCGAGGATCAGGTGCGCGAGGTGGTCCCCTCGGCCACCGTCTTCACCCACATCGAACCCATCGAGGATCCGGCTTCGTGGAAGGATCAGAAGCTTGATCGCGCCGACAGTTCTGACCCACCCCAATCGAAGGCGACTAACTGAGACACCTGACACAGATTCACTTGACAACCATAAGCAAGCCCCCTTGCACGACAAAAAATCAGATGGGATTGAAGACTGCCCCGGGATCAGGAATCAGGGCAATGTGGATTCCCGCCCCCATCCGGCTTGCAGGCCTGGGTATTGACGGGTTTGGGTGTGTTGGTCGGCTGCGGAGGTGGTACGGGCGTTGAAGTGGGCAGTGGCGGTGCCGAAGTATTGGTCGGAGGTGGCGGCGCGGGGGTGTTGGTCGGCGGTGGTGGTGCCGAGGTGTTGGTCGGCTGCGGGGCGGGGGTGTTGCTGGGTTCCGGGACCGGCGTGGAGGTCGGGGCTGTCGTCCCGCCCGATGACGTTGGGCTCGGCGTGCGCGTAGCGGTCGCGCCGGACCCCTCGTTCCCACCGCCGTCGCCGCCTCCCGCGCTGTTCTCGCCCTGAGTTGGGCTGGGATTCGAGCCGAACCAGCTGCCCGCCGGAATCGTCTCCGTTGGCGTAGCGGTGGGCGAACCCGTCGGCGGGACCAGCTCCACCGGCTGGTCGCTGTTTAAAGGCGCCATGGCCCGCATCGTGGCTTGCACGATAGGGGCAATCTGGCTTGGGCTCAGACCCGATCCCGAATCGGCTGACACCTGGGTGCTAAGGACGCGAATCGTCGCTTGAAAGTCAACTGATGTGGCATTCGCCTGCACCCCCCCAGTTTCGGCACTCGGCTCGAAGGCGGCCAAGGCGAAACCAGCCGACGGCAGCAAGAGAAGCAGGACGGTTGCTACCGCAGCCGTCCTGTACCTCGAACGCCAGACCTTTGTGACCATCCCGATCGGGCCAGAGATCGGCGAGCGTTCCAAGATCCAGGTGGAGATGTCAAAACGATCCGGCTGCGGAATGAAGTTGCCGGCTTCATTCAGGCTGGCGTCGACGGTCTCCTTGAACGCCAGTGCCAATTCCGACACCGAACCAAAGCGATCCGACGGTCGCTTGCTCAAGGCCTTGTTCAGCACACGCTCGACGTCCCGAGGGATACGCGGGTTGATGGCTCGCGGCCTCGGCAGGGGCTCATTGATATGCTGCACTGCGATTGCCATAGGTGTGTCGCCTGCGAAGGGGAGCTGCCCCGTGCAAAGCTGGTACAGCATAACGCCCATCGAGTACTGGTCTGATTTGGCGCTGAGTGTGTCTCCCTGGCACTGCTCGGGCGACATGTACGATGGGGTCCCGATCAGCGCCGAGCCGGTCAGGTTGAGCGACGCGTCGATTACCTGCGCGAATCCAAAATCAGACAACAGGGCCCGCCCATCGTCAGACAGCAGGACATTGGATGGTTTCACATCACGGTGGACGATGCCATGTTCGTGGGCGAACTGAAGGCCGGAAGAAATATCGCTTACGATCCCCACTCCCTCTTGGGGAGTGAGTGGACCGCCTTGCAGTCGATTGTAGAGCGTGCCCCGGGGCATGAACGGCATCACAATGTATGCGAAGCCATTCTGCTTACCGTAGTCCAACACAGGCACGATGTTGGTGTGCTTCAGTTCAAGCAGCAGCTCGATTTCACGCTTGAAACGGGTCTCGAACTTGGGGTCTAGCGCAATGGAAGGGGAGAGAATTTTGACGGCAACGGTCTCGTTGCGCACCATGTCGATGGCTTTGAATACCGAGGTCATCCCACCCTGGCCGATTTGCTCCAGGATGTGGTAGTTGCCGAGTTTCAACCCCTCGAGACGATCCATCGAGAATCACCGCTCCCATCACACCGCCACAGGTTGCCGACCCAACCATTCTGAGCCGAGATGAAACCCAAATAGGGCGGCGTGCTTCCCTCCGGCATCATCCGCCATTCCGATTGTCCCCCGAAGGCTACTAGGAATCAAGTACTAGATGTGGTGAGATGGCCCATGAAACCGCCAATTGTGGGGGTTCACTCGGCGTCGTCAGCATACATGAGGGTCACCAGGCCCTCGGCGAAGGTGTTGAGGTTGTCGCCGGCGGCCTGCATTTCCGGGCTCCGCATGGCGGACTTAAGTGCCGCTTCGTCCTCAAAACGCATAACGGCCAGCATGTAGCACCCGTCCCCCATCAGTGTGCGCTGGATGCGTTTCACTTCTACATGCTGAAGACCAGGCACCTTGCGGATGAGCGGAATGTGCGTGTGAAAGTAGGCCTCGTCGAAGGCCTGGGGGTCGTCAGGTTGCGCGTAGAGTGCGACAAGATCCATAGCGGGACTCTCCTGGGGGCCCCATTGACGAGCTAGAGGGGCTTAAAGGCTTCAAATGGCTGATGACAGTTGTTGCAGACATGGATCGAGCGGCAAGCCGTCGAGCCAAAATCATTCTTGACTTGCGTGTCATCTGACCCGCAGTATGGGCAGGCCGCCGGCTGGTCGAGCACCAGCCGAACATTGCCGCCGTGCTTCGGGGGCGGCGATAGACCGAACTGCCTGAGACGAGCCAGGGTTTCCTGGGACAGGTCATCCGTGGTCCAAGGCGGATCTAACTTGAGGGACACCTCCGCCGTTTCGAATCCGAGGCCAAGCAGCGTGCTCCGGATCTCATCCCGCATGGCCGACAGAGCCGGGCAGCCGGCAAAGGTGGGGGTGATGGTCACCCGAATGTGGCTGCCATCCACTTCGACCTGGCGGGCGACCTTGAGCTCAACTACGGACACGACTGGGATCTCGGGATCCTTGACGCCCTCCAGTGCCTCCCAGATCTGTGGAATGGTCGGGAGCCCAGTCACTTCTTGCATCACCACGAAACCCCCGGGTAGGCGCGGGCCACCGACTGCATTTCCGTCAGTAAACCTACCAGATGCTCGCTGTGGGCGCGACGATCTGTCGTGGGCGGCTCTCCGCCATCGGGCAGCGCCAGGTCCGAGGCTTTGAAATCCGCTTCGACCTTGGCCAGCCAGGTCTCCCTTGCGGCCGACTTCAACGGGACCAGCCCCTCCGCCGCCAGTTCTTCTTCCGCCGGCTGGGGGACAAACAACTGCAAGGCATAGGGCCAGATTTCATCCAGCGCCTGGGAAAGACGGCGGTGGGACTCCGGGGTGCCTCGCCCGAGACGCCGGATCCAGGCCTGTGTGTGGCGCAGGTGGTACATCTCCTCCCGGGCGATCTTGGACGCCGTTTCAGCCAAAGGTTGGTAGCTCGAGCTGGCCAAATCTGGGAGCCACACGGACTCCGCCACGTCGAACAAGTACTGCCTCAGCATGCTGAATGCCCAATCGCCGCGCAGCAGTTCCACCATTTGGATATTTCGAAAGAAGGGTGCTTCGCGGAAGAATACCAGTCGGTCCGGATAGGTTTCGGGGTCTTCATCCGCCAGATCGGCGTGCAGCCGATACCACAGGCCGGCGTGGCCCATTTCATCCACGGCCAGGTTGGTGAAGGCAATGTCCTCCTCCAAGATCGGCGCGTGCCCGGTCCATTCCGAGTTGCGATGGGCCAGAATCATTTCGTCATCGGCCATGGCCAGGAGATAGCTGGCGAGGTCGGGTTTTAGGTCGGCTTTCATCAATCATCACCCGGCGGGTCGTGTTGGCCGGCTTTGATTTCGCGTATCAAGCGCTCGGTGCGATAAAAGGATTGATGACGGAAGGGCCTATCGTGCGCTGCCTCGAACCAGGCTGGCCCCTCATCTTCAGGGCTGGCGACGATCACTGCGGAAGGGACCACCATCCAGACCCAGCTATCGCTGTTGAAGGCTTCAGATGCCTTGCGGAGGGCATCGGCAGGGGAATTGGCAACGACCTTGCCGACGCGCGCGTGCTGCCCCTTGGAAGCTGATTTGGTGAACACCTCGTAGTCTTGTTCCTGCCCACTGGTGGCCGGCGATTCAAGAGCGGCCAGCCCCTCGACGGTGACTTCCGCCACTCGGGACGCCGGAGCCACCCACAGGCTGACACAGTCCGGTCGCCGGACGAACACATCGCGGGCATTGAGCAGCGCCATCTCGCCATCCGAGGCGTGGACGCTTCCGCAGTTCAAATGGGGGAAATCAGGGCTGTCTTGCTTGAAGACATAGAACCGCGGCCACTGCGTATCGGTCAACTCACCTCCACCGTTTCGACGCGCTCCGCATAGGCTGCCAGCGCTTCGCGCACCCAGCGGCCGTCCTCATGGGCCTTGCGGCGGGCATCCAGCCGTTCCTTATTGCACGGCCCGTCCCCATGGATCACTCGATAGAACTCATCCCAATCGATCTCACCGATGGTCCAATGGCCCGTATCTTCATCGAATGACAAGTCGGGGTCGGGCACTGTCAAACCCAAAGCGTGCAGCTCCGGGATCAGGTTGTCAATGAAAGTCTGGCGCAAATCATCGTTGGTGCGAGTCTTGATCCCCCACCGGATGAGCTGAGGCGAATTGGGGGAGTTGGAATCATGCGGGCCAAACATCATCAGCGTCGGCCACCACCAGCGGTTGATCGCATCTTGAACCATCTGCCCTTGCTCAGGAGTTCCGCGTGCCATACGGATGACCATCTCTTTGCCCTGCTTCATGTGGAAGCTTTCCTCGGCGCAGATGCGGATGTTGGCGCGTGAGTAGGGGCCGAATGAGCAACGGGCGAGCATGGTCTGATTGAGAATCGCGGCGCCGTCGACGAAATAGCCAATGATCCCAATGTCGGCCCAACTCAGGGTCGGGTAGTTGAAGATATTGGAATACTTCGCCTTCTCTGTGAGCAGTGCCTCGAGCAGTTCCTGGCGGTCGACACCCAGCGTCTCAGCCGCGTGGTAGAGGTACTGGCCGTGGCCGGCTTCATCCTGGACTTTGGCCAGCAAGACCAACTTGCGCCGCAAATTCGGCGCGCGTGTGATCCAGCCGCCCTCAGGCAACATCCCGACCACTTCGCTGTGAGCATGCTGGGAGATCATGCGGACGAGCTGCTGGCGATAGGCCTCGGGCATCCAGTCGCCTGGTTCAATCTTCTCACCGCGAGCAATGCGGTCTTCAAAGGCGGCCAGCCTGTCCTGATCACCTTGTTCACCAACCATTTCCGGCGTCTCCTCAGGGGTCATCGGGCGCACTCAGACACCGCAAGCACCACAACCCAAGCCACGCAACCATTATAAGGGCTGCGGGCAGTCCGCCCTGGCAGCGACTGCGCTAGCCCTCCGGGGGGTGTCCCTCGGGCCACTCAGGGGCGTCGTCTTCCATCCAGCGGCGCCGTATTTCGCCGTAGTCCGGAGGCCTCTTTTCGATGAACGAGCGCACGCCCTCGCGCGTTTCCAGGCTGGTGTTGTGAATCGCCAACCAATCGCGTCCGTGTCCGATCGTCAGGTGCCAACTGAAATCGCGCCAGAAGTTGAGCTGCTGCTTGGTATAGCGTGTCTTCTCGGGGAACTTGTCGATCAGCTTGGCCACCAGGTCATCTACCGTCTCGTCCAAATCAGCCCGCCGAACGGCATAGTTCACCAGACCCCAGTCGGCTGCCTTGGAGGCCGGGATTTCTTCGTTCAAGAAAAGGATCTCGCGCGCCCGCCTGTCGCCCACAATGAGCGGAAGGAACTGGGTCGCACCAGCCAAGGCCACGCTGCCGTGACTTGTGCCAACCTGACGAATGTAGATGTCATCGGCCGCCACCGCCAGATCGCAGCTCATGTTGAATTCGTTGCCGCCGCCGACCACGACCCCGTTGAGCCGTCCGACAGTCGGCTTGCCGATGTTTCTCAGCCTCGCATGACATTCAATGAAACGCCCCATCCACTTCCAGGAATCCCGCGGGCGTTCCAAGAAGGACTCCTGTTCCTTGAGATCAGCCCCGGTACAGAAGGCTCGGTCCCCCGACCCAGTGAGAACCAGCACCGCCACCTCATCGTCCCAGCTGGCGTCCAAGAAGGCATCATTCAACTCCTCCAGCATCGGACCGTTGACGGCATTCAGGACTTCCGGACGGTTGAAGGTCACCGTCGCCCGCCCGTCGCCCTTCGTGTACTCGATCAGCTCGAAGCTGAAGGACTCGGCTGGCCGTCCGACATATGTGCGATTTTTCACAATCGACCCTCCCAGAAAGCAAGTCGGCTTCGATCATCCACCCTTGGTCTTGGACGCATGCGCTCTGACTTGACCTCGCAGCCACGGCGCCGGGCGATAGCGGTCTTCGCCAAACTCCCGCTGCAGGTGTTCCAACACGGTCAATATGCGATCGAAGCCGAGGGCGCGGCCCCATTTGATCGGGCCGTGAGGGTAGTTGACGCCCAGTTCCATCGCCACGTCCAGGGTCGCCTCTGGGGCCACGTCTTCACCCACGGCAAAGGCGGCTTCGTTGACCAACATGGCCACGATGCGGGGCGAAACCATCCCCGGCGGATCATCCACCCAAAGCGGCAGCTTGCCCAAGGTACGCATCAGCGCGTCCGCCTGGTTGCGCGCTTCCGGAGTCGTATGAGGCCCCTTGGTGAGCACCGCAACCTGCCCGGATGCCAGGAAGAGGCCATCGAAACCGATCAGCCGATCGGGGCGCCCCACCCACTGGCTGGCTTCGTGCATCGTCACGTCCGCCGCCTGGCAGAACAGTGGAACGGTTGCAGGGAGATCCCGGTCCATCTCGCGCAGGACCTCGGGCAACGCCTCCTGGCGACCTGCCGGGACCAAACCCGCCTGGGCCGTTTGGGCCGATTCGGCCATCACGCCGATCGTCCGCAGGAGATCCTCCACCCCGGGAGCCCAAGATCCCTTGGACATAAAGACCGGCCCAACGGCTCGGCTCACCTTCGGAAATGTGGGAGGTTCGGCCTGGTGTCCTTCCCCGTAATCATAGAATCCACTGCCGGTCTTGCGGCCGAGACTCCCTTGTCGGACCTTCTGTCGTTGGATGGGATGAGGCCGATAACGCGGCTCACCGTAAGTCTGCTCGTACATGGAGGTCATGGCAGCCAGGTTGACATCGATCCCGATCAAGTCCATCAGACGAAATGGCCCCATGCGGAAGCCTGCACCATGGTGAAGGATCCAATCCACTGTCTGCACATCGGCCGCCCCCTCCCCGAGCAGTTTGAGCGCTTCACCGTAGAAAGGGCGCGCAATCCGATTGACGATGAACCCGGGCGAATCGGCGACCACCACCGGCGTTTTACCGAGCCTGCGAGCCAGGTCAACGGTGCCTTCGATCGTTGAGTCCGAGGTCTGGCCGGCGCGTATGACTTCGACCAGCGGCATCACCGCCGCCGGATTGAAGAAATGCATCCCTACGGTCCGCGCCGGCTCATCCAGCACCGCGGCAACGGCCGTCACTGAAAGCGTGCTGGTGTTGGTGGCCAACACGCAATCAGCGCGGCATTTCGCCTGCAGATCGCCGAACACCCGCCTCTTGAGCTCAAGGTCTTCAGGCACCGCCTCGA
>Ga0315556_1000292_pt1 | contig 30144 bp, 30 predicted proteins | sample SalMarSW160310MG_FD_202112 | JGI IMG/M metagenome (GOLD analysis project Ga0315556, IMG submission 202112) | Salt marsh sediment microbial communities from the Plum Island Ecosystem LTER, Massachusetts, United States - Salt Marsh Sediment SW1603-10 ...
TGCCGACTTCCCGCGCCTTCAGCTGCGGCGTGAATGCTTCCCGCGCTTGGCCTATCGCAGCGAACGCGCTTTCGAAGACGTCCTGAAGGCTTTCGGGCTCCATGTTCATCAGCGCTTTGCTGCGGGCTGGGATTGCGTTTTCAGCAGCTCGTCGACGCCCTTTTCCAGCGACGCGAGGTAATCCGCGATGCTCCAGGCCATCTTCTGTCCATTCGCGCTGAGCTCGATTCCGCCGACCAGAGCAGGCGCGGTCTCGAACTTGACGCGGACTTCAGCCGAGAAGGTTTCGTTGAGCGCATTCTGTATCGCCGCGCGTTGATCCGCAGGCAGGTCAAACGCGCTGCGCACGAGCGCAGTTTCGGATGCCGTCTTCAGGGCCTTGGCGAAACCTTCTTTGGCCTCGCCGTCCATCTCTCGCAAGCGGCGAGTGAATACCGCGCCCATGCGTTCTTCCAGACTCGTCGTGGCGAGATCGGCTAGCGCCTTTCGCGCAATGGCAAACACCTCCTGCTGCGTCCGGCGACTGATGGCTTGATTCAGGTTATGGGCGTCGCGACTCAGCGCTTGCATCCGCTTGGCGCTCAAGTCATCGGCTGCCCGCCGCGCTTCGTCCAGGAGCCGTTGACGTTCGGCTTTCGCCTCGTCTGTCGCCTTGCTCAGGAGTGCGGTGCGCTGCTGATCGAACCTCGCGTTCTTCTGCCGGAACTCGTCGCGCTCCTTTTGGGCTTCGGCGCTTTTCGTGTCGGCGTCCGCGAGCGCCAAGGAAATCCGCTCCTCCCGGGCGTCGATGGCGCGCAGGATGGGTTTGTAAAGAAAGCGCTTCAGCAACCACGCCAGGATCAGGAAGTTGACCACCTGCGCAGCGACGGTGAACCAGTCGATCAGCATAGGCTTACTTTCCGGCGATCTGGGCGATGGCGTGATTCCAGAATGGATTGGCGAAGATAAGAATCATCGAGACCACGAAACAGTAGATGGCCGTGGACTCGATCATCGCCAGTCCGACGAACAGGGTCCGAGTGATGGTCGCGGAAGCGTCGGGCTGCTGGGCCAGCGAAGTCAGCGCCGTCGCAACCGCCCTGCCTTCGCCCAGCGCCGGTGCCATCGTGCCAAAACCGGTCGTGATGCCGGCAGTAACGATTGATGCCACCGCGATGATCGTCATGTTATCCATCGTGTCTCCTTTGACTGTCTGCGTTCAATGGTTGTGTTCGGGTTCGGATCCAGGCGAGCGGACACGCGTCGCGGCCGCGATGTAAACCGTGGCCAGGATGGCGAAGATGTAGGCCTGCACCATGCCGGTGAGCAGTCCCAGCGCCATCATGACGATCGGAAAGATGAAGGGTGTGATGCTGAGCAGGATGGCGATGATCATCGCCCCGCTCATCATGTTGCCGAACAGGCGCACGGACAGGGCCAGCGTGCGGGAGATTTCGCTGATGATATTGAACGGCAGCATGATGAAGGTGGGCTGCGCGTAGGACTTGAGGTAGTTGCCCAAACCCCGCTCCTCGATGCCGAACAGCGGCACGGCCACGAACACGCACAGCGCCAGCGCCACCGTGGTCGAGAGCGAACCGGTCGGCGGCTGGTAGCCGGGGATGATGGTGCAGAGGGCGGCCATGGCGAGAAACAGGAAGAGCGTGGCCAGGAAGCCGAGGTATTTTCTCGGCTGACTGAGGCCGACTTCTTCGATTTGTTTCTCGATGGCGATGACGATGATTTCGAGCAGGTTCTGCCAGCGCGCGCGTTCCAGGCCGATGGACAGCTTGCGGGTGACGAGCTTCGCGCCCACGGCCAGCACGAACATCAAGCCCCATGTGAAGACAATGGTGGCGTTGAGCTTGAAAAACCCGTATTGCCAGAAGATGATCTGATCGGGACTAAGGCGCATGACCGGGCTCCTGCGCTGGAGCGTCGTAGTGTTCGAGCGGCGGACCGGCGAGCCGCGTCACGATGAACCGCGCGATGGCAAATCCGAGCAGACATGCCAGCAGCCGCTGCCAATGGCTGTCCGAGACGACATAGAATCCGGCGACGACGACAGCTGTCCGTAACAGCAGGCTGGCCAAAAACAAGCGCGCCGGCCGCTTGGACGCAATGCCCTTGCGCACCGTCCACCAAAGGCCGCCGAAGAAAATGGCGCCGAGCAGCAGGCCCGCCACCAATGCCAGTGCCAGCGCCAAGGTCAAAACTTCATTCATCCTTGTCCTCCTGTTCGTCCCGCATGGCCTTGTCTTCCCTGGCGACCCAATGCCACGCATTGAGACAGCCGATCGCAAGCCCGGCCACCAGCAGCGCCAGCGTCCAGGAGCGGCCGCCCGGATAACGCTGGTCCAGCCACAGACCGAGCGCCGCGCCGAGCAGCGTCGGGATCGCCACCGACCAGCCGACAATCCCCATCATCCCCAGGCCGAACCAGACGCCCGGTGCGGCGTTGCGCTGCGCCTTGAGCTTGCGCGCCGCCTTCGCGCCGACCTCCTGACTGAGCGACGGCTTCGGCTTCGGGGGCCTATTTTGGCGTTCGTCATTCATTGTGAAACGCCGCCATGCGACGGATGAAATCGCTTTCCATTTTCGCCAAAACCGACCTTACGCTTTGCTCGTGCTCGTCCAAGGTCAGAAACTCCTGCTCCACCGCGGCGCGCAATCGGCCGAGGTCCGTTCCGCCCATCGCCCGACGTACGGAAACGAGCACGTCCGGGCCGGTCTTGACCAGCACCCCTTCATCCACGGCCAGGTACGCCTCGCCCTCCGCATCGGTTTCGTAGATCAGGATTCCCGGCGCAAGCGCCGCCACGCAATCGAGCCGCTGCGGCAGCAGTCCGAACGAGCCCTCGCGCGTCTCGGCCACGATGCGCGAAACGCCGGTTTTTTCGGCGAAGATCTTGAACGGCAGCAGGATCTTAAGATTCATCGGTATCGGCTGCCGCATGTTCGACCGCCGGACTAGGCTCGGGGTCGGTCTTCGCCTCGTCAATCGTCCCGATCATGTAGAGCGCGCGTTCCGGGAAGTCTTTGAACTCATCGCGCAGGATGCGCTCACAGCCGTCCAGCGCGTCTTCGAGGCTGACCAGCTTGCCTTGCAGGCCGGTGAATTGCTCGGTCGTGAAGAACGGCTGGGTAAGAAAACGCTCGAGCCGACGGGCACGAGCGACCACGTTGCGGTCCTGCGGCGAAAGCTGCTCGAGGCCGAGCATGGCGATGATGTCCTTGAGCTCCGTGTATTGCGCCAGCGTCCGCCGCACTTCCCGCGCCAGGCGATAATGGCGGGCGCCGACGATGCCCGGTGTCGCCATTTTGGAGCTGGACTGCAACGGATCTATGGCCGGATAGAGGCCTTCACTTGCCCGCTTGCGCGACAGCACGATGGACGCCGAGAGGTGGGAAAAGGTGTGCACCGCCGCCGGATCGGTAAAATCGTCCGCCGGCACATAGACCGCCTGGATCGAGGTGATGGCGCCGCTATCGGTGTTGGCGATACGCTCCTCCAGCTGCGATAGCTCGGTGCCCATCGTCGGCTGATAACCGAGGCGCGACGGCATCTGTCCCATCAAGCCGGACACCTCCGAGCCGGCCTGGATAAAGCGGAAGATATTGTCGATGAGCAGCAGCACATCGCGGCGCTCGTCGTCCCGGAAATACTCGGCCATCGTCAGCGCGGCGTGGCCGACGCGGAATCGAGCCCCCGGCGGCTCGTTCATCTGGCCGAAGACCATCACCATGTTCGGCAACACGCCGGCCTGCTTCATTTCGCGATAAAGCTCCTCGCCTTCGCGGCAACGCTCACCGATGCCGCAAAAAATGCTTACGCCCTCCTGGTGCCCGATCATGTTGTGGATCATTTCGGTGAGCAGCACGGTCTTGCCCACGCCCGCCCCGCCGAACAAGCCCGCCTTGCCGCCGCGCTCCAGCGGCATGAGCACATCGATGACCTTGATCCCCGTCTCGAAGAGCTCGGACTTGGTGGAACGCCGTGCCAATGGCGGCGGCGCCCGGTGCACCGAACGCCATTGGACATCGGATAGCGCCGTTCCACGGTCGATGGCACTCCCGAACACGTCGAACATTCTAGAGAGAATTCCTTTGCCTACCGGCGCCTTCAATGGTCCGCCCATGCCCTCCACCGCCATGCCGCGCGCAAGGCCTTGCGTGGGCGTCAAGGCAATCCCGCGCACGTGACGCGCATCCAGTTGCGCCTGCACTTCGATGACGATCCGCCCATTGTCTCCCGCGCGCAGCACCGAGTAGATCGGCGGCAAATGCTTGTCGAACCGCACATCGACGACGCTGCCGCGCACCGAGATGACCACGCCCGAGTTCGCTAAACGGACTTTGCTTTCCATTTCCAGGTTCGATTTCACGAGACTATGCGCTTGTTTTCTTTGCACGCAATGCAGACCCGGCGTCGATCGCTTCGCGCACGCGCGTCAGCCGCTCCTCGATTCGCGCGCGATCATGCGCGGAGTCGATGGTGCGATCGGCCAGCTCGGCAATCCGCTGCACTTGTTCGCGCAACGCCCGCCGGCGGCGCGGGCTGTCCTCATGGAGAACGTGATGCCCATCACGGTCATCATCGAACCGGCGAGCGTGGACAACAACTGGTGCGCGCCTTCCGGCCCGGCCCCGAACAGGCGCGGCCACTTGGCCAGCCAGCGATCGCCCCCGGCGGAGTCCGTTTCGATCAAAGCGACCGCCAAGACAACGCTGGCCGCGACGATCAGCGACGGCATAAACCAGAAGCTCGAGCGCAGGTCGCTCCAGATTTGTCTGAGCCTATGCACGGTTCATCCCCACTTCCAGTTCCGGATCTCCGGCATATCTTGCCCGTACTTGTCGATGTATTGTTTGTGCTGGATCAGCTTATCCTTGAGCTGCTGCTTGAGATAGACGCCTTTGTCGCCCGTCTGCGGCAAGCGGTCCACGACGTCCATCACGAGGTGGAAGCGGTCCAGGTCGTTCAGCACCGTCATGTCGAACGGCGTGGTGATGGTGCCCTCCTCCTTGTAGCCGCGGACGTGGATGTTGTCGTGGTTGGTGCGACGGTAGGTGAGGCGGTGGATCAGCCACGGGTAGGCGTGGTAGGCGAAGATCACCGGCTTGTCCTTGGTGAACAGCTCGTCGAAATCCACGTCGCTCAGGCCGTGCGGATGCTCGCTCGGCGGCTGCAGCTTCATCAGGTCGACGACGTTGACCACGCGGATCTTCAGCTCGGGCAGGTGCTCGCGCATGATGGAAACGGCGGCGAGCGTCTCCAGCGTGGGCACGTCGCCGCAGCAGGCCATCACCACGTCGGGCGCCGTGCCCTGGTCGTTGCTGGCCCATTGCCAGATGCCGATGCCCTCGCTGCAATGCTTGACCGCGGCGTCCATCGTCAGCCACTGCGGCGCCGGGTGCTTGCCCGCGACCACCACATTGACGTAATGGCGGCTGCGCAGGCAATGGTCCATTACCGAAAGCAGGCAGTTGGCGTCGGGCGGAAAGTACACCCGCACCACCTCGGCCTTCTTGTTCACGACGTGGTCGATGAAGCCGGGATCCTGGTGGGTGAAGCCGTTGTGATCCTGGCGCCAGACATGCGAGGCGAGCAGATAGTTCAGCGAGGCGATCTTGCGCCGCCACGGCAGGTGCGCGGTGACCTTGAGCCACTTGGCGTGCTGGTTGAACATCGAGTCGATGATGTGGATGAACGCTTCGTAGCAGTTGAACAGTCCGTGCCGCCCGGTGAGCAGATAGCCCTCGAGCCAGCCCTCGCATTGGTGCTCGCTCAGCATCGAGTCGAGCACGCGGCCGACCGGCGCGAGAAACTCGTCGTTCGGCACGGTTCTCGCGTCCCATTGGCGGTTGGTGGCTTCGAATACGGCCCCCAGGCGGTTGGAAAGCGTCTCGTCGGGCCCAAAGACGCGGAAATTGCGCTGCTCGGCATTCAGCTTCGCCACGTCGCGCAGGAAGCGCCCGAGCGCGAGCGTGTCGCCGGCGCCGGGCGCGCCCGGCGCCGGCACCTTCTCGGCGTAGTCGCGGAAATCCGGCATGCGCAGGTCGCGCAGCAGCATGCCGCCGTTGGCGTGCGGGTTGGCGCCCATGCGTCGATCGCCCATCGGCGGAAGCTCGGCCAGCTCCGGTTTGAGGCGGCCCTGCTCGTCGAACAGTTCCTGCGGCCGGTAGCTCCTGAGCCAGTCTTCCAGCAGCTTGAGGTGTCCGGGATGGCTGCTCGGATCGCCGAGCGGCACCTGGTGCGCCCGGAACGTGCCTTCAATCTGCAAACCATCGACCTCCTTCGGACCTGTCCAGCCCTTGGGTGAATTGAGCACGATCATCGGCCAGCGCGGCCGCGTCAGGTTGCCGTTGACGCGGGCGTCGTGCTGGATTTCCCGGATGCGCTCGATGGCCGTGTCGAGCGTCGCGGCCATGGCTTGGTGCATCGGCTCAGGCTCATGGCCCTCGACGAAGTAGGGCGTCCAGCCGTAGCCGCGGAGCAACTGCTCCAATTCCTCCCGCTCGATACGGGCCAATACGGTCGGATTGGAAATCTTGTAGCCGTTGAGATGAAGGATCGGAAGCACCGCGCCGTCGGTGGCCGGGTTGAGAAACTTGTTGGAATGCCAAGCCGTCGCGAGCGGACCGGTTTCCGCCTCGCCGTCGCCGATAACGCAGGCAACGACCAGATCGGGATTATCGTAAACCGCCCCGAACGAATGGCTGAGCGAATACCCCAGCTCGCCGCCCTCGTGGATCGAGCCCGGGCACTCGGGTGATGCGTGGCTGGGAATTCCTCCGGGAAACGAAAACTGGATGAAGAGTCTTCGCAGCCCGGCCTCGTCCTGGCTGACGTTGGGATAGATCTCGCTGTAGGTGCCCTCGAGATAGGTGTTGCCGACGACCGCCGGGCCGCCGTGCCCGGGCCCGGAGACGTAGATCATGTCGAGATCGTATTTCTTGATCGCCCGGTTCAGGTGAACGTAAATGAAGTTCTGCCCGGGGGTCGTGCCCCAGTGCCCGAGCAGCATGTGCTTGACGTCCGCGAGTGCCAGCGGCCGTTTCAACAGCGGGTTGTCATAGAGATAGATCTGGCCGACCGACAGGTAGTTGGCGGCGCGCCAGTAGGCGTCCATCATGTGCAGCAGTTCGCGTGAGAGGGTTTTGGTCTTCATGATTCAATTCTCCTTCGGTGTCCTCAGGCGCAGGCAGGGCCGCTGGCTATTTCGCCAGCAGCTTGCGGATGGACTGCAGTTCCCGCCGGCGTTTCGCGCTGGTCCTGGGATAGGCCATCTCGAGTCCATTGAACGCATCAAGAATGGCCTGGGAAACGATCAGCCTGGCGTTCTCCTTGTCGTCCGCGGGCACGACGTACCAGGGCGCATGATCGGTGCTGGTCGCGCTCAGGCAAGTCTCGTAAGCCGTCATGTACTGCTCCCAGTATCTTCTCTCGTGAATGTCGGCGAGGCTGAACTTCCAGTTCTTGTCCGGCTCGTCGATGCGTGCGAGGAATCGCTTTCTCTGCTCTTCCTTCGAAAGGTGAAGGAAGAACTTGATGATGCGCGTGCCGTTGCGGTAGAGATGGTCTTCCAGGTCCACGATGGAGCGATATCGTTCCTTCCAGATGGAGCTCTCGTCGAGCAACGCGTCCGGCAGCCCCTGGGTGCGCAGAATCTCCGGATGCACCCGGACGATCAGCACTTCCTCGTAATAGGAGCGGTTGAAGATGCCGATGCGGCCGCGTTCCGGCAACGAGCGGGTGGTGCGCCACAGAAAGTCGTGCTCCAGCTCGGTCGCGCTCGGGTGCTTGAAGCTGAACACCTGGCAGCCTTGCGGATTGACTCCCGACATGACGTGCCGGATGGCGCCGTCCTTGCCGGCGGCGTCCATCGCCTGAAAGATCAGTAGCAACGCATAGCGGTTGGATGCGTAGTGAAGGCGCTGCAGCGCGCTCAACTCCTCGACCTGTCGTTGGAGGAGCTTGCGGTAATCTTTCTTCGACTTGTACACAGGCTTTGCGAGCGTCGGCCATTTCTTGAGGTTGACCTTTTTCCCCGCCGGCACTCGGAATTCATTGGCGTCTATTTTCATCTTCATCGCTTCCATTGTCAGGTGCATCAACGTCTGCAGATGCCGATGGTCGAGCCGATAGACACAATCACCGAGGTAAAAGTTGAGCAGCGCCGGCATTGCGATTTTGGACCGCTTTGGGATTCATTCGGGGCGGCTCCGGTTCCGGTGCGCGGCTTGAGTCGATCAACGTTGCCACAGGATCTGGCAGGCTTCCAGCGGAACCGTTGCGCCGGAGAACTGTGGGATTACGCGCGCGGTATAGTCCGTCGCCGGGCGGGCCGCAGGCACGGCCGCGTGGAATGCGTAGCCGTTTGTCGCGCCCACCAGTTGACGCGCGCGCTTCATCGCCACGCGCTCCGGTGCGCTATCGTTGACGCCATCGGCGTAAAGCTCGACCCGCACCGCGTCCGGGTCGAGGTCATCGAGATAGATCTGAACCTCGAATACGTGCTGCGCGCCGTCGCTCTGCGCCTTCGCTTCGCCGAAGCGCAGCGCGGCCCATTGCTGTTCCAGCGCGCGCCGCCAGTTCACCAGCTGCGCACCGGTTGCGCCCCTGTCGGCGGCCCGCTCACGGTAGGCCGAGGCCGCCGGGAGGTAGTGTTGCTCGGTGTATTCGCGCACCGCGCGGTTGCTGGAAAAGCGCGGCGTCAAGCGCGCCATGCTCTCGCGCATGCGCGCTACCCAGGCTGCGGGAATGCCGTTATCGTCGCGGGCGTAGAACTCGGGGATCACCTCGCGCTCGAGCAGGTCGTAAAGCGCGTCGGCATCGCGCGCGTCCCAGGCCGGGTCGTCGCCGTGTTCACGGCCGTCGCCCAGCGCCCACCCGATTTCGGGCGCGTAGGCTTCCGCCCACCAGCCGTCCAGTTCGGAGAGGTTGATGCCGCCGTTGACCAGCACCTTCATGCCGCTGGTCCCGCACGCTTCCCATGGCCGGCGCGGCGTATTGAGCCAGACGTCCACGCCCTGCACCAGGTGCTCGGTCAGGAGCATGTCGTAGTCGCTGAGGAAAATCGCATGGGGGCGCACCTCGGGCCGCCGGATGAAACGCGTCCATTCCCGGATCAGGGCCTGGCCTGCCTGGTCCGCGGGATGGGCCTTGCCGGCCATGATGAGCTGCACCGGGCGGCGCGGATTGGACAACAGGCGCAGCAGCCGTTCCGGGTCGTGCAGCAGCAGGTTCGGTCTCTTGTAGGTCGCGAAGCGGCGCGCAAAACCCAGCGTCAGGGTGTTGGGATCGAACAGGTGCTTTGCGCCCGCGACCTCGTCGGGCGAGGCGCCGGAGGCGGCCAGTTGGCGCGACAATCGCTCGCGGGCGTAATCAACCAGAGACCTGCTGGCAGCGGTGCGGAATTGCCACAGGTTGGCGTCGGAGACGCGGCGAATGTCCTGCGCCATGGTCTCCATCGTCCCCAGCCAACGGTCTTTGCCGCAGGCTTGCGTCCAGAGATCGTCGGCTGGCGCCGAGTCCCAGGTCGGCACGTGGATGCCGTTGGTCACGTGCCCGACCGGGATTTCGTCCTCGGGCCAGTGCGGAAAGAGCGGCTCGAACAGATGTCGGCTGACCTTGCCGTGCAGGCGGCTCACGCCGTTGACCGCCCCGCTGCCGCGGATCGCCAGGTGGGCCATGTTGAAAGGTTGCGAAGAATCGTTCGGGTTGCTGCGCCCCAGGGCCAGTAGATCGTGCAGCGTCATGCCGAGCTTCTGCGTGGCGTAACCGGCGAGGTATTGCTCGATCAGGGCGGGCGCGAAACGATCGAACCCGGCGGCCACCGCGGTGTGGGTGGTGAAGAGGTTGCCCGCCCGCGTGACGGCCAGCGCGACCTCGAAGGTCTGCCCGCTTTCCTCCATGAAGCTTCGCGCGCGCTCGAGCACCGCGAAGGCCGCATGCCCCTCGTTCAGGTGGCAGACTTCGGGCCGGATGCCGAGCGCCGCGAGCAGCCGCCAGCCGCCGATCCCGAGCAGCAGCTCCTGCTTGAGCCGCAGCTCCGGCCCGCCGCCGTACAACTCGCTGGTAATGCCCCGGTGCGCCGGATAATTCGCGCCATCATTGCTGTCCAGCAGGTACAGCCTCACGCGACCCACCTGGACCTGCCAGGCGCGCAGCCAGACGGAGTAACCGGGCAGGGCGATCTCCAAGCGCAACCACTCGCCGTTTTCATGGCGTAGCGGCGTGATCGGCAGCTGCCCGGGGTCGTTATAGGGGAAAAGCGCCTGTTGCGCCCCGTCCTTGCCGATTACCTGGCGGAAATAGCCCTGCTGGTACAGCAATCCCACGCCGACCACCGGCACGCCCAGATCGCTGGCGGCCTTGAGCTGGTCGCCCGCCACGTTGCCGAGCCCGCCCGAGTAAATCGGCAAGGCTTCGCTCAACATAAACTCCATGCTGAAATACGCCACACAGCCGAGCGGAGACTGCGGGTGGCTCTGCTGGAACCACGCGGGCGCCTCCTGCGCCAGCTTCTTCGACTGCACGAGCGCTTCTACCTTGTTGCGTACGGCTGGATCGGCGAGCACGCGCCGGATCTTGTCGCGCGAGACCGTGCGCAGGACATCGCTCGGGTGATGCGTCAGGTCCCACAGCACCGGATCCAGCTGCCGCCACACCTCGTCGGTGGCATGGTTCCATGACCAGCGCATATCCAGGGCGAGCTCGACGAGGGAATCGAACCCCTCGACGTCGGCGGGGAGAAGACCGAACAGGGGGTGACTGGCCCGTGCGTGTTCGCTCATGGCCGCTCTCCCAGCGCCGCGCCGACGATGGCCTGCGCTTCGGCCAGGATGCGGCGCAGGTGATCCGCGCCGCGGAAGCTCTCGGCATAGATCTTGTAGATGTCCTCGGTGCCCGAGGGGCGCGCCGCAAACCAGCCGTTCTCGGCGACGACCTTCAGGCCGCCGATCGGCGCGGCGTTGCCCGGTGCCTGGGTGAGAATATTTTGAATTTTCTCGCCGGCCAATTGCTTGGACTTCACTTGCGATGGCGATAGCTTCGAAAGGAGTGCTTTTTGCGCGGGCGTGGCGGGTGCATCAATGCGCTCGAACACGGGCTCGCCGAACTCGCGCGTCAGTTCGAGATAGATTTCGCCGGGATCGCGGCCCATGCGCGCGCTGATCTCCGCCGACAGCAGAGCCGGGACGATGCCGTCCTTGTCGGTGGTCCAGACGCTGCCGTCCAGGCGCAGGAAAGACGCCCCCGCGCTCTCCTCCCCGCCGAAGCCGAGCGAGCCGTCGAGCAGGCCGTCGACGAACCACTTGAAGCCGACCGGCACCTCGTAGAGCTTGCGGCCGAGCCTCGCCGCTACGCGGTCGATCATCCGGCTGCTGACCAGCGTCTTGCCGACCGCCGCCGACTTGCTCCACTTCGGCCGCTGCTGGAACAGGTAGGAGATGGCGACCGCAAGGTAATGGTTGGGCGGCAGCAGGCCCGCGCTCGGGGTCACGATCCCGTGCCGGTCGTGGTCGGTGTCGCAGGCGAAGGCGACGTCGAAGCGGTCCTTGAGGCCGATCAGGCCCTGCATCGCAAAGGGCGAGGACGGATCCATGCGAATGCGTCCGTCCCAATCGAGCGTCATGAAGCGAAAGGTCGGATCGACGACCTCGTTCACGACCGTGAGGTTCAGGCCGTAGCGCTCGGCGATCGGACGCCAGTAGTTCACCCCGGCTCCGCCGAGCGGATCCACTCCCATGCGGATATTCGCGCCGCGGATCGCATCCATGTCGAGGATGTTGGCGAGATCGCCCACATACGCGCCGACAAAGTCGTGCCGGTGCGTGGTGGAGGCGTGCAACGCCTTGGCGTGGGGAACTCGCTTCACGCCCTGCAGGCCGCCTTCCAGAAGCGCATTGGCCCTGGCTTCGATCCACTTCGTGATCTCGTTATCCGCCGGGCCGCCGTTGGGCGGGTTGTACTTGAAGCCGCCGTTGTCGGGCGGATTGTGCGAAGGCGTGATGACGATGCCGTCGGCAAGGCCCGCAGTGCGCCCGCGGTTGTAGGTGAGGATCGCGTGGGAAATGACGGGGGTAGGCGTGTAGTCGTCCTTGTCCGCGAGCATGACCTCGACGCCGTTGGCCGCCAGCACTTCGAGCGCGCTGGCGCAAGCCGGCACAGACAGCGCGTGCGTGTCGATGCCGAGGAATAGCGGACCGCCGATGTTCCGCTGCTTGCGGTAATCGCAGATGGCCTGAGCGATGGCCAGAACATGCCGCTCGTTGAAAGAGTTCTCGAGGGCGGAGCCACGATGCCCCGAGGTGCCGAACGCGACCCGCTGCGCCGGCACGGATGGATCCGGAATGCCCGTGTAATAGGCCGTGACGAGACGCGGCACGTCGACCAGCAACGTCGACGTAGCTCGCTTGCCTGCCTGGGGACTCGGCTTCATGAACGTGGCTCACAAGGAGGTCCGGCGAACAGGCTACCCAATGTTCGCCGGCCGCCCTTTGCTATTGGTCAACTCAGGCGCGCAACAGTTCTCGCCGCGAGATGGCGAGATCGCGGAACCACCGCTGAACCGCTGCGCCTCGAGGCAGTCTAGCCGCGCTGACTTCCCGTGCGCTGCGCCAGACGCGCCCAGCCCGCGTCGACGTCGGCCTGCAGCGCCGCGACCTGCTCCGGGCCGAGGTGCCGGTAGCGCCGCTGCAGCGCGAGGTAGTCGCCGACCGGGCGCGTCCTGCTCTCCTGGTTCAGCGTGTAGCGGTAGCCGTCCTCGACCTCGTAGAGCGGGAACACCCCTGACTCCACCGCGTAGCGCGCCGCCTGCAGGCCACCGTCGTCCGGCAGGCCCCAGCCGTCGAGGCAAGGGATCAGCAGAGAGATGATGCGCGTGCCGCGTATCTGCTTCGCCTTCTCCACCTTGCGCATCAGGTCGGGCAGATAGCCTGCGCAGGCGGTCGCCGCGTAGGGCACCTCGTGCGCGGCCATGATCTCGATCAGGTTCTTCTTGCGCGATGTCTTGCCCGCGGGGGTCGAGCCGGTCTTGGCGAAGCGCGGCGTCGACGAGGATTTCTGCGCCCCGGTGTTCATGTAGCCTTCGTTGTCGAGGCAGAAGTAGATGAAGTCCTCGTTGCGCTCGGCGGCCGAGGACAGGCACTGGAAGCCGATGTCGTAGGTGCCGCCGTCGCCGGCGAACACCAGTACCTGGGTGTCGCGCTTGCCCTGGGCGTCGAGCGCCCGGCGCAGCCCCGAGGCGGCGGCCGCGCTCGACTCTAGCGAAGGCTGGTAGACCGGGATGCGCAGCGACGAGAAGGGTTGCGGGCCGGCGATGATCGCCATGCACGAGGGCGGCACCACCGCGACCGCGTTGCTGCCGATCGCGGCGAGCACGTGGCGCACCGACAGCGCGTCAATGCAGCCCGGGCAGGCGGCGTGGCCGGCGCAGAACACCGGGTCTTCGCTGATCTCGAGCCTTCTCATGGCGCTCACTCCACCCAGACCGATTCCGCGCCCGCGTCGCCGGCGGCCTGCTCGGCGACCAGCTCGGCGATGCGCTGCGGCGACACGTTGACGCCGCCCACGCCCGCGAGCAGGCCGTGGATGCGCGGCGCCCCGTCCATGCCATAGAGTGCGGCGCGCAGCTCCTGGTGCAGCACGCCGCCGTGCCCGGGAGAGTAGTTGCGGTCGAGCACGATCACCTCGGGAACGCCGGCGAGCGCGGCGCGCAGCGCCTCGGCCGGCAGCGGGCGAAACAGCCGCACCTTGAGCAGGCCCACCGCCTGGCCGGCGTCGCGCATGGCGTCGACCGCGTCGCGCGCGGTGCCGCACATGCTGCCCATCGTCACCACCACCGTGCGCGCGCCGTCGCAGCGGTAGCGCTCGAGCACCCCCCAGCTGCGCCCCGTTAGGCGGCCCCATTCGCGGTCGGCTTCGAGCGCGACCTCGGGTACCCGCGCCATTGCCTGCGCCAGATCGCGCCGGTGGCGGTTGAACATCTCCTGCGTCACCACGTTGCCCCACGACTCGGGGTGCTCCGGGTCGATGCGGTGCGGCGGCGAGTAAGGCGGCAGATAGGCGTCGACCAGCTCCTGGTGCGGCACCCGAACCGGCTCGAGCGCGTGCGAAACGTAGAACGCATCGTGGCTCACCATCGCCGGCACCAGCACGCTCTCGGCGATGCGGAACAGCTGGATCACGGTGTCGAGCGACTCCTGCGCGCTTTCGCTGTAGAACTGGATCCAGCCGGTGTCGCGCTGCGCCAGGCTGTCGGTCTGATCGGGCCAGAACGCCCAGGGCGAGGCCACCGTGCGGTTCACGTTCGCCATCACGATCGGCGCCCGCGCGCCGCTGGCGTAGTGCAGCAGCTCGTGCATCAGCAGCAGACCCTGCGACGCGGTGGCGGTGAACACGCGTACGCCGGCGAGCGAGGCCGGGATACAGGCCGCCATCACCGAGTGCTCGGACTCGGGCGTGATGATCTCGGCGTCGAACTCACCCGCGGCCTGGAACTCGCTCAGCTTCTCGAGGATCGGCGTCTGCGGCGTGATCGGGTAGCCCGGCGCGACCTTGGGCCGCGCCAGGCGCGCGGCCCACGCCACCGCGTGGTTGCCGGTCAGCAGCATCGTGTCGTGGCGCGAGTCGCTCATCGCAGCTCCTCCACCATCTCCATCGACCCGGTCGGGCATTCGCGCACGCAGATGCCGCAGCCCTTGCAGTAGTCGCCGTTCACCGCGTAGCCGCCCGCCACGCGCATCACTGCCAGGTCCGGGCAGTAGTGGTAACAGTTGTCGCAGAAGATGCATTGGCCGCAGGAGAAGCAGCGCTCGCTCTCGGCCAGCGCCTGCGTGGCATCGAAGCCGAGCTGCACCTCGGCCTCGCCCGCCAGGCGCTCGGCGACGTCGAGCCGGTCCGCCGACTGCCGCGCCTGCCGCGGGTAGTAGAAAGTGGCGATCGCATCGAGCGTCACCGGCCGCCCCGCCTCCGTGCCCAGAGACCCCTCTATGGCCAGCGCCGCGCGCTTGCCCATGCCGATCGCCTCGGTGATGAAGCGCGCCGTGGTGGTGAGGTCGCCGCCGGCGTAGACGCCCTCCGCGCTGGTCGCCTGGCGCGCGTCGGCGAACAGCAGCGCGCCGTCGCTGCGCAGCGCCTCGCCCAGCGCCGAGAGCTCGGGATCCTGCCCGATCGACGACACGATCGCATCCGCTTCGAGGCTGAACCCGCTGTCCGGGATCCGCTCGCAGCCGGCGGCGAAATTCACTTTGACGCATTCGAGCGCAAGGTCGCCGCCGGACGTCTTGACCACCCGCTCAAGCATCGCGCCGTCGACCAGCCGCACGCCTTCCTCGAGCGCTTCCTCGACCTCCTCGCGCTGCGCCGGCATCTCGGCCTCGCGCTCGAGCGCGAGCAGCGTGACCTCGTGCCCTATCCGGCGCGCGCTGCGGGCAACGTCGATCGCCGCGCTGCCGCCGCCGACGACGACCAGCTGCCTGCCCAGCGCCGGTGCGCTACCGGCGTTGGCGCGCGCGAGCCAGTGCGCGCCGTCCATCGCCCAGGGCTTGTCGTAGTCGAGCTGCGCCATGCGCTTCTGGCGCCGTGCGCCGGTCGCAAGGTAGACCGCATCGAAGTCCTGCCGCAGCCGGGCAAAGTCCGCGGGCGAATCGAGCGCCTGCCCCAGGCGAAGCTCGATCCCGAGCGCGAGAATGCGTGCGATCTCGCCGTCGAGCACCGCGCGCGGCAGGCGGTAGGCGGGGATGCCGTCGCGCATCAGGCCGCCGAGTTGCGGGCGGGCCTCGATCAGCGTCACGCTGTAGCCGCGCCGACGCAGCTGGTAGGCGGCGGCGAGCCCCGAGGGGCCGCCGCCGACGACGGCAATGCGCTCGCTGCGCTCGCTCTGCGGCCCCGGCAGCCGCCAGCCGGCTGCCAGCGCGGCGTCGCCGACGTGGCGCTCGAGCCCGCAGATCGCGAGCGGCTCATCGAACCCGGCGCGATTGCAGGCCGCTTCGCAGGGATGGTGGCAGATCCGCCCGGCCACCGCCGGAAAGGGGTTGTTGCGCACCAGGATCTCCCATGCGCCCCGCAGGTCCCCCTCACGCGCGCGGCCGATCCAGCTCGCGATCTCGCCCCCGACTGGGCAGGCGGCGTGGCACGGCGAGAGCGCGCTGATGTAGCGCGGCAGCGAGGCGCGCCAAGTGCCGGTCTTGAAAACCTCGGTGGTGCCGGTGGTCCAGGTGGTCGGGATAGGGATACGGGGGTTCATGCCGCGCTCCGCTGCAGTTGTGCGTCGGCCTGGCGATAGCCGTCTTCGCAAGCGGCGAGGTTCTGCTGCGGGTGCTTCGGCGCCTGCTCGACGATGGTGCGTCCCAGCACCTCGAGCGGGGGCGCCTGGATGGCACGAGCGAACGCGCCCAGCAGTACCGAATTGACGATCCGACCCAGCCCGTGGCGCCGCGCCAGTGCGATGCCGTCGACCGGGATCACCCGGTAGCCGGGGAGCGCGCCGGCGAAGTGGCGCGCGTCACGCGCCGAATTGACCACGATCAACGTGTCGGGACGCGCCGCGGAGAGCAGCCGGGCCTCGAGCAGGCTCGAATCGAAGCACAGGATCGCGTCGGCTTGCTCGATGTCGCAGCGCACGCGGATCGGCCGTTCGTCGATGCGGATGTAGGAGCTGACGGGGGTGCCCCGGCGCGCGCCGCCGTAGCTGGCGAAGCTCTGCACCTGAAGCCCCTGGGTAAAGAACGCCATCGCCAGCAGGTTGCCCGCGGTCTGCGCGCCCTGCCCGCCGCGTCCCTGGATGATGATCTGCAGCACGCCCTGCCTCCTGCCGGGTTGCGTCTGCGGACTGTACCGCCAGCGGGGGCGGCGGCGTTTTGATCTACGGCAACAGCGGGGCTAATCGCCCGAGCCTTCGCCGTCGTCAGATTGGCGCGAAATGAGCGAAATTATGCTCTCGAGGCTGGGGCCGTCGTCGCCGATCGCGGTGTGGATCACCCGGCACTCGGTGATCTCGCAATGCGGATAGACCTGGTTGAGCTTGCGCTCGGCCTCGGCCTGGTCGCGCGCCTGCACCACCAGGTTCTCCACCGGCGTGCCGCTGCGGGTGCGGATGCGGAAGCCGTACTTGTACATCAGCGCGCGCTCGACCATGGAGGCGATTCTATCCCTTGCGCTCGGGCGCAGTCTCGCGGAGCCGGATCTCCCGCCGCGCCACCAGCCGGTAGCTGCCCTCGATCGCGAGCGCTGCGCCGAGCATCGCCGCCAGCACCCACAGCTTGGCCGGCGCGCTCGCCGCCGTTTGCCACAACAGGGCCGCCAGCGCGATCAGGCAGGCCACGCCGCCCGCGGCCGACACCCAGGCCCGGCTCGCGGTATGCTTCGCCCTCAGCGCGTTGGCGGCGTTCACTGCGGCGAAGATCAGCAGGAACCCCGCGCTGCCCAGCGTCGCGATGCTGCCCAGGTTAAATGCATTGGCCACGAACAGCGTCAATCCAGCAGTGATCAACAGGCCTTCTACCGGCTCTCCCCAGACCTTGCGCTCGAGCTCCGCCGGCAGCTCGCCGTCGCGCGCGACGCTATAGCTCAGGCGCGCCGCGCCGTAGAGCGTGGCGTTGATCGCCGACGCGGTGGACAGCATGGCCGCGACCGCGATCAGCGTGAACCCGGCGCGGCCCAGGAACGGCCGCGCGGCTTCGGCCAGCGCGTAGTCTTTGGCCTGCACGATCCTGTCCACCGGCAGGTTGCCGACCGTGACCAGCGCGACCAGCACGTAAAGCGCGATCACGAACCCGACTGCGGTGTAATACGCGCGCGGCAGCGTGCGCCCGACGTCGCGCACGTCGCGCGCGGCGTTGGCGATCAGCTCGAAGCCCTCGTAGGCGAGGAAAATTATCATTCCCCCCGCCGCCAGCTGGAGCGGCGGCGACCAGGCGGCCGGCGCAATCCGGGAAGCCTCGATGCCGCCGAATCCGGCGCCGACGAACAGCAGCAGGATCGCCAGCTTCAGGCCGACGATCCAGTTCTCCGCCTCGCCGATCAGCCGGGCGCTGAGCAGGTTGAGGCCCGTGATCGCCGCCACCCCGAGGCTGATCAGGACGTGCTTGCCCGGCGCCTGCCACGCCTGCGGCAGGAAGGTCGCGCCGTAGCTGCCGAATGCGTACGCGTATAGCGACAGCATCACGACGTAGCTCAGCCACAGCAGCACGTTCAGGCTGCCGGTCACCATCCCGGAGCCGAACGCGCGGTCGAGGAAGGTGACCGTCCCGCCCCGGCTCGGGTAGGCCACCGAGAGCTTGGCGTACGAATACGCGGTGAGCAGGGCCACCGCTCCGGCCAGCGCAAAGGCGAGCGGCGTGCCGCCGTTGGCGAGCTGCACCGCCAGCCCCAGCACCGCGAAGATCCCGCCCCCGACCATCCCGCCGACGCCGATCGCGACGACGGCCCAGAATCCGAGCTTGCCGTCTCCGGCCGCGCTCATCCGGCGACCAGGCGCTCGAGATCCTCGGCGATCGCCTTGTCGCCGTCGTTGGGCAGAACCATCAGCCTAGCCTTGCCCTGGGCGTCGAACACGAATACCGCGCTGCTGTGGGTCACGACGTAATCCCCGCTGGCGTCGGGCTCGCCATAGCTGTAGCTGATGCGGTAGCGCTTGGCGAGCGCCTGCAGCTCGGCCTGGCTGCCGCGCAGGCCGGCGATGCCCGGACCGAAGGCGCGCACGTATCGGTGCAGGACCTCGAGCGTGTCGCGCTTGGGATCGACCGTGACCAAAAGCACGCGCACGTGCTGCGCGGCCTCGCCCATCTGTCTCATCGCCGCGGCAAGCTTGCTCAGCGTCGTCGGGCAGACGTCCGGGCAGTTGGTGTAGCCGAAAAACAGCATCACCGCTTGCCCGCGGTAATCGGCGGCGCTCACCTTGCGGCCGGAATCGTCGGTGAGCCGGAATTCGAGGTCCGGCACCACACCGGTGACGTTCTTGAGATGCCAGCCCTGGCCCCCGCCGCAGGCGGCGAGCAGCAGCCCGAGCGCGAGCAGCCAGGCGCGGTGCGGCTTCATTTGCTGCGCATCCAGTACGACAGCACGACCAGGGTGCCCACCGCGTGCATCATCGCCGCCGGAATCCAGGTCACCAGCCCGCCAAGCTGCTGGTCCTCGAGCGGGCTGATGTCCCATGCGCGCCCGCACACGCCGTAAACGCCGTACAGGTCGTGGCTGGCAAGCGCGATGTGCGCCCCGAGCGCGATCTGCGGCACTGCGGCCGCCAACAGCAGCCCGATGCGCGGGCCGAGGGAGAGCAGCGCGCCCTGCGCCTTCGAGCGCGGGTCGAGCATCAGGAACCAGAACAGCAGCCCGTCGAGCAGCATGCTCCAGTTCATGACGTGGTACAGCGGCCCGCTCAGCATGGCGTAGAAGTGCACTTCGGGCGTGAGCCAGAGGTAGATCAGGCCGACGAACAGGATCGGGGCGACGAACCAGTTCTGCAGCAGGCGATAGCCACCCTGCACCAGCGGATGATGCCAGGCCGGCGACAACACGCGGTCGTGCAGCCGCGCCGGCAGTCCGCGCGCGATCACCGCCTGCGGCTGGGCGAGCGCGATCAGGAACGGGCCGGCGTGGTGCAGCACCAGGTGCTGCAGGCGGTGGATGTAGAACATGTGCTGCGAAAGGTAGTCGTAATGAGTCTGCATCACGAAGTACAGCAGCGTCAGGCCGCTGAAAAAGCCGATGCGCCGGGCAACGCCGACCGCCTGTCCGGGCGGCGCGCGGCGCGCACCGCGCACGAAGGCCACCGCGGCGCCGAGCGCGAGCACCAAGGCGAGCGGGGAGAATTCCCACGGCAGCAGGAACGCGAGCCAGCCACTCACCGGTTCAGCGCGCGCCGGGGGACGTCACCAGGAATTCGACCGGCAGGCTCGAGCCGTCGGCAAAGCGCAGCATGACCGGCAGCCGTCCGCCCGGACGCAGCGGATGCTTGGGCCGCATCAGCATCAGGTGGTAGCCGCCGGGCGCGAAGGAGACCGTCTTGCCCGGCGCCACGGTCACCTCGTGCACCGGCCGCATGGTGGAGATCCCGCCGCGCTCGATGGTACGGTGCATCATCACCATGCCGAAGTCGGCGCACTCGGCGCCCACCAGGCTGAGCGGCCGGTCGCCGTTGTTGGACAGCGTGAAGTACCCCGCCGACGGCGCGCCGCCCGGTATGTAGCGCAGCCAGGGGTCGGACACCGCCGCGCCGCCGGCGAATGCGGGCAGGCACAGCGCCGCGGCGGCGGCAAACAGCGCGAGGCGGGAGATCAGTCGTGCCATGTCAGGCCGCGTTGCGCTGAGGCGCGCGGAACAGCGCCTCCATCTCGCGCCGGAACTGCACCGCGGTTGCGCCGGAGTCGACCGCGACGTCGCTCCACTTGACCGCCTGGCCGGCGGCGACCGGCTTGAGCAGCTTCCAGCCGTGCGCCAGGCCGAGCGGCAGGCAGCCCTGGGCGAGCGAATCCGCGGCCGGCATCAGCCGGCCGGCGACGGTGTAGCCGCCTTCGCCGTCGAGCAGCTCGCCGGCCTTGAGGTCGCGCTTGGCGAACGCGATCGCATCCGCGCGCCAGCCCGTGGCGCAGCCGGTCGGCTCGCCGCGCAGGCCGATCGAGGCGACCGAAATTCCGACCTCGAGCCCGATCAGATGCCAGCGCTTGTACATGCAGGCGTAGCGGCCGGAAGGGTCGGTGCGCACCTTGTACTCCTCGAAGCAGCGCCGGACGTATTCGGTCTCCCCTTCGAACACCACCCACACGCCCATGCGGATGTCGTAGGGGATGACGCGGCCGTCGGCCTCGAGCGAGGAGATCACCTCTACCTGCCCCTTGTGGTGCAGATGCCCGCCCTCCTCGCGCGGCCGCATGACGAACGGGATGTCGTCCACCGCCGCCGGCGGATAGGCCAGGCCCTGGGGCGCGGGCGTGAGGCCCGTCGCGTTGCACACCGCGGTGCTCTCGATCGCCGGCTTGGAGCCGTCGAGGAAGGAATTGAACATCTTCGGGTTGAGCCCGCCGATGCGCGCCTGCTCGGCGCTGAGCCCCCAATGCTGCCAGACCGTGTCGGGCGTCGACTGGGCATAGTGCGGCAGCCACTTGTGGCCGCGCCCGGCGGCCACCACCGGAAAGCCGGCCGCGCGCGCCCAGTCCACCAGGTCGCAGATGATCGCGGGCTGGTCGCCGTAGGCCAGGCTGTACACCACGCCCGCGTCGGCGGCTTTCTTCGCCAGCAGCGGCCCGCAGTAGGCGTCGGCCTCGACCGTCACCATCACCACGTGCTTGCCGTTGGCGAACGCGGCCAGCGCGTGCTCGACCGCGGCCATCGGGTTGCCGGTGGCCTCGACCACGATGTCGATCGCCGGATGCGACACCAGCGCCTGCCAGTCGTCGGAAACGTGGGTGCGGGATTGCTTGAGCGCTTCGTCCAATGAAGAGGCGAGTGTCCTTTCAAGATCCCACCCCACTCGCTTCAAATTTCCCTTGGCGTTGTCCGGCGACAGGTCGGCGATGCCGGCCAGGTGCACCCCGGGTGTGTTGGGCACCTGCGCGATGTACATGGCGCCGAACTTGCCCGCGCCAATGACCCCCACTCGCAGCGGCTTGCTCTGCGCGGCGCGCTCGCGAAGCTTTGCGTATAGATTCATCCGTCTACTCCTAAAGCGAAAAACGGGGTCAGAGTCAATTTACCGTGAAATTCGACTCTGACCCCGATTATGGGTCAGGCGGCTTTGAGGCCTCCCTGCAGTTCCTCGGCGGGCGTGCCGTCCTTCCAGGGCAGCGGCACGTTGTAGTCCTTCAACAGGCAATCGTCGGGCAGGCACTCGATCGGGGTGAAGTCGCGGTGCGCGATGTAGCCGGGGCGCTTGAAGCGCCGGATGTGGTTCGATACCGCGCACAGGGACAGGTAGACACTGACCCGGTTCCACGGCGACAGGTTCGAGGTCGAGGCGTGCACCAGACAGGAGTGAAACATGATCATCGAGCCGGCGGGTCCTTTCGGCGCGACCATGCCGCCCCGCGCGACGAGCTTGGCGATGGTGTCGTGGTCGATAGTCCACAGCGGGTAGCTGGTGGTGGTGGTGTCGTGCGCGGCGTCGATCACGCCCAGCTTGTGGCTGCCCGGGATGAACATCAGTGGTCCGTTGAACTCGTTCACCTGGTCGAGGAAGATCGCCACGTTCATGGCGCGCGCCTCGGGCATCTGGTCGTCGTTCCTCCAGGTGCCGTAGTCCTGGTGCCACTGCCAGACATCGCCGTCAAAGGCCATCTTGCCGTTGATCTTGAACTGGTGCATGTACAGCTTCTCGCCGAACACCTGCTCGACCGGCTCGATCATGCGCGGATGACGCGCCAGGCGCGCGAACGGGGCGCTGTACATGTGCGCGGCGAAGTTGGTCCGCACCACGTCCCCGGTCTTCTCGCGCACGTTCTCCGGCCGGCGCTGGGCGTACAGCGCCGGAACCTCGTTGGTGAGAGCTTCTATTTCCTGTTTTGAAAAAAGTCCGGGGAAGAACACGTATCCTTCCCGGTCGAACTGCTCGAGCTGGGCCTGGGTGAGCTTCACTTCCTCTCCTCCACGATCTGGAAGAATACTTCATCCTTCTTCACCAGCCCGAGCTCGTAGCGTGCGCGCTCCTCGATCGCGTCGGTGCCTTGCTTGAGATCGGTCACCTCCGCGGCGAGCGCTGCGTTGCGCAGCTCGAGCTGGGTATTCTTCGCCCGCTGCGCCGCCACCCGGCCCTCGGTCTGCCAGGCGTGGACCCAGCCGCCTTTGCCGAGCCAGAGCGGATACTGGATCAGGACGATCAGGGCGCCGAGAATGCCTGCCAGGAGCTTCACGTCACTTCAGCTGATAGAACGCTTCGCGCCCGGGGTAGCCGACTGAATCGCCCAGGTCCTCCTCGATGCGCAGCAGCTGGTTGTACTTCGCCACCCGGTCCGAGCGCGACAGCGATCCGGTCTTGATCTGCAGCGCGTTGCAGCCGACCGCGATGTCGGCGATGGTGGTGTCCTCGGTCTCGCCCGAGCGGTGCGAGATCACCGAAGTGTAGCCCGAGCGCTTGGCCAGCTCGATCGCGGCGAAGGTCTCGCTCAGGGTGCCGATCTGGTTCACCTTGATCAGCACCGAGTTGGCGATGCCCTGGCGGATGCCCTGCTGAATGATGCGCGTGTTGGTGACGAAGATGTCGTCGGCCACCAGCTGCAGCTTGCGTCCGAGCCGGTCGGTGTGCAGCTTCCAGCCCTCCCAGTCGCTCTCGGCCATGCCGTCCTCGATCGATATGATCGGATAGCGGTCGGCGAGGCTTTCCAGGTAGTCGCAGAACTCCGACGCGCTCAGGCTCAGGTCCTCGGACTCGAGCACGTAGGCGCCGTCGCGGTAGAACTCGGATGCGGCGCAGTCGAGCGCCAGCACCACGTCCTGCCCCGCGGTGTAGCCCGCCCTCTCGATCGCGGCCAGGATCAGCTCGATCGCTGCCGCGTGCGTCGGCAGGTCCGGCGCGAAGCCGCCTTCGTCGCCCACCGCGGTCGACATGCCCTTGCCGTCGATCAGCTTCTTCAGCGCGTGAAACACCTCCGCGCCGCAGCGCAAGGCCTCGCGGAACGACTGCGCGCCGACCGGCACGATCATGAATTCCTGGATGTCGAGGCGGTTGTTGGCGTGCGCGCCGCCGTTGATCACGTTCATCTGCGGCACCGGCATCTGCATCGGGCCCGAGCCGCCGAAGTAGCGGTACAGCGGCAGTCCGGATTCCTCGGCGGCCGCGCGCGCAACCGCCATAGACACCGCGAGCAGCGCATTGGCGCCCAGGCGTTCCTTGTTGTCGGTGCCGTCGAGGTCGATCAGCGTCTGGTCGATGAAGGACTGCTCCGAGGCGTCCAGGCTGACGATCGCCTCCGAGACCTCGGTGTTGATGCTCTCGACCGCCCTCAGCACGCCCTTGCCGCCGTAGCGCTGCGGGTCGCCGTCGCGCAGCTCGAGCGCCTCGCGGCTGCCGGTCGAAGCGCCCGAGGGCACGGCCGCGCGCCCCATCACGCCCGATTCGAGCAGCACGTCGGCCTCGACCGTGGGGTTGCCGCGCGAATCGAGGATTTCCCTCGCCACGACGTCGACTATCGAGCTCATGAGTGGCTCCCTTTCAAATTGTTTTCGGCAAAGCCGTTCGTCTTCACTACGCGGTCGAGCTCGGCCAGCGTCTCGAGCAGCGGCTGCATCATGTCGAGCGGCCACGCGTTCGGTCCGTCCGAAGGTGCCTTGTCCGGGTCCGGATGGGTTTCCATGAAAAGGCCGGCGACGCCGCTCGCCACCGCGGCGCGCGCCAGCACCGGCACGAACTCGCGCTGGCCGCCCGAGGAAGCACCCTGCCCGCCCGGCAACTGCACCGAGTGAGTGGCGTCGAACACGACCGGGCAGCCGGTCTCGCGCATGACCGAAAGCGACCTCATGTCCGAAACCAGGTTGCCGTAGCCGAAGGCAAAGCCGCGCTCGCAGACCATGACGTTGTCGGCGCCGCTTGCCTGTTTCGCCTTGTCGACCACGTTCTTCATCTCGTGCGGCGAGAGGAACTGCCCCTTCTTGATGTTCACCGGCCGTCCCGCGGAGGCCGCGGCGCGGATGAAATCGGTCTGGCGGCAGAGGAAGGCCGGCGTCTGCAGCACGTCCACCGCCGCCGCGGCCGGGCCGATTTCCTCGGTCGTATGCACGTCGGTGAGCACCGGCAGGCCGAGCTGTCGCCTGACCTCGGAAAGGATCTTGAGCCCGGCGTCGATGCCCAGCCCGCGGAACGATTTGCCCGAGCTGCGGTTGGCCTTGTCGTAGGACGACTTGAAGATCAGCGGCATGCCGAGCGCGGCGCAGATCTCCTTCAGGCGACCGGCGGTGTCGATCTGGAGCTGCAGCGACTCGACCACGCAGGGCCCCGCGATCAGGAACAGCGGCCGCTCGAGCCCGACTTCATGGCCGCAGAGCTTCATGCCGCCACGACGGAGAGGGAACCGCCGGGCGACGAGCGCTTCGCCCGCACGCGCTGCTTGAGCGCGGCCGCGACGAAGGACTTGAACAGGGGATGGCCGCTGCGCGGCGTCGAGGTGAACTCGGGGTGGAACTGGCAGCCGACGAACCACGGATGCGCGGGCAGTTCCATCATCTCCGGCAGCTCCTCGCTCGGCGTGCGCGACGAGACCTTGTAGCCCTTCGCCTCGAGCTGCGGCAAGTAGACGTTGTTGACCTCGTAGCGGTGCCGGTGGCGCTCGTTCACCTCGGCGCCGTAGATCTTCTGCGCCAGCGTGCCGTCCTCGATCGGGCAGCGCTGCGCGCCCAGTCGCATGCTGCCGCCGAGGTCGGACTGCTCGCTGCGCTGCTCGATGCGCCCGGTGCGGTCGAGCCACTCGGTAATCAGCGCCACCACGGGGTGCGGCGTATCGGGGTCGAACTCGGTGCTGTTCGCCCCCGCCAGGCCGCACACGTTGCGCGCGAACTCGATCGTCGCCAGCTGCATGCCGAGGCAGATGCCGAGGTAGGGCACGCCGTTCTCGCGCGCGTAGCGGATCGCCCGGATCTTGCCCTCGGTGCCACGCTTGCCGAAGCCGCCCGGCACCAGGATGCCGTCCATCGTCTCCAGCGGCGCGATGCCCGACTTCTCGATTTCCTCCGAGTCGACGTAGTGGATCCGGACCCTGCTGCGGGTGTGGATGCCGGCGTGGATCAGCGCCTCGTTGAGTGACTTGTACGAGTCCTGCAGGTCGATGTACTTGCCGACGAACGCAATGTCGACCTCGTGCTCGGGATGCTCGAGCGCGTCGACCAGCCTGTTCCAGGCCGACAGGTCGGCGGCGTGGGCCAGGATGCCGAGCTTGTGGCATACGATCTCGTCCAGCATCTGCTCGTGCAGCATGCGCGGAATCTTGTAGATCGAGTCGACGTCCCAGGCCGAGATCACCGCCTCCTTCTGCACGTTGCAGAACAGCGCGATTTTCCGCCTCTCGTCCTCCGGCAGCGGCCGGTCGGTGCGGCACAGCACGACGTCGGCCTGGATGCCGATTTCGCGCAGCTCCTTGACCGAGTGCTGGGTCGGCTTGGTCTTGATCTCGCCGGCGCTGGCGATGTAGGGCACCAGCGTGAGATGGATGTAGCACACCTTGTCGCGCCCCATCTCGAGGCCCATCTGCCGGATCGCCTCGAGGAACGGCAGCGACTCGATGTCGCCCACGGTGCCGCCGATCTCGACGATCGCCACCTCGGCCTCGCCCGCGCCGCGCTTGATGTGCTGCTTGATCTCGTCGGTGATGTGCGGGATGACCTGCACCGTCCCGCCCAGGTAGTCGCCGCGGCGCTCCTTCTTGATCACCGACTCGTAGATCTGGCCGGTGGTGAAGTTGTTGCTGCGGCGCATCTTCGAGCTCTGGAAGCGCTCGTAGTGCCCCAGGTCGAGGTCGGTCTCGGCGCCGTCCTCGGTCACGAACACTTCGCCGTGCTGAAACGGCGACATCGTACCGGGATCGACGTTGATGTAGGGGTCCAGCTTTATGTTGGTGACTCGGATGCCGCGCGATTCGAGGATCGCGGCGAGGGACGCGGCGGCGATGCCCTTCCCCAGAGAGGAGACAACTCCGCCGGTTACGAAGACATATTTGGTCATCAATCGACGGTGAGCACGGATATGGAAGTCTACAGGACTTCGGCAGGCCTCTCAACGCCGCCGCGGCCGAGTACACTGGCGATCCGCATGTCCGAGATCTCCAATCTCGCCGCCGACGGCACGAGCCGGATCTTCCGCGATCTCGGCGATCCGCAGGCGCTCAACTCGGCGGGGAACGAAGACCGGCGCGCGGCCTTGTGGCGCACGCTCGAGGAGGCCGGAGTGACGCGCGCCTGGGTGCCCGAGGCGCTGGGCGGCGCGGGCGCCTCGCTTGCCGACGGCTTCGAGGTGCTGCGCATCGCCGGAAGCTTCGCGGTCGCGGTGCCGCTCGCCGAGACCCTGCTCGCCGGCTGGCTGCTCGCGCAAGGCGGGCTTGAGGTGCCCGAGGGCGCGCTCACGGCGGCACCCGCCTGCGCCGCCGACCGGCTCGCAATCGACCGCGCGGGGCGCATTTCCGGGCGTGCGCGCGCGGTGCCCTTCGCCCGCGACGCCGCGCACGTGGCACTCGTGGCGCGGCGCGACGGCGACGCGGTCGTGGCGCTCGCCGCGCGCGCGCGATGCGGGCTGGTGCCGGGTGAGAGTCAGGCGGGCGAACCTCGCGACAGCCTGACTTTCGAAGCCGTGCCGGCGCTCGCGGTGGCCGGGGCGCGGCCTGGGCTGGACGAGGAGCGCCTGCTGGCGATGGGCGCCGCGGTGCGCGCCGCGCAGATGAGCGGCGCGCTGGAGGCGATCCTCGAGCGCTCGGCAACCTACGCCGGCGAGCGCGTCGCCTTCGGGCGCCCGATCGCCAGGTTCCAGGCGGTGCAGCACGCTCTTGCGCGGCTGGCGAGCGAGACCGCCGCCGCGCTCGCCGCCGCCGGCTCGGCCGCAGACGCGCTGGACGGCGGCGAAGCGCCTGCCGAATCGCTCTTCCTGGAAGTGGCGAGCGCCAAGATCCGCGCCGGCGAAGCGGCCGGCGCCGGCGCCGCGATCGCGCACCAGGTACACGGCGCGATCGGCTTTTCCGCCGAGCATCCGCTGCACCGCTACACGCAGCGGTTGTGGTCCTGGCGCGACGATTTCGGCGGCGAAGCCGAGTGGGCCGCGCGCCTCGGGCGGATGCTGGCCGCGCGCGGCGCCGACGCGCTCTGGCCGCTTATCGCTTCGCGCTGAGATTGCCATGACCACGCCGATCCGCTTCGACCCGATCCGGCTGCCGCCTGGTCTGCAGGCGTTGCGTGCCGAGGTGCGCGCCTTCCTCGCCGCCGAGATCGCCGCCGGCAGCTTCGACCCGGGCGCCGCCGGCACGGCGCGCGGCTACAACCTCGAGTTCAGCCGCAGGGTCGGAGCGCGCGGCTGGATCGGCATGACCTGGCCGAAAGAGTACGGCGGCGGCGAGAAGAGCTATCTCGAGCGCTACGTCGTCACCGAGGAGATGTCGGCCGCCAACGCGCCGGTGCGCGCGCATTTCGTCGCCGACCGGCAGAGCGGGCCGATCCTGCTCAAGTACGCGTCGGAGCGCATCAAGGCCGAGGTGCTGCCCAAGATCGTGCGCGGCGAATGCTGCTTCTGCATCGGCATGAGCGAGCCGGGCTCGGGCTCGGACCTGTTCGCGGCGCGCACGCGCGCGATCAGCTCGGACGCCGGCTGGCGCGTGAACGGCACCAAGGTGTGGACCACCGAGGCGCACCACGCCGACTACATGATCGGCCTGTTCCGCACCTCGCCGCCGGCGAAGGACGATCGCCGTCACGGCTTGACGCAGTTCCTGGTCGACATGAAGTGGCCCGGCATCAAGGTGAACCCGATCGTCGACATGAGCGGCCGGCACGATTTCAACGAGGTGGTGTTCGACGACGTCGTCGTGCCGGACGAGTACCGCCTCGGCGAGACCGACCTCGCGTGGCGCCAGGCCACCAGCGAGCTCGCCTACGAAAGGAGCGGCCCGGAGCGCTTCCTCGAGACCTCGTACGTGCTGTTCGATCTCATGCGCGTGCTCGGCCCGCAGCCCGACCTGCGCGGCGCGGAGGGGCTCGGGCGGCTGGCGGCCCAGCTGCACGTCCTGCGGCGCATGTCGGTGTCGGTCGCGGGCATGCTCGAGCAGGGCAAGGAGCCGGTGCTGGAAGCCTCGATCGTCAAGGACCTCGGCACGGTGTGGGAGCAGGCGTTGCCTTCCCGGGCGCGCGATCTCGCGGCGTTCGCAGAAAAAGACTCGCTCTTCGAACAGCGCCTGGCCTACGCAACCAACATCGCGCCGAAGCTCACCATCCAGGGCGGCACCAGCGAGGTGCTGCGCGGCATCATCGCGCGCGGCCTGGGTCTGCGCTGAAACCGAACGGGGAGCGCCGCATGTTCGACAGCAACGCCTTTCCCGAGCTCAGCGTCGAGCTCGCCGGCGCGGTCGCCACGGTCGAGATCAGGCGCCCGCCGCACAACTTCTTCGATCTGCCGCTGATCCGCCAGCTCGCCGACGCCTTCGAGGCGCTCGACGCCGAGCCCGCGTGCCGGGCGATCGTCCTCGCCGCGAAGGGTAAATCGTTCTGCGCGGGTGCCAGGCTGGGCGACGGCAGCCAACCGACCAGCGTGGGTACAAGCAATACCGCGCATCTGTACACGGAGGCGGTGCGCCTGTTCGCCTGCGCGAAGCCGGTGATCGGCGCGATCCACGGCCCCGCCGTGGGCGGCGGTCTCGGCCTCGCGCTGGTGCCCGACCTGCGCGTCGCCTGCCCCGAGGCACGGTTCTGCGCCAATTTCGCGCGCCTCGGATTCCACCCCGGCTTCGGCCTCACGGTGACGCTGCCGGCGCTCATCGGGCCGAGCAAGGCGGCGCTCATGTTCTACACCGGGCGCCGCGTGAAGGGCGAGGAAGCCCATGCGATGGGCCTTGCGGACGTGCTCGTGCCACAGGCCCAGGTGCGCACCGTAGCGCAGGCGCTGGCGCGCGAGATCGCCGAGAACGCGCCGCTCGCGGTGGTCGCGACGCGCGCCACGCTGCGCGCCGGGCTGGCCGAGCGGGTGCGCGCCGCCACCGACCACGAGCTCGCCGAGCAGACGCGGCTGCGCAAGACCGACGACTTCAAGGAAGGCGTGAAAGCGAGCGCCGAGCGGCGCACGCCGCGCTTCACCGGCGCCTAGGCGCTCGCCAGCTCGACGCGATCGCGGAAGTCATCCAGCGCCTCCGGATTGGCGAGCGCTTCCATGTTCTTGATCGGGCGGCCGTGCACCACCTCGCGCACCGCCAGCTCGACAATCTTGCCGCTCTTGGTGCGCGGGATGTCCGCTACCTGCAGCACCTTGTCCGGCACGTGTCGGGGAGTCGCATTGTCCCGAATTTTCTTTTTTATTCTATTTATTAAATTCTCATCCAAAGCTTGGCCTTCACGCAGCTTGACGAACAGCACCACGCGCACATCGCCTTCCCAGTCCTGGCCGATCACGATCGACTCGACCACCTCGTCCAGGCTCTCGACCTGGCGGTAGATCTCGGCCGTGCCGATCCTCACCCCGCCCGGATTGAGCACCGCGTCGGAGCGGCCGT
>Ga0315556_1000293_pt1 | contig 30021 bp, 27 predicted proteins | sample SalMarSW160310MG_FD_202112 | JGI IMG/M metagenome (GOLD analysis project Ga0315556, IMG submission 202112) | Salt marsh sediment microbial communities from the Plum Island Ecosystem LTER, Massachusetts, United States - Salt Marsh Sediment SW1603-10 ...
TTGATGAGCCCATACTTGGCAATCGCTTGATAGCCATAATGGGAGCACGTGGGGGTAAAACGACAGGTCCCGGCGGGCAGGGCCCGCGAAATGGTCAATTGATAGAGCCGGATTGCGGCCAGCACTGGCCAGCGGGCCAACGTGCCCCAGCGCACGGGAATCTCGCGCAGCGCGGGTTCCGTGTGGGTATGGACCGATGCCAGTTCAGGTGCAGAGTTCAATTCGCAACAACTCCTGATCGATCAAGTAAGTCCTCAACCGCCGACATGAGGTCCGTCCAAGGCGCATCGACAAGTTCCGGTCGGGCGACCCAGACACAATCCCATCCCGATTCAACTCGATTCAATTCGGGTCGAAGGCTCTCTCTAAGCCGTCGCTTGGCTTTGTTGCGGGCCACGGCTGAACCAAGTGATCGGGTGGTCGTCACCCCGAAGCGAGAGCGGTCGAGATGATTGCGATTCACAATCAGAATAACGAGCGGGTGGGCATATGACTTGCCGCTACGCCGCACCCGCTTGAATTCTGTCGAGCTGGTCAGCCGGAATCTGCGGTTCATTGGCCTTCGGACCCAGTCCGGCGCCTCACCCAGGCTGCGCTCGGCCGCCCGGGCAGTTCGAGATATCAGCTCTTCCAGTTGATCTTCTTGACGTGATTGTTCATTCGCGGCGAAAGTCGTTTGCGCCCCTTGGCACGGCGCCGCTTGAGCACATCGCGGCCACCGCGAGTCTTCATTCGGGCTCGGAACCCGTGGACGCGGAGACGTCGCCGCTTCTTGGGCTGGTAAGTTCTCTTGGGCATGAAAGAATCGACCTCTCTAGCGTCGTTGGACTTCGCGTGCAGAAACTCGAAGGAGGATTATACCGTAACGGCTTGGGTCGGTCAATCTGAGCGATCCACCAACCACTCTTGCCATATGCCCCGGCGTCCTCGGTCTGGTGCCGTGGCGCGTTGCCGCGGCGCATCCGCTGGGCTATACTCGACGCCATGAGCCGAGTCATCGCCGTCGCCAACCAGAAGGGTGGGGTTGGTAAGACCACCACCGTGATCAGTCTGGGTGCTGCCCTGGCCGAGAAAGGTTTGCGGGTCGTGCTGGTCGATCTCGATCCCCAGGCGGCCCTCACGGCAGGCTCCGGCCTGGATCCATACAAGCTTCATAATACAACCTATGACCTGCTGATGAGCGACGGTGTCCGTTTCGCCGAAATCCTTCGCCCGGTTCACGGGAACCTGATGCTGGCTCCGGCCAGCGTCGATCTGGCTTCGGCGGACTATGCTCTGGCCCGCCAGGCCAACTGCGCCCAGCGTCTCGAGCACAGCCTGGGCGAAGAATTGGAGGTGGTGGATTTTGTCCTGATTGACACCCCGCCCAGTCTGGGCCTGTTGACGGTCAACGGGCTGACGGCCGCCGGCGAAGTCCTGATTCCCGTCGAGTGCCAGTACCTGGCGATGCGCGGCGTGCGGGCTCTGTTGGAGACGATCTGGCTGATCCACGACCGGCTGCAACCGAACCTGAGGGTGCTCGGCCTGCTGCCCACTATGTATCAGAAGGACTCAGCCCACTGCAATCAGGTGGTCAGCGATCTACGCGCCGTATTTAAGAAGCGGGTTTTCGAAACTGCCATTCCGATGGATGACGCCCTGGCGGAGGCGCCGGCGGTGCGAAAGACGGTCCTCGCCTATTGCGGTGAAAGCCCCTCGGCCGGCGCGTATCGCCGCCTCGCCGACGAGATTTTGCACACCAAGCCACAATAGCCTCAGAGTTGGGGCACAATATGGCTGACAAAGATAACGGCCCGCCTGCGCGGGCCGTTGGACATCCAGGCGGTTGGAGTCAGCCTTCAAGCCGGTGGACATGAGCGCCCAGCCCGCGAAGCTTCTCGTCAATGCGCTCGTAACCGCGTTCAATCTGGCCGATATTGCGAATCTGTGAGCTGCCTTTGGCGGCGAGTGCTGCCAGGACCAGGGCCATTCCGGCGCGGATGTCGGGGCTCTCCAATGTTTCGCCCAACAGCTGGGTAGGGCCCTCGACGATGCAGCGGTGGGGGTCGCACAGGATCACCCTAGCCCCCATCGAGACCAGCTTATCGATGAAGAACATCCGTGTCTCGTACATCCAATCGTGAAACAGAACCGAACCCTGAGATTGGGTAGCGACGACGATGGCAATGCTCATCAGGTCGGTGGGGAAAGCCGGCCAAGGCATGACAGAGATTTCGGGGATCGCCCCGCCGTGGTCGGGGATGACTTCCAGGGCTTGGTCACTTTCCACGATCACATCTTCGCCATCGACCGTCCACGTGACACCCAACCGCTGGAAGACCAAGTGGATCATGTCCAGATGTTGTGGGCCGGCATTGCGGATGCGAATACTTCCACCAGTGACGGCGGCTGCGCCGATGAAGCTGACCACTTCCAGATAGTCTGGACCGATGGTGTACTCTCCACCGCCGATGCGATCGACACCTTGAATGTGGAGAGTGTTGGAGCCGATGTTTTCGATCTGTGAGCCGAGGCTGTTGAGGAAGAGGCACAAATCCTGGATGTGGGGCTCAGAGGCGGCGTTGCGGATGACGGTGCTGCCTTTGGCCGTGACGGCAGCCATAATGGCGTTTTCTGTGGCTGTCACGCTGGCTTCGTCGAGCAGGATGTCGGCCCCGTGCAGCCCGCCGGTGACATAAAGATCGAGTTCACGTCCTTGGTAGTCGGCCTCGGCGCCCAGTTTGTTCAGCGCTAGGAGGTGTGTATCCACTCGCCGGCGCCCGATGACGTCCCCTCCGGGCGGGGGGAGATGGATGCCGCCCGAGCGGCCAAGCATCGGCCCGGCCAGCAGGATCGAGGCCCGAATCTGCCGGCACAGGTCGGGATCGAGGTTGCTCTGCCGCACCTCACGCGCCTGTATCCGCCAGCTGCCAGGTCCCAGATCCTCAACGGTAGCTCCCAGGCTCTCCAACAAGCGTCGCATGGCGCGCGCATCGCCGATGTCGGGAATATTGTGGAGCGTCACCGCCTCATCGGTCAGGATGCAGGCCGCCAGCAGGGGCAAGGCGGCGTTCTTGTTTCCACCGGGAATGATCTCGCCTTTGAGCGGATATCCGCCTTCGATCAGGAAGCTGTACATTGTCCCTCACTCAGCCTGTAAAGCTGATTCGGATGGGGTCGCCGGCCGAAAGGCCCAACGCATCGGCGGCGCTCCCTCGGTTGATGCCGATCTCCAGCAGTGCTTCGCTGCCGATGTACGCCACCAGGTTGCCGGGCGAGACATCGCCAAAGGTGCCGCTGAGCGGCAGGCGTTCCCCACCGGGCAGTTCCACACCGATGGCTGCTGCCGGGTACTCGGCAGATTTATGGCCGGGCAGCCAGGGTGATATGTGAATTTTTTCACGATCGGCGGTCAAGTAGCCGATGTTGGAAACCAGATTGCCGAAGTGGTCGGCGTGGATAAGTTCGCCCTGGAGTCCGTCGGTTTCAATGTTGAGTTCGGGGGGCTCGAATCGGATCAGATCGGGTGCTGGCGAGCCGAGCTGGTCCAGCGCCACCCCGGCTGCCAAATGCGCGCCCGCCGGCGCGAAGACATCCCGGCCGTGAAATGTGCTGCTGACCCTCTTCAATTGGTAGGCAGGGTTGTCCAGGATCACCGGCGGACCCGCAGGTCGGGTCAACAGGAGGTAGGTGAACAGGCCGTTGTCTGGGCCGACCAGCCAGCGATCATCCCAACGGAAGGCTACCGGCCGCCGCTCCGTGCCTACGCCCGGGTCGATGACCAACACGAAAACCGCGCCTTTCGGGAAGTAGCGGACGGCCTGCCACAATTGAAAAGCCGCTTGCCGAATATCGCCCGGAGGGATGGCGTGCGTAACGTCGATGATGGGGCAGTCGGGGGCGATGCCGGCGATCACACCCTTCATCACGCCCACGTAGGTGTCGTCGGTGCCGAAGTCGGTCATCAATGCAACGGGTGCGTGGGACATGCGGCCTCCTAACGCTGGATTGTATCGGAGGGGCCGCGAAGGGTCAACGGAGGGCGTTTGGGCTTGCACCGATTGAGATGCCTTGGGGGTATCTGGGACCCGGAACAAATGTTCTGATCCGTCTGTGGGGAATGCCCCTTCATGGTAGAATCGTATCCCGTGGGAATAATCAGTGAAGGGCCCGCTCAAGGGCCCATCGGGGTCCTAGCCTCGCTTGCCAAGGGCTTCGATCGCGTCGCCGCCAGACCTGTACTCATCCTTCCGCCGCTCGTCCTAGACCTCTTATTGTGGCTGGGTCCGCGCTTGGGGGTCGCGCCGTTCGTGCGCAGCACAGCGCAGGGGCTGACCGTCCCTCCCGGCGCGGATGCAATGGTTCAGCAGCAGATCTCATCGATCCAAGAGATCTTCAGCGAACTGGCCGTGCGCCTCAATCTGCTGAGGAGTCTGAGCAGCCTGCCGGCAGGGATTCCGAGCGTGATGGCGGGCCAGATGCCCAGCAGCGCGCCGATGCAGATCGGCCCCCAGGTTGAGCTGGCAGATCCCCTGGCAATCTTCGGCCTTTGGCTCATGCTCACCCTGATTGGCTTGGGATTGGGGACCTGGTATCACCGGACGATAGCCGCCAGTGTAGCGCCTGAATCGGAATTGACACCTTTGGCGACGGGCTGGCTGCGTATGGTTCTGGCTGCAGTCCTGGGCTATGTCGGGCTGATCTTGGGAACGGTGGCCATCCTGATTCTGGGATGGGCGGCGGCTTGGATTTTGCCTTTGTTGGGCGTGGGCGTGAGTTTCATCGCGTTCAGCCTGTTCTTCTGGCTGGTGGTCTACCTGGTATTCACTCCCCACGGGATCGTTCGCTACCGTATGGGGCTGTTCTCAGCCATGACGGAGAGCATGCTGCTGGTTCGCTGGAACTTCCTGCCCACAGTTGGGTTCCTGACACTGGCGGTCTTGATTTCGTGGCTAACTGGATTGGCGTGGTCCTTGCCCCGGTCGGCGTCTTGGATCAGCAGCTTGAGCATTGTGGGGCACGCTTTTGTGAGCACAATGCTTTTGGTGAGCAGCTATGTGTTTTATCAGGGCCGGCGGGAATGGCTGATGCGGACCCGCCAGGCGCTTGAAGTTCAGCTCAAGAAACTCCAACAGGCGGCCAGGATGGAGCCCGACTCGGATTTGGGTGAGGAAGAAGGAGATACATAGGTGGCCAAAAAGGCACAGAAGAAGGCAGAGAAGATCAGCTCCTATGGGGCCAAGGACATCCAAGTCCTGGAAGGCTTGGAGGCCGTTCGGCGGCGTCCCGGCATGTACGTCGGCGGCACGGACATCAAGGCTCTGCACCATCTCGTCTATGAAGTGGTGGACAACTCAATTGACGAAGCCTTGGCAGGTGTGTGCACCCAGATCGACGTCACCATCCACCCTGACAGCAGTGTCACCGTGGAGGACGACGGGCGCGGCATTCCCGTAGACATGCATCCGGAAAAGAAACGGCCAGCCCTCGAGATTGTCATGACCATTCTGCACGCCGGGGCGAAATTCGGCGGGGAAGGCTACAAAGTCTCTGGCGGCCTGCATGGGGTGGGTGTTTCGGCCGTGAACGCGCTGTCGGAGTGGTGTGAGGTCGAAGTACGGCGGGATGGCAAGATCCACACCCAGCGCTACCAACAAGGAATCCCGGAAGGCCCGGTCAAGGTGAAGGGCAAGGTACCCAAAACGGAGACCGGCACGCGCACCACCTTCCGCTATGATCCGACCATTTTCAAGGGCGAACTCGACTTCCGTTTTGAGACCCTTGTCCAGCGGTTCCGCGAGATGGCCTTTGTCACGCGCGGCGTCAACATCCACCTGGTGGACGAGCGCGATGGGCGCGAGATGACCTTCTATTTCGAAGGCGGCATCATCTCCTTCGTTCGCTATCTGAACCGCAATCGCGAGACTTTGCACCCCATCTGCTACGTCGAGAAAGAAATTGAAGGCACGGGGATCGAAGTCGCGCTGCAGTACACGGACGCCTACGCCGAGTCAGTCTACTCCTTCGCCAATACGATCAACACCGTGGACGGCGGCACCCACCTCACGGGCGTACGGGCAGCCATCACGCGCACCATCAACGACCATGCCCGCAAGAACAACCTGCTGAAGGACTCGGACACCAATTTCTCGGGTGATGACACGCGCGAAGGCCTGACAGCCATCGTCAGCGTGAAGCATCGCGACCCCCAGTTCGAGAGCCAGACCAAGGTCAAGTTGATGAACCCGGAGGTTCAGACCCAGGTTCAGCAGGTGCTCGGCGAGGCGTTGGGCGCCTTCCTTGAAGAGAATCCGCGGGCGGCGCGTGCTATCGCCGAAAAGTGTTTAACTTCTGCTCGGGCCAGGGAGGCTGCCCGCAAGGCCAGGGATCTGGTCATCCGCAAGAGTGCTTTAGAAAGCTTGACCCTGCCCGGCAAACTGGCGGACTGCTCGGAGCGCGACCCCAATAAGTGCGAGCTGTACATCGTCGAGGGCGACTCGGCTGGTGGCTCTGCCAAGCAGGGACGGGATCGCCACTTCCAGGCCATCCTGCCGCTGCGCGGCAAGATTCTTAACACTGAGCGAGCTCGGCTAGACAAGATCCTTTCCAACAACGAGGTCAAAGCCCTCATCTCGGCCCTAGGGACGAGCGTGGGAGAGACCTTCGATCTCACCGGCCTGCGCTACGGCCGCGTGATCATCATGACTGATGCCGACGTGGATGGCAGCCACATTCGAACTCTGCTGCTGACCTTCTTCTTCCGCTACCTGCCAGAGCTCATAGAGCAGGGACATTTGTTCATCGCCCAGCCGCCTCTCTACCGCATCTCATACAAATCGGCTGTTGAGTATGCCTACACAGAAGCCGACCGGGAGCGCCTGGTCAAAGAAATGGGGAAGACGTCGTCTGAGAAGGGTTTGTCTATCTCGCGCTACAAGGGTTTGGGTGAAATGAATCCAGTCCAATTGTGGGACACGACGATGGATCCTGGGAACAGGACTCTGCTCCAGGTGACCGTGGAGGATGCTGCTGCAGCCGACCGGACATTCGACATGCTGATGGGTGCCTCAGTCCCCCCGCGGCGGCGCTTCATTCAGACTCACGCGCACGAAGTTCGCAATCTCGATGTCTAGTTCACCAAATCAATGAAGGACCGAAAGCAAAGCGCCGGCCTTAGGCCGGCGCTTTTTGATTTCTCTGCGGCGTGGATCAGCTCTGTAGGAACAGCCTGAGCTCTTCCTGAAGCTGCGGATTTCGGAGCCGGCTCAGGGCATCGCCTTCAATCTGGCGCACGCGCTCTCGGGTCAGATCCAGTTTGCGGCCGACCTCGGCCAGGGTGTGTTTGCGGCCGTCCATCAAGCCAAAGCGGAGGCGGATAACGATGGCCTCGCGCGGGGTCAGGTTGGCCAGTACCCCGTCGAGCTGACGGCGAAGCTCTCGCTCGGCGAACGTCTGATCGGGAGGAATGGCTGTTTCGTCCGGGATGAGATCGGCCAGGCTGGTTTCCTCCTCGCTGTCGATCATCGTGTCCAGCGGGGTTGGGCGCTGAGCGATTCGCATCAACTGTTCAACCCGGTCGACTTCGATATCCATGTCATATGCTAATTCTTCGGCCGTGGGCTCGCGCCCGAGTTGCTGGGAAAGGCGCTGATGGGAACGCCGTAAATGGGTCAACTGCTCGATGACGTGGACCGGAACTCGAATTGTGCGGCCCTTGTCAGCGATGGCGCGGGTAATGGCTTGCCTGATCCACCACGTCGCATAGGTGCTGAACTTGAAACCGCGATGGTAATCAAACTTCTTTGTTGCTCGGATCAAGCCGACATTGCCCTCCTGAATGAGGTCCAGGAAGGAAAGTCCACGGCGGGCATAGCGCTTGGCAACACTGATCACAAGCCTGAGGTTGGCCTGCACCAGATGGTCTCGTGCCTGCCAGCCTTCCTCCACCCTTTGACGGTATTCAGGCTCCTTGCTGGAGGGCACCTTTCCCTTGGCGATGGCCCGGCTGGCCTTGCGGCCCTTTTCTATCTTCTTGGCCAGCTCAATTTCCTCGTCCCTGCTTAGCAGTGGAACCAGCCCGGCTTCTTTGAGATACAAATCTACGGTTTCGGGAGCGGAGTCTAGGAACTGTATCTGTCGCTCGCTTTCTTCCACTTGTTCGCTCATTCCTACCTCGTCCTTTTGGTCCACATCCGGGTGGGTCGAGGGCAGGACGGTCAGTCGCTGCATTTCTTGCGATGTCGGCCGGCCCGACAGAAGGCTGGGCCGCCTGGCGTTTACGCCGATCGTCCGAGGATGTCCTCTGGCATTGTTCCTCGTCATCCCCGTTCCGCAGCCCCATAGTGTGCTATGTGTCGAGTCGGGCTGGCCGGATCCGAATTCTCAAATTCGGCCGGGCTGCATCCCTCCGGGCGGGCGGGGCCTGCAGGCGAGAGTTCCACCGACGGGTTCCCAGAATCTGGCTTGAGGGTCGGGATGCACCGGGAATGACGATCTGAATCGATACTACAGATTCGCCTGACCCGAGTCAATTGCCTAGGCGTGATTTCTTAGCGAAGTCTCATGAAGAGTCGGATGTCGGATCGACCTGGCGGAGCGTGGTCCGTGAGGGGGCTATGTCGGAATGAAATCGGGGCCGATATGGGGCAAAGCCAGGTAGAGGCCCGCCAGAGATTTGGCGTCTCTTAGATCTCCTCTGGTGATGCGTTTGAGGATTTCGCTTGCCTTGAGGGGGACCACTTGTATCGATTCATCTTCATCCTGAGGCAGCGGTTCCGATGTGAAATCTGCCGCCAGGAAGATGTGATTGAGCTCGCTTGAGTACCCGGGCGCTAGGAAGACCTGCCCCAGAAGTTGGATGCGCGCCGGACGCAACCCGATTTCCTCCTGGCATTCCCGCTCGGCGCAGGCGCGTGGATCCTCCCCTGGACCGAGCGTGCCGGCGGGCAGTTCGAGGAGCTCCTGGCCCGCCGGATGCCGGTATTGACTGACGAACAAAACCGTGCCTTCAGGGGTCACAGGAACAAGCGTGACCGCGCCGTTGTGCTCCACGACGTCCACCTGGAAGACGCGGCCCGAATCGTCACGCACCTGATCCGAGCGGACCGAGAAGACCTTGCCCTGAAAGACCTTTCGAGTCGAGATCACGTCATGGGCCATGGCTGTCTCCTTCCAACAGAAAGGGGCGGCCCTATGGGACCGCCCCGAAGTTCGCAAGTGCTTGGTGCCGCCTTAGGGGATACTGAGCACCGTGCCGGCCGACAGGCTGTACGGCTCGGAAAGCCCGTTGGCCTGAGCGATGGCGTTCGGATCGACGTCGCCATAGACACAGGCGATGGCGTAGATCGTATCCCCCGGCTGAACTGTGTATGTGGTGGGATGGGATTTGAGCGCGCGCGGCCCTGGGAAGCCTGTCGTATCGTTGGGAATGGTCAGGATCGAACCATCAGGAACGAAGGTGGACGCCGTGAGGCCGTTGACAGCCAAAAGGGCGACCGGACTGACGTTGAAACGACGGGCAATGCAGTAGGGGTACTCGCCGTCGTGCATCGTGTAGGTCGAAGGCACCCCTGGCGTGGCCGTGTCCACGGGAGCCGCTGTGGCGGCCGGTGCGGCCTCGGTGGAACCGCTGGTTGTCGGCGTGTCTTGGACGATCACATCCGTCGGCTCAACGGTCGGTGTGGCCTCCGAGCCAGCCATTGCCTGAGCAGTCTGGGTCAGCAAGGAAGACCGAACGGCCTCCATGGTCGATTGCTGGGCGTTCAGACCGCTCGGCGTGGTCCCTGCAGCCTGACCCGTCGCCGGTGGGAGGGTAGATGCGGAGCGTGTGCAAGCTCCGAGGGCAAGGGCGATGCCTATTGTTAGGGCGAGCAACGCTTTGTGCAGGTGCTGGTTTCGCATGGGCTCCTCCTAGATTGAGCGGGCCGGCGGAACGCCCTGCCGTCGCTTAGCCGCGGATACTAGCACAGGCGTTTGGGCGCGTCAAGCGAGTTTGTATCCCCCGGAAACCCCCAGATAGGCCTGAGCCAGGGATCGGTGAAAAGAAAAAAGCCCCGGGATCGCATTTCCCGGGGCTCAATACACAGGTTGAAGATCAGGCGGCAGCAGCCAGAAGTGGGCGGAACTTGTAGCCGTATACGAGCATGCCCCGCTCGCCGTCGGAGCGCAGTTTGCGCGTCACCATCTCGACTGGCATCCCAATCTCAATGCCCCGCGAATCTAGATCGGTGAGCTGAGCCGTCACCATGGGCCCCTCGTCCAACTTGATCAGGGCAAGGGTGTAGGGAGCACCAGCCTCAAATCCGGCAGGGGCATCGTACACCGTGGTGAAAGAATACACCTCCCCGTGGCCCGAGAACTGATACAGATCGCGCGCATCTTCGCCGCAATCTGGGCAGATATCCCTGGGTGGGAAGATCTTGGACTGGCAGTGGGGGCAGACTTCGCCCGTCATCGCGTAGCGCTGTTTCTTGAGACGCCAATGTCGTGCGACTTCCATAATCAACCATCTCTCCTGCGTTCGAGTTTCCGCTTATCGCGAAGCCTAGTGTAGGGTCTCTTGACTCTCAGGAACTATCAGGACGGCCTAGTCGGCTTCCAAAACACCCAGAAGATGCGTGGCGCAGGTGCCCCCGCTGCCTCCTACGCATTGGGTCATCCCGATTCGGGCTCCGGGCACCTGGGCTTCACCGGCACGCCCCTGCAGCTGAAGCGCCGCTTCGGCGATCTGGTACACCCCCGTGGCGCCGCCTGCGTCGCCGCGTGCCTTGGAGCCGCCGAAGGTCAAGATTGGGAGCTCGGACTCTCGGGTCCCTTGGCCGTCTTGAGCAAGCTTCCAGCCCTCTCCCCGGCCGGCGAAGCCGCTGGCCTCCAAAGCCAGGGCGGCGTAAACGGAGAAGATGTCATGCAGCTCGAAGAAGTCGACGTCTTCGGTCGTCAAGCCGGTGCGTTGGAAGGCACTTTCGGCCGCACGCGCTGCGGCGGTCAACGTCAGAGGATCGTCATGATCGTGGAGTGCGGGTGCGGCGGTAGCCACTGCGGACCCCAGGATGCCGACGGTCGGGCGATCTGGATTCTCCGGGAATGTCCCCCGCCGAGCCAGCAGTACGGCAGCTGCCCCGTCGGCATTGGGCGCAGCGTCGAATATTGTCACGGGCTCGCTCAGCATGGGCGCCCTGGCGTAGGCCTCCGGGCTGATCGCCTTGCGGAACATCGCCAGAGGGTTGGCTACGGCGTTAGCGTGGGCGATGAGACCGAAGCCAGCCAGGGCGTCGGGCGGGGCCTGATGCTCGTGCAGATAGCGCCGCATCAGCAAGGCGGCCTGCGCAGTTCGGGTGGCGCCTTGCACGGCTTCGTAGTCCACGTCGGAGGCCGTTGAAAGGGCCGATTCGACCTCTGAACTGACGCGATCGGTCATCTTCTCCACACCGACCACCAGGGCAAGATCAGCCGAGCCGGAGGCGATGGCCATCTCGGCCTGACGCATGGCTGCACCCCCGGAAGCTCCGGCGGCCTCGATCGTGAGGGCTTCGATTCCCCGCAGTCCGGAGAAGTCGGCAATCAGGGCGCCCAACTGGGTTTGGCCGGATAGCATCGGCGAGAGCATGTTGGCCACGTACAGAATGTTGGGTCGGAGGCCGGCGGCATCGTCCAAGGTAGCTGTAATGGCTTGAAGGGCAAGCTCTCGCAGGGATGAATTCCAATGCTCGCCTACTGGCGTCATTCCCAGACCGGCGATGACGATGTCTGCGTTGGTGGGGTTGCGAGATGGCGGGGTCATTTGAGTGTCAGCTTCCCTCGATAGCGGGCATACGTGGCGTAGTCGATCTCTGTTCGGCGGGCGATGTAGGTCTCAACCGTGGGGGCCTTGTCGCGCCGGGCCGTGATGTGCTCTGTGACTTTCAAGCTGAACGCATCCGAGCCAGCGCCGGATCCGTACGAAACGAGCAGGATTCTGTCGCCGGGGTTGGCCACGTCGAGCACAGCCGCCAGCCCGATCATAGACGAACCCGCGTAGGTATTGCCGATCCGGCGGACCAACAATCCGGGCTTGGTCTGTTCAGGGGTGAACCCCAGCGCCCGCGCGGCGCGCTCGGGAAACTTGGCGTTGGGTTGGTGAAAAACGGCGTACGTGAAGTCTTCTGCTTTGGCACCGAGTGACTCCATCAGGGCGCTGCCGGCGGCGGAAATGTGCTCGAAATAGGCGGGTTCGCCCGTAAAGCGCTCGCCGTGTTCAGGATAGGCCTCGTTGGCGCGCCGCCAGAAGTCCGGGGTGTCCGTGCTGTAGGAATAGGAAGCTTCGAACACCGCCAGGCTCTCATCGGCCGGACCGAGTATGACTGCCGCCCCGCCGGCGCCAGCTGTGTACTCCAGCGCATCGCCGGGCCGGCCCTGAGCCGTATCCATGCCGATGGAAAGGGCATAGCGGGCCATGCCCGATCCGACAAAGCCAATCGCCGCCTGGACGGCTTCTGTGCCGGCCTTGCAGGCGAACTCCCAGTCGGCTGCCTGGGTGTGGGGCGTCGCACCGATGGCCTCGGCCACAACAGTGGACGTTGGCTTCACAGCGTAGGGGTGCGATTCAGACCCCACCCACACTGCCCTGATCTGGCTTGGATCGATGCCAGCTCGCGCAAGGGCGCTTCGGGCGGCTTCAATGGACATGGTGATGACGTCTTCGTCCAGGCCCGGCACGGCCTTCTCTTCAATCGGAGTCCCGCCCGTGCCGCCTTTCCATACCCGGGCGACTTCGCTGGCAGGGAGCCGGTAGCGAGGCACATAGGCACCGTAGCCGACGATCCCGACCTCGAGATTCGGCCGCAGCATGGGGATCGGAGAAGCATCTGTCATCATGCACTTCCTCTAGTTTCCGCAGAATTGTGGTCTTGGGCTGAGGAGCCGGCGAAGCTACCCATTGTCGGACAGACCCTCCGGCCTAAGCAGCGCTTGGGCGCGCTCGAGACTGATGTCGCCCTCTCTCACCAGTTGGTCGGCTACCCGGTCCACTTGCGAACCTTTGGCCCCGGCCGCCATCGCCACCTGGCGCGCGTGCAGGGCCATGTGGCCGTGCTGGATGCCTTCAGCGGCCAGGGCGCGCAGGGCGGCGAGATTCTGGGCCAGGCCCACCGAGACCATGATCTCAGCCAGTTCCGAGGCGCGAGTGACGCCCAGCAGCTTGAGGCTGGCTCGCGCGGCAGGGTGGGCGCGGGTCGTTCCCCCAACCGCTCCTACCGCCAATGGCAGCTCAAGCTCGCCGCGCAGGCTTCCTTCCTCGGTCGTCGACCAATGGCTGAGCGAGGTGTAGCTCCCGCTGCGGGCAGCGTAGGCGTGTGCTCCGGCCTCGATGGAGCGCCAGTCATTGCCGGTGGCAAGGGCGACGGCATCGATGCCGTTCATGATGCCTTTGTTATGCGTTGCCGCGCGATGGGGGTCCACGACTGCCAGTGCCCAGGCTTCGATGATCCCATCTCGAACTTCCTCACCCTGCATCCCGCCTGAAGCCAAGGCGGAAGTAGGAACCTCGCACCAGGCGCGTGCCAGCCGGCGGTCGGCCAGATTGCTCAAGATCCGCAGCCGGGCACGCCCGCCGCTCAGCCGTTCCAACTCAGGTGCCAGCGATTCGGCGGCGGTGTTGACGGTGTTGGCGCCCATCGCATCCTGCGTGTCGATGATCAGGTGGACCACCATCATCGGCCCGACGGGGGAATCTTCGAAAGTGCGAAACTCGATGTCCCGTGCTCCGCCGCCGTGCGCCACCAGGCTGGGGTTGAGTTCGTCGATCTGGGCCAGCAGACGCTCCCGGTGAGCCAGGATTTGGGTCTGTGCAGCCTGGTTGTCAGGCACATCTAGCAGTTGGATTTGGCCGATCATCAGGGATGGGTCGGCGGCGGCGCGAAAGCCGCCTCCAGTCCGGGCCAATTTCGCCATGTACGAGGCCCCTGCCACCACCGACGGCTCTTCGATCACCATCGGGATCAGGCGCTGGCGGCCGTTGATGACGAAGTTGGTCGCCAGTCCTAGAGGTAGGCCAAAGACGCCCAGCGCATTCTCGACCATGTGATCTGCCAGGTCTGGGGTGAGGCCGGACGTGCCCAAGATGGCGGCCATGTCTTGATCGTCGAGGTGGGCCAGGTCGGCCACCTTGTGCAAGCGCGCAACCAGGTCCAGCTTGTGAAAGCCTGGGAGTTGGGAGCTGAATTCCTTAGGTGTCTGTGAATCGTATGCCATGGCCAAATCAAGGCCCAATCATAGGAGGGGAGGTCTGGCAAAAACTATCAAACCCCGTATGCGGTGACCAGATGAACCCGATAGGCGTGATCAGCCGTTGAGTCGCCAGATTGAGCCATTGAGCACCGTGGCGAAGGATGCCCACAAGATGTAGGGCACCATCAACCAACCGGCAGCTGGCTCGAGAACATAGAAACGCCGGGTGGTGATCAGAACGGCGGCCAGCAAGACCAGGATTTCGATCAGCGCTGGCCCGGGCGCACGCAGGCCGAAGAAGATCAGTGACCACCCGAAGTTGAGAATGAGCTGAACGGCGAACCAGATAACCGCCGGTTGGACGCCGTCCGTCCCCCAGCCCATGCGCAAGATCCGCCACAGGGCAATGCCCATGAGGAGGTACAGGAAAGACCAGACGGGGCCAAAAACGGCGCTGGGCGGGTTCCAGCTGGGCTTCTGCAGACCGGCGTACCAATCTGCCAACGATCCGGTCGTGATCCAACCGCCGATTCCACCGATCACGAACGGTGCCACGATGCAGCCGACCAACAACAGGATGTCCTTGCTACGGGTGAGATTCATTGCGGCCTCCTCTTCATGCGCTTGTGAAATTCGTCACAAGCAACGCGAGTAGTGCGGGCAACGTGCCGGAACATACCGGCAACGCAAGTTATGGGGCCGGCCCGGCAGCATCGGGACGTTCTCTTGTGCGCATGCGAACGCCAGGATGCGGCATTAAGGTGGCGCCCATGTGCGGGCGGATAGTGCCCGGCTCGAGGTGCAACTCCTTCCGTTGAAGCACGCGGGCGAGCACGGTGACGGCTTCAACCTTGCCGAAAGCCGACCCCACACAGTTGCGCGGGCCGCCGCCGAAGGGCACATAAGCATAGGAAGCCGCCGGCCGGTGCTCGGCAAACCGATCCGGCCAGAATCGATCTGGCTCATGCCACTCCGATGCGTCCCGGTGGGTGAGATAGATCGAGTACACGACCCGGCTTCCAGATCGCACGGGACAGGCCGGCGTCTCAAAGTCCTCAGCTGCCAACCGATTGCCGAGGTGGATGGGCGGGTACAACCTGAGGCTCTCCTGGATCACCCTGTCGAGTTGGACCAAATGCTGCAAGTCACCTAGCGCGGGAGGGCGGCCTTCGAGGTGTTCATCGACCTCGCGACGTACGGTATCCATCCATTCGGGATGACCGCCAAGTAATGCCAAGGTCCAAGACATGAGGGCGGTGTTTGTGTCATGACCGGCAATGAGCAGAGTCAACATCTGATCCCGCGCGGTCCTGTCGTCCATGCCCGAGTTCAGCAGGTGGGTGAGTAAATCGTCTGGGGGTGTTGTCAAGCGGCGCCGTTCCGCAATCAGGCGGTACAGATAGTCATCCAGCGCCTCCAGGTGACGATTGACCTTGAGGCGCGGAGTGCCCGGCCAGACGAGCCATGCGCCGGGCGAAATGGCGGCGATGGCCTCCAGGATTGGGCGCCATAAACGGGGAAGATCGGCCCAAACGTCGGCGCCGAACAGGGTCTTAAAGAGAATCAGCAGGCTGATCCGACGCATCTGGTCGACCATGTCAACCACGGCGTTGTTGGGCCAATCCCCTACGACCCGATCAGCCCAATCTACCATCGTGCCCACGTACCCCGCGAAATTGCGTTTGTGCAACCAGGGGGTCATCAGCCCGCGGTGGTGTGCGTGCTCGTCGCCGTCGACGACCAGCACTCCGCGCCCGAGCAGTTGGGTGACCGGGTCGGGCGATGTCCGCCATATAAGGCTGTCGCGTGACTCCACCAGCACCTGCCGGACGGCGTCCGGGCCGACGAACACTGTCGGCTTGAACCCCGGAAGCGGAAGCTGGAAGATGTCCCCGCGCGAGGCGTGGAGATACTCAAACCCGCGCAAGATGAGATTCCCGCCTATTCCGGTCGGCCTTGGTTGCGAGACCTGATGTGGGCCCCTGCCGCCGTGATCAGATGTGCTCATGTGTGCCCCCGGTGGAGGCTGTGGGCATCGTCCCGTTCGCCCGATGGGCGCGTCCATGCGGCCCGAGGCCGAGTCGACCGAGCCAGGCCAGGGCGCGCTGGTGTCCGGGATGGGATGTCCAAAGGGTCAGTCCGACAACGACCAGGGTGTTGGTGATGAAAAAGAATAGGGCCTCCTCAAGCGGAAAGCCGGCCACGCGGGTGCTCAAGCTGAAATCCGGATTGATGACCCAGGTGCCCGTGCGAATGGCGAGGGCATCGGCCAGGATCAAGTAGAGCGTCGGCACTCCGATGCTGAGGAGAACGGTCCCGGCACGCTGATAGAGCAGATCAGCGCCAAAGGCTGCCTGCAGGGCGAGCGGGGGCAGTGCCCAGACCAGGATCAAGGCCAGGTAGGTGAGCTGCGGCGGGCCGGTCAACAAGGCCGCCGCCGATGCCAACCACGCAGCGATCGCTGCCAGGGCCGTCGCCCATCTCAGGCCCAGGCCGTGGCTGTCTTCCCTTCGGCTCGATCCACCAAGCAGGCGGACGACAAGCAGGGTCCAACCGCCGGTGAGCAGAGTCTGCAGGATGAAGAAGGCGTACTCCTCCAGCGGCACCCAGGCCAGGGTAGGGCCAAGAACCCAATCGGGCCGGTACCACCAGACCCGGTTGGCGACCAGGTAGTTGTCCCATGGCGTCGTGTATGCCAGAGCCACCAGCGCCAGGGCCAGGACGGGCCGGATATCGAACGCACCGACACAGCGTCGATGATCCCGCCAGAGCTGCGCGTAGACGAGAATGATTGGGGGCAGGAGGAAAGCGATCAAAAAGGCCAGATATGTCATTGCATTCTCGTTGGGGATCCCCCTTGACGCGGGTTCAAGCGAGGAGATCCCGAAGGGCGGGTTCCAGATCCGGGAAGCGGAATGAGAAACCGAGCTGGGAAAGGCGGGTCGGAACCGCTTTTTGGCCGTCCAGTACGGTTGTGGCCACGTCGCCGAAGGCCAGTTTGAGGGCCACCCCCGGCACAGGAAACCAGGATGGCCGACGGAGGACCTTGCCCAGGATGTCGGCGAATTGGCGGTTGGTGACAGGCTGGGGGGCGGTCAGGTTGAAGGCGCCGCTCGCCTCAGGTTGCTCCAGCAAGAAGGCCAGGGCGGCGATCTCGTCATCCGGGTGGATCCAGGACATCACCTGCCGGCCAGTCCCCATGCGCCCGCCGACGAAAAGCTTGAAAGGCAGGAGCAGCCGGAGAAGCGCGCCAGCCTCGGGGTCGAGGACGATCCCCGTGCGCGCCACGACCTGGCGCACACCCAAGGCTTCCACCTGGCTGGTGGATCCTTCCCAGGCGATTGTCACCTGGCTAAGAAAATCATCGCCAGGCGGTGATCCCTCATCGACCTCGCCTGGCGGGTTGGGGCCGTAGTAGCCTACCGCCGATGCCTGGAGCACAAGCTGCGGTCGCTTCTTGGCCTCCGAGATAGCCTGGACAACCGCCTGGCCGGCCGAGACGCGACTATCGATGATCAAATTGCGCCTGGCCTCGCTCCAACGAGCGGGCAGGAATCCATCGCCTGGCAAGGGGGCTCCGGCAAAGTTCACGATGGCATGGGAAGAGTTCACTTCATCTCCCCAGCCGTCCGACGTCCTGGCGTCCCAACCCACCACCTGCACCGACTCCGCAAAGCCGGTGCTCTTGCGATCGGGGTGCCGGCTAAGTACGACGACCTCGTGGCCGGATTGCGCCAGGTGGGCGACGAGCCGGCGGCCGATGGCGCCCGTGCCGCCCGTGATCAAGACTTTCATGGCAAGCTCCGCCAGGTCCATTGGCCAAGACATATGTGAAAATGTTCACAAATGGCGATTGACAAGGTCATGACTCCGCCTCGGCTTTCGACAGATCGGTCAGCCACCGCCAAGCTGTCTCCGCTTGCTGGGGAAGATGAGATTTGACGGTCTCGGCGTAGATGTCCATGAAGTACTTCAATTGGCGTCGGTCGACCCCGTGGTGGTTCAATAATCCCACCAGCCAATCCAGATCGGTCTGGAGGGGTTCGGGATCGCCCAGCTTGAGGCACGCATACAGGGAATCGCCCAACCCTTCTTGGGCTTGATCCAAGTGGCTGGGGTCGATTCCGCTCGCGTCCAGGCCCTTCTGGATCTCGGCGTCAATTGCCGAACGGTTCGTCTTGAAGAGACGCGCGGCGGTAAGCATAGCTTCTGATGCGGGGCGGTAGTCGGTTGTGGGGGAAGGTGAACCGAGGGCCTCCTCCACCCTGTGCGGAGCATGCTCGAGTCGGTCTCCCAGGTAGAACCCCGGAATGCGCTGCCGCAGGGATGGCACTCGGCTGAAGATCAACCCGCCGTAGGCCACTCGCTGGCCACGATCTTTGAGAAACAGGGTCATGTCCAGCAGGTCGGCAGCCGTCGGCAATGTCTGGGCAACCAGAATGACGAGTGTGGGACGAGTCGAGGTGACCACGGCTTCCAAGTGGTTCAGCGGCACGTTTTCGCCCAAGTAAAGGGTTTCCCAGCCCGACCTCCGCAGCATGTAGTTGAGCATCAAGGGAGGAAATCGATGCTGTTCGTGTGGCGGATCAGCGATGAGAATTCGGCCCGTCCGGGTGGGGGGCGGCGTACCGATGAGCAGGGATTCGATTCGGCGGACGGCTAGTTCGGAGGCGAAGTGCTCCTGCTGGACCGAAATGGTGTTCTGGTACCAGCCCTCGCCGATCTCGGCCAGAGCGGGCGCGAGAAGGTGGGCACAGACCGCATCCGGCGGATAGATGGCGAAGGCCTGTGCCAGGATGTTGTCGGCTCGGACCTCGTCGAAGGCCAGGCAGGCTGCAACCCAAGTGTCTTTCAGCCGTGAGATGGCCATGGCGGGGGCCACATCGACCTCTGCCAGGGATGTTTCCCCACTGGCGAAGCGTGGCATGCGAAGTGGATCGCGCCCCTCGCGTTCGAGCGACTGCCACAGTCCCACTGCCTGGCTGATTCGCTGACCCTCGTCTTGCCGGGCCTGGAGCCATTTGACGATTTCGACATCGCGCCGGGAGTACAGTCTGTGTCCCCCTTCTGATCGGCTGGGCACGGGCAGGCCGTAGCGTCGCTCCCAGGCGCGCAGGGTGTCCGGTTGCACGCCAGTCGCCTGAACCACGGCTCCTATATTCAGTGTTGGGCGAGATTGTGCTTCGGTCATTCGTTCATTCCTCAAGGGAGTGCAGCAGGCCTAACTGCCTACAACAGTGGGTTGGCGGGCCGGACCGGATTCCGGCGCGGTACGTCTATCTGATGGCTCGAAGGAGCGTTCGGCTTGCTCTGAGATCACCCGCTTGCTGGTCAGCTCGCCGGAAAGCAGCACCATTGGGAGGCCGGTTCCTGGGTGAGTGCTGGCGCCGACGAAGTACAGGTTCTTGTAGATACGGTGGCGGTTCTGAGGCCGAAGATATCCGACCTGGGTGAAGTTGTGACTCAGGCCGAAGGCGGCGCCTTTCGCCAAATTGTACAACGATGCCCAATCTTCGGGCGTGTAGCAGACCTCGAACTTGATATGCTGCTCAAGGTCGGGGATACCGATTGCGCCCAGGCGACGGAGCACGGTTTCCCGCGCTCGATCCCGCATGGAGTCCCAGTCTTGGTCAGCATTCGGATCTAAGTGGCCCACCGGCACCAGGACCATCAAGCTGTCCTCGCCTTCCGGTGAGGCGCTTGGATCGGTACGCGTGGTTGCATTAATGTAGAAGCTCGGATTAGCGGGCAGACCGTGCTCGTCGAAGATTTGCTTGAAGCTTCCTTTGTAGTCATCTGCCAGAAAGACATTGTGATGGCCCAGCTGAGGATAGCGCCGCCCGACGCCCCAATAGAACATGATGGCCGAACTGGTGTAGATCTTCTTGTCCAGTTTCCTCGTCTCTGACGCGTCATCCAGCAGTTCTTTGTAGACATAAGGTAAATCGGCGTTGGCGATGACGACATCGGCCGCGATCCGGCGGCCATTCTCGAGTTCGACGCCGGTGGCTTTCCCACCTTCTATCTCAATTCGGCGCACGGGTGCATTGTAGATGAAGTGCACGCCCTGTGCTTCGGCCAGCGATGTGAGACTCTTGACCACTTCATACATGCCACCCATCGGATACCAGACTCCGTCCACGAGTTCGGTGGATTGGAGCAGGGAATAGGTCGCCGGGGCGTCGAAGGGGCTGAGGCCCAGGTACATGTTCTGGAAAGTGAACGCTGCCCTAAGCTCCGGGGACTTGAAGAAGTCGCCCGTGCGCCGATAGTGCTTGACGAGCGCCTTGAGCTGGAACAGCAGCGGCAGCTGCCGAAGGCTGAAGTACTCGGACAGGCTGTTGAATTGGCGGCTTACGAATTTCTCCAGCGAGACGGCATAGTGTTTCCGGCCCTCCGCCAGATAGCGAAGGAGGCCGGCGAAGCTGCCGCGCTCAATCGCCTCAAGTTGGGACTGAAGCGCATTCATATCAGATGTCAGCGAAAGCTTGCGCCCGTTGGCAAAGTGAATCTGATACGTCGGGTCGATCCTGACCAGGTCCAGATGATCCTCCATCTCGGCATCCATGGCGGCATAGGCCTGACGGAAGATCTCCGGCATGAGCAGGAGTGTGGGTCCCGTGTCGAAGCGGTGCCCGTCGATCGTTAGCTGATCGGCCCTTCCCCCAGGATGGCTGTTCTTTTCAAGGACGGTCACGGAATACCCGGCTCGTCCCAAGCGGCCGGCGGTGACTATTCCACCCAGGCCGGCCCCAATCACAATTACGTGCTTCTTGTCGGTCACTGCGATTCTCCTTTGCGGTGGCGCCCCAGCCGGGCGATCCACAATCAAGGGATATCATACACCACGATCTAGCTATTGTCAAGGTATGGAGCGATAGGTCTTGACAAGTAGTGAATAATCCTGTACACTGCGACTCATAAGCTTGACAAAACCACCACAAGATCGTGAGTCTTGTGCAGATTTGGAGCGTGAGATGGCAACTGAGGCATGGAGTTGGGAACCGAGATTGTGGGAGATGGCCATGGTTGGGGGTGGGAGTCACCGATGGCTATCGAGGGGGGGCCCGACCACAGATCAGGCCGACCTTGAAGCCGCCTTCGATCTGGCGGACCGGATCACCCGCCATCACAGCCGCTCGTTCTATCTGGCGTCGGGTTTGCTGCCGCGGCCGACGCGTCTCGCGATCCGTTCGCTGTATGCCTTCTGCCGTTTCACGGATGACATCGTGGACAACGCTGCCGACCAGGGGGCAACTGATGCGCTTGATGCCTGGCAAACTGGAAACTTGGAGGGCTTGGGGGAGGAGGCGGTCCAGGTCATGGCCGCCTGGCGGGACACGCAGGCCAGGTACAGCATTCCGCGAGGTTATGCCGATCAGCTGATCGCCGGCGTGCGGATGGACATCACGCATCATCGCTATCGCACGTTCGACGATTTGGCGGCATACGCATACAGAGTCGCCTCGACCGTGGGTCTGATGAGCATGCACATTCTGGGTTTTCAAAGCTCCGAGGCGGTCCCCTACGCCGTCAAAATGGGTGTTGCGCTGCAGCTTACCAACATCCTGCGTGATGTCGGCGAGGACTGGCAAATGGGCCGTCTGTATCTGCCTCAGGACGAACTCGAGGCATTCGGGATTGATGAGTCGGATATCGAGAGTGGTCGGTTGACCCCGGCTTGGCGAAGCTACATGCGTTTTGCCATCGATCGCAACCGCCAGCTCTACGAACAGGCATGGCCAGGCCTGGAGCTTCTCTCGCCCCAGGGGCGCCGGTCTGTGGGGGCTGCGGCCGAGCTCTATCGAGGCATCTTGGATGCCATCGAAACCCTGGACTACGATGTCTTCCGCCATCGGGCACATCTCGACCGATGGGAAAAGATCCGTCGTCTGAGTTGGGTGCTCACACCAGCTTCAGTTTGGAATTCAATGCAAGACCGAGCGGCTCAACCTGCGACAGAAGTCACGTCTCGGCAGGCCGAAGATGGTGGCCTGCTTCGTGAATGGGTATCTCGCAGCTCTTCAAACGCATAGTGGTGAAAGGACAGAATGAGATGGACAAGCAATTGATGACCAATGAGGCACACGTTCTAGAACCGATGATCACCACCGGTGTCTTCTCCGGCTTGGGAAAAATGGAAAACGTGATCGCTCAGCGGAGCAGCGAGGGACCGTCTCAGGCCATGCTTGACGGCGCCCGGAGCCTGATCCTCGGGGTGGGAGAGGATCCGGATCGTGAGGGACTGCTGGATACCCCCAAGCGCGTGTCCAACATGCTACGCGAGGTGACAAGCGGCTACGTGGTCGATCTTGAGGCGATAATCAATGGGGCGATGTTCGAGGAGGCCTATGACGAGCCGATCACTGTGAAGGATATGACCTTCTACAGCATGTGCGAGCATCACATGCTTCCCTTCTACGGCAAGGCCCATGTCGCCTACATCCCCAACGGGCGTGTCGTCGGCCTGAGCAAGATACCGCGCGTGGTCGAGGCCTTTTCGCGCCGGCTCCAGGTTCAGGAGCGTCTGACCACACAGATTGCTGACTTCCTGAATGACAAGCTCGAGCCCGAAGGTGTGGCAGTGGTTCTGGAAGGCGTCCATCTGTGCGCGGTGATGCGGGGGGTATCGCAGCCCACCGGCATGATGCGCACTCAATCCTTGAAGGGTGTCTTTCGGGACGATCCAACGCTGGTGGGACGTGTGTTGGGAGTCTAGATACAGATCAAATTCGGCGGCAACGATGCCGTGTGCGCCAGGTACGAGTACCGCCCGGAGGACATCCGGGCGGTTTCTCGTTTCAGGTTTGCTTGCGCGAGCTGCGCCAATTCTCAAGCAGTCGATTCAGGCACATCGGGCAGGTGCGCTCATTGATATCCCGCCGAGGCGCCAGTTAAGTTGACTGAGCGTGGCGTGAAGTTCGGGAGCCTGGACCGAACGGTGTCCTTCTAGCGAGATCCCCGGCCCAGGCCGGCATCACGCGCTTTGACGATCGCCTGGGAACGGTCTGCCACTTGAAGTTTGCTGAAGATGTTCGAGGAATAGTTTCTTACGGTCTTTATCGTGAAGCCAAGTTGGTTGGCGATGGTCTTGTTGTCGGCACCCTGCGCCATGAGATTAAGCACGTTGCGCTCGCTGGCCGTCAATTCCGGAAACAAGGCGCCGGCTTGAGATGGACGCACGTCAAAAAAGTGAATCATGCGTTCGGCGATGGCGGGGCTGAAGATGGCTTCCCCGCTGCCTACGGCCAGAATCGCGCGCTCCATCTCCTCATCGGATGTGTCTTTCAAGACGTAGCCGCGGGCCCCTGCGCGCATGGCAGCAAACACGGAGTTGTCATCCTCAAACATGGTGATGACCAAGATGCGGATGTGTGGGCTGGTCTCCACAATCGGACGAATGGCTGCCAAGCCACCTCCACCGGGCATCTGCAAATCCATCAGAACCACATCCGGCTGAAGCTTTTCAGCCTGGATGATGGCTTCCTCTCCGCTTGCCACTTCGCCCACCAGTTCTGTGTTGGGGATGGTGGCGATCAGCGTACGCAGGCCCTTGCGGAAGACAGGGTGATCGTCGGCGATCAAGATCGTGAGGCTATCGATGGGTGTCTCTCCAAGGCAGACGCACTTCGACACACGTGCCTGATGGGTCTACCGATTGAATAGAAAAGGCGCCACCCAATTCGGAAGCGCGTTCGCGCATGGATTGTAGCCCAATGCCGTTCGAATAGCCGGCGGGCACTCCCTGCCCATTGTCCGTGACCGTCAGGGACAAGACCTCCGGATCCAGCGTGATGCGGATCATGCAAACTGTGGCGTCGGCGTGCTTGGCCACATTGTGCACCGCCTCGCTGACAATCCGAAACAGGGCGACTTCGGTTGCGGCCGAAAGAGGTGGCATAGGGTCGGGCACGTCCAGCTCGAGCTGCAAATGGTCGTCCAGCAGTCCGAGGTTTTGGATAGCTCCGATCAGACCCAGTTCATCCAACATGGGAGGACGCAGATGGTAGACCAAATCGCGTATGTCCTGCGTGGCCTGTTTCAAATCCCGCCCCAACTCTTGGATGATGATCTCGGCCTCCCCTGGATTGACAACCATCAGCTTGCGGATCGCCCCCAGTTGCAGTTGAAACGAGGAAAGGGTAGGGGCGAGGCCGTCGTGGAGATCGTTGCGGATGCGGCGGCGTTCTTCTTCCCGGGCGACAACAATCTCCTCGCGAGAGTTCTGCAGCACTTCAGTCATGCTGGCAAGGTATAGGGCGATGCCTATTTGCTGGGCAATCTCCTGCAGGATGTGATGGTCACTCTGTGTAAGAGGATAGTTCGCGGAACGGCCAGAGGCGACCAGTCTCCCCAAGGGTTGATCCAAGTATTGAAGCGGAAAAGGGTGGTGGGTGGTTTGCGTCCCTGGGGACCCAGAGGCGAACACTTTACGGTCATCGCAGTTCAGCTCGACGGCAACATAGGGGAGATGAAGGGCTGTGGCAATATTCTCTGTGATGGCAGGCAGGGTGAGTTCAGGGTTTTGCATTCCGCGCAATCGCTGGCTGATCATCGAAGGAAGTGCATAGGGGTTGTCCTGTTGGCCGAAGATGAGATCATTGACCCGCTGGTACAGCCAACGGCTGACAGGGACAATGGTCAAAGCCAGGCATATCAGGGTGAGCGTGTTGATCAACCAGTATCTCGAGGTTTGTATGAAACTTTCATCTGGGATGCTTCCAAAGGGAAAAGTACCGAGTGTGATGACGACAACGTATACCCCGTACATGTAGGAAATCAGCAAGAGCCCTAGCAGTCCGCTGCTCAGCAGACTGCTAGGGTTGGTTCCTCTTATCTTGCGATTGACTGTTGAAAACAGAGCTTTCACACGGCTGTGGCTACTCCAGGGCGGCGCAGCACCATGACGATCACAATGATCACCACAAGTACAGAAACCCCAGCGTCCAGCTTCAGCAATAGTGTCGGGGCAAAGACCACACCTGGCAGTGCCAGGAGCCCGTTCACGCCCATGGAGAAGATCGCCAGGATCTTCCCCCACTTTTGGTTGTTCCAGACGCCATAGGCGGAAACCAGTCCTACCGTACACAAGATGAGGATCAGAACGGCAAAGCCATTTCCCGCATCCTGCACGGTTTGGTCTTGGGTGGCAATGGCGATCGACACCCTGATGACGGTCACCAAACAATACAGAGCTGTCAAAATTGCCGCGACCATGATGTTGCTTGAACGTTTCATTCTTCTCCTCCCAATTCCCGAATTGTCTTGTTGCCAACGACAACCGGAGTCTACAGAGAAGCTGCCCTCGTGTCAGGAGGCTGGGGTCACCTGCTCTTGGGAAAAGAAGTCCCAAACTTTGGGACATTCCTCATGCTGCCATAGCCCTCAAGGCAAGAGGATGATCCCGAGGAGTTCTCGTCATCCGAGTCGGAAAGACACGTCAAGCTGTCTACCTGCCTCAAAGCAACAGAAGAAAAAAACCCCTCGATACGCGCATCGAGCGGTTGTTGTGCCCCCACGGGGATTCGAACCCCGGTCTTGGCCTTGAAAGGGCCACGTCCTGGTCCCCTAGACGATGGGGGCGACCGAAGTTGCATTCTAACATGGCTGGCGCAGGGGGGTCAACGAGCAGCGCGTGTGATTGAGCCAAGGCGGCCCTCCTTGGTGTCTCGGCATGCAGATGTTCGGCATGGCCGTCGCAGAGGTCCCGCGGCTTCACTCTAAGCTCCGAGGACTAGCGCCGCCTTCGGGGCCGGGCGCCGTGGAAGGCCGGTGCCGTGATGGCATGGATCACGCACAACCGGGCGTCCAGCATGCGCGTCCTGAGGCGGGGGTCGATATCGTCCAGGGTGTCGGCCGTGGTGATCACCGTCGGCAGGCCGGCATTATAGCGGTGGTTGAACAGCTGATAGAGCTTCTCACGGACCCAGGGAGTCATCGCCTGTGTCCCCAGGTCGTCTAGGACCAGCACGTGTGCGCTGCGGATTTGCTCGAAGCGGCGATCGTAGGAGGTGTCGCTGCTGGGGCTGAAGGTTGCCCGCAGATGGTCGAGCAAATCGGGCACCACGACGAAGGTCACCGGGTGCCCCTGCAGGGCTCGGAAGTTGGCGATGGCTGCCGCCAGGTGGGTCTTGCCCGAGCCATAGGGACCGGTGAGCACCAGCCACCCTTCCGGAGCCTCCGAAAACTGTCTTGCCGCTTCGAATGCCCGGTCCAGGCTGCGCAGCTCGTCGGCCGAAAGCTTCTCACTCTTGCGCAAGCTGAACGTGCCGAAGGTCTGTCCGGCGTGTAGATCGAGCGACGAGAGCTCATCCTGCCGGCTGTCTTCCTTGGGCCGGCGGTAGTCAGGAGCAAAGATCAAGACCTGGGCGACCATCTCCGGATCGGAGAGCCGTGAGCGCATCCTGCCCTCAATCTCACGCAGAGCGAGGTTGGTGGTGATCACCATCGGCAGCCGATTGGTGTAACGGTAGTTGAGGATCTGGAACAGCTTCTCGCGCGCCCACTCGGTGGCGTTTTGGGTGCCGAAGTCGTCCAGGATCAGGAGGGGGGCTTTGCGTATGCGCTCGAATCGTTCTTCGAAGCTGTCTTCGGCGTTGTTGAATGTGAAGCGCAGGCTGTCGAGCAAATCGGGCACGGTCAGGAAGAGGGCCGGAACCCCCTGGTCGACGCAGGCGTTGGCGATAGCTGCCGCCAGATGGGTCTTTCCGCAGCCATAACCACCTTGCAGCAGGAGCCAGCCATCAGGGCGCTCTGCGAACAGACGGGCGTGGTTGAAAGCCTGTTCCAAGGTGGCGCTCTCACGCTCAGCGATGCCTACCCGGCCCTGGGGCACGAAAGTATCGAAGGTCAAGAGCTTGAGTTCGTCGAGTTGACTGAGGCGGAAGAGGCGATCACGCACTCGGGAAAGGAGTTCATCTTGGCGACAGGCGCAGATTTCCAGCTTGCCGAAACTGGGGTGGCCGACGGGGACGTCGACGCGCAGGTAGCCTGCCCCACCGCAGACGGGGCAGTTGGGGTCGCCCAGACTGGACGACTCGTTGGCTTGAGCTGCCGCCGACTCAGTGTTCGATGTAGTCGGCGAATTCCCCTTCGACGTAGCGTCGACGAGCCTCTTGAGAGTCTCCTCGATCTTTTCGTTCATCTCTGCCCCGGGTGCTCCAATCTTTCAGTATGGCTTCGACGTAGCGCCACTTGCGCGCGTTGTTTTCAACCGCCAGGCGGATCGCGTCCTCAATCCATGCCATCGGGTAAGAGACCTCAGCGTCTTTGAGCGTCTCGGCAATCATCGGCGTCAGCGGGCCGATGTTCTGCTCATACAGGCTGTAGATCGTCGGCCTGTCGGCCTCGAGCCCTTCGTACAGCGTGTTATCGGGCGCCCATTCGCCGCGTTTGAGCGCTTCCATTGCCGCTCTGCCCTTGGGCGTGTTCAGGACGAAGACCTCCGCCCCATCACCTGCGGCCGCCCGCAGCAGTGTCCCACGGGTCACGGCTCGCTCGAGGGCATCGTCCAGGGCATCGTCCGCCGCCAGTCCCGGCTGGGCCAATGTACTCATCAGCCGCTCGTCTTCAGCCAGGTGGCGCCGCTCGAAGTGGCGCTGCTCGTCTGATTGGCGGGCCAGCAACCACACGGCATACAGGCTGACCTTGAGTTCACCCAAATGGTCGATGGCCGGCAGGAGCTCGGTGAAGAATGCCGCCGGCACCGGGGTCATCCGGGTCGGCCCATCGGGAAAACCCTCGAAACCGCGCGAAGCGCTCATCGATCACAGTCTACCTGAGTTGAGGACAACACGCATCCCCCTAGATCCGGCGTGGCGTGGGCGGTGAAAGGAAGTTACTCTGCGGGAGCAAAGTTGAGGTGACGGGTCGCTGCGTTCTCGAATTTGGCCAACGACTTGCGGAAAACCAGCTCGACGCTGCCCACCGGGCCGTTGCGGTGTTTGGACACAATGATCTCGGCCACGTTTTCTTTGAGGGTATCGGCCTCATACTGGTCGGGCCGGTAGATAAACATGACCACGTCAGCGTCCTGCTCAAGGCTCCCAGATTCCCGAAGGTCAGAGAGCACCGGCCGCTTGTCAGCCCTCTGCTCGACGGCGCGAGACAGCTGCGCGGCGGCCAGGACGGGCACGTTGAGTTCACGCGCCAAAACCTTCAGGTTGCGCGAGATGTACGAGACCTCCTGCACGCGATTGTCCATCCGCGAGTCGCCGGTCATCAGCTGCAGATAGTCGATGATGATCAGGTCCAGTCCGTACTCCATGTGCAGCCGACGGCACTTGGTGCGCAGCTGGAGCGGGGTGATGGCCGGCGTGTCGTCCAGGAAGATATGCGTGTCGCTTAAGGTGCTGACCGCCTGGGTGAACAGAGGCCATTCCTGGTCCTGAATATCGGCCAGGCGCAGGCGCTGCGAGTCGATGCCTGTCTCCTGGGCCACCAGGCGCTGGACGAGCTGTTCGTTGGACATTTCCAGCGAGAACACAGCCACATTCTTTTTGTGGAGCTGACTGGCATTCTTAGCAGCCGAAATGCAGAAGCCGGACTTCCCTTGGCCCGGCCGGCCGGCGATGATCAAGAGGTCGCTCGGCTGCATCCCACCCAGCAGGCGGTCCAGGTCGATAAAGCCAGTGGGAACACCGATCGTCTCATCGCGGTGGCGGGCAAGGTAGTCCACCCGGTCGTAGTACTCGCTCAGCACCTGCTTGATCGGCTGCAGCTGGTGGGTGAGGCGCCGTTCGCTGACGCCGAAGACGGCTTTCTCGGCGTCGTTGACCACCTCGTCGATAAGCGTCTCCGATTGGTAGGCCAGCCGGGCGATCTGATTGGCGGCCTCCAGCAGGCGCCGCCGCGTGGCGGTTTCCGCCACGAGTTGGCCGTAGGCTTCGGCATGCAGAGAGGTTGGGACGTTGTTGATCAGGGCGGTGAGATAGGCTGCGCCGCCGACTTCGTCGAGATGTCCCAGCCGGTCGAGTTCTTCAGAGACGGTCAGGAAATCTACCGGGCGGCGCTGATCGTGCAGGCTGTTGAAAGCTTCCCAAACCCAGCGATTGCGGTGGAGGAAGAAGTCGTCCCCGGTGAGGAATTGGGCGACATCATAGAAGGCCTCGGGATTGACCATCACCGAGCCAAGCACGGCTTCTTCTGCCTCGCGATGGTAGGGCATGCCGCCTTCGGGCCGGCCGCCGTCGATGCTGCCTGGGGGAGTCGGTGGGGGAAAGGATGCGTCGCTCATCCGGAGTCCATTGCACGGTGCCAGGGGATCCCTGGCTTACGAGTACAAGCTGCGTGTTGGTTGTTGAAGCGTTATAGGTCCCTGATGGGGCCGATCATTCGTCCGAGTCGCCCTCGGTGTCCATGTCGTCCAGGTCAAGCGAGTCCACGAAATCTTTGAAGACCTCGAGACGTTCCTCGTCCATCTCTTCGACCTGCTCTTCACCCTCAACCGGTGCCTCGGGTTCGGCGGACGCTTCTTGCATCACCGATTCGTCGACATAGATGGGGACATGGACGCGGACTGCCAGTGCCAGGGCGTCTGAGGGGCGGGAGTCGATCTCCATCTCCTCGCCGTTGACTGTGATGATGATTCGAGCGTAGAAGACGTCTTCTTTGAGTTCGGTGATATTGACGCGCTGGACCTCAGCCCCAAGGGTTTGCAGGACATTGCGAAGCAGATCGTGGGTCAGCGGGCGGGCGACTTCCATTTGCTGCAGGCTCACCGTGATGGCCTCGGCTTCATAAGGACCGATCCAGATGGGAAGAAAGCGTTCGGATCGGCTGTCCTTCAGGATCACAATCCGATGTTGGGACATCAGACTGACCCGAATGCTGTCTATTTCA
>Ga0315556_1000296_pt1 | contig 29915 bp, 22 predicted proteins | sample SalMarSW160310MG_FD_202112 | JGI IMG/M metagenome (GOLD analysis project Ga0315556, IMG submission 202112) | Salt marsh sediment microbial communities from the Plum Island Ecosystem LTER, Massachusetts, United States - Salt Marsh Sediment SW1603-10 ...
CACCAGGACCTGAAAAGGAGTGCTAGGTTCGACCGGACTTCGTTGCTCATAGGATGCCGCAAAATAGCAATAAACCAGCTCTTTACGACCCCATGAATGTTCAGATAACTACCACCGGCTAGGGGCAGCGGGGGCTTTTATCCACTGACTGTCGGGAGGGCTTCGTATTTTCAGTGACTTATCCATGGGGGAAGCCGCAGCCAGGTCCTCAGGGCGTTTTTTCCTGAGGACTGGAATGCGGAGGGGGTAAAACTCCCCCATGGATAAGTCACTGAAAATACCAGCCCGGGAGGCTCGTCAGGGAGAAAAGATTCCCCTGCCCCTAGTTTCAAACCAACAATTCACCGACAAAAGCAAGTGACAAAAGAGGGTGACTATTCCTTTGACATATGGTACGGCGTTTTGGACAGTACCTTTTGCACTTTCAATAATTATGATACACCATGCGCGGAGATGATGGAAGACAATTCAAACCTCAATGTATTCAGGGTACCGGGAGAGGAAATCCAGTGGCGCATAAAGCGGGTGCAACACGAAATGCGCACCCGGAATATGGACGCCCTTTTCGTTGTTCAACGGATAGATGTCCTCTACTTTTCCGGGACCGCCCAGAATGCATCCGTTTTCATCCCGGCTGAAGGAGAACCGCTCCTCCTCGTGAAAAAGTTCCTCCCGAGGGCCCTTGAAGAATCACCTCTCAATAATATTTTTGGCGTTCAATCCTTTAGAGACATCCCTGGAATCATCATCAATCATCAGGAAAAGCTCCCTCCCAGGCTTGGTTTCGAGTGGGATGTCATGCCCATGCGGGAGTTTCAATTCTACAAGAAGTTGTTTGCTGACGCCGAATGCGTGGACGGGTCTCCCGCGATACACGCCGTCCGCTCAATAAAATCCAAATGGGAGCTGGCCCAGATGGAAATTGCCGCGGAAAAATCCCTGCAACTGTTCGACTACATCACCGAGCACATGAAACCGGGAGACATGGATATCGAGATATCCACTCGGGCAGAATCCTTTGCAAGGTCCATCGGTCACGGGGCGGCCCTGCGCATCAGGGACTATCAAAAGAGTGGGTTTCCCCTCTCCCTCCTTGCCAAATCCCGAATGGGCACAAACTGGGTGCACGCCCTCCCCTCCGTCCGGGAGGGAAATTGCCTGGACATTGAGCCGAAAGGCAGGCTGAATCGGGGGGAGCCCATCACGCTGGAGTCCAGGTTTTTCGTGAATGGCTACCATATCCAAGAATCAGGGATCTCTTCTATTGGTCCCTTGGACCGGTCAATGAATGACCTGGTTGAGCTTGTCCTGCACCTCCAGGGAGAAACCCTTGCGGAGGTCAAAGCGGGGATACCCGCGGACCTGCTGTTTCACCTTGCCCTGGAAAAGGCCCGGGTCCTGGGCCTGGATCGGAATGCTCCAGGCCGTGGGATGGCAGGGAAAAAGATACTCGGCAACGGGATCGGCCTGGAGCTGGTTGAGCCTCCCATCATTACCGAGGGGAACCAGCAGATCCTCAAACAGGGCATGGTCCTCACGCTTTTTTCAGAGACACACGTTCGAGATCAGTATTCCCTGCGTTCCAGGGATGTCGTTCTTGTCACGGAAAATGGTCACCGGAAGATTACCCGTCTCCCTCCGAAAGTCCTTGTCATGAGTCCTCACGAGAAGGCTTGAGGAAGGCCAAATGTGCGTGGCATTGCGGTTAAGTGAGAATGTGGAGGATTTCCTTGAGTTCGTATTCTACGTCGGAGAGGACGGATTCCGGGGACCGGGCGGCCAGGACATCCTTCTGCCTCAGCCTCTTCTTTGCACCCTCGATAGTCATTTTTTCTTCATACAGGAGCCGCTTGATTTCCATGATTATCTCAAGGTCTTTCCGCTGGTAGGTGCGCTGGTTGGAGTCAGCCCGGCGGGGTCTTATTTGGGAGAATTCCGACTCCCAGTACCGTAATACATAGGGTTCAACTCCGATGATCCGGCTCACCTCGCCAATGCGAAAAAAACGTTTGTCCTCAGGTATCCAGTTCACGGCCTAACCCTCCCGGAGTTTTCCTCCCGTGTCACGACGAATTCGCTCGATAATTCTTTCGTGCAATTCGTTTACCTTTGTCCCGTCCAGCGTCCCCTCAACGGATCGGTAGCAAACCCTGAATCCCAAGGCCTTTTCGTTCGGACCCATCTTTTTCCCTTTATAGTAATCAAAAATCCAGACCGATTCAACCAGTCCTTTCCCTTCCTCTTTGATCAAACCAAGGATCCTGGCACTCTCCACGCTTCTGCTGACCACCATCGAGATATCACGGTATACGGCCGGATACCTGGCAAAGGGCTGGAACCTCTTCTCCTGTGGCAAAACATCCAGCACCGCCTCCATGTTGAGATCAAACAGGTACGCCTGCTCATTTTCCAGGTCGAAGGCTTTCATAACCTCCTTTGCTACCTGCCCAACATTGCCAAGGAGGACTCCGGATGCAAGGACCCGGGATGAGAATCCCTGATCATAGGGAGGAAACTGTGCACCTCTCTGAAAAGAAAGCTCTCGAATGCCAAGATTTCCCAGGAGCCCTTCAACAGCACCCTTTGCGTCGTAATAGTCCACCTCACGTTCATCGCAGTACCATGTCTTGGATTCGTAAGGCCCACTCATAACTCCAGCAACCCAGGTTTTTTCATCGGGTTGAGGCCCGGCATTTCGCTGGAGGAAAATCTTTCCCCACTCAAAGATCTTCAGTGCCCGCTCTCCATGGGCCATATTCGTTCGCAAGGTGGTCAGAAGCCCGGGGACAAGAGAAGTGCGCAGGACCGATTGATCCGTTGAGAGCGGATTCATGATACTGACGAGTTGATCTTCGTGGTACCCTCCAGGGGATCCGGCGAACTGAAGTAACTCCGGAGAGACAAAGCTGTAAGTGATAATTTCCATAAATCCAAAGGCGCTTGCGACGGTTCTCACCTGGTCACGCACTGCCAGGTCAAGCGCTTCTTTTTCTTCGCTCAGCCGTACCGAGGGAGATGAAATAGGGATATTGTCAAATCCATACAACCGTGCCACTTCCTCAATCAAATCAACTTCGCGCTGGATGTCAACGCGAAAGGAGGGGGGAATAATTTCGATGCTCCCGTCGCTTTTTTCCTCTACTTCCATATCCAGCGAGCGAAAATACTGCGCCATTGTTTCACCGGGGAGGTCAGTCCCGAGAAAGTGATTCCCTTTTTCAGGTCTGAAGGAAATCTTGGGTGGGACATGGGGGCGCGGGTAATTATCCAGGATGCCCAATGAAACTTCTCCGCCCCCAAATTGCTTCATGAGATCGAGGCTCCTCCTGAGCGCCCGGGTGACTCCTTCAATATCGATGCACCGTTCAAACCGGTAGGAAGCCTCCGTGGAAAGCCCCAGACGTTTGGCGCTTCGCCGGACGGTAACCGGGTCAAAAAAGGCGCTTTCCACCAGCACATTTTTTGTGCCGGCAAATATTTCTGAATTCAGACCTCCCATAATTCCGGCCACTGCAACGAATCTCCCGGCATCACAGATCATGAGGATCTCGGAATTGAGCTCCCGGGTCTGCCCGTCGAGTGTCGTGAACGCGTCACCATCCGACGCCCGCTTGACCACGATACGGTTTTCCTGAAGACGGTTATAATCAAATGCATGGAGGGGTTGACCCAGCTCCATCATCACATAGTTGGTGATATCAACGATATTACTGATGCTCCTGACTCCCGACTGGAACAGCCGATATCGCATCCAGAATGGGGAGGGGCCAAGCTCTATGCCCTGTACAATCCCTGCAGCGTACCGGGGACAGCCCACAGGATCCTCAATGGTCACACTTGAAAGCGTTTCTATGGCCGGCCCCTTTTCATTAAGCTCGATAGCGGGAAGTTTGAGTTGAGACCCGGTAATTGCCGCGATTTCCCTTGCAATTCCGATCACGCACGCGCAATCACCGCGGTTGGGAGTAATCCCGATATCAATGATCCAGTCCGGAAGAGACAGCACAGCGCCTATGTCAGTTCCGGGAGAGATGTCTTCTGCCAAGAGCATGATTCCCGTATGGTCATCAGTGAGCCCCATTTCATCTTCGGCAAGGAGCATCCCGTAGGAGGTTTGTCCCCGGATCTCGCTCTCCTCGACGGTCGTCCCGATGGGGAGGCGTGCGCCGGGCAGCGCCAGCGGCGCCATGGTCCCTTCGTGCAGGTTCGGGGCGCCGCACACCACCTGTGAGGTTTGAGAGCCGGTGTCCACTATGCAGAGTGACAGACGGTCGGCGTCAGGATGCGGATCGACCTGGACGATTCTTGCAGCAACGACTCCCTGCAGTCCGTCTCCTACTGCTTCAAGCCCCTCGACCTCCAGACCAACCATGGTCAACGCGTCGCACAAGGCCAAGGGAGACATGTTTATGTCCACATACTCTTTTATCCAGTTCAGGCTAACTTTCATCGACTTTTCTCACTATTGCTAAAACTGCCTGAGAAACCGCATATCATTTTTGAAAAAAAGCTGGATATCATCAATCCCGTACTTGAGCATGGCAATCCTTTCCATTCCCATCCCGAACGCGAATCCTGAATATACCTCAGGATCATAGTCCACGAAACCATAAACTTCAGGATCGACCATCCCCGAACCAAGGATCTCAATCCACCCTGTCTGCCCGCACGTCCGGCACCCTTTTCCTCCACAGATAACGCACGCGATATCCACCTCTGCACTCGGTTCCGTGAAAGGGAAAAAGCTGGGTCTAAAGCGCAAAGCCGTCCCTTTTCCAAACATTTCCTGGACAAAGGCGGTCAATGTTCCTTTTAACTGGCCGAAGGTCACGTTACGGTCAACCAGAAGTCCTTCCACCTGGTGAAACATGGGGGTGTGGGATACGTCCGAATCCCGCCGATAGACCTTCCCGGGAGCGATGACGCTGACCGGGGGCTTCTGGGATTCCATGACACGGACCTGCATGGGTGAGGTGTGGGTCCTGAGTACCACGTTCTCTGAAATGTAAAAGGTGTCCTGCATGTCCCGGGCAGGATGATTTTTCGGGATGTTCAGTGCCTCGAAGTTATAGTAATCCAACTCCACGTTGGGCCCTTTCACGACCCGAAACCCCATTTTCTCGAAAATATGGCAGACTTCCCTGATCGTTTGGGTGACAGGATGGAGGTGGCCGTACCCCGGCTGTCTCCCCGGCAGGGTAACGTCAAATGAGATCGCTTCCCCGGGGCCGCCGGCTTTCATCTTCTCCAGGGCATTCTGGTACTGGTCGGTAAGCCGCTGCTTGATCTCATTAGCCAGTTTCCCTATGGCAGGTCTCTCTGCCGGATCAAGCTTGCCAAACCCCTTCATGATGGTAGTCAGGATACCCTTTTTCCCCAGGTAGGATACCCTGAACTGCTCAAGCAATTGCTGATCCTGAATCTTGTCAAGCTTAGCACTTGCCTTCTTTTCTGTTTCGAGGAGTTTTTCTCTCATGGTGATCCTGCAACCCTTCCCATGGCCGTCCGCGCTGTCCGGGGAATATGAGGAGGGGGTATTCAGGATTGAACGATACTGGCGAGTTCGGAAAAAGCAGAGGGATCTTTCACTGCGAGGTCAGCAAGGACCTTGCGGTCAAGGTCGACGCCGGCTTTCCGAAGCCCACCCATCAGCCTGCTGTAAGAAAGCCCGTTCTCCCGTGCCGCAGCATTAATGCGGACTATCCACAACCGGCGGAAATCCCTCTTCCTGTTTCTTCGATCCCGGTAGGCAAACATTCCAGCCCTGTCCACCGAAATAGCAGCGGTCCTGAAAACCTTGCTATGGCCGCCCTGGTACCCTTTCGCGGCCTTCAAAATTTTATTTCGCCTTCTCCTGGCTTTAAAGCCTCTTTTCACTCTCGGCATGTCGTTTTTCTCCAAATCAAAGATAACATGTTTTTGTATCAACTAAATATTTCAAAGTGATACTCATCTAAAGTTTAAGGCCCAGGGCGTAAGGCGTAAGGCATTTATAGATCGCGATCTTTTTTATTTCCTTGTGCCTTACGCCTTGCGCCTTAAGCCTCACTACGTATATTTCTTTAATGATACGGCAGTAGTTTCGAAACCTGCTTGAGGTTGGTACCATGAACCAGCCCTGATTTTCTCAGGTTTCGTTTCCTCTTGGTACTCTTCTTCGTCAGGATATGACTCGAGTATGCCTTGTTCCGTACAACCTTACCGGAGCCCGATATCTTGAATCGTTTGGCGGCTCCGCGATTTGTCTTCATTTTTGGCACGAAAAATTCCTCCCTTCCTCATCCGGATAACTCTCTTTTAACCGGGCTACTTCGGTACGACCACCATGCTGATGCTGTTTCTGCCTTCCTTTTTCGGCGGTTGTTCAACGGTTGCCTCGTCCTGGATTTCTTCAGCTATATTCTGAAGGAGCTCGTACCCCATTTCCGTGTGAGCAAGCTCCCGCCCCCTGAAATAAACTGACACCTTTACCCGGTTTTTCTTTTCCAAAAATTTTCTGAGGTTCTTGATCTTGAAGCCCAGGTCATGCTCGCCCGTGTGCGGGCGGAGCTTGATTTCCTTTATCTGAAAAACCCGTCCTTTTTTACGGGCCTCCTGATCTCGTTTGCTCGTCTCGTATTTGAACTTTCCATAATCCATAATCCGGCAGACGGGTGGATCAGAATCAGGGGCCACTTCTACAAGATCAAATCCTTCCTCTCTTGCCACGCGGAGTGCCTGTTGCACGGGCAAGATGCCGAGTTGCTTTCCGTCAACAGAGATAAGCCTTACCAACCGTGCTCGAATATCCTCGTTGACATTCACGCGATCAAATTTGCTGCCTATGGTCCTACCTCCTTTTTTTCACGTCTTCGCCAATTCTCCGCGTAAATTCCTCCGCGGTCATGAAAGGGAGATTTTCCCCTGTTCTTAAGCGAGGAGTCGTTCCTTCCCTTTCGCTCTCCCTGTCCCCCACGATGAGCATGTAGGGAATTTTTTCCAACTGGGCCTCACGCACCTTCAGGCCAAGTTTTTCATTTCTCAGGTCGGCCTTCACCCTGATGCATTCGTTCTCTAGGGAGCCAAGCAGTTTTTCCGCAAAGGGTATGTTGCGGTCTGTTACGGTCAAGATAACTGCCTGGACCGGTGCAAGCCAAACCGGGAATGCCCCCGCATAGTGTTCGATCAAAATACCGATAAATCGCTCAATGGCTCCCAGGATGGTCCGGTGAAGCATGGCGGGCCGGTGCTTTTGACCATCCTTGCCAATATACACGAGATCAAAGCGTTCCGGTAGGGTAAAATCACACTGGATGGTTCCGCACTGCCATTTACGCCCGAGAGCGTCGTTGAGTTTCACATCGATCTTCGGCCCGTAGAAAGCACCGTCGCCCTCGTTTATCTCGTAAGGAAGCCGGGTTTCATTCATGGCCTCGATAAGGGCTTTTGTGGCCATTTCCCAGTCTTCATCAGACCCGATGGACTTCTCAGGACGGGTGCTTACCTCCAGTTCGTAGTCAAAGTGAAACACCTCCATCATATCATGGACAAAATCGAGAAGTGCCTTTATTTCGCCATTCAATTGATCCGGTGCACAGATAAGATGGGCATCATCCTGCGTAAATTCCCGCACCCGGAGCAAACCGTGCAGGACCCCTGAACGTTCATGACGGTGCACGGTCCCCAATTCGAAATATCGCTTGGGAAGGTCCCTGTAGCTCCTGATCTTCGACCCGTAAATGAGCATGTGAGACAGGCAGTTCATGGGTTTGATGCCATAGGACTGCTCATCAATCGTGGTAAAGTACATGTTTTCCCGGTAATTCTCAAAGTGCCCGGATTTTTTCCAGAGGTCAGTCTTGAGAAGTTCTGGTCCCCTCACCAACTCATATCCCCGACTCAAATGCTCTTTGATTTCAAAGTCTTCAAGCAAATACCGGAGCATCATCCCTTTAGGATGCCACACGATCATGCCGGCACCAATCTCTTCGTGGGTACTGAAAAGGCCCAATTGCGGTCCCAGTTTGGCGTGATTTCTCTTTTTTGCCTCCTCCAGCCTCTGGAGGTGTACTTTCAGTGTTTTCCGGTCGGCAAAGGCGACGCCATATATGCGGCTCAGCATAGGCCTTTTTTCGTCGCCCCTCCAGTAAGCTCCAGCAGTTTTCGTGAGGTGAAACGCCCTAATCTTTCCCGTGCTCGGAACGTGAGGACCCCTGCAGAGGTCCGTAAAGCTCCCCTGGGTATACAGTGACACCATCTCTTCACCCAGGTCGCGAATCAATTCGACCTTGTAATTTTCTTCTTGCCCCTCAAAGTGGCGAATGGCCTCTTCCGATGAAATCTCCTTCCGGTCGAACGGCAGGTTCGATTTGATAATCTCCTGCATCTTTTTCTCTATGGCCGGAAGGTCTTCTTCCTTGAAAGGGCGCTCGTAATCGAAATCATAGTAGAAGCCGTCCTCGATGGCCGGCCCGATGGTCACCTTTACTCCCGGAAAGAGTTCCTGCACTGCCATGGCCATCACGTGGGATGCGCTGTGGCGCAATATCTCCAGCCCTTCTTCGGATTCAAGGTATATGGGCTCAACTTCAGCACCACTCGGTACGTTCGCAAAAAGATCCCTCGCTGCCCCGTTGATCTTTGCCGCAACGACCCGGTCCAAGGACTTCACTTTTGCCTGTTCAAGCACCTCCCGGGCGCTCAGCTCTTGTGCATCAATGGTTTCCGGTTCCAATCCTGATTGGCGAACTGTAATCATATATTGATACTCATTTGTTCAATCAAAAGAAAACAAGGCATCCGAAGTAAATAGGTCCTTTACCCAGATGCCTCATTGATGGATCACACAACCATTCAAAATTCCAACGAATCCGCGCTCCAGATCTAAACTCCGCCTTTTCGTGCAGACAAGATTTTCAAGTCCTTCCACCCACTGTTTCCTGCACTGCAAACTCGAAAAGCTACGTTCATTTTTTCAAGCTTGCACGTGATAGACATTGAATGGGAGTGAAAGTGTCTGCTTTATAAACAATAACATAATGAAATGCAAGCGAAAAAACCGGCTATCCATATACGAAGGGGTCACGGCCCATCCCGTAACCCCTTCGATTCATTTTGGTGGTAGGCACGGCGGGATTTGAACCCGCGACTTCTACCGTGTCAGGGTAGCGCTCTCCCCCTGAGCTACGTGCCTTCACGGAGTGAAACTATTATCAACACGCGCTTCGCTTGTCAAGCGCTATTCCATGCCCTCTCCTCTCATCTTTGCTCCGCAAAAGCATGCCTATTGCTCTTCTGATACGGATTCCCCCATGACCTTGAACCAGTAGTACATGTAGTGGAGCCCCGAGATGATGGTAAACAGGCCTGTCAGCCAGAATAAAGCGGTGTTGAAACGATAGAGTTGCGGGAGGTAGTCTCTCGAGAGCACCATGAATACTGTTCCCAGTTGGAGGCACGTGGTTATCTTGCTCACGATGGAAGGGCGGATAATGATGTCCATCTGATTGAGGAAAAGAATAAGGACGCCGAGAAGGATAAGGATGTCCCGGCTGATGGCCATCACCGTCAACCATGGTGGAATAAAATGGCGCACTGAGAGCACCACGAAAGCAGCTATAAGGAGGATCTTGTCGGCCAGGGGATCCAGGTAGGAACCCAACCTGCTCTTCTGGTTGAACACGCGAGCAATCAGTCCATCAGCGCCGTCACTCAACCCGGCTATAATAAATATAACGAGCGCGGCCGGAAAATCCTCTCGAATGAGATAGATGATAAAAATGGGAGCAAGGATGATCCGCAGGCTCGTAATCAAATTTGGTAACGTCATTTTAAATATCTATTGAGCAACCTGTAAGATGATTTGCGTATCCGTCGCGCTTTCGAGGACCAGTCGTAAGGGCAGTTTTTCCTGATTCAGGAGCTGGCTGAGCAACCGCTCCCTGCTTCCGGTAAAATCAACTTCAATGCTCAGCAAACCCTGGCTCATACGACTCTGCCGAACCGATTGTACACCGGGGAGGTCTTCCTTCAGGAACTGCTGCAAGTTCTTGAACTCCTGGTGATTCCGCATCCCTTTCAACGTGATCTGGATATGCTGAACCCCGGCAGAAGTTCCACTTCCCAGGGAGAGCATAGACGGGATCAACCGGTCAGAAAGCTTGCGCACTACTTGTCCAAGGAGTTCACTGCTCCCTTCGTGGCCTGTTTCGGATCCCTCTGCCAGGAGCAGGCCATCTCTTACAGAAAGGGCTCTCAGTTGAAGAGCGAAACTGTTGTTATCTTCAATAATACTCTTTCCGATGATGACAAAATCAGCCGAGAGCATCTTTCCCCATTCCAGCGCCCCTTTATTGTCGAGTTCTTCCCTTCGCATTGCCGGAGACAAGGATTCTTCCGCAATACCAAACGTGTGGTTTATGGGCATAAAGCCACGTTCCTGAAAAACGTTATAGAGAAGAACCTCTGCCTGATTCAAGAAGGAAAAGAAATCAGGACCTTTCCACCAATACTGCACCCTCTTCCCCTTGACTTCCGAAACCATGAAAAGAATTTTGCTCCGGGAGGCTTGCTCAAGAGCAATCCCACTGAATCGCAATTTTTCATCGATTACCTTCTTATTGACCTTCACTTTCACCAGCACCTGATATGTACCGCCGCCTGTGTTTTCAGCCAGAATATGGAAGTTTTCTATGCCTTCAGTCAGAGATGGCAGTACCTCCCTGACCACGCGCTCAAAATTGTTAGTCACCCCGGCCTCACCAAGGCGAAGGATCAGATACTCTTCCATGGCCTTTCCCATAGCGCTGGAAAGGGCCTCTGACTTCGCTGCCGCCATGTTCCCCTGGACAATTTTCGCCAATCCCATGGCCAGCATCTCGTCACTGATTTTTTCTTTCCCGAGAGCTGCGCGAGTGAAAAACCCAAATGAATAAACGAGCCCAATGCTACACAGCATAAAAAGGATAAGTCTTCTTGATCTTCTCAATGGTTTCACCCTCAACAGCCCTTGCGGACCAGGTTTTTCAAGACTCAATGGATATCCAGTGCTTTTTTAAGTTCTCGAAGAGACAGAACCGCATCTGCCCCGGAAATGTTTCCCCAGGGGTTGAAAACCCCTTCCCTCGGCTCCATAATGGCCGTCTCCACCGTACAAAGCATCACCGCATTATAGAAAGGATCACTGTTTCTTATATCTGAAAACGGCGATGTCTTTCCGCTGAAACGCTTACTCAATGTGGGGTCCCGGCGGATGATCGTGAGAATACTTCCCATGATTTCCGCATATTCCGCCCGGGTAACCGGCTGTTCCGGTCGAAAGGAGCCGTCGGGAAAGCATCCGAGGCCATGCACGCCCAATTGGAGGGCAATCTCGATATCCGCCCGCGAGGGATGGGTCCTCACATCGGCGGGGAGCGCCGGGAGTTCACTTTGCGCATGCAACCCTCGGGGCAGGCGAAAGCCCTTTTCATGACGAGCCAATTCCCTGTAGAGCCTGTCCAGCTTCAATTCTTCAACAACCAGTGCCGCAACATCAGCTCTCGTTATTGCATTTCTTAATGCAATACGCTTGCCCACAGGAGATTCAGGCATGGCTTTAATAACTTTTCTTATTACTCTTGATTCCCTCTTGGCCTGCCAAAACAGCCGAGAGTTGAGTGCCAGTACCTTCTTGAAGGCCTTTTCCGCATCCTGGAACCGGTATGCCTCTTTGTATGCAACACCCAGGTAATAATAAGCCTCCGGCGATTCCGCTACGCTTTTCGTTGCGTCCTGAAAAAAAACCTCCACATGATCCAGCCATCCCTTCCCCTTCTTCATGGTATACAGACGCATTTCCCCCACGGCGAACATGGCCCGGTCTTCGTCGGTCTTGGCATACCTCCTGGCCAAGGCCATGGATTGAAAGGCCAAGGGATAATCTTCTCTGATTCCGGCGATAAGGCCGAGGCCGCAATGGGCCTGGGAGAAAGAATGGTCCAACCGGAGAGCAGATTGAAATTCGCGCTCGGCATCGCTTACTTGACCCCGGTTCAGGAAGTTGAACCCGTTTGACGCGTGATGCCTTGGTGTGTCGAGAAAACTCTGCAGCGTCGAATGCTGTCCACCACACCCTGTCAGGAGGAAAACACTTACAAGGAACAATAGACCGGGATACAACCGGTTTCTCGGTGTAGTCATAACCATCTCCCCACTATTTGAAGGAACCATCTCTCTTCCTGGAAGACCAATCCGAGCCCTCAGTCCAAAACGAATATGACGCCCGCCGAACGCAAAAAACCAAGATTTGCCGGTGCCTCAATAACCCGTTCGGCATCTGCATTCGAAAGAACAATATCACACGGTTTCCTGCCGCTTGCCCGCACCGCTTTCACCTTCAGAGGATTTGTGCCGATTCTCGGATCACGCAGGGCATCACCAATCTTCTTCTCATACCCCGCAACTCCTTTCCTGACCGCGTCTCTCCTGTTTACGATGGCCGGGCCATAGACTTCATTTCCCTCTTCATCCAGGATGCGGGGTACCAGGGCAGGTATAACCTTTAATCCCCGACAGTCAACCACCAGTCCGGTGAAGGCCTTCTTTTCAGGCGGCTCCGGTGCATCCGCCTTTTTGTCAGGTATTCCGCCCTTGATACGCTCGATTTCCCGGATACTTTCCGGCAGAAGGATATCTGCCAATTTTCCCCTGGTTACCACCGTAATAACCGTTTTCACCCTGTTCCGCGGTAGAAAAAAAGCTTCCATCTCTGCTGCATGGTACACAAGGCTTTTCAATTGATCGTCAAGAGAGCCATGTTTCAGCACCATGTCCTTTGCCAGGTGATCGCTGTCAATACGAAGCAGCTTGAGCGTCTTGAGAAAATTTTTCACCGCGAGCAGCCTGGCCTGTTGTGTGGCCAGGGCGCGTGCCTGTGCCAGGTTTGCGATTTTCCGGGGAAAAACACCAACGCCGGTTGCTTCCACAACACCGTTGGACCAGTCTATCCTGCCCTCCGCCAGCTTTTCCACATAGACCCCTGCCCCTGAAAAAGAGGGATAGAGCACGAGGCCCACAAAAACCATCAGTGCTGCCCAGCGACGCCCGCCTTTCATCTGTCTCCCTTTCCGGGTGCCCATGCCGAGGATGGGTTTAATATATTTCACCATCATTCTGCAGGATCGACCTCCTGGTCGCGATTCCTTTTCTTTCGCAACGGAAACGTTGCCCCTACATCGCCTTTTACCATTGTCTTGCGGGAATGACAAGGTGCGACTTCGCACCCTGATCCACCATCAAGGCATCATCTGCTGCGTTGCCTTCGATCGCTCCTCCTTTGAGTAGTTCCGTGTGAGACATCAAGGAACGTTTCAATTTTCCGTACCAATATGCCCATCTGCCCGGGATCTACCCAGGTATAATCGGAATCCGCTCGAAACCAGGTGCATTGTCTCTTGGCATACCGTCTCGTCTCCCGCTGGATCTTCTCTATTGTTTTTTCCAGCGAAAGGTGCCCCTCTTCCAGGTATTCCACTGCCTGTTTGTACCCAATAGCCTGCAGGGGCTTCAGTCGGGGGCTGTATCCTCTCCCCAGCAGGTCTTCCGTCTCGATAAGAAGCCCTCCATCTATCATTGCAATGGCCCGTGTGTTGATTCGATGATAGAGCTCTTCCCGTTCCCTCTTGAGACATAACTTCAAGGCACTGAATGAGCGATCAGAAAACCCATGCTGCCGACGTAACGCGGAGGGAAGCCGGTTTGTCAGGGAAATGACTTCAAGCGCCCGGATAACCCGCATCCGGTCGTTGGGGTGAATTTTCCGTGCACGTTGTGGGTCTAACTGCTCCAGTCTCTCGTAAAGGATGCGAGGCCCTCCTGTTTCCCATTCTCTTTCCAGGGACTCCCGGATCTCCGGAGCTGACGGCGGGCACTGAAAAAGCCCTCCCAGCAGGCTCTTTATGTAAAGCCCCGTTCCGCCCACCACTATAGGCCGCTTTCCCCGTCGAATAATATCCAGCGCGGCAGCAGAGGCCATATCCCGATAGATGGCGGCATTGTACTTCTCATCGGGATCCACTACGTCCAAGAGGTGGTGGGGAATCCCCTTCCTCTCTTCAAGGGAAGGCTTGGCCGTCCCGATATCCATCCCCCGGTATACCTGCACGGAGTCCGCGTTGATGATTTCCGCATCAAAGAGGCGCGCAAGCTCTACAGAGACGCCTGTCTTTCCGCTTGCGGTGGGTCCGGCAATGATAATAAGTTTGGGCAGTTCCCCCGATTTTTTCCCCATCATAAAAACCTACACAACCCGTTTGAACATTTTTTCGATTTCGGGATACGTGAGATAGCGGAATATGGGTCTCCCATGCGGGCAGTTGGAGGGCAAATCCATCTCCAGCAACTGCCGGAGCAAATAGGACATCTCTTCATGGGCAAGCGAATGCCTTGCCCGGATCGCGCTGTGACATGCCATGAGCATAAACATTTCATCAACTGCGAGCTGGTCTTGCAACATGCCCTTTTCCAGATCAGGAATAAGCTCCGAAAGGAAGTCTTCCCACTTCACCCGGGAAAGCAGAGCGGGCACCTCCCGCAGTAGAAATGTGTTGCCGCCGAAATGTTCCAGCTCAATGCCGAACCGGGAAAGCAGCCTCCCCTTTTCGGCGAGTATCTTTGCCTCTTTCACGGAAAACTCGAGTTTCAAAGGGACCAAGAGGATCTGGGTTTGCACCTTTCCCTGTCCAAAATCCCTTCTCATTTTTTCATAAACCACCCGCTCATGGGCCGCGTGCTGATCAACCATCAACAGTCCTTCTCTTGCCTGGCAGAGGATGTAGGTATTTCCCAAATTCCCTATGATAAGCGGTTCATCTCTTGGCGTGGGCATCGGAGGTTCGGCGTTCTGTATGGTGGCATGGGATGCCGGAATAAACTCCATCTGGCTGGGTTCATGCGCGAACAACGGTGGAGACGATTCTCGTACGGAAAATTCTGTTTCCACAAATGCCTGAAATTCCCTTGACAGTGTCCTCTCGATGGCGGTAACGATTTTCCGGAACACCAACCGCCCATCGCGAAACCTGATCTCCTGTTTTGTCGGGTGGACATTTACATCCACCTGCATCGGGTCTATGTCTATGAATATGACTGCCTGGGGATACTGTCCCTTCATGAGACGCCGCCCATAGCCTTCCAGGACCGCCCTGGTGACGAAACGGTCCCGGATGTTTCTTTTGTTTACATAGACATAGAGACGATCTCCCCGGTTCCGGGAATATTCCGGAGGAGCAAGGTACGCAGTGATGGTCAATCCAGGACTGTTCTCCCGTGCCTCAAGCAGAGCTGCGGCGACTTCTTTCCCGAAGAGGTTGGAAAGGCGGACTACCTGGTCGCCGGTGGCAGGAAAATAGACCACCCTCTTCTGCTCAACGTCAAGTCTGAATTCTCTGTCGGAAAAAGGAAGTGCCCACCGGGTAACGGTATCAATAATATGCGTCATCTCAGTCCGTGGGCTTCTCAGGAATTTCCTTCTCACAGGCAGGTTGTAAAAGAGATCTCTCACCACCACGCTCGTGCCGGGGGGAGATCCGGTCTTGTCGAGGGAAAGAAATTTCCCTCCGGCCACTTTAAATGTGTGTCCGGCCAGATTTTCCTCCGGTCGACTGGTGATTTCCATTTTAGAGACCGAGGCGATGCTCGGCAGGGCCTCTCCTCGAAAACCAAGGGTTCGCACGGCGAACAGGTCGGAGACGGATCTGATCTTGCTCGTGGCATGACGTTCAACACAGAGGAGTAAATCATCTTTCGACATCCCGGACCCGTCGTCACTCACCTTGATTTTCCGTTTTCCTCCCCCTTCGACGGAGATCAATATGCGCCGTGCGCCGGCATCGATGCTGTTGTCCAGCAGTTCCCGCACCACCGACGCCGGCCGTTCAACCACCTCTCCTGCGGCAATCTGGGAGGCCACCTTTTCACCAAGAATCCTAATTTTATTCATGAGTCACTCGTTATGATGATAATTTGATCGCGACCGAGAGGTCACTCCTAATATACTAGCGACACCTTCCCCGCCGCTAAAACAGACGCTGTTAGTCAAGCCCTTTTCCTTACCTATTGCCATCCATAAATGAGATAGTTTGTTCGAGATCACGGCATGCGAGAATTTTAACCGCAGGAATACATGAAGGTATTTCGAGGATCAAAAATTTGAGCATAACGATGATATCGGACAAAACAGCCGTTTATGGATGGCACAAGTTAAAGGCCCTGTGGTGAGCTCGGGATACTGCGTTCAGATTCTATCATGCCCCCTCTCTTTGCTCAACGATTTTCATGATGAGTACAGAGTCATGAACTGGGAGTCATGAGTCAGGAATAAGAATTCGCGACCGGGAGATCGCTCCTCCAGAGGAAAACGGAGGAAGGCATGTTCTTCGTTGACAGGCCATAAGGCATGTCTCTATACTTCTATGAGGAGAACTGTCTGAAGGGAAAAGGCCCAAGGGAAAAAATAAGGGGATGTGATGTAAGAACAACATCCTCGTTGCAATGAGAACTTGATCGCGACCTGGGGGTCGCTCGTGCAGACGAAGAAGAGGTATGCGGAAACCATGAAGAACACAATCGCACTCATCATGGCGGGCGGCAAAGGCGAACGCCTCATGCCCCTTACCAAGAATCGTTCCAAGCCCGCAATTCCTTTCGGAGGCATCTACCTTCTGATTGATCTCACCCTCTCCAACTGCATCAACTCCGGTGTATACAGGATTATCGTCCTGCCCCAATATAAATCCCAGACGCTTATGCAGCACCTGGAAGGGGGGTGGAACATCTTCAGCCCTGCCCTGCGTCACTACCTGAAGATCGCTCCACCGCAGATGATGGAAGGGGAAAAATGGTACCAGGGAACCGCCGATTCCATCAGGCAGAACGCCTATCTTCTGAAACAGGACTCACCCGAGCATGTCCTGATATTATCAGGGGATCATGTTTACAAGATGGATTATGCCGGCTTCAAGGAATACCATGAGGCCCATAATGCTGATGTGACGATCGCAGTCATTGAACTGGGCAAAGAGGTTGCAGGGCAGTATGGCATCCTCGAGGTGGATGATACGTTTAAGGTGCGGGCCTTTCAGGAAAAACCGAAGGCTCCCAAGACCATTCCCGGAGACAAAGGGAAAGTCCTGGCGTCCATGGGCATCTATATTTTTAAAACAAACGTGCTCCTGGATCTGCTCAAACGAGATGATTGTGCCGACTTCGGCAAGGACATTCTTCCCGGTATACTGGGCACTCACCGGGTGATGGCCTATCCCTTCCGGCGAGAAAACAAGATCCTCGATGTGACGGTTTCTGTGGATGAAAATGGAATACTCCGTGAGAATCCCTTACAACCTATCCGAGATTCCGGGTACTGGCGTGACGTGGGGACCCTTGACTCATTCTGGAACGCCAATATGGATCTCACCGGTGTGGACCCGTATTTCAACATGTATGGCCGGCACTGGCCCATCAGGACCTACCAGCGTCAGTATCCCCCGGTAAAGACGGTTTTCGCGCAGGAATCCGGTGACGGCGCCCGGGCGGGCCGGGCCCTGGATTCCCTGGTCGCCCACGGTTCGATCATCAGCGGCGGCCTGGTCCTGAACAGTGTCCTTTCCTACAATGTATTCGTTCAAAGCTGGGCAAGAGTGGAAGAATCAGTGGTCATGGAAAACGTGCTCATTGGCCGCCACGCCCGGATAAAGAAGGCCATCATCGGAGAAGGGGTCAAAATTCCGCCCTCCTTCATGATCGGTTATAGCCCAAGGGAAGACAGGAAAAAATTCACGGTCACCCCGCGCGGCATTACTGTTGTGACCAGAGACGATTTCCCGGAATAGAGCAAATGCGGAAATAGAGGAACAAAATGAAAGCGAAAATCAAGTACGATGTGGTTCCGAACCTCCCGGGCAACCTGGAGGACCTTCGGCGGATCGCCCATAATCTCTGCTTCAGTTGGAACGACGATTTACAGAATCTTTTTCAACGAATGGATCCCCGGTTGTGGGCAACCTGCAAACATAACCCGGTTTTGATGCTCGGGCTTATCAGCCAGGAGCGGCTTAATGAACTCACGAATGATCAGGGTTTTATGGCACAGCTGGAGAGGGTCGCCGGCGATTTTGACCGATACCTTTCCAAGCCCCGTGTGCAGAGCGCTGAATACTGCGCGGAAGAGCCACTCCAGGTGGCCTATTTTTCCGCGGAGTTCGGCCTCATCCAATGTCTGCCCATCTATTCAGGGGGATTAGGAATCCTAGCCGGGGACCACCTCAAATCCGCCAGTGATCTCAACGTGCCCCTGGTGGGAGTCGGTCTTCTTTACCAGGGAGGATATTTCAGCCAGTACCTCACCGCCGATGGCTGGCAGATGGAGACGTACCCGCAAAACGATTTTTCCAACATGCCGGTCAGGCCGGCCCGGGATGAAGACGGCAAGCCCGTCAGCGTCACGGTCATGATCAAGGAAGTCCCCGTTGAGGTCCAGGTCTGGCAGATCATGGTGGGGAGGATCTCTCTCTACATGCTGGATACGAATGTTGAACCGAATCCCCCGGAGTTGCGGCGGATTACCGGACAGCTTTACGGGGGCGACAGGGAAATGCGTCTCCATCAAGAGATCATCCTCGGAATCGGCGGCGTTCGTGCGCTCAAGGCGCTTGGGATAGAACCGACCGCTATTCACATGAATGAAGGGCATTCCGCATTTTCCGCACTTGAACGTATCAATATTCTGCGGCAGGAAAAAGGGCTTACATTTGATGCCGCACGGGAAGTCGTTACTGCAAGTACCATTTTCACAACCCACACGCCTGTTCCGGCAGGCAATGATACCTTCCATCCGGACCTCATCCGGGCCTACTTTGAAGAATATGTAAAAAACCTTGGCATCAATTTCAAGGTCCTGCTCGGCTACGGACGTCTCGACCCGAGGGATGAAAACGAATCTTTCGGGATGACGACCCTCGCGCTTCGGCTTTCCGCCCATAGTAACGGGGTGAGCCGGCTGCACGGGAAGGTCTCCCGTTCCATGTGGCAAAAGGTCTGGGTTCACCATCCGGTTGAGGATGTCCCCATTGATCATATCACCAATGGCATTCATGTCCCGACCTGGATATCCAGAGAGATGGGCGCACTTTTCAGCCGGTATCTCGGACCGGACTGGGCGGAAGATCCGGATCATGAGCGGGTCTGGCAGCAAATTGATGAAATACCCGGTACCGAGCTCTGGAGGACCCATGAAAGGTGCAGGGAGCACCTGGTGGGATATGTACGCAGCAGACTTACTGAACAGCTCAAGCGAAGGGGAGCCTCCACCGCTGAAATCATCAGGGCAGGAGAGGTATTGACCCCGGAGGCACTGACCATAGGGTTTGCCCGGCGTTTTGCTACCTACAAACGAGCCACCCTCCTCTTCAGGGACTCCGACCGGCTGGCGCGACTCCTCAACAACGCCAAGCGGCCAGTACAGATCATCATTGCTGGGAAAGCCCATCCGCAGGATAACGAAGGAAAAGAACTCATAAAACACATCATTCACCTGAGCCACGAGGAACGTTTTCGGCGTAGCGTGGTCTTCCTCGAGGACTATAACATGGACGTAACTCTGCAGATGGTTTCCGGCGCGGACCTCTGGCTGAACACGCCCAGAAGGCCGCTCGAGGCATGCGGGACAAGCGGCATGAAGGCCCTTGCCAACGGTTCTCTCAATCTCAGCACGCTGGACGGGTGGTGGGATGAGGCGTATCATCCGGATTGCGGATGGGCCCTCGGACATGGAGAGCTATATCAAAACGAAGAGCTCCAGGATAATATTGAAAGCCTGGACCTGTACAACCTCCTTGAAAACGAGATTGTTCCCCTTTTCTATCAGCGGGGAATGGACGGAATGCCGAGGGATTGGGTGCAAAAAATGCGAACGGGTCTGCGGAGACTGGTTCCCATCTATAACTCCCATCGAATGGTGCAGGAATACCTGAACCGCTACTACCTCCCCTGCTCCCGCCGTTTTAATACCCTGTGCAGGGATTCTTTTGAACGGGCCAAAGACCTTGCCTCCTGGCGACAGAAAATCATGACCGGGTGGGCTGATATTTCCGTGGAAGAAGTCACTGCCGATGATGGCATTGAGATTCCCGTGGGAGAACAACTGGAGGTAAAAGCCAGGGTGCATCTCGGTTCCCTTGCCCCCGAAGATGTGACAGTAGAGGCCTACTACGGACGACTGGATTCGGAGGGAGAGTTCGCTGAACGAGAAACCACCCCGCTCAAGATGGTCGAGACGCTGGATGGGGAATACGTCTTCCAAGGGACCGTACCATGCAGCAAATCAGGGCGTTTCGGCTACACGGTGCGCGTCATGCCCAGCCTGGAAAGGCTGGAAAACCGTTTTGCCATGGGACTGGTTACCTGGGCATGATGAAATTCACGAGGAGGTCATTTGTCCTTTAAAACAACACTGCACTCGCAAGAGATAGAGAGCATTATTACCTCTACCATTGCCGACCCTTTCATGCTCCTGGGGGCGCATCCTCTAAAGGTAGGCGGAGAAAAGGGTGTTGCGGTCCGGGCATTTCTCCCCAGAGCCCGGCAGGTCAAAGTGATGGATCTCAGTCCGAGGGGCCCGGTAGAGGCCAAGAAGATCCACGCCGATGGACTTTTCGAAGCATGGCTTCCCGGTGTTCTTGAAATATGCCCCTATCGCCTCAAGGCCTCTTTTGATAATGGATCCCAATCCGTTTTTTACGATTGTTATGGGTTTCTGCCGATCCTGGGAGATGACGACCTCTATTTATTCAACCAGGGCAACCATGACCGGATCTACGAGAAACTGGGGGCCCACCCTCTCGTTCACCAGGGCGTCTCCGGGGTCCTTTTCGCCGTCTGGGCCCCTTCGGCCAGTCGGGTGAGCGTCCTGGGAGACTTCAACCAGTGGGACGGCCGGCGGCACCCCACGCGCGCACGAGGTGTTTCAGGGATCTGGGAGCTTTTTGTCCCTCATTTGACGGCCGGGACACTCTATAAGTTTGAGATCAGGACTCAAGATGGAACCCTCCTTATGAAGTCTGATCCGTTTGCTTTCTCATTCGAGAAGCGTCCTCGCACCGCAGCCATTGTCCAGACGGTAGATGGATTTATATGGACGGACCAGAAATGGATGGAAAAGCGACTTGGGGCTGATCCCCTGCAGGAGCCCCTGGCCATATACGAGGTCCACCTTGGCTCATGGAGACTCCGCCGGGAACAGGGGAATCGATGGCTCACCTACCGGGAGGCGGCAGATGAACTGGTGGATTACGTCAAGGAAACGGGATTTACCCATGTCCAGTTTCTGCCCATCGCCGAACACCCTTTTGACGGTTCATGGGGCTACCAGGTCACCGGCTATTACGCACCCACGTCCCGTTTTGGGACACCGCAGGACTTCATGTATTTTGTTGACCGTTGCCACGCCAAAGGAATCGGGGTCATCCTTGATTGGGTGCCTGCGCATTTTCCTCGGGATCCCCACGCGCTTGAGTTTTTTGATGGAACCCACCTCTATGAACACGCTGATCCACGACAGGCTGAACACAAGGATTGGGGCACCCTGATCTTCAATTACGGTCGAAATGAAGTGAGAAATTTCCTCATCGCCAATGCCCTGTTCTGGCTTGAGAAATACCATATTGACGGGCTCAGGGTTGATGCCGTCGCTTCCATGCTGTACCTTGACTATTCCCGCAAAGAGGCTGAATGGGTGCCAAACCGGTACGGTGGGAGGGAAAATCTGGAAGCCGTTGCACTTCTGCGCGAACTCAACACCAAGGTATTCAGGGACTACCCCGGCGTCATGACCATCGCGGAAGAATCTACCGACTGGCCCGGTGTTACCCGGCCCGCCCACCTTGGGGGACTTGGATTCCTCTTCAAGTGGAATATGGGGTGGATGCACGATATGTTGAGCTTCATGTCCCTGGACCCCATACACCGCTCCTATCACACCGAAAACCTGACCTTCGCACTCCTGTATGCCTTTAACGAAAACTTCATCCTGCCTCTCTCCCACGACGAAGTGGTCCACGGGAAGGCCTCCCTGCTTTCCAAAATGCCCGGCGATGACTGGCAGAAGTTCGCGAATCTCCGCCTGCTCCTTGGTTACATGTACGGGGAACCCGGGAAAAAAACATTATTCATGGGCGGCGAATTCGGCCAGCGGTCGGAGTGGAATCATGACCGGGAACTTGAGTGGGAACTCCTTAAGTATCAACCCCATGCCGGTTTGCAGCGATACGTGCGGGATCTTAACAGCGTCTATCTCCGGGAACCCGCTCTGTATGAGCAGGATTATGATCCGTCCGGGTTTCAGTGGATCGATTTCCGAAACTCCGGCTCCACGGTGATCTCTTTTATGAGAAGGGCGGGATCTTCCGGTATTCCCCTGCTGTTCGTTTTCAACTTTACCCCTGTGCCCAGGGAAAACTACCGGATTGGCGTGCCCATGGAGGCATTCTACAAGGAAGTGCTCAATTCGGATTCCACATTGTATGGGGGATCCAATATGGGGCTCACCGGCGGCCGAGCATCCGAGCCTGTTCCCGCCCACGGCTTTTCTCACTCCCTGAATCTCACCCTCCCTCCACTTGCTATGCTTATCCTCAAGCCCGAAAAGGCTTAACAACACCCCCCGTCCTTCTTCTCCTTTTTCAGTCTTGATGACCCCCCACCTCTAGTAGAGGACCCTGATAGGTTCTACCAATCCGGGGAAAAAACCTTTTTTCCGTTCCGAGGCTCCGGGCTGGTCTTTTCTGTGACGTATCTCCGGGGGAGCATTGCCCCCTCCGCATTCCACCCTTCGGGCTGGCTGCGGTTTCCCCCCGAGATACGTCACGAAAAGACATCGCCCTCTCACCGGTCACTTGAAAAAAGGCTTTCTCCCTCGGACATCCTTGGGGGACTCATGATGCCTCCCGCTCTGTGGGGGAATATTCACTTTCTTTTTTGTTTTCAGCTCTGTGGTCTCTGCGATCTCCGTGTGAGATTCGAAAAAATCAAAAAAACGTTAAAGGAACCGATTTCATGTGCCGATGTACCATATGCAATGAAAAGAAGAATGAAGATTTTCGACATACAGGATATTTTCAGGGATGATTCAAACCAGATAGAAAGGACGATAGAGAGGATAAAAAGAAGCAGGATACTTGGCCAATCAGGCGCCACCCAACCTCAACACAGCAAAAGCAAAAACCACGCGACAGCCGCTGGCCTCTAAAGGTTATTCATGTGCACAAGGGGGTCTGAGGTGGCACTCTGACGGCTTCTCGGATGTGCGTGCATCTTCTCTTTAGGGTGAATGACAAAAAAACAAGATCAAACGAACGTTGACCCTGAGAAAACAACGGCATTGCGGGTAGCCATTTTTTGAGAACCCCGGTTGGATTGTTCACTATCAGCCCAACCCGCAAAGGTCCGGTTGGATTGTTCACCATCAGCCCAACCCACAAAGGCCCAGTTGGATCGTTCACCATCAGCCCAATCCCGATCAACGGCCCGGCATTTCCTTTTTACGGAAGGCCGGGCCTTTCTTTTAGTACCTCTTTAGAACCCCTCAATCCGCATCTCGCAAGAAAATCGACATGTTTCCCCTTTTGCCAGCGCAAGGGGAGAGACAAAAAGGAAACTCGACCCCTGGTAGGTGCGCTCAAAACCTTCTTCGGACATTGATACAGTCATAAGCGGGAAAAACCACACGGCAACCGGTCGCGGAAAAGCAAATTTCGTGGTGATCTGATCCGAGTCATTTACCATCGAAAATGTAGTGATGCCTTCTTCCATGCCTGTTTCCGCTGGTTCCCTCCGTTTTTTCCCATTGAACAGGTAGTATCTTTCGTGGTCCCGGTCAGAGAAGAGAGTCATATTCCACTCAGCACCGAAAAGACACGAAACCGGCTCATCCTTACGGCAAGACAGTTGCCATTCAATCTGCACTTCTCCCTCTGTTCCAACACGAAGTTCTTTGTGAATGGTTACCGCGCTTGACCCCACCCATCCTTCTCGAGCCAGAGCAACCACACAACCATCTTCTTCGGTTGAGACCTTTTTTGCGAGATACCTCCCCTCAACACAATCACCCAGTTCCTGGTACTCACTTGATTCGTAGTCTTCCACGGAGGTTCCATCCGGCAGAAAATGATCCAGGAAAGAAGATCGTGTGTAACGATCATAAATAAGTGCCGCTTCAAGATTCTCATCCTTCGCGGCCGTCATCTCGTGAATTGACTGCGCCTTGGTTGCATCGTTTTCCTGGTCCCGGGCTACCTCCTTTACGCGCCGATGATATGCTTCATATCTCCTGGTCAGCACGTCACCCAGATTCAGGGCACGGGGAATATTGCTGAGTTCAAAGATCCCTCCTCCCCTGGCAGGCGAAATGCCAATGGAGAGATCGGGCGTCCGGATCAGAATTTCTTCCTCCCCGTCTTTGTCCATATCCACCTGCTGGACATCGAAGGTGGTTCCCTTCTCCCGGAGCATGCACTCCTGGGCCCGAAGCAGATTCTGGTAAATGGCCCGTCTCAGGTGTCCGAGATAGAGACCACCGAAAACCCCGTGCCAGTACGCGCAATTGCACTGGGCACGCCAGAGGTATTGGCTACCCTCAGAGTTTCGGGAAAGGGCATCGCTGAGGAAAAGCATCTTCTTGTGCATGCGGTTGGCTTCATCGTATTTTACCAGGAAGTTGTCCCAGATTCCCCCGCGCACAAACGGTCGCCACTCTTCCCACTGCCCGTTTTCCTTCAGGGAGGTAACGATATGTTCCAAGGCCTCACTCCGGCCGGCAGGAAGGGCCCACTCAGTCATTTCTTCATAGGATGCCTGCGGCAGATAGATGCGTCCTAAGGGATGCATATCGTCCACAACATCCCCCGGGGACTTGGTCTGGAGCCAGTCTCCGTTTTCTGTAACAGCCCTGAAAAAGTCGCGCAGCCAGCCTTTTTGTATGACCCATTCATTGGTTCCCGGCCAGAGCCCGAATTTTTCCCCGTCATCTCCATAGACAGCCACTTTTTTCCCTGTTTGTTCCAGGTGGCGGAGGTGTCCGATAGCCTCTTCCACCAGTTTAAAAGGAATCAGGTAGCGCATGATCATAGGCGTTGCCAAAAGGGAAAGCGTCTTGCCCTCTTTTTCCGTTACATAGGGACCGTAGATTTCGTCCGGCTTGAGCCCTGCATAATAGAAGTGGGTATCATCCACGATCGTATACTTAAGACCGCTATCCGCGAGAACTAAAGGAAGGCCCGGGTCCCAGATTCGTTCCGTGAGCCAGAACCCTTTCGGCCGACACCCGAAACGGGTTTCCAGGTAATCGTTCATCATTTCCACCTGGCCTCTTGCATCTCTCGCGGGGATGCTGGCCAGCAGGGGTTCGAAAAACCCTCCCGAAAGGAGCTCCACCTGGTTTCTATCAACCAGGCTTCCCAGGAGATCCAGGGTAGCGGGACGGTGTGCTTCTATCCATTCGAGGAGCGGTCCACTCATATGTACGCCGAGTCGAATGAGGGGGTTTTCTTTCAGGATCTCCAGGATGGGCTGGTACGATTGATTGCACGCCATTTCAAAGACATAATCAAAATTCCCAACCGGTTGATGGCAATGGATTGCAAACACAAGATTCAACATATTGGATCACCCTTTTTCTTTAGCAAATCATGGCGTTAACATATTAGCTCAATATTTTGAAGAAGCGCTTACTGAGGCGTAAGGCTTAGGGCATAAGGCGTAAGGCATTGAGAGAGTGAGATCACTCTTTATATCATAAATCCCAATCGGTGGCCGAGAGTCCCAAAAGCCTTTGCCTGCTCCGGGGACAATCGCTCCATAAACCCTTCATTCGTGGAAAAATCCCAGTAGTAATTCTGACACTCCCAGAGACCCATCTCCAGGGAAAGCGCGTCGGCCATATCCAGAAATTGCGTCAGTATTGTCATGACGGCAGCTTCAGCACCCTCACCAATTTGGTGCATCAGGCCATTTACCAGATCCTTGCCCTTTTTTCTTGTCTCCGGATCATCCACCTGAAGGGAGCAGTTCCATCTCGACGCGTTCCGGATGACTTCCCTGATGGCGTTCACCTCCTCGGACATGGCCTCGGGCGTTTCAGGGAGCCCCAAAATGCGCACTCTTAGGAATATACGCAGAATATCCTCAAGACCACCAGGAAGCGGCTGCTTTATCTCTTCAGATATATCTTCAGATGGGGGGATCAATGAAAACAGAAACCGCAAGTCTTGTTCGCTTGCGCTTCGGCTCACCTGATCCATCATGTTACGGGCTGTGCTTTTCATGAGCATCTTCCGCGTTTCAGGGGCAATGTCATGGACCGTGTATGTTTCGCCGCCTCCTCCCTCACTCCTCACGTGGCACTCAAAATCAGCAGGGCTGTTTCCCTTCGCCGAAAAAGTGATTTTTTCGCCTTTTCCGGTCATTGGATCTGACACCAGGATCTCTCCTGTTGCCCCGCCCGGGTCCCGCATATGTTCATCCTTTTCTTGTACCGGCTGAACACGGCCCCTGAAAAATCCTTCTTCATGCCCACCATGGAACAATCGCGCAAAGACATGGTTTGCGGTAATCCGGCCGGCGGACATTCTCCTTTTTTTCACCAGCTCGTCAAAAATGGCAGTCCCGTCACCAAACGCAGGATCATTACTCCTGGCCCTTGAAATAATTGATAGGAAACCGCTCTCCAGGTCTGCGTGGGACCATCTTCTCACCAGGTTTATGGCCCTGTCCGCGTACATGAGAACCTGGGTCGCTTCCAGTCCCGCTATATCATCAAAAAACCAGCCGCAACTGGTATACATATAAAGGGCCATTCTCTGAGATTCCATGAGCTCAAATGCTCCGACCCTATCGCCTCGATCAGGCTCCTTGATAAGATGCCTCTCAAGAAACCGGTCGCGGTTTTCCGGGGAAGGATCGAGCAGCACGAGGACATAGTCATCCCTCGCCGCCCACGGATCCTTGAATAGTTTTCCCCCCTGCTCTTCGAAAAGATCCGCGAGCTCCCCGGACAGCCAGTCCATGGCCTCCCTCAACGGACCCCTCCAGGCCTGATTCCATCCTTCCCGATGATTGATATTGCACCCGCAATCCGAACGCCATCGCTCTACGCCGTGAGCACAGCTCCAAGAAGTGTTCTCAAGGATCCTTACCTCTTCTTCCGGGGGAAAATCTTCCAGAAAACAGGCATAATTGGTAAGTTCCATCTCCCCCTGTTGCTCCAAATGATCAAAAAGCCAGGCAAGCGCCATGTCCCCGAACTTGAAATGATGCCCGTATGATTCGCCGTCCGTCGCAATATTCACCAGGCGGGCACGTTCCCTTTTAGCCCCATTACCTTTTTCAAGGCGAGCAAGAAAATCGCTCCCTGATGCGAGAATTTTTTCATAGGCCACAGCCTTGGAGAGTTCCGGGTCAAAAAAGAAGACATCGATGAAAGGCGATTGACCTCCCCGCGGAAAGACGCGATAGGCCCTTGTGGTGTCGATGTCCCCACCGGACACATCCTTCCATGCTTTGGCGGAATCCCCGAGGGCCCTTACCGCCCCGGCCTGTGTGGGTGCCAGCACCGTAAACCGGACTCCCTCCTCTGCCATGAGCGCAAGACTTTCCGAATCAAGCGCGGTCTCAGCCAGCCACATCCCTTCAGCAGGACGACCGAATCGTCGGGCGAAGTCTGCGAGGCCCCATCGGATCTGGGTCCGTTTGTCTCGCGTGTTGGCAAGGGGCATAATAATGTGATTGTAAACCTGGGCCATGGCATTTCCATGACCATCGTAGCGCCTGCGGCTGGCTTGGTCGGCTGCCAATATCTCTCCATAAATCCATGGATGGGCTTTTTCGAGCCACGAGAGCAACGTCGGTCCAAAATCAAAATTCATGTATTCATAGTTATTCACGAGCTTCAGGATTCGTCCTTCATCCGCCTCAAGTCTGGCCCTGGTATTGGGCCCGTAGCACTCCCGGGTGACCCGTTCGTTCCAGTCGTGGTAAGGATATGCTGAAGGTTGATATTCTATCATTCCCAACCAGGGATTCTCCCGGGGAGGTTGATAGAAATGCCCGTGTATGCAAAGGTGTTTTCCGCTCATGTGTCTGTACCGCGTCTGTGTCTCATTGCTCTCTCGAAAATCTCCAGATACTGCCTTGCCGATTTCCGCCACGAAAAATCCTGCCCCATCCCCTCTCGCATCATGGCCTGCCAGTAGTCCGCGTCTTTGTAGACCGTGTTGGCTCGCTCTATTGCTGCCACAAGAGCATCAGGATCAAAGTCCTTGAACTTGAATCCCGTACCGGGAAAGCGCCGTTCTTTCGGATCCTGGACCGTGTCATTGAGTCCACCGGTGGCCCGCACAACAGGAACACTCCCATATCTGAGAGCATACATCTGGGTGAGCCCGCAGGGTTCATAGAGGGAAGGCACCACAATACTGTCTGAACCGGCATAAATCCTGTGCGCGAGAGATTCGTCAAACCCACTGATGAACCTGAAATGTGGTTGGTTGTTTTCCTGAAGAGCGGAAAATGCCTTTTCATATTCAGCTTCACCGGACCCAAGGAGCACCAACCCCACATCCAATCCGAAGAGTTTTTCTGCCGCCCCCAACAAGAGATCGCATCCCTTTTGAGAGACAAGCCTGCTCACCATGCCGAGAAGGGGCCTGTTCACCAGCCTCATGGGCAGCCCCGTTTCTTTCAAGAGCTCGTTCTTGCACTGCTCCTTGCCTGAAACGTCTTGCCGGGAATAATTGGCCTGCAGGTGAATATCTTTTTCAGGATTCCATTCTTTCTCGTCTATCCCGTTCAAGATGCCGAAAAGTCGTTTTTTGATACTTCTCAAAAGGCCGTCGAGGCCGCACCCGAATTCCCTGGTCTGGATCTCTTGAGCATACGTCGGGCTGACCGTGGTCACGGCATGGGCGTAGACGATCCCTGCTTTGAGCAGGCTCATCTGTCCGTAATACTCAAGACTGTCCATACGATAATATTTGTCCGGGAGGCCGATGAGCGCGATGTTTTCCGGCGGTACCAGCCCCTGGTACCCCAGGTTGTGGATGGTGAAGACGCCTGCCGCTCCGGGGAAGGCTCCCTCATCCAGGAGCGCCATGAGCAAACCTGTCTGCCAGTCATTGGCCAGAATGATATCGGGATGGTAATCAAGCGTCCGACAGAGGAGGGGGATGGTTCGGGAGAAAAAGATGAAACGCTCACGGCTGTCAAAGTACTCCCCCTCGGACGTCCCGTAAATTTCTGAGCGATCAAAAAATTCATCCCGCCGAACCAGGAAAATGGGAATCCCCGGGTTCACTTGAGTTTCCAGTACGTCCGCAGGAACGTGCTTTTGCCCAAGCTTCACCGGGATCCCTTTTGCCGCCATCGCCGGCTTTTCAGCATTTTCAAGGGCTTTCCGGTATGCGGGCATCACCAGGGATACCTCACAACCAAGTTCCTGAAGTGCTGTAGGCAGAGCCCCCACAACGTCACCTAGGCCCCCTGTTTTTACCAGGGGCGCCGCTTCAGACGCGGCAATAAGGACACGCATATGTTTTTCCTCTCGTTGAGCTGATGGTATTCATGTTCTGTAAGGCCTGTCAGATTGTCAATAAAATAATGATATCTGCGACAACTCTTCCTTGATATTCTTCATCTTTTTGATAGGATACCCGACACATCGAAGAATGGAGCGTCAGCACCAATGGAAAAAAAGGAATGGCAGGAAAAGGGGAAAGGGCACCGGGAGCGGTTGCGCACAAGATTCGAAGAAGGCGGCCTTGAACGATTTTCAGATGAGGAAGTTGTGGAGTTCCTCCTCACGCTGGGAACTCCCAGGAAAGACGTAAAAACTGCCGCACGGGAAGCGATACATC